>SL_3KL_010_SEDDRAFT_10000372_pt1 | contig 35888 bp, 34 predicted proteins | sample SodLakKL_010_SED_2_FD_10381 | JGI IMG/M metagenome (IMG submission 10381) | reverse complement strand
TTTGATCAAAAAAGGGTTTTTATACAAAACAGCGAATAATATATCGGCTCAATATTACAACATAATAAACAATACATCGAAGCTGAGCTGCTATAATTTATGCAGAGAGATCATGCAAGAGCCAGTTCATCTGGCAGGAGGTGATAGAAAACTTACAGCTTTTTAGCAAGACCAGCCAGGTTTTCCATCAATAAAATAATTTATTAAGGAGATGTTGTACGGTGGTAGAAGCTCTTCTAGCTTTCAATAATTGGCTTAATTCTATTGTATGGGGCCCTCCGTTTATGGTCCTCTTGGTTGGAACAGGTCTTTACCTTACTGTCCGTCTTGGTTTCTTCCAGTTCACCCACCTGGGTCATGCCTGGAAACAAACATTTGGACGCTTTTTTTCGAAAGCAAAAGAAGACGAGGGTGGGTCCATTACCTCGTTTCAGGCTGTAGCCTCAGCCATGGCAGCAACAATCGGAGTGGGGAACATCGCCGGAGTAAGTACTGCTATCGCTCTTGGTGGACCTGGAGCAGTCTTTTGGATGTGGCTTACAGCTCTTGTTGGTATGGCCACCAAGTATGGTGAAGCTAACCTCGGTCTAAAATACCGGGAAATTGATCCGGAAACCGGCGAGGTTTCCGGTGGTGTTATGTACTACATCGAAAGAGGACTGGGTCCAAAGTGGAAACCTTTGGCAGTTATTTACGGCCTGCTGGCCGGACTAGCCGCATTTGGAATCGGCTGCATGGTCCAGGCCAATACTTTTGCCCATGCCTTTGAAACCGGTTTCGGTGTCCCTAACTGGGTTTCAGGTATTGTGGTGGTAATTGCAACAGGTCTGGTCACCCTGGGCGGGATTAAACGTATCGCAAAAACCGCTGAAAGAATCGTTCCGTTTATGGCTATTGTTTACATCATTGGATCATTGATTATTATTTTTATGAACATACAGCATATAGGCTGGGCATTTGGACAAATTTTTTACTATGCTTTCAATCCTATTGCTGCAACAGGCGGTTTTGCTGGAGCCGGAGTCGCTGCTGCTGTTCGCTTTGGTATAGCCCGCGGTATTTTCTCGAACGAAGCCGGCCTGGGGGCAGCATCTATTGTACACGCACAGGCTAAAAACACCCCCGTTCGGCAGGGTATGTGGGGCATCTGGGAAACCTTTATCGACACCATCATAATCTGCACCATGACCTCCCTGGTTATCATCCTTACCGGTGCAATATGGACCGGTACTACCGGTGCCGAACTCGCCTCTAATGCCTTCAGCACAGGCCTGCCGGGTCCAGGCGGTGTAATCGTACTTGTAGGTCTGATTTTGTTTTCTTATACAACCATGCTAACCTGGAACTTTTATGGAGAAAAAAGCTGGGAGTATATTTTTGGTAAAGGTGTGATTATTCCTTATCGCCTGCTGTTCCTGGTCTTTCTCTTCGTAGGGGCAATCGGTGGACTGGTTTTGATCTGGGATATTGCCGATACTTTGAACGGACTGATGGCCGCACCAAACCTGATTGCTCTTCTTGTCCTGGCTACTGTTCTTGCTAAAGACAAGAAGGATTATGTAGGCGATCTAAAAAATAAATTGAAATCTGGTAAATAAGGTAGTAAAAACTAAGCATTTGACCCTGGTCACTGTATAGCTGGAAAAAATAAAACCCTGGCCTGTCTTATATGCATGGACGGGCCGGGGTTTTATATTAGCCAATTTCAGGATTATTTTCAGATCCATTGCTTGATAAGATCTGTCTTCTCCGGGATAATGGGCATAAATACATTTTAGGTGGTGTTCGCATTGACAGATTTATTTCGGGCTACCCGGGCAGAGGTAAATCTTGATAACCTTAAGTATAACCTGTCATGCTTTCGGAACCATATTGCTGATGAAACCAGGATAATGGCGGTTGTAAAAGCTGATGCTTACGGTCATGGTTCGATTGAAATAGCAAAAACTGCATTGAACCACGGCGCAAGCTGGCTGGGGGTAGCTTTTGTAGAAGAAGGAATTAAGCTCCGTAAACATGGATTGAATGCCCCAATGCTGGTTCTAAACCCCCCTTTTGCCAACCAGATCGAACTTTTTTTTGATTACGATTTAATTCCTACTATATTTACTATTGATATGGCCCAGTTGTTTTCTGATCAAGCCGTAAAAAAAAATAAAAAGAAAAACATACACATTAAAATTGATACCGGTATGGGAAGGGTTGGATTGTTTCCTCCTTCTGCAGCAGATAAGTTTATACAATCTGTAAAAAAATTACCGAACCTGGTTTTAGAGGGTTTTTATACCCACTTCGCCACTGCTGATGAAAAAGATAAGAGCTACGCCCATATACAGCTTAACATTTTTTTACAGGTAATTAAAGATTTAAAGAACAAAGGAATCTGCCCACCGGTCGTCCATGCTGCAAACAGCGCTGCTGCCCTGGAAATTAAGGAAACCTGGTTTGATCTAGTCAGGTTGGGAATCAGTATGTATGGGCACTACCCATCCAATGAAGTAAACAAAGAAATAATTCCTTTAAAACCACTGATGAGTTTAAAAAGCAGAGTCTCTTATGTTAAGCAGGTGCCGGCCGGAACCTGCATCAGTTATGGCTGCACCTATAAAACAGAAAGCAGCACATTGGTTGCAACCATCCCCCTGGGTTACGGCGATGGCTATAGCAGACTGCTATCCGGCAAAGCTGCAGTTTTAATCAGGGGAAAACGCCACCCTGTAATCGGGCGGATATGTATGGATCAATTTATGGTAGATGTCAGCACCGATCCCCGGGTAAAAATCGGTGATGAAGTGGTACTGTTTGGTGAACAGGATCATGAAATAATTCCTGTTGAAGAAATTGCCGCTATCCTGGGAACGATAAATTATGAAGTTCTTTGTGCTGTTAATAAAAGAGTGCCCCGAATCTATATTTAATTTTTCCTCTTATCTAGCAATAAAAACGCCTAGCCGTGTAATATGTAAATAAATACCGGTTGCTATTGTATAAATATTGTCGTAATATAGAAAAAGAAATACAAATCAATGCCGATCAATTGCCTTTGTGTAATAATCAACCAGTATTATATAAAAGGAGGAATTTTTATATGCCGGTGTATGAATATATTTGTCAGGATTGCAAAAAAATAACTGAAATGCGAAAATCCTTTGAAGAAAAAGAAAAAGGTCTGCATGTTGTCTGTGATCACTGCGGCAGTAAAAAAATGGCCCAGTATTTTGGGAACATGACCGTTACAGCCACATTTCCCCTGCATTAATGCTCCTGAACTGTTAAAAAGCGAAGGACAAAGGTAAATAATTACCGGTCCTTCTTTTTTTATGAACCACTGAAAAAATGGAAAGCTGTCAGTTGAAAAACTGCATTAAGACAGCTGCCTTTAAATGGTTTAATCCTGATTTAATGCTTGTTTGGCCGGTAATAATCATTATCTTATTTGATATGATCCAACGACCACCTCTATATATCCGGTTAGCCTAGATAGTCAAGGGCCAAGCAGGTAAAAATCGCCGGACCGATCCAGAGGCAATCTTCATCAACATCAAATCTGGAGTTATGGTGAGGATAAGTTATCCCTTTCTCCGGATTCCCCGTGCCGATTACAAAAAAAACACCGGGCACTTTTTCCAGGTATAAAGACATATCTTCAGTGCCCATATTAGGCTTTTTTATCTCAATCACATTATTGGCACCAACTACTTTTGATATAACCTCAATCAACCTGTGAACAAGGCCGGGATTGTTCACTGTGGGAGGATAACCACCTAAAATATTTACCTCCGCCCCGGCCCGGTTAGCTTTGGCTATTGCCGTGGAGAGTTCATCCAGGCGCCCCGCTATAAACTGGCGGTCGGACTCATAAAGGGTCCTGAAGTCACCCTTGAATACAACCCTGGGAGTAACAATGTTAAAAGACTCACCGCCATTTATTTTGCCGACCGTTAAAACTGCGGGTTTAAGAGGATCCATTTCACGGCTAATTATTTTTTGTAAAGCCAAAATAATTTCAGAGGCAACAGTAATAGCATCAACCCCCAGGTGAGGTAAAGCGCCATGTGTGCTTTCTCCATTGACAGTAACCTCAAATTTTGTAGCCGCGGCAAGAATAGGGCCTTCACAAATCCCGATCTGACCCGTACTTACCTCGGGAAATATCTGTCCCACATGCAGCCCGACAGCGGCATCAACCGCTGGATTTTCCAGGCATCCATCTTCAATCATTTTCGCCGCTCCACCGTATCCTTCTTCGCCCGGCTGGAAAAGCAGCTTTATGTTTCCCTTGAGCTCAGAGCGTATGCCTTTAATAATTCTGGCTGTTCCAAGCAGCATGGCCATGTGAGCATCATGGCCGCAGGCATGCATGTTACCATTAGATGAAGCAAAGGGCAGCCCGGTTTCTTCGGTAATAGGCAGGGCATCCATATCGGCCCGTAAAGCCAGTGTGGGTCCGGGTTTATCACCTTCAATTAAACCGACAATCCCTGTTTGAGCTGCCGTTCGGCAGGGTATTTTCATTTCATCCAAACACTGCCGGATATAGCTTGAGGTCTGTTTTAAATCAAAACCTATTTCAGGAACCTGGTGCAGGTCTCGCCGCCATTTTATTATTTGATTATGTACTTCTCGGGCAGCTTTAATTGTATCCACCATTTTTCTCCTTATCCACGACTAAGATTATTAACCTTCAGCAAACTGTTTGTCTAACCGGTTAATATTTCTTTAAACGCCTTAATCGTTATTTCTAGATCACTGCGATCGACTTCCTTGCTGGTAGTCAGTCGAACCTTGTCCGGTCCCATAACCCCGGTCAGTATATCCCTTTTTTTGAGTTCACTGCACAACTGGTGGGCGGACATTGAGGTTGGTTTTACCAGTAAAATATTTGTATCAACTTCGGCAGGATTGAAGTCGATTCCTTTCAATACAGCTAAACCATCAGCCAGTAAACGGGCATTGGCATGATCATCTGCAAGTCTTTCAATCATCGTTTCCAGGGCAACAATACAGGCAGCTGCAATAATCCCAGCCTGGCGCATACCTCCACCAAGGCGCTTACGCCACCGTTTTGCTTCAGTTATAAAATCCAAGGGCCCTGCAATGATCGAGCCTACCGGTGCACCCAGGCCTTTGGAAAAGCAAAACTGGACAGATGTACTACAAGAAGTATATTCTTTGACCGAAACCCCGGAAGCAATAGAGGCATTAAAAATACGCGCCCCGTCAAGGTGAACCGGTAAATTATGCTTGCAGGCCAGGGCATAGATGCTTTTCATGTTTTCCAGTGGGACTACTTTGCCTCCGGCGCGGTTATGGGTATTTTCCAGACATATTAGTGAAGTGGGTGGAAGATGAACATCATCGGGGCGAATTGCCCCTTCCACCAGGTCAGCCGGTAATACTCCCTTTACACCGTTCAGGGGCCTTGGTTGAATGCCGGCAAAAACAGAGGCTGAAGCTGCTTCATAATTATAAATATGTGAATCTAAGTCCATTATCACTTCACTGCCGGGCCGGGTGTGGGTAAGTATGGCTATCTGGTTGCCCATGGTTCCACTGGATACGTACATAGCCGCTTCCTTACCCATTATTTCAGCCGACATTTCCTGGAGACGGTTTACAGTGGGATCCTCCCCATAGACATCATCACCGACCACAGCTTCACACATGGCTTTACGCATTTCAGGGGTGGGCAAAGTAATTGTATCACTTCTTAAGTCAATCATTAATAATATCCTCCTGACTTTTAATCTCATTATAAACCTTAACAGCTAAAATTGAGCAAAAAAGCCGCTTTTAAGTAACTTGAAAAAAAGACTCGTCAAAATCAGGGTTATCCTGATATCGAGTCATAAATAGTTCCGGCAGCTTGTCGATCTGTTCAAAAAGTATTGAATCAACTGCTATACCGGCATTGTTAAGCGCATCGACAATATCCCGGGAATCAGGCGGACAGCCCTTGGCAGCAAACAATTCCTGTATATGGGGATGATCCTTGTTTTTGGTGAACATACATTGTCCGACTAACACGGTAGCTCCCATACCCGGAGACGGCTCCATTGCCTTGCCGGTGAGAACTTCAATATTGTTCCACGGCTTTCCCTGCCAGGCCTGGCGAATCGCTGTCAGGATCACTCCGTTTAACCTGGAACAGTAAGTACACATGGTATCATCAAATTTACGATAAAAAAGGCCCTCCAGGCCCTGCCTGGCCATGGCCCGGGGCATTTCACCACTGTCTCCGCTAATATAAGTAAAATCATGTTCGTGGTAAGAAGCCACGTCTTCAATTCTTTCACCGACTATCTCGATATCAGAAAGATCAAGAGGCCGCCCCGATCTTTTAGCTGCCTGGACCAGGTAGTTAACTTCTGCCGGATCATGTCCCAGTATTTTAGCGCCAACCATGTCTGCAGACAAAACGTCGCCTGAGGCCAGCAGCAGGTTGGTGCGCCTCATCCGTCCATCAAAACCGGGGCCGCGTTCAAGGCTGTAAATACCGTCTATAATGGTCAGGATCGGCGGCATCGGATCAGGCAGCCGGGCAATGTGGTAATGTAAGTCTTTATTGGGATCGGCACTGTGGCATTTCTTGCGAGAGGAAATATCAATAGTCCCTTTAAGGTTTTTTATTCCAAGGCTAACCACAGTCTGGTTGTGTGACTTCATGGCCGGAATGTCTACCAAAAAATCACTTTCCAGGATGTCTTCATTATAGTTAAGACTTATTCCATCTCCCAGATCAATTCTTCTAAAAGGCCTTTTCATGATATTAATATACTTAACACCATAGCGTTCTTTTAACACCTGATAACCAAGGCTTTTAAAGGCATGATCAGGGGTTTCCGTGTCATCCGGGCTGGTAACAATCCCCTCACCAATAGTAATATCTTCAATGCCATATTCTTTGAGCAAAATTACTGTATCCTCAATAACCCGTGAGGTGGTTATTACACCCCACTTGGGAAAGGAACAATTTTTATTCCAAAATACAATATTTGGTTTAATAAAAACCCTGGCTTTCGGAGACAAGCGATCAAAACCACCGCACTCTAAAACAGCTTTCTTTACTGATTCATAAGGCATTCTGTAACGTACGACCGAAACCAGGTTTTTCCCCATTATATTTTTTTCCTTTCTTATCTGGCCCTTCAGGATAAAAACTAAACAGTAATATTTTTTAAACCTGAATCATATTATTACTTACTTATTTGCCTTGAGAATAAAATAATAAGTAACGAACCGGTTAATATAATCATATCATTTTAGTCCGGCAACAATCAAATTTTAGGATTTTAAAAAAGCTGTTACCGGAATATCAAAGGATTGAAGAATAAATCTACTGGTACGGGGTTGATGCTCTTTGTTATTAATGATATGATTTAATAAATCGAATAAGGATTAGGGGAGCCAAAGTAACCCGGCTGAGAAAGAGCAGTAATTGCTCTGACCCTTAAACCTGATCTGGGTAATGCCAGCGGAGGGAGATCACTACAGGCAGTTTTATGGCTGTCGCCGATGTTGGCGTCAGTTTTTTAATTTGTTTAGAAAGGAGGACTTATATGCCCGTTTGCAATGTAAGCCTGCAGATAATTCCTATAGTCCCGGAAAAAGAAGTTTATCCGACAGTGGACAAAGTAATTGAATTAATATCTTCCTCTGGGGTCAACTATATCGTCGGCCCGATGGAAACAACCATGGAAGGCGACCTGGAAGATCTCCTGGAAATAGTTAAAAAGGCTCAAAAAGTTTGCGCCGATGCCGGTGCAGACCGGGTCCTTTCAGTGGTCAAGATTGATTACAGCACCAGAGGAGTGACCATGGATGAAAAAGTGGGCAAGTATCAAGGATAATTTACCGGCTGTTGGATTCCTTATTTTCTTGATCGCAATCTGGGAATTAGCGGCCAGAGCGGCAGATGTTGCCGCCTATATACTGCCTGCGCCTTCAGCTATTGCAATGGCTCTGGTGGATAATTTTTCACTGCTTCTGGAGCATACCAGGGTAACATTTATTGCAGTAATTGGCGGTCTGGCCATGGCCATTCTGGTTGCATTAATCCTGGCCATAGCCATGGATCGCTGGAAACCTTTAAAACAAGCTCTCTATCCAGTCCTGGTTATTTCGCAGGCCATACCGATATTTGCCCTGGCTCCTTTAATCCTGATCTGGTTTGGAGCCGGGTTACTGCCCAAAGTGTTAATTGTTGCCCTGGTTTGTTTCTTTCCGCTGGCTGTAAACCTGGTTGAGGGGTTTAGCCAGGTTGACCCGGAAGCTGTTGATCTAATGCAAACTATGCAGGCCAACCGCTGGATGATCATGAGTTCGGTGCAGCTGCCTTTCGCTATGCCCTTCTTTTTCTCCGGCTTAAAAATAGCTGCAACCTACAGTGTTCTAGGGGCAATTATTGGAGAATGGCTGGCAGCCAGGGCCGGACTGGGTATCTACATGCTGAGGGCCATGCATTCTTTTCGCACCAGCCACCTTTTTGCTTCGATTATAGTGGTGGTTATCTTAAGTTTAACCCTTTTTAAATTGGTAGAGCTATCCGGGTGGCTGGCCATGCCCTGGCAACGAGAATCAAACAACCGGCTTAATAAAGCAAATAACAAATAAAAGAAAGGTGATGTGTTATGCATATAACCATTCAAAAAAAGAAAGCTATCCCCACATTATTATGTCTGCTCTTACTTGCCATATTTTTTTTACCGGCAGGATGCGCAACCGAAGAAGTTGCAGGGCCGGATGAAATTACGATTTTGCTGGATTGGACTCCAAACACCAATTACAGCGGCCTTTATGCAGCCAAAGAGCTGGGATATTATGAAGAAGAAGGCATGAAGGTGGAAATCATTCAGGCTCCGGGTAACGTGGTGCCCATGGTCGCTGCCGGTCAGGCAGAATTCGGGGTAAGCTACCAGGAAGAGGTAACCTATGCTCGATTAGAAAATATCCCTGTCGTTTCTATAGCTGCAGTAATTCAAAATAACACTTCCGGCTTTGCCTCCTTAAAAGAGCGCGGTATTGAAACACCGGCTGATTTTGAAGGTAAAAGCTATGGTGGATGGGGTTCCCCGGTAGAAGAGGCACAAATTAAAGCCTTGATGGAACAATACGACGCTGATTTTGAACAGGTCGATATCATTACCACCGGTGAAGTTGACTCCTTAATTGTAATTGAAAGAAAAGCAGATTTCGCCTGGATTTATTACGGATGGACCGGTATAGAAGCTGAACTTAAGGGAATGGAATTAAATTTCATTGAACTGAGGAAGGAAGACCCGGCCTTAAATTACTACACACCGGTCTTAATTACCGGTGAAGATCTTATTGCTGAAGCCCCTGATTTAGTCAGGCGCTTCATGCAGGCTACAACCAGGGGTTACAAACTGGCCATCGAAGATCCTGATCAAGCAGCCCAGATTCTGCTTGAATATGCACCTGAACTGGATGAAGAACTGGTTATAGCCAGCCAGGAATGGTTGGCCGATCAGTACCAGGCCGATGCTGAAATATGGGGCTGGCAGGAAAAGGAAATATGGGAAAATTACAGCCAGTGGCTCTATCAATATGGATTAATTGAAGAAAGACCGGATGTGGAAGAAGCTTTCACGAACGAGTTCTTACAATGAAAAATACCATCAAACTAAATCTGGAAAATATTGATGCAACCTACTACTCCGGGGAAGAACTGCTTCCTGTCCTTAATAATGTTTCGCTGTATGTAAAAAGCGGAGAATTTGTTTCAGTCCTCGGNCCGAGCGGCTCGGGTAAAAGCACAATTCTAAAAATTGCTGCCGGGCTGCTTAAACCGGACCGGGGACGGGTTCTTATTGACAACCGTCATGTCAACGGTAAGCCCAAACTGGTCGGCTATATGCCCCAGCAGGATTTGCTCTTCCCGTGGAAAACTCTGAAGCAAAACGCCGCTTTGCCTCTTTTAGCCAGGAAGTGGACAAAAAACAAAGCCTTTGCCCGGGTGGAAGAACTACTGCCCGCATTTGGACTGGAAGGTTTTGCTAATTATTATCCCCACCAGCTCTCCGGTGGGATGCGTCAGAGGGCTGCCCTGCTGCGTACAATGCTGATTGAAAGCGATTTAATGCTGCTTGATGAACCATTTGGCGCTCTCGACGCCCTGACCCGGGAAATTCTGCAGGACTGGCTGCTTGAAATCTGGGAACGCTTCAAGCGCTCTGTTCTATTTGTTACCCACAGTATTGACGAAGCAATATATCTTTCCGACCGAGTTTATGTGATCACCGAACGTCCAGGTAAAATTGCCATCGAGCAAAAAATCGAACTGAAAAGGCCCCGTTCAAAAACTGTGTTGACAACTTCACTTTTCAGTTCTTATAAACAGCTGCTAATTGATGCTCTAAACATCAAATTCCCCGATTCTACGGGTTTTGATCACCAGCAAAAGCCCTGATTTTATGATAATTTTTACCTGGTTGTCTGTCAGTTCGTTGCTTAAACCAAGTGTGGAAGCAAAGTAAAGGCTTTCTCCTTGCAGGGGATATTTTAGTCCTCCCTCGGTAAAAATACCGCTTGTTTCTGCTGTTAAAGAAAAAAGCGAAAGGTAATCACCGACATTTCCGTCGATGAAAGCTTCGTCTTTTACCAAAAAAATTTCCTGGCTCTGATCAATAATTCGGGCAGGGATATTATGTTGAAGAGGAATTTGAAGCAGCAGCAAATTAATAAATGTATGGTCGACCCTGGCCCCTCCCAGGGCGCCTATGATCAGTATCTGGTCGGGCTGCATTTCCACAGCCCTGTCAATGGCCAGTTCCAGATCTGATTTGTCCTTAACGGAAGGATGTTTGATTATAATAGGGTTAAGCTGCTCTATTTTGTGCCGATCATCGGTCTTCAGAGAATCAAGATCACCAATAACCAGGTCTGGTTTTAAGCCCAGAACCAGGGCATGCCCCGAGCCACCGTTGACACAAATAATCAAATCATCATCTTTAAGCAAGTTGCGGTAAAAATCCAGGGCTTCCAAATCGCCGTTGGCAATAATAACGGCTCTTTTTCGGTGCATCTTGTGAGCCTTCTTTCTTCGTATGACGGCAATTATATTATGCCTTCACCGGCAGGATAGATGCGTTTGATTCCAGCGGATATTGTCGTTACTTGGCTTATCTCCCCTCAGCTTGAAAACTGCTTCCTTCTTTTTCCTTGATCAACTCGGCGCAATATTCGATAATTTCTCTGCGTCTGACTATCCCGATAAAAACTCCCTGGTCATCTACAACCGGAACAAAGTTCTGTTCACTGGCAGCAGTTAACAAGTCAACGATCCTGGAATCAATGCGCACCGGCTTTTTTTTAGACTGGAATGCAATATCCTTAAGCATAATTTTTTCCATACCATTAATATTAAGATCTTTGGTATTTTTTAACTTCCAGAGCAAATCACCTTCGGTAATTATACCGGCAAAGTAACCCTGGTCATCTACCAGGGGCACTGCTGAATAACTGTGCCTTTCCATTCTTTCCAGGGCCTGACGCATTGATGTTTCAGGGGTCAAAAATACAACCTCATTCTTCGGAATCAAAAAAAAAGCGACTTTCATTTGCTGTCAAAACTCCTCTGCTTCATTGTCAATTATACCACCTTGAATAATCGAAAACCCGGCCTTATGGTAAAGCTCAATCAATTCAGGTTCAAACAAGACATTTATAGTTTTAACCTGGTCTGCTTTAATTTTTTCAATTACTCTTTTTAGCAGAACCAGGGCAATACCTCTTCTCTGATAGGACGGATGAACAATTAAATTCCGCACCAAGGCATCGTCAACACCATCACTGATCACATCTACAAATCCTATCAGATGATCGCCATCAAAGCAAGCCACTGTCATATATGTAAATCCAATAATTTTTTTTAGTTTTTCTGCCCTGGTTTCCCAACCAACTGCATTTCTTAATGCTGCGACATCTTCAATTTTAAGTTCAGGGTTTGTAATATACTGCAGGGGCACACTGACACCTCTTATCCCGGCAAAATAACAACCATGCCCTTTATTTTTTTTATCAAAGATAAGATCGGGTATTTAAACACTGCTTGTATGACCATTTAAGACCCATCAAGAGAAATATAGCAGGTCTTGCTCCATAAAGGCCAATATCCAAGACCACCACACATTTTATAGCGGTTATTATTTTTGTCAATAGCAGCCAGGCCAAAACAGCCGGTTAAAAAGAGATAACCTACCGTTAACTGCATCAATTAAATATAAAGTTTCACCTGTTTACCCAGAATTCCTGCCAAAATCTGATTTGTTTTATGCCCGGGTTGGGTTTTCATCAACCGGTAGATTAAAAAGCAGCTATTATGATCAACCTGGATTCTCCTGATGTCAATATTTTTAATTGTCTGAAGGAAATTTAAAAAGTACGTAGAATAGAAATAATAGCAAAACATAAAGGAGGTGTATAGTTAGGGAAACTATTTGTCCACATAAGTAAGGGTTAGCTTTTTACAAGGGGGTGTTATGAAGAATAATGAATAAACAGGTATTAATCAGCAAGCAAGCTGAGAAAAGCATTAACAATTATTGATTATTCATACTTGATTTTTATTACATATTTAAACTTTATCAGCAGCAGAAGTGCCAGCATTATTAACTAAGAATATTTTCCACTTTTAACATGAAAGATTCTGCAACTAATTCAATGGTTTAGAAGCAATCAAGTTGATTTATATTTAATACTAAACACGGTGGTGATATAGATGCATGCTCTTCTTTTTGTTATAGTTGCCCTGGTTCTATATTTCCTGTCCTATCGTTTTTACGCAACTTTCCTGTCTGATAAAATATGGAAATTAGACCCCAACCGCGAAACTCCTGCTTATAAATATCAGGATGATTTTGAATTTGTTCCTACCGATAAACCAATAGTACTGGGACATCATTTTACTTCAATTGCCGGTGCAGCACCCATTGTCGGGCCTATTGTTGCTGCTATTTGGGGTTGGCTGCCTGCTTTGCTCTGGATTGTTTTTGGGACAATCTTCATCGGGGCTGTCCATGACTTCGGTGCACTTGCTGCCTCCATGAGGCATCAAGGACGCGGTATAGCTGATTTTCTTAAAGATATACTGGGAAAACGAGCCATGCAGCTGATGTATGTAGTTGTATTTTTCCTGCTTGTGCTAGTTTCTGCAGTTTTTGTCCACGTTATTGCTGTCCTGGCTTCAGCTTTTCCGGCAGCAGTTTACTCGGTGTGGATTGAAATACCCCTGGCTATTATAATCGGTTTGGCAATCCGCAAGAAATGGAAAATTAATATTTACCTGGCCGGACTTATAGCCGTTGTCATTATGTACGCATTTATTGCTTTAGGGGTCAGATATCCCCTGGAACTATCTTATCGAACCTGGGTATTTATTCTGCTCGGCTATATGATTATTGCGGCCAGGCTACCGGTTTGGCTGCTGGTGCAACCACGTGATTTTATTAACGGTATTCAGCTTGTCATAGCCCTGTTGGCTGCAACAATCGGGGTAGTCGCGCTGGCTGCTACTGGTGCAGGCGAGCTGGCTGCTCCTGCCGTTCGTCTTGCTCCGGAAGGAGCACCGCCAATTTGGCCTTTCGTTATGATAACTATTGCTTGTGGTGCTATATCAGGCTGGCATTCTATTGTCGGGAGTGGAACTACACCAAAACAGCTGAAAAACGAGCGTGACGTTAAACCTGTTGGCTATGGTTCTATGCTGGGCGAAGGTTACCTGGCTGTAATCGCCCTGCTAACTGCAGTAGTCGGACTTGGAGTAGTAGGTTACACTGAATCATACGCTGCCTGGGGTATGGCAGCCTGGCCGGCAATTTTTGCAACCGGGGGAAGCACTTTCCTGATTCCACTGGGAATTCCTGCCATAATAGGGGCTACGTTCTTTGCCATCGTTGCCAAAAGCTTTGCTATGACCACCCTCGATTCGGCGATGCGTTTTACCCGGATCGCTTTTGCTGAAAGTACCGTAACCTTTAACATGCCCCAGCTCCTCAGGGATAAGACAGTTTCTCTTCTTCCTGGTTGGGCAGTAATCATTTACCTGGCTTTGTCTGGATACGGCATGGTTCTGTGGCCGCTTTTTGGCGCTGCCAACCAGATTCTGGCCGGGATTGCCCTGCTGGCTGCAGCAGTGTTCTTGAAGATGATGCAGAGACCAACTATTTACTATATTATACCGTTTGTAATTATGATTGTAACCTCAATGGTGGCCATGGTTCACCAGATCTTTACCAATTACATTCCCAATGAACTGTGGGCTCTTGTTATTATCGGCAGTATAGTTTTTCTATGTGGTATTGGTGTCGTAATAATTGCTCTTACCACCTGGAATGAAAAAGGACAGGTGCCGTACAAAGAAACCGCTTGATGACAGTGTTAAAATCTCCCCCTGTTTTATTGACAGGGGGAGGATCACTTTTCATAAACAGTATCTGCTGCCAGAGTTTTTATGCCGGTTTAAGGATTGAATCAGTCTTAATATATAATATCAGTTGATTTATGATGGAAGGAGGCTTAAGCTTGGACTTAACCGTTGAACCTGTTCTGAAAAAATGGCTTATATCAAAAAACAAGGATACTATAACTATAGATGTAATAGTCAGCCGCGGAGGCGGCTGCTGTGGAGGATGCTCATTTATTGAGACAGTTATTGATTATAAAAAGCCAAAAGACAATCAGGGCAAATATTTACTTTTTAATACAGATAGCTTAAGAGTATATATCGCAAAAATTCTGGAGAAAAAAACAGATCACATTACCTTATACCTGAAAGGTACCCTTTTTAAAAGAACAGCTGTGAAAGGATATGATTCAGACTGTTCCTGGAAACAGTAACAAGTATTTGATAGCGGTTGATTAAGGATGAGACCAGTTTGGTTAAACCCGTTTAATCAAATCATATAATTAAAATTAGGAAAAATAATTTAAAAGTTTACTGGTATATTTTCCCTGCTTCCGAGAGTGCTTCTTCGCCGGAACATTTATGTCCCAGGTTGTTCAAAATCTCGCTCAATGCTTTTAATAAGCGTTCTACATTTTCACGTCTTGAACCATTACCCATCAGGCCGATACGCCAGACTTTACCCTTAAAGGGACCTAAACCGCCGCCGATTTCAATTAAATGATCCCGGCGCAAACTGGAACGTAATTGCGCATCATCGATACCTTCGGGAATCCAGACTGCGTTTAAACTGGGCAGACGGTGCTGTTCGGAAACAACCGTGTTTACACCAAGTGCCTTTAAGCCCGCTATCAGGGCTTTACTGTGCAAGCTATGCCGGGCAAACCTGTCTTCCAGACCTTCTTCTTTAATCATTGACAGGGCCTCAAACAGTGCATAAATCATATTTATAGGGGCCGTGTGGTGGTAAAACCGTTCTTCTCCCCAGTAACGGGTTAAGAAGGAAAGGTCAAGGTACCAGCTCTGCACCTTGCTCTTTCTTTCCTGAAATTTTTCAAGTGCCCTTTCCCCGAAGGTAATCGGAGCCAGTCCGGGAGGAGCACCCAGGCATTTTTGATTCCCGCTGTAGACAATATCGAGATCGCGGCGATCAACCGCAACCGGCAGTCCTCCCAGTGAAGTCACCGCATCGACTAAAAGCAAGGCATCAAATTTACGAACTACGTCGACCACCGGTTCCAGGGGCTGCTGCACACCGGTGGAGGTTTCGGCATGAACAACACCGACCAGCTTCACTTTGGATTGTGCAGAAAGGGTTTTTTCAAGCAGTTCCGGATCTATGGGCCGGCCCCATTCAGCATCTACTTCGATAACCTCAGCCCCGCAGCGTGAGGCCACATCAACCATACGCTGTCCAAAAACTCCGTTTACCCCGATTACAGCTTTATCTCCCGGTTCCAGGATATTGACCAGGGCCGCTTCCATTCCGGCACTGCCTGTAGCTGAAACCGGAAAAGTTATCCGGTTTTTTGTTTCAAATACAAGCCTTAATAAATTATTAGTTTGATCCATTATTTGAAAAAAATCGGGATCCAGGTGTCCAAGGGTGTGCTGACCCATAGCTTCCAGTACTCGTGGGTGTACAGGGCTGGGGCCCGGCCCTAACAATAACACTTCCTGAGGCTTTTTTAAATGCATGGAAAATCCTCCCTGTTGATATATTGGTAAATATTGACTTACTTAATTAGTAATACCTCTCTCAATTACTCTCAAGCTCTTTGACCAGATCGTTTAAAACTTTGCTGATATCCTCACTGATAGCCACTTCCGACCTCTGGTCATAATCAGTCGGCTGGTTATTAATGATCGCCATTTTACCTGCCAGGCGAGGCAGGTCAGCAACCGGATATACGACAAGGCTGCTGCCCACAACCAGCATAAAATCACAATCCCGCTGAATCTCCTGGTAGAGATCCAGAAAAAAATCCGGCATCGGATCTCCAAATAAAACCACATCCGGCCTGAGGGTGCTGTGACAGTTATGGCAAACAGGGGGAATGTGCTTTAAATCAACCTGATGGACCAGCTCCTCAAAAGGATATTTCATTTTACAGCCAAGGCAGTAACCAGATCGCAGATGCCCGTGCACCTCCCAAACATTCTTTGAACCGGCTTTAACATGCAGTCCATCGACATTTTGGGTTACCAGGCCCTTCAGGTAACCAAGCTCTTCCAACCGTACCAGCATGTAATGGCCCTGGTTTGGCTCAGCTGAAGATAACCTGGTGAAACGACTGAAGCCCGCTTCATAAAATAAACGGGGGTTATTATGAAGAACATCAACTGACGATGTGGCAATTGGATCGACTTTTTCCCACAAACCGGTTCCCGGTGAACGAAAATCGGGGACTCCACTGGCGGTACTGATACCGGCCCCGGTCAGAACATAAAAACGTTCATTTTCTTTAATCAGTTCAGCCAGACGAGCAATCTTTTCCAAATACTCCATCGAGCAACCCCCTGCCTTATAATATTATCACAAAGCTAAACTTTTTATACCGCTTCCCTGTGGACAGCAAAGAGAACTTTCTGAGCAATCCTTTAATTCAGGTTTCTCAATTTTAATAATATCGTAAAAATCATACCATGGCGAGTAGTCAAAATTAAATTCCCGGCATCTTTCGGCTAATTTATCACGGGCGCAAATATGATCACTCCATGAAGCACCAAAACGATCATTGCTCCCATCCCCAATGTAAATAACCGGCTTGCCCCCTTTTTTTATTTCGATCACATGGGCTGCTTTACAATTACCGCAAACTGTACATACCCTGTGTTTATGCGGGCAGGTCACCTCAAGCTTTCCACTTTTACTGACGGTAGTTTCATTGCGGTAAATGCAGTTGATTTGATCAAGAAATCCATATTTTTTTAAAACCGGTTCAATATAAAACCCAAAACCATCACTGGCAACTATAACCGGGCTATTTTGATTCCGGGCGTGATCAAGAAAGCTTTGGAATCCGGGCCGAATAACTACCCATTCCAACGATTTCTCCAGCAGTAAATTCAAATCAGGGGGAAGAAGCTGCCCTATTTGGTGCAGCCAATCACGTATAGACATTTCCCTGCGTCTGTATTTATTTTCAATTTCCAGATAAATATTGCCGCCAAAATAAGAGGCCAATTCAGAAGAAAGGTCACCGGATGTAATTGTGCCGTCAAAATCTACAACATATGCTGCATTTACAGCCATGACACCCTCCAATTTGAAACATGAAAAAAATAATTCAATACTTTCCTCCCGTTTGAATTAATTACCTGATCTGACTATTAATAAATTGAGCCTCGTGAAAAGGCAGCTCCATGTCCATGAGCACTGTTAATGAAAAAGATCTATAACATCCTGCGGTGATTTTGCCAGTATCCTGGCCCCACTGTCCAGCAGTTCTTCTGCCGGGCGAAAACCCCACAGGGCGCCTACCGGAAAAAAATTTCCGGCCACAGCGGTTTGCATATCAGTCCTGGTGTCTCCTAAATAAATAATCTTTTCTGGTTTAATCTGCATTTTTTCAGCAATAAACAGGGCTCCCTGTGGATCAGGCTTTGGAGAAACACCTGTTTTTATCCCGCATACATCAGTAAAATCCCAACCGGGTAATAACGCTTCTACGGTTGCGGTAGTAAACTCATGAGGTTTATTTGAAAAGATCGCCTTGGGGATATTTCTTTCTTGCAAAAAATCGAGCATTTCAGGCACACCCGGGTAAGGCCTGGTATGCTCAGACCACCGTCTGCTATATTCTTCTTTTACTTCATTTACAATACCTGTTATATATTTGCCTTCAGCCTTGTCTGCGGGTAAAGCTTTTTTTACAAGCACTTCGATCCCTTCTCCGACGAAAAACCTGAAATTATCAACCGGATGCTCCTTGAAACCTTTCTGACTAAGGATAGTGTTAACCGAATTGGCCAGATCCTGCAAGGTATCCAGCAGGGTTCCATCGAGATCAAAGATAATCGCTTTATAGCTCATCAGCAGTTCTCCTCTTGTTAAAAGTACAACACAAATTCCTTGTCTTCAAATATTGATTGATTGCTTCTTTAGATAGATAACAGGACTATCCATATTAGCAGTTTAAGAGGAAATCATTATAAACAGGGAGACATCCCCGCTAATCAAAGTTAATTAAAAATATCGGGGAAGTCCCTATAGTATAAAAACTGTCAATGTTAACTGGTTTTAGTCCACCGACCAACCAGGGGCAGAACCGATTCCGGATAGTAGCTCCTGAAAATGCGGTAGTAATATAGCTCTTCTTTATTTCTTACCGGTACCGGGGCTTCTGCTGACTCTTCAGCAAATTCATCATCACTTATTTTTTCTTCAGCAATTGCAATTAGCATATCTGATGAACCTGAACCCTGATCAAACTGTTCTTTTTCGCGCCAGGCCACCTTGCTTCCAAGCTCTTTTTCAAAAGCTCTTCTGAGAATCCACTTGTCGACCGGTTCATGCTGCCGATCATGGAGCTTCCAGTCGAGAGGAAACTGTTGAACAAGTTCAAGCAAGGCAGGCTTTAAAAAAGGAACCCGGCACTCAAGTCCGTGGGCGGCATTCATCCTGTCCACCCGCTGCAAACCTGTACGACTGAGATTTTTAATAAAGTTTTCAATTTCTAAAGAGATCTCTTTTTCAGAATCGAGCGTTTTAAGATAACTATAGCCGGCAAATATCTCGTCTGAGCCTTCTCCTGTTAGCATCACCCTGCGTCCATCAGCTGCAGCCTGACGGGCAGCAATAAAATTAGGAATTGACGAGCGGACATAAGCGCAGTCAAAAGATTCCAGGTGATATATTACCAAAGGCAGAATATCGAGCATTTCATCCAGGTTGTAAGTATAAACATGAGGTTTTGAGCCGATACGATCAGCAACTATAGAGGCATATTCAATATCCTTGCTGCCTTTAACTCCTACGGTGTAAGTGCTTATTTGCTCCGAAGATATTTCTGAAGCCAGGGCAGCTACAACACTACTGTCCAAACCACCGCTTAAATAGACACCGAGATTTTCCACATCAGTAATACGTTCTTCAACAGCAAGCCAGAGCAAATGACGCATTTTATCTTCAGCTTGCTGCAGCGATAGCCGGCTCTTTTTAAAAACCTTGGGCAGGTTGTAATACCTGATCCAGCCTTTACCTCTTTCATAATAGCTTCCGGGCGGTGCTTCTTTGATAGGGCTTTCCAGATCAATCAGGGCTTTTATTTCCGGGGCAATATATAAAGTTTTTTCTTTGATAGTATAATAAAGTGGTTTAACACCAAAGGGATCTCTAGCTACCAGGCAACTGCCATCTTCTCCAAAATAGGCAAGAGCAAATTCTCCCTCAATGTTTTCAAAACAGGAAAGGCCTTCTTTTTTCAGCAGATCACAGAACTTATTTTCTGCTTCACTGCCCTGCAGGGTATTTCCTTCTTTTTCTTCAGAAAATACCAGGTAACCATCAAGAGCAGCCGATGATAAACTGTCAAAGTCATGAGAAGAGCTGCTTAAAACAGCTAAGCTCTGACAGTCATCCTCACATTCCTTCTCTAAACAGGTTCCACGAAACTTAACCTTTTCTATCAGCGGATCCATATCGGTCGTATCGTCTTTTTCACCAAATACACCAATCAATCCGGACATAACAATCAGCTCCCATAAAATATTGGTCTCCTACCTCTGTAGAAGACTCTATAATTAGTATAGCATAGATGGTTGTAATTGTAAAAAAACTCCTGCTTTCAAACTTTTTGTTCTCTCTTGTAGTAAAGAGCACCAACCGGACAGGCATCCACACACAGGGTGCATTCATTACATTTCAATTCAGCCAGGGGCAGATTGTTAAAAGTAGTCACTACCCGATCGATGCCGCGATTGGCAAAGCCAAATATCCATGCTTCCGCCCCGACCCGATCAGCCCAGATACACTGCCCGCAAAGGACACAACGGCTGCGATCAAAGGCAAATTCAGCCGGACTGTCATCAAGTTCAAATTCCCTGCCAATCGGTTTAAACCGGTTGTGCTTAAGCTTGAGGCCCCTTTCTTTAGCTATTCTCTGTAAAGCACAATTACGGTTGGCCGGACATTCACTACATTTCAAGTTATGATCTGAAAGGAGCAATTCAAAAGCAGTTTTAACCAGGCGATCCACCTTCGTGCTCCGTGTTTTCACTACCATTCCCTCTTCGACCTGCCTTGTGCAGGCAGCAACCGGATAATCAATTCCGTCAATTTCAACAAAACAGAGGCGGCAGGAAGCNTTCGGTCTGCTTTCTTCTTTTATGGCGCAAAGGTGAGGAATATAGATATCGTTTTCCAGGGCTGCCCAGAGTAATTTTTCACCGGGACGGACTTTTATTTCACGGTCGTCAATAGTAATATTAACATGCTCACTCATTTTGCTTTACGCTCCTTTTCTGCCGGTAAAACAGGGGGAGACAGTTTGATCACCGCATTATATTCAGGCGGGCAGGCTTTGCGGCAATTATCACACTTCACACATTTGTCCTGGTCAATTGCTTTCAGCCCGTCATCCCGGGTATAAATAGCCTCGGTCGGACAACTGCCCACACAAACATTGCACAGCTTGCTGCATTTCGGCGGTTCAATATAATATAGAATCAAGTCACGGCATACCAGGGCCGGACAACGGCCTTCTTCTATATGAGCCTTATATTCATCGTGAAAATATTTCAAAGTGGTTAATACCGGGTTGGGAGCAGTACAACCCAGGTTGCATAAAGAACCGTCACGGACATCTTCACTTAACTCCTTTAACAGCTGCAAGGTTTGATCGTCACCCTGGCCCCTGGTTATCCCGGTAAGAATATCAAGCATGTGCTTGGTCCCCAGGCGACAAAAAGTGCATTTTCCACAGGATTCGTGCTGAGTAAATTCAAGGAAGTAGCGGGCTACTGCTACCATACAATCGTCCTGGTCCATTACCACCAGTCCACCTGAGCCCATAATCGCCCCCGCTTCATGAAGAGAATCAAAATCTATAGGTACATCAAGGGCTGATTCAGGCAGGCAGCCACCGGAGGGGCCTCCAATCTGCACAGCTTTAAATTCACGTCCCTCTGGTAATCCGTCACCAACCTCTTCAATCAACTGACGTAAAGTTGTACCCATAGGCACTTCAACCAGGCCGGTATTGTTAATTTTACCAACTAGCGAAAAAACAGCAGTTCCCGGACTATCCGGAGTGCCAATACCTTTAAACCATTTTGCACCCCGGTTTACAATCAGGGGCACATAAGCAAAGGTTTTGACATTATTAAGAACAGTTGGCTTACCCCTAAAACCATGCTCAACAAGTCGCGGAGGCCTGCTTTCAGGCATACCCATTTTACCTTCCATGGAATTGACCAGGGCTGTTGCCTCTCCGCAGATAAATGCCCCAGAACCCTGAAATACTTGGAGGTCAAATGAAAAACCGGTGCCCAGTATAGAAGAACCAAGCAGTTGTTTCTTTCTGGCCTCTTCAATAGCTTTTTGGATATGTTCTACAGCCCGGGGATATTCAGCCCGGATGTATAAATAACCCTGCCGGGCACCCACCGCGTAAGCGCACAAGATCATGCCTTCTAAGACCAGGTGAGGATCTGATTCCAGGATGCTGCGATCCATGAAAGCTCCGGGATCTCCTTCATCGGCGTTGCAGATGACGTACTTTTCATCATCACTGCTGTTCATGCAGGCTTCCCATTTGGTGCCGGCCGGAAAACCAGCTCCCCCACGACCCCTCAGACGGGCTGCTTTCACTTCTTCAAGAACCTGCTTCGGTTCCTCAGAAAGGGCTTTAGCCAGGGCACTGTATCCTTCGCGGGCGATATAGCTTTCAATTTTACTGAAATCAGTCAAACCGCAGTTCTCAAGGATTACCTTTTTCTCGTAAACACCACGGGGAAAATCTTCAAAGGTGGGAAATTCGTCATTACGTTCAAGGGCGGCCAGGGCATATTCATAAGAAGGGTCATCGCCGGCTATGAAGTCCTCCACTAAGCGGTGAACCAGGCCTTCGTCAAGATATCCATAGCAGACTGGTGGAAAACCGGGTTTGTCTATTATAGCCAGCGGCTCGGCATAGCAGTGCCCGATACAACCTACTTCTATTATCTCTACATCCAGACCCCTGGACTCAATTTCGCGGCAAAAACTTTCCTTGACCTGCTCGGCACCGGCAGCCAGCCCACATGAGGCTGTTCCAATTAATACCCGGGACTTCTCCTGCCTGGACTGCACCTGTTCCCGGGCCTGCTCAAACATTTTTTTATAGTTATCCTGTGGTTTATTAGCTGTGACCATTATCGTCACCCTCTGACTGATCTGGTTTCTGTTCTGCGGCAGCTTTTCCGTTTTCTTCATTTAAGGCGAGCATAATTCCATCAACCCTGGTCGGAGTAACCTTGCCTTCTACTTTATCATCAACTACTACTACCGGCGCCAGGGTGCAGCAGCCAACACAGGCTACCCGTTCCAGGCTAAATAATCGATCGGGACTTGTTTCCCCTTCCTTTATTTCCATTCGACGTTCAAAAGATTCCAGGGTAATATCACCACCAACCATATAACAGGCAGTCCCTAGACAAACTTTAACCTGGTGTTTACCCGGCGGATTCATCCTAAACTGGTTATAGAACGTAGCCAGACCGTAAATGTCAACCGTAGGGACATTTACCCCTTCAGCAATTTTCTCCATGGCCAGGGACGGCAGGTAACCCAGTTTATGCTGGACCTGTTGTAAAAGGGGAATCAAATTCTCACGGGTTTTCGTGTTCTCACCGAGGACTTCCTTTACACAAGCAAGTATATGTTCTTTTTCACCTTCAATTAGCGACAACAATTACATCTCCTGTCTTGAAAGATTTACATTTACGCAGAAACTTGAATAGATAATAAACCGTACACGTTGCTGCAGCTGCCATGATTCATTTAAAACATTATACAAATAAAAAGGCAGTTGCCTTAGTTAGAAACCAGGCTGTCTCCTGCCTTTAATTATAACATTTATTGCTCTTAACTACAGACAGGATCATTAACCAACCCGGTATATTAATTCCTCGTTATACCCGGTTACAATTTTCATATAACCTGATAGCATCTTATTAACTTCTTCATCCCCGGTATCAACAAACAATCGTTCGTATTCAAGGGAAAAGATTTTCTCCCTGGTAGCTGCAACTATAATATTTTCTCTTCCTACCTGCCTGATTACATCTGCACTGATCTGTTGATTGCCCCGGCCAAAAATATAACCCTGTCCCCCGATTACGGTAACCACAATTTTAGCCTGTTTACCGGCAATCAGCTCAAGCAGCTGTTTTTCATTGGTATCGTTAGCCACAAGTTTCCTGTTCAAAACCACATCCACCCCGAGCAGGGTATTTTTTAAACCAAGCTTATTCATAATAGGTTCAATTGTCGATCCGGGACCGATGATATAAACTATATCCGGCTCCATTTTTTCAACAATACTGTCGGCAATTGCTTCCAGGACAGATGCTTCCGTTCCTGTTCCACCAATTTTTAAATGCTGCATCAAATCACCAGCACAGGGCACCTGGAGATAACCGTATAGGCGAGCAGAAAGACGGCCTTCCCGAAAGGCCTCTTCGTCTATATCCATGACCTCGGCCCTGCGCAAAGGAAGGCTGGCATCCTGAAGAAACTGAACAGCCAGCTCCCCGGCGTTACGGGGATTAGTGGCGTAAACAGCTGAATGTATTTTTACCCCGGCCGGAACACCAATCGACGGTAAAGCAGAATTATCACCAAGCACGTTGTAGATATTCCTGGCCGTTCCGTCACCACCAACAAAAAGAAGCAAATCCACTTCCAGACCGGCCAAATCCCGGGCTGCTTTTTCTGTATCATCTGCAGTGGTCTGCCCACTGATTCCCGATATTAACTGCGGTTCAAAGCCACAACGGCGGGCAACATCCTCTCCCATCTCCCCCGGACAGGTAATTAATTCAATTTCCTCCTTAATTGCAGATAAAACCTGCAGGGCAACAGCCGCTTTTTGTGCCGACTCAGGACGGGCCCCCATAGCCCGAGCTTTTTCGACTATATCCTGCCCGTCGGTTCCTTTTAAGCCGACCTTTCCACCCATACCGGCCACGGGATTGACGATAAGCCCTATTTTTTTCATCGGCGCCCGAAGTGAAGAGGGGCTTTATTGATAGACATTGCCGCCTCCCATACCGATTCAGATAAGGTCGGGTGGGGGTGGATAAGTTCGGCCAGTTCGGCAGCAACAGCTCCCCTGGCCACAGCCAGGGATCCTTCCTGGATTAGATCAGAAGCATGGGGACCCAGGATATGGACTCCAATAACTTTTTGTTCATTACCGGCAGCAATAATTTTAACTGCTCCTTCATCTTCACCCTGGGTTGCTGCTTTTCCACAGGCAGAAAATGGGAACTTGCCAATCTGCAGGTTTTCAAAACCTTTTTCCCTGGCCTCCTCTTCACTTAAACCGACACAGGCCAGTTCGGGATCGGTAAACAGGCAGGCCGGAACAACTGATCCATCAAAATGAGCATCGATACCGGCTATGTTTTCAACAGCAATCAATCCCTGATGATAGGCAACATGAGCCAAAAAATAACCCGGAGCCGTAACATCACCGGCAGCATAAATGCCCGGAACAGTAGTTTCCATCTTGCTGTTAACCTTGATTCCCTCTTTATCATATTCAACTCCCAGCGCATTTAGATCCTGGTCGCCAAAAGTGGCCTTACGTCCTACTGAAAGCAAAACTTTTTCAGCCTCTAAAACTTCCTGCCCTTTCTTAGTAGCAACAGTAAGTTTTAGACCGTCATCATTTTCTTCAATCTTTTCAACAGGAGTATTCATCATAATCTGCAAGCCGCTTTTTCGCAGGTAAGTGGATAAACGACGAACCATTTCCAGATCCATCCGGCGCAGCAGTCGTTCACTGCGGTGAACAATGGTCACTTTCGTACCCAGGGTAGAGAAAATGGAGGCCATTTCCAGGGCGATCACTCCTCCGCCGATAACAGCCATGGTTTCCGGCAGTTCATCAAGGGCCAAAGCTTCCCAGGAAGTAATCACCCCGGGCAAATCCAGCCCGGGTGTGGGCGGAAATATTTCTTCACTGCCAGTAGCCAGAATAATATTCTCTGTTTCTATCTTTATTTCTTCACCGCTGGCCAGAACTATACTGACCAGGTTAGGATTTACTGCTTTGGCTTTGCCGAAAAATACTTCGACCCTGCTGTTTTCAAGCAGTACACCAACATGATCAGTCAATTCTTTAACAACCGCTTTTTTCTTCTCCTGGAGCCGGCCAAATGAAAAATCTATACTTTGAAAATCAAAACCAAATTCTCCGGCCGCATGGAAACGGCGATATAAAGAGGCTCCATGGGTTAAAACTTTGGTCGGTATACAACCATGATTCAGACATACTCCACCTAACTTTTCCTTCTCAACAACTGCTGTTTTTAACCCCAATGAAGCGGCTCTTAGTGCAGCCAGGTAGCCACCCGGGCCGCCTCCGATTATTGTTACCTGATATTTTTCGCTCAACTGCTAATCCCCCTTATTGTTAATTAGTCCATGTGAACTGGTAAATACTGCCGGGATGATCATTGAAAATGCTTTGACCAGTGCCCGGGCCAGACGATCGTAACTGACATTATAACCCAGGTCATTCAGGCCGGCTGCTTTTTCACCAAGCTCAAATTCTTTAACCTGTTCTCTCCGGCAGTAATCGCTTTTTAAGACCTTCCGGTATAGTTCTGCCGGTAATTTTAGTAGTATGGCACCGTGCTGTAAAACAATACCATCTCTGCGCAGCTGTGCACTGCCGACCACTTTTTTTCCATCAACATGGATTTCGTAAGCTGTAGAACTGTCAAAACATGAACCGGGTGCCAAACCGGCCCTGTTCTTTTCTTCCGGTGTAACTGCAGCCAGGATACCTAGCAAATTAAAAGCTGTAACTATCCCGCGGCTTATAGCCCGGTAGGCATCCATTACGCCCCCCCTGTCGATAAAGGGATGTATTTCGGGCACAATAATGCTGTAGGTCAGTTCCTGGTCATGAAGCACTGCCCGCCCACCCGTTGGCCGGCGGACAACATCAACCCCGGCTGCGAAACAGGCAGTCATATCAACCACCTCATTTTCATCCTGGAAATAACCCAGCGATACAGCCGGAGGCGACCAGCGATAGAGACGAAGTGTGGGAGGGCATTTGCCCGTGGCCACTTCTTCCATTAGTTCTATATCCTTTTCCATATTTTCTTGTCCGGCCAATGGAGGGTCCAGGATAAGGCGCCATTGATAACGCAAAGCTGAGTCCTCCTTCATCAATTGAAAAGTCTACTTTTTCAATGAATCGAGTAGTTCTTTTAAGACTTTTTCAATTTCATCTTTATTAAGCCCCCTGTGATAATTATAGATTATACCACCAGGTCGTTCATTGTAAAAAGGACGGTTGCAATCCGGGCAGCCGCTGGTCTGAAAAGCTGATCCGTCAGCTAAAAGTAATTTTAACTGCTGAGCAGGGATTCCAAATGACACCAGGCGCCCCTTTTCAAATTCAAAAGATGATAAACGCGCTGAGTTCGAACGCAGTAAAAAACAGCCGGCCTGTATTCTGCGGTATGAATCTACAGCCGGTGAAATCCATTTTCCCAGCGGAGTCCCTTTGAGGGGCACAAAGGCAAAAAGTGCTACTGTCACTTTGGCTTCCACCAGCTTATCGATCAGCGAAAGAACTTCCGCTTCGCTTTCACCAAGACCACATATTATGTGAGTGCTTATTCGTGCGGGCAGATTTTGGGCACAGTTAAGCAGCAAATCAAGACGTTCATCCAGAGAACCACCTTTTAATTCTTGGTAAGCCGATGGATTGACCACATCAAGTGAAAGACCGATCCTTTCTACACCGGCCTCAATTAGCGAAACCGCTTCTTTTTCATCCTGGATCCAGGCTGAAAGCGAAATTGGCAGTTTTGACCATTGTTTTAAGCGGTCAATTAATCCCAGCAGGGTTTCAATTCCATCCCGATGTCTGACTGATTGGAGACAGATTCGCCTGAAGCCTTTTTTTTCGGCATTAATTAAACTATCATTAACATCTGCCCAGGGGAATTCAGGCCAGGTAACCCGGCCCAACCGGTTGAGTCCTTCGTTTTTCCCTGTTCCCTGGGGACAAAAAGAACAATTCATCAGGCAGCTGTTTCCGGAAAGAAGGTATGCTGTTTTCGGATAAGCATCCATTTTATTAGGAGTTAAACCCATACAAGCGGCAGTTCCGGCCGAGACACGAATCATAGGGAACAACACTCCTCGGAAAGGCTAACAGTTAGGCCAAGCCGGATCACCTGTCTGCGAGCTGCAGGTGAAGGGATAACAATCTTGTTTACTCCTGCTTTAAGTGCATAAACATCTACCTGTTCACGGTAACGCCCACCGGGACGCATGCAGCCGAGATAAAGAGGCGTATGTGGAAACATGAGGCGAGCGGAAGCAATAAAATAAGCCACCTCTTCCGGGGGTGGTGGCAAGCAATCGCTAAATGCAGTTTCCGCTGTGGGCCGAAATATGATCATACTGATCGCTTCCACCTTTTCCTGTCTGAGCATTTGAAGAGCCTCGTATTCACTTTTTATCCTCCCTTTATTAAGCCCAATACAAAGATGGGGAATTACCCTGGAATACTTCTGCAGGAATCGATATGAATCCAGGTAATCCTCAACCGTAACCGGTAAACCATAAACTGCAGCAATGGTATCATTGTCCCCGACAAAATCAAAGGAAACTACAGCAGCTACATCAGCCAGCTGACGGGCCTCTTCTTCATTTACCAGGCCGGTATGAAGGTTTAGAGGCCCCCGTTCAGCCAGTTTTTTTAATTTAGTCCAGTTATCCAGCAGAGGCACCCTGCCGTGCTTATCAGATCCACCCGAAACCAGGTAACTGCTCTCCTCTCCTGCCGGACCGGCAAGGGTTGTATTTAACGAAACCATATTACGCAGATAAACCCCGGAACAGTGGGCACAGTTTAAAGAACAGGCAGTTCCGGTTACACTCACCGGTAAAGTGCGGCCTGGAGTAACAAATTCAATGGTGTCAGGAAAGTTAGCCTGCCGCTTCTGCCAGGCTTGATTCAATATTCTTTCCAATTGATTGCCCGCTTGCCATTTTTTTTGCTGCATACAGCTGCCCTCCAGGTTTTTATAAGCCTGCCGGTTAAATGATTAACTCAAGTTAAATCAGCGCAATTACTACTGGGCTTGAATGGATGCACCAATTTCTTTAAAATATTATAAGCTGAAATATTAAACAGGGGAAGCAGAAAAACAAGTAGAATCTTCCTGCCGCCCCTGCTGCTGATCATAAACAGATGCCTGTTATGCCGGATCTTTGATCAAGTATGCCGATTGAAACAACTAAACTGCATTTAAATGATCAGTTGACATGTTTTTGTTTTATAATCCGGCAGTTACTTCTTTTCCCACCGTAATATCGGATTACGAACTGCACGCACCTCGTCGAGACGTCCGACTACAGTGTGATAAGGACCGGCTGCCACTTTTTCTGCATCTTGATCAATGTCTTTAGCTATATCTTCCATGGCCTGCGCATAGGCATCCAAAGTTTCTTTACTCTCGGTATCATTCGGCTCAGTCATCAAAGCTTCATCTACAATCAGGGGAAAGTAAACCGTGGGCGGGTGGAAGCCGCGGTCAAGTAAGGCCTTGGCAATATCACCGGCTCCCGCGCCTTTTTTCTTCTCCGGTTTGGCAGAAACAACAAATTCGTGCTTGCGAATCCTATCATAAGGAATATAGTAGGTCTTCTTAAGCAAGCTGGCCAGATAATTGGAGTTGAGCACGGCATCTGTGGAAGCCTGCTTAAGGCCTTCAGCTCCCATCATACGCATATAATTGTAAGCCTTGATCACTACTCCAAAATTACCGTAAAAAGAATGAACCTTGCCAATACTTTCCGGTAAATCGTAGTCAAAATAAAAGTGATCACCTTTTTTGCCAACCAGGGGAACCGGCAGGTATGGTACCAGCCTTTCTTTAACGCCGACCGGTCCACTTCCCGGACCACCACCGCCGTGTGGTGTAGACAAAGTTTTATGGATGTTAAGGTGAACAACATCAAAACCCATATCACCGGGGCGCGCGTACCCCATTATTGCATTAAGGTTAGCTCCATCATAGTAAAGCAAACCGCCGGCATCATGGACCACCCTGGCCATCTCGGTTATTTCTTCTTCAAAAAGACCCAGCGTACTCGGATTGGTTAACATCAGGGCTGAGGTAGTATCATCAACTGCTTCTTTAAGAGCTGCCAGATCGACATTACCCCGGTCATCGCTGGGAATCTGGACTACTTCGTAACCGGCCATGGTTACTGTGGCCGGGTTGGTCCCATGAGCTGTGACAGGAATGAGCACCTTGTTGCGTTTATGGTCGTCCCTGTTGCGATGATAGGCCTGGATTATCATTAAGCCGGTCAACTCGCCATGGGCCCCGGCAGAAGGCTGCATGGTAAACCTTTCCATCCCGGTTAACTCTTTTAAATGCTGTTCCATGTTGTAATACAACTCCAGGGCTCCCTGGACAGTATGTTCGGGCTGGCAGGGGTGCATGCAGGCAAAACCGGGCAGGGCAGCTACCTCTTCGTTTACTTTAGGATTATATTTCATAGTACACGAACCAAGTGGGTAAAACCCGGTATCAACCCCGAAGTTGCGGGTGGAAAGCTCCGTGTAATGGCGAATTACTTCCACCTCTGAAAGTTCAGGGATTTCCAGTGGTTCAGTTCTTAGCATTTTTTTTGGTAGCAGTTCATCCACAGGTTTCTCCGGCACATCACAGGACGGCAGGGAATATCCCTGTCGACCTGAACGTCCCATTTCAAATAGCAGGGCTTTAGCTTTTCTCATTTCCATCCCTCCAGTTCCTGAACCAGGGTATCAATTTCTTCACGGGTTCGTTTCTCGGTTACGGCAAAAAGCATCGTATTCTCCAGCTCAGGATAAAACGGAGAAATATCGACTCCGCCTAGAATATCTTTCTGGAGCAGTTTCTTGTTTATATCTTCCGGTTTGCCGGGTACTTTAACGGCAAACTCTTTAAAATTATGGCCGCTGAATGCCGCTTCAAAACCGCTTAGAGCAGTTATTTTCTGACGGGCATATGCCGTTTTTTGCAGGCACTGCTCGGCAACCTCGTGCATACCCTGGGGGCCCATGGCTGCCATGTAAACCGCTGCGGCCAGGGCAACCAGCGCTTCATTGGAGCAAATGTTGGAGGAAGCTTTTTCACGCCTGATATGCTGCTCCCTGGTCTGCAGGGTTAGAACAAAACCTCGGTTTCCTTCGCTATCTACTGTTTCACCGGCAATACGTCCGGGCATCTGACGCACAAAACTTTGCCGTGCCGCCATAATCCCAAGCAAAGGACCGCCAAAAGAGGGGGGCACACCCAGGCTTTGTCCCTCGCCAACTACTATATCGGCCCCGTAATCGGCAGGTGCCTGAAGCAAAGGCAGAGAAAGGGGATCAACAGAAACGACCAAGGCTGCCTTGTGATTATGAACCAGATCGGCAACCCCATCAAAATCTTCAACCAGACCAAAAAAGTTGGGCTGCTGCAATACTACAGAAGCAACCTGATCATCAATCATTTCTTCCAGTTTTGCAAAATCGGTCTTCCCATCTTTAAGAGGTATTTCTTCCAGGGGCAAACCCCGGCTGTTAAAATAATTCTTTAGCACCGCCCGGTAAAATGGACTTACTGCCTGTGAAACCAATGCTTTCGAGCGTCGAGTTGCCCCACAACCCATGATCGCTCCCTCGGCAACAGCTGTTCCTCCGTCATACATGGAGGCATTGGCTACATCCATTCCGGTTAGCTGGCAAATCATGGTTTGATATTCAAATATTGCCTGTAAAACTCCCTGGCTAATTTCAGGCTGATAAGGAGTGTAAGAAGTATAGAATTCGCTTCTACCGGTAATATGTTTGATCACTGAAGGAATAAAATGGTCATAAACTCCGGCCCCCATAAACGATATACAGTTGTTTAAATGTTTGTTTTTTGCTGCCAGTGAATTTAAATGCTTGACTGCCTCTAATTCTGACAAAGCAGGCGGTAAATCTAATTCTCGTTGCAGGCGTACTTCAGCCGGGATGTCGCTGAAAAGATCTTCTATAGATTTAACCCCGATCGTAGAAAGCATCTCCTGCCGATCTTCATCGGTAAGAGGCAGGTAGTGTTTACCTCCCATGCTTTATTCCTCCTTTTCTTCTTTAATAATAAACTCCTCATAAGCAGGCTTATCCATTAGTGAAGCCAACTGACTTTCATCCTTTATCTCCACTTTAAAAACCCAGCCTTCGCCGTAAGGATCCTGGTTGATTAGCTCGGGTTGATCAAGCAGTGTTTCGTTAACTTCGGTTACCGTTCCATCCACAGGGGCATAAAGATCGGCCACTGCTTTAACCGATTCAATAACTGCAGCACTCTTGCCTGCTTCAACTGCCGCCCCGATATCGGGTAACTCAACAAAAACAATTTCTCCCAGTTTGTTCTGGGCATAATCAGACAGGCCCACAACAGCAATATTGCCCTCCGGCCGAGCCCATTCATGCTGTTGGGTATACTTAACACCATCAACAACCTTATATTCCATTATTGTTCCCTCCTGTAAAATGGCAATTTTATGATCCTTGCCCGGTATGAACGTTTTCGGATCAGCACACTTACTTCTTGCGTTTGCTTTACTGTTTCGGGATCGAGAAAAGCCATGGCAATGAACTTATCCAGCGTCGGGGAGTAAGTCCCNCTGCTTATCCAACCAATTTCCTGCTCGTCAACTTTTACCGGATAATTCTCCCGTGGCACACCACGCTCAAGCATCTCCAGACCAAACAGTTTCCGGCTAAACCCTTCCTGTTTCTGCTTCTTCAGGGCTTCCTGGCCGTTAAATGCTACAGCCTTGTCAAGAGCAACAAAACGGTTTAAACCGGCCTGCAGGGGGGTAAGTTCTTTGCTTAACTCATGGCCATAAAGGGGAAGAGAGGCTTCCAGGCGTAAAACGTCCCTGGCTCCCAGTCCTGCCGGACGCAGGTTCATTTTCTGTCCGGCTTCCCATACCGCCTCCCATAAAGCTGAAGCTCCATCATTTTTACAGTAAACCTCAAATCCGTCCTCACCGGTATAGCCAGTTCGCGACACAATTGAGTTTATACCGGCAACAGACACGTCACTCAAGAAGTGATAAAATTTCATATCAGCCAGTTTTATTTCAGTCAAATCCTGCAAAATTGCTTCACTATTTGGCCCCTGAAGGGCAATCTGGGCATATTCAGATGAGAGGTTTTGCAGCCTGACATCACCAAAAGAATTCTCCTGAAACCAGTCAAAATCTTTGTCGGTGTTGGCTGCATTAACCACCAGGAAAAAATTTTCGCTGCTAAGGCGATAAATAAGGATGTCATCAACCACTCCCCCATCCGGATAACAAACCGGACTGTACATGATCGCATTGTCTTTAAGCCGGGAAATATCATTGACCAATATCTTTTGCAGATAAGCTTCGGCATCTTTACCTTCAACAGCAACTTCCCCCATGTGCGAAACATCAAAGATGGTCGCCCGTTTTCGGGTATCATGAACCTCTTCAACCAGACCCTGCGGAAATTGAACCGGTAAAAACCACCCGCTATAATCAACAATCTTACCACCAAGTGCAGCATGTTTTTCATAAAAAGGTGTTTTCTTTGGTTCACTCATCAGTCTTACCATCCTCCTTTCTTTTAAAAATTTGATCTTTAACAATAAAAACAAAGGACAGAAAAAGCCCGCTGGCTTTTGCTCTGTCCTTATAACCTGAGAGATTGCTACTTTAATTAGTAATTAAAGGGCTTTCCCCGTCGGTGTCCCGTACTGGCGGGTGCTCTCCAGAGATGCGTCCCCCAATGGTACTTAAGCCTGAGAGTTTCCCTTCCGCCTGCCTAGCGAAAGGTTGCACCTTCGGCGTCCGAAAATCGGAACTCTCCCACCGGGTTCATCCGTACATTATTCACTTTTCTTCCTCACATTTACTACCAGATTCCTTAGATTCCTTACTTCGACGTGTAATAAAAAAATCCTTCTCGAGCGGTGCAAAAAATTTATTATACTTTGCCGGCAGAGCCAAAAAGCCTGATTTTGTCACCAATCACATCTGCTGCCGCTTCGCGGGCCGGGCCAAGGACTTTTCGGGGATCAATTTCAGAGGGATTGCCGGCCAACACCCTGCGCATCGCTCCGACAAAAGCTTCCCGGATATTGGTATCGATATTTATTTTACGCACCCCGAGTTCAATGGCCCTCTTAATGCTCTGATCAGGAACCCCTGAAGAACCATGTAAAACCATGGGACAGGAAATACGCCGGTTTATTTCAGCCAGACGATCAAAATCAAGCTTTGGTTCCCCTTTATACTGACCATGGGCAGTACCAACTGCCACTGCCAGCGCATCTACATCAGTTTCAGCCACAAACTGTTCAGCTTCAGCTGGATCGGTAAAAAAAGCATCTGCTTCACTAACACTGATATCATCTTCTGTCCCCCCGATACGCCCAAGCTCTGCTTCTACCGATACCCCGAAAACCCTGGCTACCTCCACCACCCTTCGTGTCTGGGCTATATTCTCTTTTAGGGGTAATTGGGAACCGTCATACATAACCGAAGTAAAGCCGAAGCGTATGCACTGCATTACCTGATCAAAGCTGGTTCCATGGTCAAGGTGCAAAACAACCGGAATGGCCGTGCCCTCCGCAGCCTGGCGGGCAAGGGCAATAATGTAATTCAACCCGGCATATTTGATTGCTCCCTGGCTGGCCTGGATAATAACCGGTGAGTTTTCTAACTCTGCAGCGGTAACTATACTTTGAACTATCTCCATGTTGTTGCAATTAAATGCTCCAAGAGCATAGCCGCCCTGGTCGGCTTTTTTTAAAAGATTTGCTAATGGGACTAATGGCATCTAAACACCCTCCAGTAGATTAATTTTCACCCTACAAAAATTTCCCGCCTCTTGATCATAAAATCCACTATCTCCTGTCATTATATAATAAAAATATCTTTTCAGGTGCCACAAATCAACCTGCAAACATCTGGGGGGTTTGACACTGTCCCGGTATGGGATTCTCGGGCACGATATGCAGCTACTTGCCGGTGCCGGTGCTTTAAGTTTCAATTATATAAAACAGTTATTGTCCTTTGCCCCTAAACCATAAATAAGAGGCGCGGTTACAGAAACAGCCGCGCCCCTTGATTGATGCTAATATCCTTGATTTACCCTCCGCCCACCGGAGGGAATATGGCCACCTTGTCACCTTTTTTCAGGACATGGTCTTCCGGACGGCTTCTGTTTTCTATAAAAACCTGCTTGGCCTCGCCTTCCTTTATGCCTACTTTCTCAATCAGGTCCTTTACTGTTGCCCCTTCGGGCAGTTCGACGGTAAAGGGTTCATTACGTTTGTCTTCCGGATGGTAGTGGATCAATGTTGCATAAAGAGTTACTGTTATCTGCATGGTTACTAATCCCAGAAGGTATCGAGCTCTTTGTCAGTAATATCCCAGACATTATCATGGGGTGGAAGTTTCTCGAACTTCATAAACTCAGGTAAGCGATCCGCTTCCTTGCCGATACCTGCCCTATTGTTAAAATCCCTTTCGATGCGCAGGATTTCATCACCGATCCTGGTAACATCATCTGAAGTATATTTAGTGCCGAGCATACCATTTACGGCTTCAATGGCACCTTCAAAACCGCTGGGGATGTCAAGAATGGGGAAAGTAATAAAGAGACAGTACCCGGCAGCATCGATAAAGCCGGTTACATCCTGAAAATTCTTGGACAGACCGACCTTGTCTTTAGTAGAAAGCGGATCTACGCTTCCGCCAACCCCGGCAATTTCAGGAGCAATGGTATAGCCGGCAGTATGGTCTGCACCCATAGTGGAAGTGGCATAGGTAACCCCGATGCCTTTTACTGCCCGCGGTTCATAAGCAGGCATACCCTGACGCTTAACAGTCGGGATGCGGGTTACACCGTATGCTTCGCCGACGAACTGGGCACCCTGGCCCATGATATGACCAAGTGGACTGCCCTTGCCGATCTCCTCTAGAAGTTTAATTGCCGCCTTACCATCACCGAATTCAGCCAGGCCGGCTTCCATTGCGACCCCGACAGCACAGCCGGCTTCAATAGTATCAATGCCAAGTTCGTTACAGATCCGGACCATTTCCGCAACATCGTCAAGGTCATCGATGCCGCAGTTGGCGCCAAGAGACCAGATCGATTCGTATTCTACACTAGACACAAGTTCACTGCCATCCTCATTGGCATAAACCGTAGAACAGTTA
>SL_3KL_010_SEDDRAFT_10000371_pt1 | contig 35922 bp, 31 predicted proteins | sample SodLakKL_010_SED_2_FD_10381 | JGI IMG/M metagenome (IMG submission 10381) | reverse complement strand
CGAACCCCGGCGGTGCGGGACTGGCCCACGCCCAGCACACGGAGGGCGGGGCGCCGTCGGCCCTCCGACTCCAACTCTCCGATGACGGCAGAGGTCTTGGTAGTTCCCACATCCAGTCCGGCGATGAGTCGGGATCGCATCAGGGCATCCCTCCGGCATCGGCGAATCGGACGATCACGCGTCCGTCGAAGCGCAGATCCACCGCCTCGGGCGCCTGGTCGCTCCCCTCCCGGGCGTGCTCCAGGATCCGGAGGCTCCGACGAAGGTGCTCGGGGGGGGCCGCACCCCGGTAGTGGATCATGGCCCGGGGTTCAGTGAGCCGGAGGAAGAGGTCTCCCTCGGCGTCCATGCCCAACTCGGAGACCCGGGCCATGAAGCCAGGATCGGATTCGGACAGGCGAGCCGCCTCCCGGGCCAGGTCCCGGGCCTGCACCGGGTCGCCTCCCGCGCCGTCCCTCCCGACGAGAGAGGTGGTGATCAGAAGGGGAAGATCCAGTCGGTGGAGGGTCGGATCCACCGGGAGCCGCCGGCCCTCCCCATCCACCGGGACCAGCACCGGGGTCGGACGAAGCGCCACGGGACGGCGTTCCACCACGGCCACCTGCAACCCGCTCGGGAGCCGACGGTGGATGGTGACGTCCTCGACCAGGGCATGGCGTCGGATGCGAGCGGCCCACGTATCCAGCTCCCCCCAGATGGAGGCTCCGGGAGGAAGTGCCAGGAGTTCGTGGACCCGAGCTTCGTCAAGGTAGTGGAGCCCCTCCACGTCCACCGAGGTGATGTGGAAGAATTCGGAGCCATCCAGCAGATCCGGCCCCCAGGTCATCCCCAGCGCGATGACCATGGTCATGGCCACGGTGGCGATAATGGTCAGGCCCCTACGCATGGGTGCCTCCCAGAGCGGTCACGATTTCCGGCCCGACCCGTTCAATGGAACCCGCACCCATGACCAGACAGACGTCCCCGTCCCGGAGTTCGGAGGCCACCACCCTGGAAAGTGAAGGGAGGTCGGCGTGGTAATGGACCGCGGGTACTCCGGCCTCCCGGGCCGCCTGAGCCACCAGGGCTCCATCCACGCCGGGGATCGGTTCCTCCCGAGCCGGATAGACGTCGGTGACCCAGACCGATGCGGCCGGGGCCAGAACCCGTCCGAATTCCCCATGGAAGGCCTGGGTCCGACTGTAGAGATGGGGCTGGAAGACGGCGACCAGACGGCGCCCGGGGAAGGCATCCAGCACGGCCGCCACGGTAGCCGCCACCTCGGTGGGGTGATGGGCATAGTCGTCGATGACCTCGATGCCCGCCCCTGCCGAGAGGCGCTGGAACCGACGGCGAACTCCCCGGAACCGGACCAGTCCCTCCCGGATGGCCGGCCACTCCACCCCTACGTGGCGGGCGGCGGCGGCAGCGGCGAGCGCATTGCGAGCATTGTGGATCCCCGGCAGATGGAGAACGAGATGACCCCGGTCACGTCCACCCTCGGCCACCTGGAACCGGAGTGCCCCATCCCGGACCTGCAGCGCGGAACCCCGAAGGACCGCGCCGGCGGAGAAGCCGTAACTGACCCCGGTCACAGTTCGAGGGAGACCCTGGAGCAGGGCGCCGGCTCCAGGGTCGTCGGCGCAGGCCACCACGGCGCCGCCGGGAACCACTTGGTCCAGGTAGGACCGGAACCCCGCCCGAACCCCCTCCAGGGATCCGTAGATATCCAGGTGGTCCGCCTCGACGTTGGTGACCACGGCCACCTCGGGGCGAAGATGGAGGAAGGAGCGGTCATACTCATCGGCCTCCACTACGAACAGGTCATCATCGCCTGGGTGGAGGTTGCTTCCCCACCCCACCACCTCGGCCCCCACGAATCCCGTTGGAGCCCGGTCCGCAGCGACCAGGATCTGGGTCAGGAGAGCGGTGGTGGTGGTCTTTCCATGGGTCCCGGCAACGCCCAGGACCCGACCCCGGTTGACCCAGAGGGCCAGTGCTTCGGCGCGCTTCAGAACCGGAAGACCCCGCTCCCGTGCGGCGAGGATCTCCGGGTGTTGAGACGGGATGGCTGCCGAGACCACCAGCGCCGAGGCGTCGTCCACATGGGCCGGGTCGTGCCCCTGGGCCACAGGAATCCCCAGTGCCCCCAGCCGATGGGACGAGCGACCGGGATCGACGTCGCAGCCGCTGACACGCCCGCCCGCCCGCGCCACGGCCTCGGCCAGGGCGCACATTCCGGCCCCCCCGATTCCCATGAAGTGAACGGGGGCCTCCCCGTCACCAAGCCAGGTGAAGTGGCGAAGAGCGGTCATGAGCCCTCCCCCGGCGCCGACGGCACGCTCCCCTGAACGTCGGCCGGGAGGAGCCGGGCAAGGGCGCGGGCGATCTCCCGGGCGGCCTGTGGGCGGCCCCGGTGGCGCGCACTTCCCTTCATGGCTTCGAGGCGATCCCCATCGGCCAGGAGTGCCTGTAGGCACCCGAGGAGACCCGGCCCATCCAACTGGTGCTCGGCGATCATGATGGCGGCTCCCGCCGCCTCCAGCGCTGCGGCATTCTTCCGCTGATGATCCGCCGCTGCGGTGGGGAGCGGCACGAGCACCGACGGAATCCCCCACGCAAGGAACTCCGAGGTAGCCATGGCGCCGGCCCGGCTCACTGCCATGGACGCGATCCCCAGCGCACGGGGCATCTCGTCGATGTAGGCCACCGGGCGGACCCAGGCCGGGCGGCCGAGCTCGGTGAGCCCAGCCTCGACCCCGTCCACATGGGTCGGTCCCGTGGACCAGAGGATCTGGAACCCCGGGTGTCCGGACCCGGCCGCCTTCGCCGCAGCCACCGCCCCCATCACTCCCTGGTTGAGGGCCAGCGATCCCTGGCTGCCACCTGCTACCAGGACCACCGGGAGGGTGGGATCCAGGTCGAAGTGGCGGAGGACCTCCGGGCGATCCACGGGAGTGGGCGGTTCGATGGGATTGCCGGAAATGCGCACCCGGTCCCGGGCCCGGGCTGGGAGGCGTTCCGACGCCTCGGGGAAGGCCACATGGATCTCCCGAGCGAAGCGGGAGAGCCACCGTGTGGTAACGCCGGGAACGGCGTTCTGCTCCTGTAGTGCCAGCGGGATCCGGAGGAGGATGGCAACCAGGCCCGCCGGCCCCCCCGCGTAGCCACCGGTGACCACCACGAGGCCGGGGCGGCGGACCAGGAAGGCACGGAGGACGGCCAGAAAGGAGATCCCCAGATTCGCCACGACCCGCACGTTCGCCAGAAGGCGGTCCCTCTTGAACCCTTCCACCGGGACCAGGAGATGCTCGTGTCCCCGTCGGGGGAGAATCCGTGACTCGAGACCTCGACGCGCCCCTACGAAGAAGGTGCGGAGGTCGGGCACGGCCTTCTCCAATGCGCCGGCCAGGGCAAGCGCCGGATAGAGGTGGCCGCCGGTCCCCCCACCTGAGAACACCACCACCGGAGTCGGTGCCGAACCTCTGCCCGCTCCCGAGCCCCGAGCAGTCCTGACCGCGGTCATCATACCGCCTCCCGGGGGTGAGGTGACGCCGCTGGGGCTGCCCGTGCGACGGCGATGAGGATCCCCACCGCCGCCATCACCACCAGCAGATTGGACCGACCGTAGGACACCAGGGGCAGGGAGAGCCCCGTGGGCGGCAGGACGCCGAGTCCGACCCCCATGTGGAGGACGGCGTGCAGGGCGATGAGATTGGAGGCACCGATGGCCAGAAGCTGGCCGAAGAGATCCGGGGCCCGTCGGGCGATCCGGAACCCCACCACCACCATGACGAAGTAGAGCACCAGGAGCGACGCCACCCCCATGAGCCCCCACTCCTCTCCGATCATGGAGAAGATGAAGTCGTTGTGGGGTTCGGGAAGAAAGCCGAACTTCTGCCGTCCCTCGCCAAAGCCGACGCCGGCCACTCCCCCGGACCCCAGGGCGATGAGCGACTGATGCACCTGGTAGCCGGCGGCTCCAGTGTGGGCCGAGAGGTCCTGGAAGGCCATGAGGCGATCCTGCCGGAATCCGGACCCGAGTTGGGCCAGCATGAGCGGGGACAGGATGACCGCCAGAAAGGCGAAGTGGCCGATCCGCGCCCCGGCCACGAAGACGGTGAGGGCGCCGAGCATCCCCACCACGAACGCCGTGGAGAGATCCGGCTGCAGAAGGATGGGAACGAGGAGCGCCCCCCAGATGAGGAGGAAGGGGAGCAGCCCCCGGGAGAGACTCCGAAAGCTGTTCTGCTTCTTCACCGCCAGGTGCGCCGTCCACACGATGATGGCCAGCTTGGCGAATTCCGAGGGCTGGAGCGTCACCCCCACATTCAACCAACGACGCGCTCCGTTGATCTCCGGCGCCCAGGCCAGGGTCCAGGGAAGGGCCATGAAGACGAGAGCTGCCCAGATGGCGGCGATGAGGGGCCAGGCCAGAGCACCCCACCACCCATAGGGCATACGTGCCGTCACCCCCATGACCATCAACCCCACTCCGACGCCCATGGCTTGCCGGAAGACGTAGAATGTATCGGGCAGGCCCTGCCGCTCGGCGAGGAAGGCCGAGGCCGAGTGGAGGTTCACCAGGCCGAAGGCCACCAGCGCCAGGGTGGCCCCCAGGAGGACGGCGGGCTCCCACCCTCCAGCAAGCCCGGTCTCGGCAAACTCCGGCGTCCGGGGCGGCGCAACATCCATGCGGGCCACGCTCATGAGACTCCTCCCACCGGGCGCCCACCACGGACGAGTTCGGCGAATCGCTCGCCCCGGGCCCGATAGTCGGAGAAGGCGTCGAAGGAGGAGCAGGCTGGAGAGAGGAGGACCAGGTCGCCGGGATGAGCGTGGTGCCGAGCCGATGCCACTGCCTGGTCGAAGCCTCCACCGATGGAGACGATGCGCTCCGGATCCAGTCCGGCATCAACCAGGTTCTCCGCCATCCGCCGAGCCGCGGCGCCATAGAGAACCACGGCGCGGGCCCGGGCTCCCAGCGCCGGGGCCAGGGAAGCGTAATCCTCTCCCTTGTCCTTCCCTCCCAGGATCACCACCACGGTGCGCCGGAGACTCTCCAGCGCGCCCCGGGTCGCCTCCACATTGGTGGCCTTGGAGTCATTGACCCAGAGCACGCCGTCCTCCTCGGCCACCGGCTCCATGCGATGCGGGAGAGGCCGGAAGCTCTGGAGCCCCTGGCGGATCCCACCCAGGGAGGCACCGGCCAGGCGGGCCGTGAGCGCCGCCGCCAGCGCGTTCAGGGTGTTGTGGCGACCGAGGATGGGGAGCTGGTCCTCCCGTAGGATGGGTTCGTCCCGGACCCCGCGGAGCACCAGGGAGCCGTCCCGGATGAAGGCGGCGGGGGCGCGCCTCCCCTCCCCCGGAATCCGGTCCTCGTCCAGAGCAAACCAGCACCGGACGCCCGGAGCATCACCCGGCAGGCGCCGAACGGCCTCCACCTCGGCGTTCAGGACCCAGAAGCTACCGGGTGACGCATTCTGGAAGAGGCGGGCCTTGTCGCCGTAGTAGTCCTCCAGGGTGTCGTACCGGTCCAGGTGATCCGGCGCCAAGCTGGTGACCACGCCGATGGCAGGGGTCAGATCCCGGATCCCGGCCAGTTGGAAGGAGCTGAGTTCCAGTACGTACCACTCCGGTGGTGGATCCAGGAGGGCCAGTGCCGACGCCGCAGGGGCCAATTCGGTCCCCACATTCCCACCCAGCGCCGCCGAGATCCCCGACGCCTCCATGACGTGGGCGATGAGGGCGGCGGTGGTGGTCTTCCCGTTGGTGCCGGTGACGCCGATCAGTGGACCCTGGTAGTACCGGGCAGCGAACTCCGGCTCCGAGACGGGGTGGACCCCGAGGGCGTCGAGCTGACGGAGGACCGGCGCATGTGGGGGGATTCCCGGTGAAACCACAACCACACCCGCCGATGCGATTCGCGCCACATCGTGGGTTCCCAGGTCGACTCCGGCCCCCAGGGCGCGGAGGTCCCGGGCACGTCCCACAGTACCGGGGTCGGTCTGGAGATCCGAGACATAGACCATCTCTCCTTTTTCGAGTGCGAGGCGCGCGGCGGCATCTCCGCTGGCGCCCAGGCCCAGGATCGCTACGCCGATGCTCATCGGATCTTCAGGGTGCTGAAGGCGAGCATGGCAAAGAGGATCCCGAGGATCCAGAAGCGCACCACCACCTTCGTCTCGGCCCAACCGAGCTTCTCGAAGTGGTGATGGATGGGGGCCATGAGGAAGATCCGGCGCCCGGCCCCGAAGCGTCGGCTCGTGTACTTGAACCACCCCACCTGCAGCATCACCGAGAGGGCTTCCAGCACGAACACGCCCCCCACGATGAGGAGGAGGAATTCGGCCTTGAGGAGGATGGCCATGACCGCCAGGGCTCCGCCCAGCGCCAGGGATCCGGTGTCGCCCATGAACACCTCGGCCGGGGGGGCGTTGTACCAGAGGAATCCCACGGCTCCCCCGGCCAGGGCGGCGGCGAAGACGGCCAGCTCGCCCGCTCCGGGGAGGTAGAAGAGCCCGAGGTAGGCCGACGTGTCCACGCGACCGATGAGGTAGGCGAAGACGCCGAAGGTCACCAGGGCGATGGCGCCGAGTCCCGCGGCCAGGCCGTCGAGGCCGTCGGTGAGGTTCACGGCGTTGGACGACCCCGACACCACGAGCGAGACGAAGATCACGTAGGCGGGCACCCAGAACACCGCTACCCACTGGTCGAAGAACGGCACCATGGTCCAGGTGGCCGGTATCGGATGGATGGGTTGCAGGACGAGGAAGATGCCCAGGAGGAGTCCGAAGGAAAGCTGCCCCACCATCTTGTACCGGGCCACAAGGCCCCGGGGCCGGCCCTGGACCACCTTCAGGTAGTCGTCCATGAACCCGATGGCTCCCATCCAGAGGAGGGCCAGGAGGGAGAGCATGACGTACCAGTTGGTGATCTCGGCCCAGAGCAGAGTGGAGAGGGTGGCCGCCAGGAGGATGAGGGTTCCCCCCATGGTGGGCGTCCCCGCCTTCTTCAGGTGGCTCCGGGGTCCCTCGGTGCGGATCACCTGCCCCACCCGCAGATGACGGAGCCAGCGGATGGTGGCCGGTCCCGCCACCAGGGCGATGAGGAGCGCCGTGATGACGGCCCCCGCCGACCGGAAGGTCAGGTAGTTGAACAGGTTGAAGATGATGTGGACGTCGGCGTACTGGGGGAGGAGATGGTAGAGCATCAGTCACCGCCTCCCGTGCCCGCACCCGTACTGCCCGACGTGTGCGCTTCCGGATCATGGGCCTCGAAGGCCGCATCATGGGCGCCGAAGGCCGCCTGGAAGTGGGGAACCAGGGATTCCATCCGCACACCCCGGGACCCCTTCAGGAGCACCAGCTCATTCCCTTCCAGAAGGGGGAAGAGGTGGGCCGGCACCTGAGCGGGATCCGGCACAGCAAGAAGGCGCGACCCATCCCGACCGGCGGCGGTGAGCTCGCGGGCCGCCTCGGCGAAGGCTCCCACCGCAACCACCCGGTCCAAGCCGGCGCCCAGGGCGTAGGTCAGCACCTCGCGGTGGAGGGCCCCGCTCATCCTGCCCAGCTCCAGCATGCTCCCCAGTACCGCGAGCCGCCGCCCCGGCCAGAGCCTGGCCCCAACGGTATCCAACGCCGCACGGACAGACTGGGGGTTCGCGTTGTAGCAATCCAGGATGAGTTCCATGGCACCGATTCGAAGGGACTCGCCCCGGAGCCCACTGGGCGTCAACGCCTCCACCTCGGGGGCGGCCACATCCACCGGTACGCCCAGTTCCCGGGCCACGGTCAGGGCAAGGAGGGCATTGGTGGCACCGTGTGGCCCCGGGTAGCCCGGCCGGACGGCTGCATCACCCAGATGGAAGGTCATCCGACCCTGGTCATCGGTACCTGCGACGCGAGCTCTGCACTGGGCGTCCGCATCGGCGGTGAACCCCACGACGCGGATATCGTCCCGAATCCGGCGGGCAGCCCGGGGCAGCTCCGGCGGGGAATCGCCCACGAAGGCCCGGGCCTCAGGGGGAAGTTGGGCCAGGAGGGACAGCTTCTCTTCCAGGACGCCCTCCAGACTCCCCAGCCCTTCCAGGTGACTCTCGGAGACGGTGATGACCAGCCCCACGTCGGGCTCGGCGATGCGGGTGAGGAGGGAGATCTCGCCGGGCTCGTTGGTGCCCATCTCCACCACCATCACCTCCGCATCCGCGGGAACGGAGAGGAGGGTGAGCGGGACCCCGACCCGGTTGTTCTGGTTGGCGGGGGTGGCGTGGACCTGGAAACGGGCCGAGAGCGCCGCCCGGAGCATCTCCTTCACCGTGGTCTTCCCGGATGAGCCGGTGAGCCCGACCACGGGACCGATGAAGGATCGACGGCGGAATCGGCCCAACTGGCCCAGCGCCACCAGGGTATCGGAAACCCGATAGAGGGGGAACCCCGGGGGGAGCGGATCGTCGTGCACGTCCGCCCGCCTTCCCTCCACGACGGCTCCCACCGCGCCCGCAGCAGCAGCCTGGCCCAGGAACCGGTGACCGTCGAAGCGAGGACCCCGGAGTGCCACGAAGAGGCTCCCGGGCGTCAGGTGGCGGGTGTCGGTGCACACTCCGGTATAGCGCACGGCGGAATCACCGGGCACGGCGGATCCGTCCTCACCAAGATCCAGTCCCAGGGCGCGCCGGACCGCGGCATCCGTCCAGGTGAAGGGAGGAGCGGTCGTCATGTCCTCTCCTCCAGCTCCAGCAACTGCCGGACGATGGCCCGTTCATCGAAGGGGCGGGACTGGCGCCCCACCACTTGGTACGTCTCATGGCCCTTCCCGGCCAATACGACCACGTCCCCGGGCTTCGCTTCCGCCAGAGCAAAGGCGATGGCCTCCCGACGATCCGTGATGCGGTGGGGATCCGATCCCTCCATTCCCTCCAGGATCTCGTCGATGATGGCGTCGGGATCCTCGGTACGCGGATTGTCCGAAGTGACGATGGGAAGGTGGGCGCCCTGCGCTGCCACCCGGCCCATCTCGGGCCGCTTCACCCGATCGCGGTCGCCCCCGGCGCCGAAGACCAGGAGAACTCGACCGGAATAGAGGGGACGAACGGTCTCGAGAAGGCGCGCCAGGGCGTCGGGGGTATGGGCATAATCCAGCAGCACGGGCACCGGTGTCCTGGCCACCAGTTCGAGCCGCCCCCGGGGCTGCGGGACACGGCCCAGCCCGGCGGCGACCTCGTCCAGCTCCTGTCCGGCGGCCAACGCGGCGCCGGCGGCCATGAGGGCATTCTCCACATTGAACGCCCCCAGGAGGGGCAGTTGCACCGGGACCTGTCGTTCTCCCCACGAGAGCTGGAAGGTGGACCCCTGGGGACCGAGCTCGACCCCCCGGGCACGAAGGACGGGGAGGACAGTCCGAGCGTTGGGGAGGCGGACCTCCTCGTCCCCGCTGGTTACGGGCAGAAGCCTCCCCCGGATCTCGGGAAGGGCGGCCCAGTTCGGGTCGTCCCCATTCACCACCACCGCACTCTCCGTGGAGCGGAGGAGGGTGAGGAGGTGGGCCTTGGCGTCCCGGTAGGCCTCCATGGTGGGATGGTAGTCCAGATGATCCCGGGTCAGGTTGGTGAAGCAGGCCACATCCACCCGGATTCCGTCCAATCTGCGCTGCTCCAGGGCGTGNGATGACGCCTCCATGGCGAGGGTCCGAATACCTTCGGCTCGGAGTTCAGCCAGGATCCTGGCAAGGGAGACCGGGCCCGGCGTGGTGAGTCCCGATGGAACGCTCCGGATCACTCCGTCCGCGCCGGTCAAGCCCAGGGTGCCCAGGCCCGCAGTGGGCGAAGCCGCCTGAAGTAGATGGTGGAGGATCCCCACCGTGGTGGTCTTTCCGTTGGTTCCGGTCACGGCAAGGATGCGGAGATCATCAGCCGGGCGGCCCAGGATCTCATGGGCGGCCACGGCAGCGGCCCGGCGACCATCCCGGACACGGATCTGCGGAAGGCCCTCCACATCCCGGAACTCTTCCACCAGCGCAGCAGCCGCGCCCTTCTCCCGGACCACAGGGAGGAATTCGTGAGAGTCAACGGAGGTTCCGCGCCAGGCCAGGAAGAGGTCGCCGGGCTCCAGATCGCGGGAGTCCTGACTCACCCCTTGTAGAACCAGATCCTCTGGAGCGCGGAAATCGGCCAGGAGGCCTGCGTCCCGAAGCACGGCCAGGAGGCGGGATACGGGGATCATCTCGCCCCTCATGGTCGAGAACTCCGAGCCACCCGCGGCGGCTCCTCGGCCAGACCCACGAGACGCACCGTATCGCCTACCGCCACCATACTTCCGGCTTCGGGCTCGATCCGGACCACGGGCCCGGGGGACTCCAGACGCACGTGAAGGCCCAGCCCGTGGAGACGACGAGCAGCCACCCTGGATGAAATCCCGTCCACGGTGGGGATCCGGACGAACCCGGAGCCAACGGGTTCCCCCTCAGAGGTCGCCGCGAGAGGGGGAGCCGGGGATGCAGGGTCCTCCAGCGGGAGGGATGCAAACTGTGGAACCGGGGCTCCGTCCACACCCACCGGTTCCGTGGCCGGGGGCGGAGGCTGCCGGTTCCGGGTGCTCCGGGCCCGCTCCTGGTGCCGGGCCAGGGTTGCCAGCGCCTGTCGATCGAGAGGCGGAGCGTGGGCCGCCAGAACCGCTTCCATGGTGGCTCGCGTGACCGGGGCGGCCGTGGCTCCGCCGAAGAACTCACCCTGTGGGCGGTCGAGCTTCACGAATACCACGAGTTGCGGATCCTCAGCGGGAAAATATCCGCCGAACGTGGCGAAGTAGTCGCCATCGGCGTACCCCGAACCGGTGTGGACCCGGCTGGTGCCCGTCTTGCCTGCCACGGAGAAGTTGGCGAGTCCGGCCCGGGTCCCCGTCCCATCGGCCACGGCGCCGGCCAGCGTCATGCTCAGGTCCCGAGCCACCTCCTGGGAAACGACACGCCGCACGGCCCGGGGCTCCCGCCGCTCCAGAAGCTCCCCACCCGGCCCACGGAGTTCCCGGATGATACGGGGCTCCATGAGAACGCCGCCGTTGGCCAGGGCCCCGTAGGCCATGGCCAATTGGAGAGAGGTGGTGGAGATCTCATAGCCGATGGCCAGCGAGGCCGAGGTCTGTCGGGACCATCGCTGGGGACGGCTGAGACTTCCGCGCGCCTCACCCGGCAACTCCACGCCGGTGGGCTCCGAAGCCGAAATCCCGGAGACCCTCGAACTGCTCGGCCGGTGTCAATCGCTCCGCCAACATGGCCATGGCGATGTTGGAAGAGGCGCGAAGTGCCTGGCCGAGATCGGTGTGGCCCACGCGCTGGATGTCGGTGAGGGTCCGACCGGCCACGCGCCATCGCCCTTCCCCTGTATCGACCGAATCCGCCAGCGTCGCCTTTCCGCTCTGGAGCAGGGTGGCCACGGTGAAGGGCTTCAGGGTGGAGCCCGGTTCATAGGGTGCGGTGAGTGCGGCCAGGGAACGGGGACTCCCATCGGCCATGGACACCATGGCCAGGATCTCCCCCGTGCGGGGATCCGTGACGATGAGGTCGCCTCCCCGGGCCCCTGTGCGCTCGAGGGCCTCCTGCAGCGCCTCCACGGCGATCTCCTGGAGATCCAGATCCACGGTGAGGACCACCTCCCCGCCGGGGAGGGGCGGCTGCACGACCCAACTCTCACCGGGGAGAGGACGTCCCCGGGAGTCCCGGGCCAGTACCTCCATCCCGGGATTCCCCCGCAGAAGGCCGTCGAAGGCCTGCTCCACCCCGCCCTGCCCCACATTGTCGATGACGGCTCCCACGATCCCGCTCAGGAGTGGTCCGTGAGGGGCTTCACGGCGGAGGTCCCGCTGGACGTAGACACCGGTGATTCCGGAGAGCGCTTCCCGGGCAGCCACCGAGTGGCGTCCCGCAAGGGGAACCCACCGCTTGTCGGATAGGAAGGGACGGCGAGCCTGGTCCGGAGAGAGACCCAGTGCGTCGGAAAGCCGCTTGACCACCGCTGTGGTATCCCGGACCTCATGGGGAGCCACGCTCACGGCGAAGGCCTCCATGGAGAGCACCACCGGTGTCCCGCTCCGATCCAGCACGGCGCCACGGGCCGCCGGGATCTCCCCGGTCATGCGATGCTGCCGTTCGGCTTCGGCCCGCCAGTCGGCGCCCTGCACCACCTGGAGATCCACCGATCGCCAGAGGAGCCCGATTCCCACCAGGATCCAGAACGTCAGCAGGATCCGCCTCCGCCCCGTGCAGGGGGCGGCAGCTCGGAACTGCCCTCCGGTGGATCGGTTCATTGCTCGATTTCCTCGGGAATCCAGACGATTTCATGTGCCTGGGCGCGCCTCAGCCCCAAACGGTCCTCCGCCTCCGCAACCACCCGGGACCGGCTTTCCAGGTATTGGATCCGTCGGAGCAACTCGGCCCTTTCCGCCTCAGCCAGGGAGATCTGCCGCTGGAGTTCGGCCACCTCGCCGAGTCCGGCTCGCACCCGCGTCTGCCGCCACGACACCAGGCTCAGCGCCAACAGGAGAGCCGTGACGCCCAGCACCGTGAGGGTGATCCAGGACAGCCTCATACCCCCCGCCTCCATGCCCGAAGTCGGGCGCTCCGGGAGCGGGGGTTCCCGGTCACCTCCGCCTCCGAGGGCCGAACCACCGACCGGGTAAGCAGCTCGCCCAGGGGCTCGCCCCGGCAGACGCAGATGGGGATCTCCGGGGGGCAGACGCAGTGCCGACTCCACTCCCGGAATGCCCGCTTCACCATCCGATCCTCCAGCGAGTGGTAGGAGATGACCACCATCACCCCACCGGGCAGCAGGGCGTCCCGCAGAGCCGGGAGTGCCTGGTCCAGCGCCTCCAACTCCCGGTTGACGGCGATCCGGAGAGCCTGGAAGACCCGGGCCTTCTCGCCGGCCTCAGGTGAGCGCCGGTGGACCACGGTGAGAGCGTCCAGGAGTTGCCGGGCCCGCTCGAAGGGCTCGGTCCTCCTCCGCTTCACCACCTCCCGAGCCAGGCGCGCGGCGCGGCGCTCCTCTCCGAACTCCCGGAAGATGCGGGTCAATTCCGCCTCACCCTCCTCATTGAGGATCTCTGCGGCGGTCCGTCCGCCTGTGGCCACACCCTCCATCCGCATGTCCAACGGCGCGTCGCCGGATCGAAACGAGAAGCCCCGGGTGTCGGTGTCGATCTGTCGAGAACTCACACCCAGATCCAGGAGCGCTCCCCGTAGCGATGGTCCCATGATTCCGGCTCCCTTCGCCGCCACGTCGAAGCGCGCCTGGAGGAAGCGAACCCGACCAGCCCAGGGAGAAAGGGTCACCCGCGCTTGGTCCAGGGCGTCCGGGTCCCGGTCCACGGCCAGAACCCTGGAACCCGGTATGTCCTGGAGGATGCGCGCGGCATGACCTCCGCCTCCCACGGTCCCATCCATGATCTCTCCGGCTTCCGGGCCCTCCCGGAGGAAGTGCACCACCTCATCCGGCAGGACCGGAACGTGGTATTCGTCCGGGCCATCCATCAGCCGAAGATCTCGTAGACCGCCTTCTCCAACTCCGCCGACCCTTCCCCGGGTGACGGTGCCATCTCGTCGAAGCGGCCCGGCTCCCAGATCTCGATCCGATCGAGCGCCCCGATCAGATACACAGCGCCGTCCAGACCTGCAGCCTCCTTCAAGCGGGCGGGAATCAGGATCCGACCCTGCTTGTCCGGCTCCACCTCTACCGCTCGAGCTGTGATCTGACGGAGCAGACGGGACATGGCGGGATCGTTCCGCCGTAGCTCGAGCATCCGCGCCTGCACACCCGCCCAGGCATCCACGGGAAATAGGGTCAGATGGGTCGGCTCCCACTGAAGCAGAACGAAGCGGGTGTCATCGACCCGCCGGCGGTAATCCGCCGGCAGGCTGACCCGCCCCTTCTGGTCCAGTTGGTACTCGTACTGCCCGAGGAAGCCGGCCACGTATCCCCTCCGTGGGTGATTGTGGGGAATAGTGGGTAAGAGTGGTGACCGCTGGGGGATATTATCGGTCGGTAGGTGAAATGGTCAAGCCTTGCGCTCCGGGAAGGTCGGAGGAAGAGGGGGAAATGCAGCGGGGGGCGCCGCGACCTAAGTCGCGACGCCCCCCGTGGATCTGCCTGCCACTCGGCGGGATTCAGCCCCACCGGTCCAGCTTCACAATTTCATCAGCGGTTCCGGCTTTCCCGGGCGATGATGGCGTCCTGGATCTCCAGGTACTGGGAGATGGCGTCCAGGATGCTCTGCATGTTCTGACCGCTCCGCTGGGCGTATCCCTGTCCGGCGCGGATGTACTGGGCGGCCTGTTCGAAGATGGGCTTGGAGGCTCGGGCTGACTCCAGGGTCTGGGGGTTCTGTACCCGCTCGGCCCGCAGATAGAGCGAGTATCCATGGAAGAAGTCGAGCTGCTCACGCCACTCGGTGCTTACGTCGAAGGCCTTGGCCTCCTGGATGAGCTGGATGCCGCGCTCCAGGTTCTCGCCACTCTGTACGTAATTGGAGAATCCGTAGCTGAAGATCATCCCGGAGAGCTGATCGGAACCCTGCTCACCAGCCGCCTCGGCGGCCCTGAGCGCCGTGATGGCGTCGTCCACTCGACCTGCCTGAAGAGCGAAGTTCCCCTGCCGAACACGAGCCTGGGCCAGATCCGGGTCAATGTCGAGCGCCCGGTCCAGCGCCGCGATGGCCGAGTCCACGTCGCCCATGTCGTTGTAGGCGTTGGCCATCTGGCTGTAGATCTGCGCGTCATCGTGAAACTCGGCCGCTTGCCGGCCGATCCGCACGGCAGACTCCGGCTCGCCAAGCTGGCGGTAGGCCCGCATGGAGTTCACCGCGTAACTCGAGGGAGCCTCTGCACCCTGCTCCTCGATGACCCTTTCCAGGGAGGAAAGCGCGGTGCGGAAAAGCTCCTCAACCTCCGGGTCCATGGCCGGAGCGTCCCCATCCTGGGTGGCGGGCTGGGGAGCAGTGGACTGCCGGGTCGTAGCGGCCCGGAAGGCATACATTCCGAATCGCTCATGCAGGTCCAGATTGTCCGGCTCCTGCTCCAGACCCTCCCTGAGGAGGTTCATGGCCCCGAGGTCATCGCCGGCCTGGGCGAGCTCGAAGGCCACCCGGTTGCGAACGGCCACATTGTCGGGGTTGATGTCCAGGAAACGCGTGTAGTACTCCCGCGCCTTGTCGGTGTCGCCGAGCTGGCCCGCCACGTAGGCGGCATTGTTCAGCACGTCGTCGTTGCGCGGATCGCCCTCCAGAAGCCTCTCAAACTGGTTCAGTGACTCCTGCCACTGCTCCAATTCCAGGAGCGTGCGGGCGTAGGCGTAGCGGGCCCCGTCCGACTCCGGCGAGAGTTCGACGGCGCGGGAGCAGTAGTCCAGCGCCTGATCCCAGTTGCCTGACGCGTGTTCGGCCTGGCAGAAGGCGACGGTCTGTACCTGCTGGATCAGCCCCTCGAAGGAGGTCCGGATCTGCATGGCAGCCCCGTCTTCGTCACCCTGATCCACCCGGAAGGGCTCAACCGGGTACTCCTCGCCGGCCGGAACCGTGAAGAAGGTGGCGGTCACTTCGAACTGATCACCCTCGGCGTGATAGTATCCGCACATCACGAGGGGAACATCGATCTGGGACGCAAGCTGCCGGGCAGTGATGCAGTCCAGATCCCGATAGCGAAGGTCGAAGTCCCGAGCGGCCCGGTCGATGTCCCGCTCGGACATGGCGACGTGGGTGTCGAGATCAATGAGGTCCCTGACGTTCCGAGCCACTCGCTGCCCGAAGCGATCCCGGGAGTCGTCGGTGGGCTGAACGTTGGGAACCATCACACGAAACCGCGATCCCTCCTGGGCCTCCGCCACTTGCGGCGTCGTGGGCACCAGGAGGACGGCTGCCGTCGCGGCGGCGGCCATTGTCACTCCGAGTCGTTGAAACATGTCGCTACTCCCCTGCGTGTGGCCGTGGCAGGATGGGCGAGGCGATCCACACCACTTCTCCCGCCCACTGATCTAACAAAGAACCGATCCTAAGCGCCGCTCCCACTGGGCGCAACATCGCACCCAAAATTTCTCTGAATGCCATCGGAGGGACGGGCTTCCAGGGCCCGGCACATCTGGCGGCATGAGTCGAGGGAACGGCCTTTGGTTCGGTCACTCTTCATAAACGTTGGCTCGATGAAAAGGTCCCGAAGGACCCAAATCACCCGTCCGACCCTCTGCGCCTGGGGAGTTCCCGACCCTCGAAGCCCTCGAATGCAGCCCGGAGTTCCGGGGGAATCCGGCGAGAGCGCCCCTTCTCGTAATCGTAGAGGACCATGGTGGTCCGCCCCGAGGCGAGGAGGCCCCCGTCCCCGGCCATGACCCGGTACTCCAACTCGAAGCTGGTCCGGCCCACGGCGGAGGTCCGCACCTGGACCCGGAGCAGATCGGGGTAGAGGATCCGTTGGTGATACCGGACCTGCGCCTCGGCCAGGATGTAGTCGATACGATCCGGATCGTCCACCGACGCCACCTGCCGCCAGTACTGCGTCCTGGCCTCCTCCATATAGCGCCTGGGAATGATGGGCGTGCCCACCCACGTCGATATCCCTGAAGCGGACCGGAACCCGGTGCTCGAAGAGGAAAGGGGCATCGGATGGATCGTGGTCCGGTCTCATGGCGAAATCCTCCCTTCTCGGTGTAGGCAGCTTCAGCGCTTCGAATCCTTCTTCCTCCTGAACTTCCACAGGTATGGTCCTGAGCCGCAACCAATTCGATCTCGTCATTGTTGGAGCCGGAGCCATCGGCCTCTCCGTGGCCCGGGCGGCGCGAGCACACGGTCTCTCCGTTGCAGTGCTGGAGCGCGGGACCGCGGGTCGAGGCGCCTCCTGGGCGGCTGCAGGCATGCTCTCGCCCCTGGGTGAGGCGCTGGAACCCGGTCCCTTCCTCCGATTCGGGCTCCACAGCCTGGACCTGTGGCCGGACTTCGCCCGAGGCCTGGCCGAGGAGACCGGGGAGGAGGTGGAATACCGGGAGTGCGGCAAGCTCCGACTGGCGCTTTCCGAGAGGGAGGAAGAGCGCCTTCGCGGGCGGCTCGCCTGGGCGCGGGAGCATGATGTCCCGGCCCAGTGGTTGGAGGCGGAGGAGGTGAGGCGGGGTCATCCCGGACTCGCTCCCGTTGTCCGGGGCGCCCTCTTCCTGGGGCGGGACTTCCGGGTGGACAACCGCCGGCTCGTCCACGCGCTGCGGGTGGCCTGCGTGAACCAGGGGGTTCAGCTCTTCGAGGGGTGTGAGGTCACCACGCTCCTGACCGCAGATGACCGGGTGCACGGCGTCCAACTCTCCACGGGAGAAGGTGTGGGGGCAGGCCGGGTCCTGGTGGCGGCGGGGGCCTGGAGTGGGCAGGTCGCAGGGCTGCCGCGGCCCCTCCCCGTTCGCCCGATCCGCGGGGAGATGGCCGCTCTTCGCCCGGCCTCCCCCGGCGGAGTGGCTTCTCCACAGGGGGGGGGACTCCACCCGCTCGGCGGCCCCGTGCTGGAATCGGAGCGGCTCTACCTGGTACCGCGGGACGACGGCCGGATCCTGGTGGGCGCCACCGAAACCGACACGGGCTTCGACCCGGGTCCCACGGTGGGAGGTCTGCGTCGCATCCTGGCAGAGGCCAGCGCCATGGTCCCGGCCCTGGAGGCGGCGCTGGTGGAGGAGGTGTGGAGCGGATTCCGCCCCGGATCTCCCGACGGCATGCCCATCCTGGGGCAGATTCCCGGGGTCCGGGATCTTTTCGTGGCCACCGGGCACTACAGGAATGGAATCCTTCTCACCCCGGCCACGGCCGAGGGGATGGGGAAGCTTGTCGCGGGCGAGGATGCGCGCCACCTGCCTGAAGCATTTCTGCCGGATCGGTTTTTCGGCCCGGACGATGGCAGCCACTGAGGCCGACCAGACCCGGCGACCCCCATTAACCTTGAAACCCCTTTGGAGTCGACCATGTCCCTATCGGTGACCCTTCTCTTCGGCGCGCTCTCACTCACAGCGGCACCCACCGTCGATGTGTTCGAGTCCGCCCCGTCCACACCGACCTGCCAGCCGGTGGAGCGGATGCCCCTGGAGGGCCGGTCCAGCCCCTACGACTCGGTGGCCACCTCGGTGGGAGCGGCAACGGTAAAGATCTGTTACGGACGCCCGTCGGCTCGCGGGCGGACCATGATCGGGGGTGAGGCGGTGCCCTTCGGGCGACTCTGGAGGACGGGAGCCAACGAGCCGACGATTCTCCACACCACGGAAACCATCCGCGTGGGGGGGGTCGTCCTGCCCGAGGGGTCCTACTCCATCTATACCATCCCCGGAGACGAGACGTGGGATGTCTTCTTCAGCCGCTCCACGGGCCACTGGGGACTGGCCATCGACGANGCGGTGCGGGACCAGGAGGTGGGATCGGCTCAGGTGGCGAGGGAGCGCCCCGATGAGCATGTGGAGACCTTCACCATCGACTTCCGAACGGCCGATGACGGAGCCACCCATCTGGTCATGGAGTGGGAGGAGTTCCTCATTCGGCTGCCGGTGGAAGCCGGAGACTGAGACATCCGGCCCTGGAGAGCGCGTGTTCGGGATCCAGGAGCCGAGGAAGGCGGGGTGGGGAATGTTGACAGGCCAAAGCCGCTGCGGTTAGCCTTCAGCGGCTGGGGTTGAGACCGATTCTCAACCAATCCGGCCCACCATCACCCTGCCCCGCCCCCTCGGAACCTGGTGCGTACCATGGTGGATCCCCTCTCCGACCCGGTCATCCAGCTCACGGACGTGACCCGCCGCTACTGGCCGGGGCCTGTGAAGGCGGTGGATCGCGTGTCCCTGCAGGTCCGGCCAGGGGAAATCCTCACCCTTCTGGGACCCTCCGGGTGCGGGAAGACGACCACCCTTCGGCTCATCGCCGGATTCGAGGTGCCGGATGAGGGCACGATCCACGTGGGCGGTGTGGAGGTGGCTGGGCCNAAGACCTGGGTTCCCCCGGAGAAGCGGGGGGTGGGTATGGTCTTCCAGGATTATGCCCTGTTCCCCCACCTGACCGTGGGTGAAAACGTGATGTTCGGGCTGGACCGGATGGGGAGGAAGGCTCGACGGGAGCGGGCACGGGACGTCTTGAAGGTTCTTGGACTGGATGCCTTCTTCCACCGATATCCCCACGAGCTCTCAGGTGGTCAGCAGCAGCGGGTCGCCCTGGCCCGGGCCCTGGCCCCTGAGCCTGTCCTGGTTCTCATGGACGAACCGTTCTCGAACCTCGACGCCCACCTGCGGGATCAGGTCCGGGACGAGGTGGTGGGCATTCTCCGCAAGACGGGGGTGACGTGCATCTTCGTAAGTCATGACCAGCGGGATGCGCTGGCCATCTCGGACCGAGTCGCCGTGATGAACCAGGGGCGGGTCGAACAGGTGGGGTCTCCCCGGGAGATCTACAAGCACCCGGAGTCGGTCTTCGTGGCCACCTTCGTCGGCCGGACCAATCTACTCCAGGGCCGGGTCCAGAACGAGAACGGGTGCGTCCTCACCGACTTCGGATCCTTCTGCCGAGTGGATCGGCTCGGGCTGCCCAACGGGACCAACGTCATGGTGTCGGTGCGACCGGACGGCTTCGAGTGCAGCCCGCATGGCCTGCTGTCGGGTCGAATCCTGTCCACCACCTATACCGGAGCCCAGGTGGAGGCCGAGGTCGTCTTCCCATCGGCGCTGGGCGGTGATCGGAAGTTGGTGGTCCACCTTCCGCCCTCGAGGAACTACGAGGTGGGAGAGGAATTATCGTTCCGGCTGGCCCCCGAATTCGCCTCGGTGGTGCGGAACTCGTGCCAGATGATGGGGCTGGCAGGCGGGAACTGAATCCTGCAGCGATACCGTTTCAATCCCTCGGGTCACGTCAGTGGGCGCTGCAGGATTCGAACCTGCGACCTCTTGCTTGTAAGGCAAGCGCTCTAAACCAACTGAGCTAAGCGCCCGATACGGCTCAGGTTCTGTCTTTTCCAGTGCCGGGGCCCGACATCTTCCTTCTTCCCGACAGGCTCAAGCCCAGGGGGATGAGGAGGAGGTACCCCAGGACCAGCAGGATCGGAGCGACGGTGATGGAGCCGGTGGAAAGCACCCAGAAGCCCATGACGGCCGCCAGTACGCCTGCCACCAGCACGCCCACCTGTACCGGACCGAACGGAAGGTGCGGGTCCCGGACCGGACCACTCGGCCGCTCCCTTTCGGGTCTGCGGCGCGTCGGCCGGTCCGGCCGGCGCTCACGCTTTCGTTGACTCATGATTCGGTTCCTGGGCCGGGTTGGTGCCTCCGGACCCGGCCTCGGGAGCTTCGCCCGTCTCCGGATCCGTCCAAGGGTACAGATCTCGGCGGTCCCGGTCAACTGAGCCGGGGTCCACGACGACCGGAAATCCTGCCGAATCCGGCGGCTCGGGTCGCTGCTCCCCTGGGAAACCGCCGATGGGCGGTGCCTGCGGGGGGTCCCACCACGCGGGGAGTTCCGGTGCCTCGGCGGCCCGAAGCCGCTCCATCCTCTCCCGGTCCCGCTTCCGGCGAATCCTCCAGAGCCCCAGGAGCGCAGCGCCCAGGAAGAGCCAGAAGAGGGTGGACTGCCCCAGGATCAGGAGAAACCCATACCGCCGCTTCACGTGCTCGATCCACTGGCGCTCGAACGTCCCGGTGGTGATGCCGAATGTGGCTCGGAAGGCTTCCTCGAAGTCCCCTCCCTCACGCCAGCGTGCCAGAAAGATCTCTACGCCCCGGCTCCCCGAACCGGAAACCAGAAACTCCATGGCCGAGGCCGCCAGAAGGTAGGCGATCTCCGCCTCCGATCGGTCCCGGGGCCACGCCAATGCCAGTGAATCCAGCGGAGGCGCCGACCCGGTGGCCAGTTGAAGCCGGAGGCGCCAGGCCTCTTCCACGTTCCACCCCCCGGACGACCACTGGGCGTACCCCTCATCGAACCAACGGGGAATCCGAAGGCCGCGGAGGTAATCGTGGAGCCCCAGGTGCGCCCATTCGTGCCGCACCGTCCTGGCCTCGCCCTGGAATCCGTCCCAGGGTGTGCGGTGCACCGGAAGAACGATCCGGTCGAGGGCGGGAATGGCGACTCCGGCTCCCCAGTGAGGGGCACGTCCGCCGGTGAGGGCATCCCAGCGAGCATCGTCCGGGGTCAGGAAGATGAAGGCTCGACCGGGATGGGCATCCGGGATCCCGGGCAGCCGGGGGTGTCGTTCCAGCGTCTCCACCACCCGCTCGGCGCGAGTCCGATGCTGAGGCCAGAATACCACGCGCACGCGGTCCCGGAGTTCTCTCGACTCCGGAGCCAGTACCTCCGCCTCCTCGATGCCGGGGACATGGTGCGGTCGCACCAGGGAATCGGGGAGGAGGGCACCCCGGACGGGATCCGACGCCGATAGCTGGGGAAGGCTGGGGACGTGGTACGGAGGTACGGGCACCTCCGTCGGCGCGGCACCCAGGCCGAATCCGCCGCCGGCCCCGGCCATGGCGAGGCCGAGCTGGAGAATGAGCATGAAAACGCTCGCCCACCCCTTACCAGGCCCTTGCCGCACCGGACGACCGAAGGGCATGGGTACCTCCGCCGTCAGGTTCCGGCCGCGGCGGTCACCAGACCCAGATTCGTCCGCACGACTTCGTTGTCCGGATTGATCTTCAGCGCTCGCCGCCAGAGGGCTCGGGCCGCGTCCATATCGCCGTCCTCGTAGAAGAGTGTACCCAGCCGGAGGAACACCTCGTCGCCCAGCTTCGGGTTCAGCCGCACAGCCCGTTCGTAGTGTGCCCGTGCACTGGCCTGGTCGCCGCGGCGGAGCGCCAGGTCCCCCAGGTTGCGATGGGCCTGGGGAGGCGTGCCGGTCTCTCCCACGGCCCGGAGGTAGAGGGCCTCAGCCGTGGCCACCTCTCCGCGACGCTCCAGGACAACGCCCAGGTTCACCAGGATCGGACCGGACCCCGGGTGGTGCCCGAGCCCCTCCCGGCCCAACTCCAGCGCCTCCTGGGATTCTCCCGCCATCTCCGCCGCCAGCAAGGCGTAGGCAAAGAACCGGGGGGTCGGGACGTCCTCGGGAGGAAGGGCGCTGCGATGCCGGCGGAACGCCTGCAGGGCCTCGTCTCCGCGAGCCAGCTTGAGAAGGACCAGTCCCCGGGCCAGGTGAAGACCGGGATCGTCACCTCCCTGCTCGGCGGCCCGGTCCAACGCCTCGAGCGCCTCGGGATAGCGACGCAGCAACTCCATGGCCAGGGCGCGGTTGCGAAGCCGGGAATAGCTGGGGCCCACGGCATCGTCCGCCACGTCGAGGTGACTCAGGGCCTCTCCGGGACGATTCGTTCGGAGGGCGATGACGGCCAACCGGCCGCGGGCCTCCGGATCCGCCGGCCGGTGCTCCAGGACCTCCTTGAGCTCCCGCTCCGCTTCTTCCAACATCCCGGAGTCGTGAAAGGCCCGAGCCAGCTCCAGATGCCCCTGGGCAGGGGACTCCTCCTCGGAGGGCGTCACTGTCTGATCCGGGGCCTGATCCACCTCTCGGGCCACCCACCCCTCACGGGTCATCTCGAAGAGGAGGCGGGACACGTCGAATTCCACTGTCCCGAGAGCGCGGACGATGTCCTCCACCGTCCGCTCGCCGTCCAACAGGTCCAGGACCTTCCGCTGCTCTCCTGACGGACCCTCGTCCGTTCCGTCAGGCGGGACGGTAGCCACCCGGAACACCGCCCGGTCCGAGGGGACGACCTGCCGGATCTGGGTCCACTCATCGGCCCGCCGGGCTCCCTCCAGCAGGAGGTTCTGGACCGGAATGTGGACCTGAGCCGGAATCCCGTCGTCCGGACTGATCCCTCCCTGAAAGGTGAAGGAGCCGTCTTCCCACATGAACAGGCGGTAGACGGCTTCCTCCACCGTCACCGCCACACATCGCTCCAGATCCTGAGAAGCGAGCACGCCCTCATCGGCGAGGATCCTGGCGTAGTGGCGCTCGCCGGGCTCGCCACTCCGGCGGGACCGAGCCTGACGCAGGGCCTGGGGATCCACCAACGCATTCCCCACCAGGAGGTCGGCGAGGCGGTCCGGCCGGTTGAGGATGACGGCGTGGATGACCAGGCCATCCTCAAAGTAGATGTGGGCGAAGTTCGAGCGGTCCGTGATGGATAGGCGCCCGGTCTTTCGCCCCATGGCCAGGAGCTGGCAGATATCTGCCAGCCCCACCTCACTCAGCGCCCCTTCGATGCCCATTCAGCCCGTCCCTGGTCCGAGTAATCCTCCACGATCTGCTCCTCCACAGCAGGCCAATCCCACACCACTCGCTCCCGGGAAGGGCGCCAGGCGCCCGACTCGTCCTTATCCATACCCCGAAGGCCGGCCGGAGCACCAGGCTCGTCGTCGCCATCCCGGTCCGGCGCGCCCACCGCCGCCAACTGCCGAAGGAGCTCCAGCTCCTCTTCCGAGCCCGAGGCACCGGGACCGACCGAGGCCCCCCGCTGCACCCCGGTCGCGGTTGAGGTCGGGGCGGCCCGGGAGGGCACCCTCTCTCGTGGTGGCGCCACCGCCTCCGGCACCCGACTCCGGGCCTCGCCCAGGTCCACCACAAGTCCCCCCTCGAAGCGGCTGAGAAGACGGTTGTCCACGCGCTCTATGTCCGAGGGACGCCGGTCGGCCGCCAGGAAGATCCGGGCATCCCGCCGCTTCAATGCCTCAAAGAGGTGAAAGAACTCGTCCTGGGCCCGCTCCATCATGGACAGCTCGTGAACGCCATAAAGAAGCAGGACTTCCACGGTCCACCAGCGCTCTCGCCACGCGCCGGCGACGCCCCGTGCCAGCGCGTCGATGAACTCCTCGGCAAACTCCGCTGCCGAGACGAAGGCGATCCGCGCCTCGGGACTCCGGCTCCGGTGGGTACGTCCCACGGCGGAGAGGAAGCTCCAACCGCGGTCGGCCGACGAGGTGTGGAGGAACAGGGGGTTGTAGTCCGGTGACTCCGCCTGGAGAAGCCGATCCGCCGCCCGGACGGCCAGCCGCGGCATCTCATCGTCCAGGTGCTCCAGATCCGGTCCATCCGGAAGGGGCTCGAAGCCTCGGGCACGTTCCCGGGCCGAAGCCAGGAGCGCCTCCGACTCGTCAAGTCGATCGGGGTTGCGCAGGAGGGTGGCCGCCGCTTCGGGCCAAGGGTTTCCCAAAGAATCCAGCTCGCGCCGGATCGATCGGATCCGGTCCAGTGCCGTCTCGAAGTCGGTGAGGGTCGACTCCCAACCGGAGGGCTCATGGGGTTGTTCCAGGAGACGGCGAAGCCGCGCCGCTACGATACCCTCCGCTTCGGCCGCCTCGGCCGAAGCCTCGAGCCGCCGGCGCCATGCAGGTATTGCCGGAGCTCGCCGAGGAGGGCTTGCCGCCTCCGAAACCTGAGCACGGACCCCTGGGAGGCCCTGGATGAGGGCCGGCAGCTCCTCCACCGAGATAGGGCGTCCCTCGAGTTCCTGCAACACCAGGATCCGATTCAGAGCACCCTGGAGCTCCCGAACGTTCCGGAAGGGCGCCTTTGCCAAGGATGTGAGCACCCCTTCTGCCATCCCAGCTCCCCGCTCCTCCGCCTTACGACGCAGGATGGCCGTCCGGGTCTCCAGATCCGGTGGCCCGATGTCCACGATGAGGCCACCGGAAAACCGGTTCAAGAGTCTAGAATCGAGCCCGTCGATCTCGGCCGGTGAACGATCGGAGGCGAGAACGGTCTGCCCCCCGCGGGCCGTGATCCGGTCCAGGAGGCGGAGGAGCATCTCCTGGGCCTCCGGTTGGCCCTCCAGGAACTGTACGTCATCCAGAAGGAGCAGGTCCAGACCGTGATATCGGGCCCCCAGGGCGGCCTCGGATCCATTGGTCATGGCCTCCGTGAGCTCGCTCAGATAGAGTTCCAGGGGTTGGTAGCGGACGGCTCGCCCAGGGTGATGTCGGTCGCAAAGGTGGGCAATGGCGTTCAGGATATGGGACTTCCCCAACCCCGAATCCGAATACAGGAAGAGGGGATTGTATCCCTGACCCGGAGACTGCGCCGCCCGCCTCGCCGCCGCCGCCGCCAACCGATTTGCAGGACCGACCACAAAGCTGTCGAAGGTCATTCGGGGATCGAGATCCATCAGGGACCTCCCGGGGTGGAGATGGAGGAGGCCTCGCCCGCACTCCGCCCTCGAGCCCAGGCTGCAACCGCAGCGAGATCCGGTGGAAGGGGGGAGTCGAAGCGCATGTCCTCACCAGTGACGGGATGGCGGAAAGCCAGCCTGTGCGCATGGAGGAACTGACGAGGGATCTTGCGTGCCAATTCCCGGGCGAACTCGCGGATCGTACCCCCCATCCCCCGCTCCCATCCCGCCCCGTAGAGTTCGTCGCCCACCACCGGATGACCGATGTGAGCCAGGTGCACACGGATCTGGTGGGTCCGGCCCGTTTCGAGTCCAACCTGCAGAAGCTCGGCGGCGGGCCAACTCTCTCGCACCCGGAGGTGGGTGACCGCCCGACGCCCATCGGCATGGACAGCCATGCGGAGTCGGTTCGATGGATCCCGCCCGATGGGCGCGTCGATTCGCCGGGGGCTGCGGTCCACGTGCCCCCACGACAGGGCCAGGTAGAGGCGGCGGATCTCCCGCCGCCGGAGGAGGTCCGAGAGACCCTGATGGGTAGGGTCGTCCTTGGCCACCACCAGGAGCCCCGACGTGTCCCGGTCCAGGCGGTGTACGATTCCGGGACGGAGCCTTCCCCCGATTCCCGATAGATCGCGGACGTGGTGGAGGAGAGCGTTCACCAGCGTCCCGCTGCCATGCCCCGGGGCCGGGTGTACCACCATTCCCGGAGCCTTGTCCACCACCAGGAGGTGGGCGTCTTCCCAGACGATGTGGAGGGGCAGATCCTCGGGCTCGGCCGCCACGGGCTCAGGCGGCGGCTCCTCCAGTCGAATCCGGTCGCCCGGCGAGAGGGGCTCCGCCTTGCGGGGAACCTCCCCGTTCCAGAGCACCTGACCGTCGGCCACCAGCCGCGCAATCCGGCTCCGGGAAAGCCCTGCTTGCTCGGAGAGCCAGACATCGAGGCGGAGCCCTTCCGCCGTGTCCGGAACAACGAAGTCTCTCACGCTTCGGTCTCCTTCCCCACCGGTTCGGCGGCAGCCGGGGTCAGGAGAATGCGGACCGTGTGTCCGTCCACCTCATCCTGAAGCTCTGCGGCAGACGCCCCGTGGTCGCTCCTCCCGGCATCTGCCTCGCCGGAGGAATCGGTGGCCAGTGACACGGCCAGGGTTTCGCCGGCGATGAAGTCCCGGAACGCTTCCACGGCCGCGGCCACCCGGTCTTCGCCCTGGATCCGGAGGTGGATTCGATCCGTGATCTCGAGCCCTGCATCCTTTCGCAGTCGCTGGATCCGGTTCACCAGCTCACGGGCCATCCCCTCGGTGAGGAGCTCCTCGGTGAGGACGGGGTCGAGGGCGGCGGTGAAGCCGTCCTGTGACCGGACCACCAGCTCTCCCAGGGCCTCCCGCTCCACGGCGAGCCAGTCCGCCTCCAACGCCATGGACTCACCCGCCACCTCGATCCGAACCTCCTCGCCGGCGGTGAAGGCCGCGAGCTGGTCCGATTCCATGGAACGAATGACCTGGGCCGCCTCCTGACTGTGGCGCTGAAAGCGGGGTCCCAGCACCCGGAAGTCGGGCCGAGCCTTCAGGGTGACCAGGGAATCAGCCCGATCCAGGAATCGGACCTCCTTCACGTTCAACTCGTCCTTCAAGACGTCAACCACCTCGTCCCGGGGGACTCGGCTCCCCTTGGGGAGCACGGCGAAGAGGGTCGAGAGGGGCTGCCGCACCCGGATCCGAACATCTTCGCGAGCGGCTCGACCGGCCGAAACCAGCACCCTGATACCGGCCATCTCCTCTTCAAGCTCCGGATCCAGCAGGCGTTCGTCGGCTTCGGGAAAGGGGGAAAGGTGGACACTCCGACCCTCGTCCAGCGCCCGGTGGAGCCAATCGGCGAAGAAGGGTGTGGCTGGGGCCGTGAGGCCGGCCACCGTCACCAGCGCCTCCCAGAGGGTTCGGAAGGCGGCCTGGGCGTCGGCCGGGTCCGTATGTCCCCAGAACCGATGCCGAGACCGGCGGACGAACCAGTTGGAGAGGTCTTCGTTCACGAAGTCGGTGACGGCCCGGTAGGCCCGAGTGGGCTGATACTCCGCCAGCTCCGTCCCCACCTCCCCGACGAGCCGGTGCAGTCGCGAAAGGAGCCAGCGGTCGAGGAGGGACCGATCCGACGGCCCCGGGTCCTCCCCGGAGGGACGCCACCCCTCTACTCGGGCGTAGAGCGCGAAGAACCGATAGGTGTTCAGTACCGTGTCGAAGAACTTCCGTGTGGCCTCCCGGACTCCATCCGGATCGTATCGCTTGGCAGCCCAGGGGCTGGACACGGTGATGAGGTACCAGCGCAGAGCGTCCGAGCCGAACTCGTCGATGGCGTCCCAGGGATCCACCGTGTTCCCCCGGGACTTGGACATCTTCTGACCTTCGGCGTCCAGCACGAGGCCATTGACCACCACGTTCCGGTAGCTGGGCCCCAGCTCGAGCATGGATCCAATGGCCAGGAGGGAGTAGAACCACCCCCGGGTCTGGTCCAGTCCCTCGCAGATGAAGTCGGCGGGAAAGTGCTCCCGGAAGGCCTCCTCGTTCTCGTGGGGCCAGTGCCACTGGGCGTAGGGCATGGCGCCCGAGTCGAACCAGACATCCAGCACACCGGGATCCCGCCGCATGGTCCCCACCCCATCCGCCGCCGGCCAGGTGAGCTCGTCGATGAAGGGGCGATGGGGATCGAAGTCATCGGGAAGTCCACCCACCTTCTCCGACAGTTCGGCCAGCGACCCGATCCACTCCACATCGGTGGAATCGGCGTCGTTCACCCAGACCGGAAGGGGTGTACCCCAGAATCGATCCCGCGAGAGGGCCCAGTCCACGTTGTTGGCCAACCACTCGCCCATTCGCCCCTCCCCGACCTCGGGGGGGAGCCACCGGATCTTCCGGTTGTTGTCCATCATCACCTGCTTCAACCCGGAGGTGGCGGCGAACCACGAATCCCGGGCCATGTAGATGAGGGGCGAAGAGCACCGCCAGCAGTGCGGGTAGGAATGGGACTCCCTCTGGATCCTGAAGAGGTTCCCCACCTCCCGAAGCGCGCCCACCAGCGTCGGATCGGCGTCTTTCACGAAGGTGCCGCCCACCAGGGCCACGTCCGGGTCGAAGCAGCCGGTGTCATCCACCGGTCGCAGGAGTGGGAATCCGTGTCGCTGCCCCGACGCGTAGTCGTCGGCCCCGAAGGCCGGGGCCAGATGGACGATACCCGTCCCATCTGCGTCGGACACGAAGTCCTCCGGCACCACACGCCAGGCCCGCTCGGCGTCTTCAGCGGACACCGGGACCAGGTCCAACGGCCGACGGTAGCGCCGCCCCAGGAGGTCGGAGCCCCGGTAACGGCGCAGTATGGGCGTATCGGGCCCGAAGACCGGCTCCACCCGACTCTCGGCCAGAACCACGCGCCTCCCTTCCCACACCACCTCGGCGTAATCCAGATCTTCCCGCACGGCGAGAGCGGTGTTGGAGGGCACGGTCCACGGCGTGGTGGTCCAGACCAGGAAGGCCCGATCGCCCGGGTCGTCGCCGGCGCCGGCCTCATCGAGCCATGGACAGAGGAAGAAGAGGGAGGGGTCTTCCACCTCCTGGTACCCCTGGGCCACCTCGTGGGACGAGAGGGTGGTTCCGCACCGGGGACAGTAGGGGACGGACTTGTGACCCCGGTACAGGAGGCCCTTGGCCGACAACTCCTTCAGGATCGCCCACACCGACTCGATGTACGACGTGTGGAAGGTCACATACGGGTTGGAATAGTCCAGCCAGTAACCGATCCGCTCCGAGAGGCGCTCCCACTCCTCCTTGTAGGTGAAGACCGAATCCCGACAGACGCGGTTGAATTCCTCGATCCCCAGGCGTTCGATCTCGGGCTTTCCGGAGATGCCCAGCTTCTTTTCGGCCTCGATCTCCACCGGGAGCCCATGGGTGTCCCAGCCGGCGATCCGGGTGACCCGGCAGCCGGTCATGGCACGATGCCGACAGACCAGATCCTTGATGGTCCGGGAGATGATGTGGTGGAGCCCCGGACGACCATTGGCCGTGGGGGGGCCCTCGTAGAAGACGAAAGGCTTCCCCTCCCGGGTCGCTTCCTGGGTCCGGCCGAACAGGTCTTCGTCGCGCCAGCGTTGAAGGAGCGACGACTCCAGCTCAATGAGGGAATCGGGAACGTCGGGGTAGCGCATGGGCAGGTCTATTGGAGAATCTGTCGGTGAAGGGCTGTGGGGAGAGACGGACTCGAGGCTCGTCACTCGGGGAACTCCCGGGACTCGGCGTCCGCGTCGCCAGGTGGTTCTATCGGTTCCTCCGTTGGCGGCAGCGCTTGGGGAGCGGGGTCGGCCGTCATCTCTCCGGAGACGCCGGGTCCCTCGTCCAGGCCCGCGCCCAGGTCCGGGTCGCGCTGCTCCTCTAGGGTAACGCTGTCCAACTCATCCTCCAGGAACCGCCGGAACTGCCGGAGAAATCGACTGCGCGTCCGATCCAACTCTTCCAGTTCCCCGCGTAGCCGGTCCATGTTCCGTCGCGCCTGCTCCTCCAACCGCTGAATCCGGGCTTCGGCAGCGAGGCGAAGATCTTCCGCCCTCGACTCGGCTTCCCGGAGTACCAGCTCCGCCTCCCTCTGCGACTGCTCCTGGATTTCCCGCCGGAGCTCCTGGGCTGACACGAGCGCCTCCTGAACGGCTCGTTCCCGCCCCTCCTGAGCGTCGGTGCGACGCCGAAGCCGGCCAACCTCCTCGGTGAGGTCCCGGTTCGACTTGACCAGCTCTTCCAGCCGATCCGCGGCGAGTTCCAGGAAGGGGTCCACATCGGCGGGGTCGTAACCACGCATGGCCTTTCGGAAATCACCGCGCTTCTTGCGAACATCCAGCGGCGTCAAGTCGATCATGTCGAGCGCTCTCCCAGAAGTGCTGTCCCCAGACGGATCATGGTGCTCCCCTCTTCCACCGCAATCTCGAAGTCGTTGGACATTCCCATGGAGAGCTCCGTCCCCTCGTATCCCGGACAGTCGGCGCCGGCCTGTTCGTGCAGTTCTCGGAGTCTGCGGAATGTCTTCCGGATCCAATCCTCGTCATCGGTGAATGGTGCCAAGGTCATGAGCCCTCGCACCTCCAGTCCAGGCAGCGCCACCAGCGCCGGCAGAGCCTCTCTCAGCCCATCCGGGGTGAATCCGTACTTGGCCTCCTCGCCGGAGGTGTTCACCTGAACGAGCACCGGGATCGGGTCCTCGCCATCCGGCCGGGTGCGGTCGAGCCTCTGGCCTAGCTTGGTAGAATCCAACGAATGCAGGACATCCACACGCCCCCACAACTGGGGTGCCTTGCGGCTCTGTACATGTCCCACCATATGCCAACGGGGCCGATCATCACCCTCAAGCTCCCTCTGCTTCCCTTCCAGTTCCCCGATCCGATTCTCACCCAGATCGGCGATGCCGGCATCCAGGACGGCCCGCAAGGCGTCGACGGGGTGTCCCTTGGTCACCGCGACGATCCGGATGTCTTCCGGACGGCGCCCGGCGCGGGTGGTCGCCCTCTCGAGGCGTCCCCGAACTTCAGTGAGTCGTTCGTTGATGATGTGTTCGTACATGAACAGTAATGTTAGGGGGGAAGCGGGGAAGGGGAAACTGCAGAGATCTCTACGCATCGAGCCCCGTGGGTCGCTGATCAGCGACCCACGGGGCTCGGAACGTTCAGGCGGGAGAGTCAGACAGGACCCTCCAGCTCTCCTGGATTACTCAGCGCGTCTGGAAGGTGATGGGGATCTGGATCCAGACCGGAACCCGCTGGTCACGGTTCAGCGCCGGAGAGAATTCGAAGGCCTGTGCCACGCGCTCGGCCGCCTGGTCCAGGGCCGTATGCCCGGAGCTCTCGGCCACCAGGGTGTTCTGAACCACACCCTGCTCGTCGATGAAGAAGTGCATAACCACCGTTCCGCCGATCCCGGCGTCCCGCAGCGTGGACGGATACTCCCGCTGCAGCACCCGACCGATCTCATTCCGGTTCCGCACTTCCGGAGCCACCGTAAACGGCGTGAACGTGGGCTGGTCCCCGACGCCTGCCTGTGACTCGGTGGGCGGAGGAGGAAGGTCGTCCGGGAGGTTGTCCTCGAACGTGGTGGGCGCAATGGTCACGTCATCATCGATCATGGCCTCGGACACCACCGGGTTCGCCGGACGCTGGATCTGCTCGGGCGGGGGCGGGATCTCGATCTCAGGCGGCAGTTCGATGGCCTCCATGTCCTCCATGGTGAAGGAGACGTCGGCGGCCCGAAGCGTCGGCCAGAAGGCCATTACCGCAAAGTGCACCACGACGGCCGCCATCATCGAGCCCCACAACCACGAACCGAACGACCGCTTCAAGCGGTCATTGGCCGTATCGAAGGCATTCATGGGCGGAGCACCGCCGGCCGGGGTCTGCGTAGGTTCGGTCATCTTATCGTCTCTCCCTCATCATGCGGCGCTCAAGATCCGTGGCAAAGACCACGTAGATGGCGCCGGCCTGCTGAATCTGCTTCTGAACCGCGTCCACGTACCTGTAGGGCGCTTCGGCATCGGCCCGCAGGGAAATCCGGAGGCGACGCCCAGACTCCACCCACCTCGGGGCCACCAACTCCGAAACCGCATCCAGCGGAACCAACCGGTCGTTGATCCAGATGTCTCCATTCCGCTCGATCCAGACATACATGATGTTGTCCCGGGTCTCGTCGATCTGCTGCGTGGCCTCCGCCTCCGGCCACTCGATGGGCCGATCGGACTCGGTCCGGAAGACCGTGGTGACCATGAAGAAGATCAGGAGCAGGAACGCGATGTCCGCCAGTGACGACGATGGGATCTGGTCCGACGCCTTGGACTTGCGCTGAAGCCCTCCACCACCCTTGAGCGACATGGCTCAGCCCTCTCCCATCTGAAGTGAGATCCGCTCGGCATTGGCCATCTGCAGGCCGTCGAGCACCTGGATCATGTACCGGTGAGCCGCATCGGGGTGCGTCCGCACGCCAGCGATGAGGTTCGGGTTCTGCGCCACCTCTGTCCTCCAGACCTGCTGGATCTGGTGGGGTCGATGAAATGACTCGTTCTGGCTGTCTCCGCGCCGCACCCCCACGGTGCCATCGGGATTGATGCTGATGTGGAGGATGTTTCGCTGCGAGATCTCCACCTCCTCCTGCTCCTCCGGTAGGACGATGGGCAAGCCCCGGTCCTTCGGGAACACCGTCGTCACCAGGAAGAAGATGAGGAGAAGGAAGGCAATGTCCGCCATGGAGGCGGAGGGAATCTCATCGCTCACCTTCGACTGCTTTTTCAGAATCGCCACTCTGCGGCTCCTTGCGTCAGATCCTGACTGGGTTCAAGTGCTTCTACAACGTTCAGCGGACAGAGGTTCCCGGCGCCTCGCCGGCTCAGTTCCCCGGCTTGTTCTTCTTGACGGACTGGTCAGCGGTGGGTGCCGGCGGGCTCGCGGGCTCCCCTTGTGACGCCTGAGTGGAGGACGAACCCCGAGTCCCCCCCCGTGCTGGCCCCACACCTGCGCCGGCCATGGCCGCGTTGGGCGCCCCGCCCTGACGGACCATCTCGAGATCGCCGCGCCGGTCCATGTCCCAGACCAGGTTCAGCAACTGCTGGGTGCCCTGCTCCATGTCCAGGATCAGCCGGTCGATCCGGGTCACGAAGAAGTTGTACCCGATGTTCGTGGGAATGGCGATGAGCAGCCCCGTGGCGGTGGTGAGAAGTGCCACCTTGATCCCGCCGGCCACGAGGGTCGGATCCACGTCACCGGCCACGGCGATGGATTCGAAGGCCATGATCATTCCCGCCACAGTGCCCAGGAATCCCATCAGAGGTGCGACGTTGGCCACCGTGGCCAGGATCACCAACCCCCGCTCCAGAAACCCGAGCTCGATGGTCCCGGTGGTGTTGATGGCCTGCTCCAGATCCTGCTCCCTGACCTTCCCGTCCTTGATCCGCCGCAGTCCGGCCAGGAGAATCGCCGCCGTGGGACCCGGGGTCTCGATGCAGCGCTGGATCGCCTCGTCGAGACGTCCCTGCTCGGTGAGTTCCCGGACATCCGAGAGGACGGTCTCCGTGTCCTTGTGCGCCAACCACAGGGTGTAGGACTTGGCGATGATGACGCCCAGAGCCACGAGGGAGCAGAGGACGAGGAAGTACATCATGAGCCCTCCGTCGGCGAAGAGCGTCAGCAGATTGTATTCGAGATCGTCCAAACCCGGCTCCTTGTGATGTGATGTGGGCGAAACTCAACAGCCGGACCACGCCCCCCGGAAGGGTCGCGCTCACGACCGGACCTGCGATGGATTTTCCGACCGGCGGCAATGTACGGGGCACTCCCGGCCCTGTCAACGAAGCCTGGAGAAACAATTCGGAAACGGCGGAATTCAGCGGGAGGTGGGGATCAACTCGAGTCCCTTGGCCCGCTCCGGAAGACTCCCCTGGAGAATCCTACGAAGTCGATCCACATCCACGCCTACCTCCATGCGTCCTGCCTGGGCCACCGAAATCCGGGACGTCTCCTCGCTCACCACGATGACCAGGGCGTCGGTTTCCTCGGAAAGACCCAGGGCGGCCCGATGGCGCGTTCCCATGGATTTGTCCTGGAGAGGCGTCTGGGTGAGCGGAAGGATCGCGCCGGCCGACTTGATCGTGTCACCCACGATGATCACGGCACCGTCATGGAGGGGAGAGTGGGGCGTGAAGATGGTCGTGAGCATCTCCGACGAGACCCGGGCCTGGATGGCCGTACCCGTCGCGGCATACTCGTCCAGACCCATCTCATTTTCCATGACGATGATGGCGCCGACCCCCGTCCGGGACAGTTCGGCCGTCGCCTCGGCAATCTCGTCCACGAGGAAGCGACTCTCCATCTTCCCGAAGAACTTGAGCATCCGACTCTGGCCCAGACGTGCCAGCGCAGCTCGCAACTCCGGCTGGAAGACGACCAGCGCCGCAATGGCTCCGAACTGGAAGAGGGTTTCCAGGAGTGTACGGATCAGGGAGAAATCCAGAAGCCGGGCCAGGACGTAGACGAAGCCCAGGAGGAGGACCCCCAGGATCATCTGCATGGCCCGAGTTCGCTGCAGAAGAAGGAGGATCCGGTAGACCACCGCGGCCACGACCACGACCTCGATGAGATCCATCCACCCTGGCCAGAGGAACCGGAACTGCTCCCAGAGCCCGCTCACCGCGGCTCCTCCATCAACTGGGGACCGGAGGGTCCGGCTCCCCGTCGTCCTCTCCAGAGCCCGAAGTGGCCAGCACCGCACTGGCCACAGGGTCATCCTCCACCATCTGCCGAACCAGATTCAGCGCCTCCACCACCGCCTCCACATGGCGGACCCGGAATACCCGTACCCCGCGCTCCCAGGCCAGGGCTGACACCACCGCCTCGGCAACGGGGCCATCATGCGAGGGAGGGACGTCGGCAGACGCAGCGCGGGCCTGTGGGGCCGGCCCCAGAACCACCGGGAATCCAGCCTCGTCCAGGAGGCCCATCTCCCGGATCATGGCAAGGGAGCGACCGGGAGATCCGTCGAACCCGATCCCCGGGTCCAGGGCGATGCGCCCGACCTCGATGCCCGCGTCCACCGCCAGCTGGGTCGCCTCACCCAGCTCCACGGCCACCTCCATGAGGAGATCTGCGAACCCGCCGTCGGGCCCCTCGTCAGAATCGGTCCGCAGGTGCATGAGCAGAAGGCCCGCAGCGGAGTCGGCCACGACCCCGACCAGTTCCGGGTCGAAGCTGAAGCCGGAGACGTCGTGGACCACCGCCGCCCCTTCGTCCAGAGCCGCCCGGGCCACGGAGGCTCGTCGGGTATTCACGGAAATGGGAAGGTCGATTTGAGCGGCCAGGGACCGGAGAGCAGGAATCACTCGGCGGAGTTCGTCCCCTTCCGACAGCGCCGGCACCGGTCCATCTCCCGGCACGCCCACATCCAGCATACCGGCTCCAGCCACCTGCATCTGCAGGGCCCGCTCGGCGAGCGGATCCCCGGTCAGAGGGTCCCCCCCGTTGGACACGACACCGGTAGGGAGGTCCAGGATTCCGATGACCAGGAACGGATCCAACTCCACACTGCCCCTGGCAGTTGCCCAGCTATCCGAAGAAGGAAGACGATGATTCATCCGTGTGAGGCATCCGGGTCGGGGTCTCTGCGCGTCCGTCGGGCGGGGACACCTCCCACCGATGCGGACTCCTCTGATCGGTCTTCCACGCCCACCGGGTCCGTCTTCTTCTCTCCCGACGGTCGCTCGCTGGGGGTCATGGGGGAATCCTCGGCGGAGTCTCCACGGCTCCCTCCGCCGGGGGCGGGGCCCGAAGCGGCGGGTGGAACCGGGTCCTCGGGGCCGGAAACCGGCTCCAGGGGTGGCAGCGGCTCTCCCCTGGCCAGGAGGTCCACGTCGTGTCGGTCCAGTGTTTCCCGCTCCAGGAGAGCCAGGGCGATCCGTTCGAGAAGATCCTTCTCCCGCTCCAGAAGTTCCCGAGCCTGCTCATGGGCCTCGTCCAGGATTCGCTTCACCTCCTGGTCCACCAACTGCGCCGTGTGCTCCGAAACATCCCGCTTCTGAGTCATTTCACGACCCAGGAATACCTGCTGATCCGAGTCCCCGATGGCCATGAGGCCGATGGCGTCCGACATCCCGAAGCGGGTAACCATGCGCCTGGACATCTGCGTGGCCCGCTCGATGTCGTTGCCGGCTCCCGTGGTCACCTTCTCCGGACCGAAGATCATCTCCTCGGCGACGCGCCCTCCGAAGAGCATGCACAGTTGCCCCTCGAGCCAATCCTTCGTGTAGGA
>SL_3KL_010_SEDDRAFT_10000370_pt1 | contig 35984 bp, 35 predicted proteins | sample SodLakKL_010_SED_2_FD_10381 | JGI IMG/M metagenome (IMG submission 10381) | reverse complement strand
GGTGCTCGAGGCCGTGGTGCGGATCTATGTGGAGACGGCTGAGCCCGCCGGGAGCCGCAACATTACGCGCCGATTCGATCTGGGAGTCTCTCCCGCCACGGTCCGCAACACCATGAGCGACCTGGAGGAGAAGGGGTATCTCCTGCATCCCCACACCTCCGCCGGGCGGGTTCCCACTGATCTGGCGTACCGAATCTTCGTGAACCAACTCATGCGTCCCCAGACGCTCAGCAACCAGGAAAAGGACCAGATCGCCGCGGCCCTGGACGAGGTGGGCGCGACACCGGTGGATCGTCTGGTCCGCCAGGCCATTCGTGCCCTGGGGCTCCTGTCCCAGGAGCTGGGGGTTGCGGCGGCCCCCCGACTCGACGGTGCCGTTCTGGAGCGACTGGACCTCTTCCGGGTCTCGTCAAGCAAGGTGCTTCTGGTGGTCCAGATCCGCAGCGGCTTCGTCCGGACGGTCTACGTGGATCTCCAGTGCGAGGTCCCCGAGGACACGCTGGTCACTCTCACGGTGCTCCTGAATGAGCGCCTGGCGGGCCTGACCCTGGGTCAGATCCGGGATACGGTCTCGGAGCGGGTCCGGGATGCCGCTCCGGCGGACGATCCGGCAGCGGAGGAGATCCTGAACATCTTCATGCAATCCGGCCCGGAACTCTTCGACTGGCCGGAGCTGGAGGGTTCGGAGGTACACCTGGGCAACACCAGCGTCCTCGCTTCCCAGCCTGAGTTCACCTCGGGGGCCCAGCTGAAGGAACTCCTCCAGCTCACCGAGGAACGGGAACTCCTCTCCCGGGTCCTGGGCAGCCGGGTCCACACCCCGGGGCTCCAGATCACCATCGGGGCCGAGAACCCCGACCGGAAGCTGGCCGATTTCACCCTGGTGACGGCGGAGTACCGGGTGGGTGGCCTCAAGGGAGTCATCGGAGTCATCGGACCCACCCGGATGCCCTACGAGAAGGTGATCGCAATCGTGGAGCACACCTCATCCCTTGTGAACCGGATCCTCCGGTAGACCCATACAACCGCAAGACGGACAAGACCGAGCCGAATGGCAGATTACTACGAGACCCTGGGAGTTTCCCGGGATGCTGACGCCGAGCAGATCAAGAAGGCCTACCGGAAGCTGGCCATGAAGTATCACCCGGACCGGAACCAGGGGTCCGCTGACGCCGAGGCCCGCTTCAAGGAGATTTCCGCCGCCTACGAAGTCCTGAAGGATCCCCAGCAGCGGGCCGCCTACGATCGGTACGGTGAGCAGGGACTGAGAGGGGGCGGTGCCGGCCCCTTCGGCGGAGGATTCGACCTCCACGACGCCATCGAGATCTTCATGCGCGATTTTGGTGGAGCCGGAGGGTTCGAGGATCTCTTCGGCGGAGGCGCCCGGGCCCAGCGTCGAGGGGGTGGACGGCGAAAGGGCGAGTCTGTCCGGGTTCGCCTCCCCCTTACCCTGAAGGAGGTGGTCACCGGCGCCACCAAGCGTCTCCGGGTCGCCGTTCTGGATCCGTGCTCGGACTGCGATGGGACCGGAGCTGCCGAAGGATCCACCCCGACCACCTGCGGGCAGTGCGGGGGATCGGGGCAGGAGCGGGTGGCCCAGCGATCCGTCTTCGGGCAGTTCGTCTCCGTCACGACCTGTCGGGCGTGCGGTGGGGAGGGCACCACCATTCGCACCCCCTGCGGCACCTGTCACGGTGAGGGTCGGGTCCGGGTGCAGCGTGAGGTGGAGGTGGAGGTCCCCGCCGGTGTGTCCAGCGAGAATTTCATCACCCTTCGGGGGAAGGGGAACGCGGGGAGTCGGGGTGGGCCGTCGGGTGACATCATGGTTCTGTTGGAGGTGGAGGACGATCCACGCTTCACCCGGCAGGACAACCATCTCATCACCGACCTTCCAATCACCTTCTGCCAGGCGGCGCTGGGGGATGAGGTCGAGGTGGAGACGGTGACGGGGAAGGCCCGGGTCGCCGTTCCCGCCGGGACCCAGAGCGGCCAGGCGCTCCGTCTCCGGGGTGAGGGAATCCCGGATCTGAACGGCCGTGGGCGTGGTGATCTCCTGATCCGGGTTCGGGTCTGGACCCCCACCGAACTCTCCCGGGAGCAGGAAGAGCTCTTCCGTCGTCTTCGGGATGTGGAGGATGATGCGCCCACCCAGGTGGAGGAGGCAGGGGAACGCAAGGGCTTCTGGTCCCGGGTGAAGGAGGCCTTCACAACCGGATGAGCGGACATTCCGTGCCGAAGCGCTGGCTGGAGGTGACCGTGGATCATCCCGGAGACCCTGAGACCGCCGCCCTGTTGGTGGATCTGCTCCTGGAGCTTCCGGCAGGCGGCGTCGAGGAGACGGCCTCGGCGCTCCGGGTCCATGTGCCCGAGTCGCTGGAGGGGGTGACCCCGGATCCGGAGGCGTGGAGACGAACGCTGGCCCGGCGACTCGGGAGCCGTCTGGGTTCGCGTGACCCGTGGCCGGTGACTGTCCGCTGGCAGGCGCACGAGGATTGGGCCGAGACCTGGCGACAGGGGCTGGGGCCCCGGCGGTTTCCACCACGTCTCGTGGTAAGCCCGTCCTGGGCGCCGGGAGAGGCGGATCCCCATGAGATCCGCATTACCATCGATCCGGGGATGGCCTTCGGGACGGCGGAGCACGCTACCACCCGTGGGTGCCTTCGCCTGGTGCAGTCCGTGCTCACCACTGGGGACCGGGTGGCCGATGTGGGATCCGGCTCGGGAATCCTGGCCATCGCCGCCGCGCTCCTTGGCGCCGAGCGGGTGCTGGCGTACGAGTCCGACGAGTGGTCGTGCGAGGCTCTTGCCGAGAACCTGGAGGCCAACGGAGTCCTCCCCCGGGTGGAGCTCCACCCGGGGGAGGTCACCGGACCGGAGTTGGTGGATGCCGGCCCCTTTCACGGGATCCTGGCCAACATGCAGACCCGGATCCTGGTCCCTCTCCTCCCTGCTTTCCGTCAGGCGTTGGCGCCCCATGGATGGCTCATCGTCTCCGGGGTGCTCCGCTCCGAGGAACCGGTGATGCGAGACGCCCTGCAGCGGCACGGGTTCGCCGTGACGGACGAGGATGGGGAGGACGAGTGGTGGACGGCCGTGGCCCGGCGCCAGGAAGGCCGGCCTTCCTGAAGGGGTAGGGCCGGGTCTCCAACCCCCGGCGTGGAGACAGGAGGGGGCGGAGTCGGGCTTCTTCCTGGAGCATGCGAGCCCACCGGGCCAGGGCGGTACCGGAACCGGGCTCGACGCGGTGTCCGATGCGTCGGATGCTGTCCCGAAGACGCTCGGCTAGCGTCCGGGGTGCGGCGGGGGAGGGGGGTGGCACGATCCACCCCACCGGCACCATCCACCCGAGACGCCGTTCATCGGTGGCGAGCATCCGGACCGACCGGTCCATCCGTTGGATGACCGTCGCCATGGAGATGGGCGGGGGGGTGAACCCGGGACGCTCCCGGGCCACCAGCGCTCTCAACTGCCCCAGCGGCATGGCGGGTGCCGAGTGCCGATGCAGAACATCCACGGTGGTGGCTTCGATCTCCTGGAACATGCGTCTCCTCCTGGGTCTGATATGGCTTCGGCGGGGGGCGCGGGAACGCCGTGAGGGTTCCGGGGAGCGTCGGGTTCGCCGCCTTTGACGCCCGGCCCCGGGTCCACCCCGACCGTGGGGGAGGGTAGATTACGGGGCGAGAACGGGCCGCTCCATGGGTAGATGGGTCAGATTCGCTCCGGGGCGGTACGCTCCATTCCGGGTTGCCGGGGGTGTGGGAGAGTCCCATGAGCCCGCCGGCTTCCCCCGATTCAGGAGGTCCCCTTCGTGGCTGACGACTGCATATTCTGTCGCATCGTGGACGGTGACATCCCCGCTCAGGTAGTCCATCAGGATGACCGGGCCCTGGTGTTCCGGGATGTGAACCCCCAGGCGCCCACACACCTCTTGGTGATTCCCCGGCGCCATGTGGTTTCGGTGGACCATCTCTCTCCGGACGACGAGGCGCTGGCCGGCCACCTCCTTCTCACTGCCGGGACGGCGGCCCGGTCCCTGGGGCTGGAAGAGGATGGGTACCGGGTGGTGACGAATATCGGCCGGGATGGGGGACAGACGGTTTCCCACCTCCACCTCCACGTTCTTGGGGGACGGAGCCTGGGGTGGCCGCCCGGTTGAGTGTGCCCGTCGCCGGCGCTCTTGCGTTGACCCTGCTTGCGGCCTCCCGGTAGCTTCCGAGGCTGTGTGCCGACGACTCGACCGTCGCCGGCCCCCGCTCCCCGAACCCCCTGGAGTCCCGTGTCCAAGTCGCTGAAGGCCCAACTGGAAGCCGAACTCACCTCCGCCCGCAAGGCCCGGGAGAAGCTTCGTACCACTGTCCTCTCCTCGACGCTGGCTGAACTCCGGAACGCCGAGATCGACGCCGGCGGCCCCGCCGACGACGAGATGGTGAAGCGGGTTCTCACCAAGGCTGTGAAGCAGCGCCGGGAGGCGGCGGACCAGATGCGGGCCGGCGGACGCGAGGAGCTTGCCCAGCGGGAAGAGGAGGAGGCCGAGATCCTCGGTGCCTTCCTCCCGCCGCCCCTCTCCGAGGACGAGGTGCGCGGGATCGTCCAGGAGTTGGTGGCCGGCGGCGCCTCCCAGATGGGTGCGGTCATGGGGCAACTCATGCCGCGGATCCAGGGGCGGTTCGACGGCAAGGAGGCAAACCGGATCGTCCGGGAGGAGTTGGGCGGCTGAATGGATGACCACGCCCTGACCGTCCTGGAGTACCATCCCCTCCTGGAGCGGGTCGCCACTCGCGCCGGGAGCGAGTTGGGCCGGGAGGCGGTCCTGGCGCTTCGCCCCTCCACCAATCTGGCTTGGGCCCGCCGGGAGCTGGAGCGGGTCCGGGAAGGGGTCGATCTGGGAGAGGCGGCCCCCGCCTGGGCACCCCCCACGGTTCCCGACGCACGGGCTCCGCTTCGCACCCTGGAGGTGGAAGGGGGCGTCCTGGATCCGGCGGGGCTCCTCCTTCTGGCCACGGTACTCCGCTCCTCAGCCGACCTCCGGGTCGGCCTGGATCCCGAGCCGGATCCGTCGGGGGTGGAGCCGCCCCCCCTTCCCCACCTGACCCGCCTCCGGGATCGCCTCCCGGAACGCCCGGAACTCCTGGAGCGCATCGACGCCGTGGTGGATTCGGACGCCTCCATCCGGGACGGCGCCAGCCCGGTCCTGCGCCAGATCCGCCGCCGCCTCCGGGACGCCCGCTCCCGGCTGGTTCAGCGCCTCGAACGCTACCTGGAGTCGCTCCCGGAGCGGATCCGGGTGCCGGATGCGTCCGTCTCCATCCGGGACGGACGGTACGTCATCCCCATCCGCCGGGAGGGGAAGTCGGCGGTGGGAGGGGTGATCCACGGCGAGTCCGCCACCGGCGCCACCCTCTTCGTAGAGCCACCGCTGGCGCTCCGTCTCATGAACGAGCTGCAGGAGCTGGAGCGGGATGAGGAGCGAGAGATCCTCCGGATTCTGAGGGAGATCTCCGGCCGCCTCCGGGCCGTAAGGGCTGAACTGGCGGAAGGACTCGAGGCGCTGGTGGACTTCGATTCCCTCTGGGCCCGCGCCCTCACCGCCCGGGCCTGGGCTGCGGAACCGCCGGAGCTAGCCCCCCCCGACCAAGGGGTGCTGAAGGTGGTGGCCGGCCGGCACCCTCTCCTCCTGGAGCAGAATCTGGCGGAGGCCGGCCCGGGGGAGGCGGCCCCGGTGGTTCCCTTCGACCTGCAGATGGATCCGGATGAGCGGGCGCTGGTGGTGTCGGGCCCCAACACGGGCGGGAAGACGGTCTTCCTCAAGGCCATGGGGCTCATCCACCTCCTGGCCCAGAGCGGGGTGATCCCGCCGGTTGCGCGAGGGACCCGGCTCCCCATCCTCCGGAACGTCTTCGCCGACATCGGAGACGAGCAGTCCATCGCCGAATCCCTATCCACCTTCTCGGCCCATATGGCCAACGCCATCCGGATCCTGGACGGCGCCGGTCCCGGTGCCCTCATCCTCATGGATGAGATGGGGACCGGCACGGATCCGGCGGAGGGGGCGGCGCTGGCCCGCTCCATCCTGGAGACCCTGGTGGGGCAGGGGGCCCGGGCTGTGGTCACCTCCCACCTGGGGGCCATGAAGCGGCTGGACGGGGAGGGGAGCGGGATCGTCAACGCCTCGCTCCTCTTCGACTCACGGCGGATCTCGCCCACCTACCAGCTCCAGAAGGGTCGGCCGGGGCGGAGCTACGGGCTCGCCATCGCCCGCCGCCTCGGGCTCCCGGAGCCGGTCCTGACCCGGGCTGAGTCCTATGTGGATTCAGGGGAGTTGGAGGTGGAGACCCTGCTGGCGACGCTGGAGGTTAAGGAGAAGGAGCTGGACCGGGCCCTCCGGGAGGCGAAGGAGGCCCGGGAGAAGGCCCGGCGGACGGCCGAGGATGTAGAGGCTCGGGAGGCCCGGCTGACTCAGAGGGAAGAATCGGCCGAGGCCCGGGCCCGGGACGAAGCGCGACGCCTCCTCCTGGATGCTCGTCAGGAGGTGGAGGAGGCCATCGCCCAACTCCGGAGGGCCGGGGAGGTAGCGGAGCAGGCAGAGGCGCTGGACCAGGCGGAGCGCCAGGCCAGGCGGCGGGTGGAGGAGGCGGCCCGGAGGCAGAAGAAGCGCCGCCCCGAGCCCCGTCGGCCCCGGCGCACCCGCAGCGCCCAGTGGGCACCGGGTGATCCGGTGCGACTCATGGGGAGCGGCTCCCGGGGGACCGTGCGGGAGGTGGACGGCGACCGGGTGACAGTGGAGGTCTCGGGGATGCGCATCCAGGTGGCCGCCGGGAAGCTCGAGCGAGTGCGGTCGGCCGATGCGAAGCAGGGACGGTCCCAGGCATCGGTGTCGTCCGGAGGAGGGTGGACCGGTCCCCAGGTGGAGGCCCGCCACGAGGCTGATCTCCGGGGGCTCCGGGTGGAAGAGGTGGAGCTGGAGCTGGGCCGGGCCCTGGACGCTGCCATCATGGCGGGCCTGTCGGAGCTCCGCATCATCCATGGCAAGGGTACGGGGGCCGTGAAGGCCAGGGTCCAGGAGCTCCTGCGGCGGGAAGGCCGGGTCCCCGAGTTCCGCCCCGGCGTCCAGGGCGAAGGCGGCGGCGGGGTCACCGTGGCCAGTCTGAGGGAGTGAGCCGGTGATCCCCGACGAGGTGGTGGAGGAGGTCCGGGCTCGCGCCGATCTGGTGGAGGTGATCGGGGAGGTGGTGGCCCTCAAGCGGTCCGGCAAGGACTGGAAGGGGAAGTGCCCCTTCCACGACGACCGGAGCCCTTCGTTCTACGTGGTTCCGTCCAAGGGGTTCTACAACTGCTTCGGGTGCGGCGAATCCGGGGACATCTTCACCTTCCTCATGAAGCGCACCGGGATGGAGTTCAACGATGCCGTGAAGGCCCTGGGGGCCCGCTACGGGGTGGAGGTCCGTGAGGTGGGGCGCGGAGCGGATCAGGAGGACGATCCCCTCCGGATCTACTACGAGCTGAACGCCTTTGCCCGGGACTGGTTCCGGAGTCGCCTGGCGGACCCCGAGATGGGTGACCGGGCCCGCCGGTACCTGACGGAGCGGGGTGTGGACCCGGAGACGGTGGAACGCTTCGGCCTGGGTTTTGCCCCTGACGACTGGCGGGGTCTGCGGGATCACGCGGCGGAGGCGGGCTACTCCGAGGACCTGCTGCTGGAGGCGGGGCTCCTCACCCGTTCCGAGCGAGCCCCCGAGCCCTACGACCGCTTCCGCAACCGGATCATCTTCCCCATTGAGTCGGTGACCGGGAAGGTTCTGGGGTTCGGCGGGCGGATCCTGGGCCAGGAGGGTCGGGGCGCGCCGAAGTACCTCAACTCTCCCGAGACCCCCATCTACCACAAGGGCCGCACCCTCTACGCCCTGGGCTGGAACCGAAACGCCATCCGTCGGGACGAGGTGGCGCTGGTGGTGGAAGGGTACATGGATGTGGTGGCGCTGGCTGCCGGCGGGGTGGGCAATGCGGTGGCGACGCTGGGGACGGCCATGACCTCGGAGCAGGCGACCCTGTTGGGCCGCTACACGCAGCGGGCCCTTCTCCTCTTCGACTCTGATGAGGCGGGGCTTCGCGCCACCTTCCGGGCAGGCGATGTTCTCCTGGCCGCCGGGGTCCACCCTTCGGTGGTCAGCTTTCCTCCCGGCGAGGATCCGGATACCGTGATCCGGGGTGAGGGGAGTGCCGCCTTCCTCCGATACCTGAACGGCGCCGTGGATCTGCTCGATCGGAAGATCCAGCTCCTGGACGAGAGGGGGTTCTTCGGGTCCATCGACCGGACCCGGCGGGCGGTGGACAAGCTCCTGCCCACGATCCGGGCTGTGGCTGATCCCGCCCTCCGGGATATGTATGTGGCGAAGGTTTCGGAGCGCACCGGGGTCCGCCGGGAGACGCTGGAGGCAGAGGTCCGACGCCAGGCCGCCGAGGGCCCGCCCTCCGGATTCACCTCCGGGGCGCCGGTGGCTGGTCCCGGTGGGGACGCCGGGAGGGTCTCGGGACGGGGGCGCGGCCCGTCAGCAGGACCCGGGGCGACGTCGCGGCGGTCGGACTGGGGGCTCGGGCCGGAGCGGCAGCTTCTCCTGGTGCTCCTCCGTGCCAGGGAGTTGGTGGAGCGGGCCGCTGAACGAATCGGCCCTGAGGACTTCGACGACACCCTGGTCAGGGCGCTCTTCGAACACCTCATGGACGAGCCGGACCTGGCGCCCGATGACCCGGGGCTTGCGCCGGAGGTCCGTGACCGGCTGATCTCGCTCCTGGGAGATCCGGAAGAGGTGGATCACACGGAGCGGGTCTTCGAGGAATCGGTGGCTCGCCTGCTGGATCGTCGGCACCAGCGGCGCAAGGACGAGTTGGACCGGGCTCTTCGGAGTGCCGAGACCCCGGAGGAGAAACGTGGGATCCTGGCAGAGCTCAAGGCCCTGCGCATGGAACGCCGGGGGCGGTGGAATGTAATCCGCCGTGCACGCACGCAGGGATCCAATCATCCATCAGACGGGACGAATCGATGACGAACAGCAGCATGGCAGCCCTGCAGGAAGTTCAGCGCCTGGACCATCGGATCCGAGAGCTGGAGGCCGCATTCCAGTCCTTTGAGCCCCGCCTGGCCGAGGCCGAGGCACCGGCCCTTGAATTGGAGTCCGAACTCGGTGGCGTGCAGCAACGCCTGGCCCAGATGCAGGCCGATCTCCGGCGCTTGGAGCGATCCGGGCAGGAGAAGGACGTACGGATCCAGAAGCTGGAGGAACGCCTGACCCGGGTCCAGAACCTGCGGGAGGAGGCGGCGGTCCAGACCGAGTTGAGTCTGATCCGACGTGCCCGGGGGGCCGATGATCAGGAGTCCCTCCAACTCATGGACCAGATCCAACGGGCTGAGCTCGTGGTGGAAGAGTTGGAGCGACGCTCCGCCGAGGCCCGGGCAGAGGTGGAGCCCAATCAGCAGGCGGTCCTGGATGAGCGGCAGGGGATCGAGGAGGAGTTGGCCGAACTCCGAGCACGTCGGGATTTGGCTCTGGAAGGGGTGGGACGGGTGGAGCGCCGCGTCTATGACTCGTTCCACGCTTCGGGGCGCCCGGTGGTGGTGGCCCGGCTCATGGACGACGGTGCTTGCGGTCACTGCTATAGCATGGTGCCCCTCCAGATCCAGCAGGAGATCCGGTCCGGTACCAGTCTCATCCGGTGCGAGGCCTGCGGAGTCATCCTGAGTGCCGACCTGGAGGTGGAGGAGCCCCACCCCGTGGAACCCGCCTCGGTGGCATCCGCCGATGGGGAGGAGGACAGCGGCGGAGCTACGGCGACGTGACGCCGTCGGCTCCCGGTTCTGCGCTGGAGCTTCCTCGCCCCCCTCGCCCCCGGTGGGATCTGGGCGCTGAACCCCATCGCCAGAAGGTGCAGGCGCTGGCCCGGGAGCTTCGCCTCCCTCCGGCCCTCTGCCGTGTCCTGGTAAGCCGGGGGGTGGACGAGGCGGAACCGGCCCGAAGCTTTCTCCGCCCTCTGCTGGAGCACCTTCACCCACCGGAGGGCCTGGCTGATGCCTCCCGTGCGGCCCAGCGGATCCTGCGAGCGGTGGAGACCGGTGAGACGGTCCTGGTACACGGCGACTACGATGTTGACGGGATCTGCTCAGCAGCCCTCCTCACCCTCTGGATTCGCCACCTGGGCGGTCGGGCCGAGCCCTTCATCCCCCACCGACTCCGGGACGGCTACGACCTGGGTCCGGCTGGGATCCGGCGGGCCGAGGAGGTGGGAGCGGCCCTCATCGTCACCTGCGATTCGGGGATCCTGGCCCACGAGGCGGTGGCCCGAGCCCGGGCCCGGGGAATCGATGTGGTCATCACCGATCACCACACCCCCGGGGAGACCCTTCCTGCCGCCGTGGCGGTGGTGAACCCAAACCGGAGCGACTGCACCTATCCGGACCCGCGCCTGGCCGGGGTGGGGGTGGCCTTCAAGCTCTGCCAACTCCTGGGCCGACTCCGCGGGCGGCCGGAGACGGAGCTCCTGGAGCACCTGGATCTGGTGGCGCTGGCGACGGTAGCGGATCTTGTGCCGCTGAAGGGTGAGAACCGGGTCCTGGTGCGCTACGGCCTCCGGGTCTTGCGGCAGGGTCGGCGGCCGGGAATCTCGGCGCTACTGGAGGTCACGGAGCTGGACCCGGCGGCGGTGGACGCGGGGAAGGTGGGATACGTCCTCGGGCCGCGCCTGAACGCGGCGGGCCGAATGGGCTCGGCCATGGACGCACTGGAACTCCTCCTGGCCACGAATCCGGCGCGGGCCCGGGAGTTGGCCCGGCAACTGGAGGGCCTGAATGCACTGCGCCGGGATGAGGACGCCCGCACCCGGGACGAGGCGCTGGAGCGTCTGGCCCAGGACTTTGATCCGACCCGTGATTTCGGGGTGGTGGTTGCCGGGGAGGGGTGGCATCCCGGTGTCATCGGGATCGTGGCATCCCGCGTGGTGGAGCGGATCCACCGACCCACCGTCATCCTCTCCGTGGAGAACGGGCGGGCCCGGGGTAGCGCCCGCTCCATCCCCGGCGTCCACCTCCTGGAGGCGGTGCGTGCCGGTGGCCCCCATCTGACCCGATTTGGCGGTCACCGGCAGGCGGCGGGGCTGGATGTGGAGGTGGAGCGGATCCTCCCCTTCCGGCAGGCCTTCAATGACGCGGTCCGGGGCCAACTCAAGGGCCAGGTCCCACGCCCACGGGCCCGGGGTGACGTGGCGCTCTCCCTTGAGGAGGCCACCGACGAACTGGTGCACTTCCTCCAGTATGTGGGGCCCTTCGGGATCGGCAACCCGGAGCCCATCTTCTGGGCTCGCGGCGTGGCGGTATCCGGCGGCGCTCGCATCGTGGGGAAGGGGCACCTGAAGCTCCGGCTTCGGGAGGGTGGACACGAACTCGAGGCCATCGGCTTCGGTCTGGGCGACGACATGCCGCCGGAGCGGGTGGGAGCAGGTCCGGTGGATGTGCTCTTCCGCCTCCGGACCAACGAGTTCAGGGGGATCCGGTCCCTCCAGGCGCGCCTGGAAGATGTGCGACTCGCCGGGAGTGAAGCCTCGTGAGGATCATCGGCAGGGGGCAGTCATTGAGCGTCATCGTGAGGAGGCCGTCATGAGGATCATCGCCGGGGAATGGGGAGGGCGTCCCATCAGGGCGCCCCGGGGGCGAGCCACCAGGCCCACCACGGATCGGGTGCGGGAGGCCTGGATGTCGGCCATGGGGCCGTGGATCCCCGGGTCCCGGATCCTGGACCTCTTCTCCGGCTCCGGCGCCCTGGGGCTGGAATGCCTCTCCCGGGGCGCCCGAGAGGTGGTGTTCGTGGAACGGGCCCGCCCGGCGCTTCAGGCGCTTCGGTCAAACATCGAGACGCTGGAGGCCGGAGACCGGTGCAGGGTAGTGGTGGGTGATGCCCTGAGCTGGGCCGGTGCTCTTGAGCGGGGGGCGTTCGATCTGGCGCTGGCCGACCCCCCCTATGATGGCGGGGACGCTGGACGCCTGGTGGAACTCTTCCGCCGCACGCCCTTCGCGCTGCAGCTCTGGCTCGAGCACGGGAGCCGGGACGCCATCGCTCTGGGAGGCGGCGGTCGCACCCGAACCTATGGAGACACCGCCCTCACGGTGCTCACCTCCCCTGACGCCCTGGACGATCCGGATCCCAACGATCCGCCTCCGGCCACGGACCCGGAGTCCCAACCTTCGCCTCCGGCCTCGGACCCGGAGTCCGGCGACCCCGATCCTTCCTTCCGCGGAGCCCCATGAACCAATCCCGACCCATCATTGCCCTGTATCCCGGTTCGTTCGACCCGGTCACCCTGGGACACGAAGACATCGCCCGGAGAACGCTCAAAGTGGTGGACCGGGTAGTGGTGGCGGTGGCCCACACCTCGACCCACAGTAAACGTCCGGCCTTCAGCGTGGACGAGCGCCTGGACATGCTGAACGAGGTCTTCGCTGACGAGGAGCGGGTCGAGTGCGCTTCCTTCGAGGGGTTGATGGTGGATTTTGCCAGGAGCGTGGGGGCTTCGGTGGTGGTCCGGGGCCTCAGGGCCGTGTCCGACTTCGAGTACGAGTTCCAGATGGCCCAGATGAACCGGGAACTACACCCCGGTATGGAGTTCATCTTCCTCACCCCGGAGACACACCTCTCCTTCCTGTCCGCCTCCCTGGTGCGGGAGGTGGCGGCGCTGGGAGGGGATGTGTCGTCATTCGTCTCACCGGCCATCATGCGCAGGCTCCGGGACCGGTACCAACGGCAACGAGATTGACAACCGCATAGGGACTGACATGGATTTCATCGAGAACATCCGTCGGCGGGCGCGGGAACGCCCCCGTCGCATCGTCCTTCCCGAAGGAGAGGACCCCCGGACCCTGGAGGCTGCGGCCATCCTGCAGCGGGATGCCCTGGTGGATCCGGTGCTTCTGGGGGACCCCATGGCCATCCGGGAGGGGCTTGAGAAGGTGGGGGGGGATCCCGACGGGTTGGAGGTGGTGGATCCCCGGAGCAGCGAGGGGACCGGCGACTACGTGGAGACCCTACTTGAACTGCGGCGGGCCAAGGGGATGGATCGCGCCGGTGCCCGGGAAGCGGTGAGAAGTCCACTCATCCGGGGAGCCCTCATGGTGCGGGCCGGAGAGGTCCACGGGTCGCTGGCCGGGGCTGTCCACCCTACCGGTGACGTACTCCGCGCCGCCTTCTGGTGCGTCGGTCCCGACGACGGGATCCGCACGGTCTCGTCGTCGTTCTACATGGTGGTGAAGCCCTTCCGAACCAGGGAGCCGGAGATCATCACCTTCACCGATTCGGCGGTGGTGCCTGATCCCACGGCGGAGCAGCTGGCGCAGATTGCGGCGGCCGCAGCCCGGGCCCGGCGGCGTATCGTGGGAGATTCACCGACGGTGGCCTTTCTGTCCTACTCCACCAAGGGGAGCGGATCGGGGCCCTCGGTGGACAAGGTCACACGGGCGCTGGAACTGTTCCGGGACATGGAGCCCGGAGTCCCGGCGGATGGGGAGCTCCAACTTGACGCGGCGCTGGTGGAGTCGGTAGCCCGAAGCAAGGCGCCCCACTCCGCCGTGGCCGGGGCCGCCAACATTCTGGTCTTCCCGGACCTGGACGCCGGCAACATCGGCTACAAGCTGGTGCAAAGGCTCGCCGGAGCCGAGGCGGTGGGACCTATCATCCAGGGGCTTCGCCGTCCGTGCAACGACCTCTCCCGAGGCGCGTCGGTGGACGATATCGTGAACGTGGCGTGCATTACGAGCCTCACGGCGGCCTGACGGATCGGGGACGCGGGGTCAACCTTGCCCTGCAACTCGGCTTATGGATAGCTTTCAACTGCTCCGCCGCAGCGCCGTCCCAGCGACGGAGACTCCAACGCACATCCTTCCGGGTCCGACCTGGGCCCCAGGAGATTGAAAAGAGCCATGGCGTTCGATGTGAAGCGAGAAACGGGTGAGGTGGTCGTGTTCGATGTTGAGGGCCAGCTCATCGTGGGGAATCGGCAGGAGTTGAAGCAGGCGGTTCTGGCCGAACTGGAGGGAGGGGCCCGTAAGTTCCTGGTGGACTTCACCAACACCGGATACATCGATTCCTCCGGGTTGGGGGTTCTTGTGAGCCTCTCAAAGAAGATCCGGGAGCAGGGCGGGGAGCTCCGGCTCTCAAGCCTGAACGAGGATCTCAGGACGCTTTTCGAACTCACCAAGCTGGATACCCTCTTCCGGATTGCGGATTCCCGGGAAGAGGGCCTGCAGGACTTCTGATCCGTCCCCGTCCGTGGGGACCATGGGGTCCCCGCGAGCGGGGGTCCCGTGGCCGGGATAGTTGGATTTCCCCATCGGAGGCGGCTGACTTGATCGATCGAGAACTGATCTTCGAACTTCCCAACGATCTTCATTGTATCGAGGATGCGGTGGAGTTCATCGTTTCCCGCTGTTCCACCTGTCAGGACGTTGCCCGGAAGCTTCGGTTCAACTTCCGTGTCAGTCTGGTGGAAGCGCTCTCCAACGCCATGATCTATGGAAACGGGCGAGACCCGGCCAAACGGGTGCGCCTTGAGGTTCACCTCCGCTCCGGACGCCTCACCGCCCGGGTCACGGATCAGGGGCACGGTTTCAACCCACTCCGGGTGCCCGATCCCACGGCGCCGGAAAACATAATGGAGGAAGGAGGCCGCGGCCTGTTCCTCATGAAGAAGCTCATGGATGAGGTCCACTACAATGAACGGGGGAACTCGGTGACCCTCGTCCTGAATCTCTCCGCCTCCCAGACCTTCCCGGATCAAGCGACTGCATGAGCCCCGACCGGACCTCCCGGGAACTGCTCCCGGACCCGGTGATCCAGGTCCTGGACGAATATCGCCGCAACTTCGGATTGGATCTGGGGCTCTGGCTCCCCAGGGAGGGAGGCGACCCCTTCCGGCTGTACCCTGGCAGTGGGCGAAACTCCTCCCCGAGCCCGGGTTCGACCCTTCTTGAGGTTCCCACCCGGAGCGGTGCGGACCTCATCCTGGAGATCGCCTCGTCCGGCGCCCCGGCCGACGAGGGACGGAGCGCCGCAGCCAACACCCTCCGCACCACTCTGGAGCAACTCTACCAGTACGCCGAGGAGGTCCGATACTTCACCCTGGAGGTTTCGGAGCGGTACGAGGAGATCAACCTCCTCTATTCCATCTCCGAGACCCTGGGCTCTCTCATGCACCTGAAGGACGCCACCAACCTCATCCTGGCGGAGGTGTGCGACGTGATGGGAGCTCGTCGCGGGTCCCTCTGGGTCCACCGGCCGGAGGAGGATCGCCTCCACCTGGTGGCGTCGGTGGGAGAGGGAGGCAGGGTGGGGCCCCTCCCCGCCGGCGATACCTCCGCCGTCACCGCCCAGGTATTCCGGGAGGGCCGCTCGCTGATCCTGTCGTCGTATCCCGGCGCGCCCGCCCAGGATCAGCACCCCCCGGGCCCGGGGGGTGCCGACCGCAGCGCCACGGACCGAAACCCCCGGAAGGAGTCCTCGAGAGGGGCTTCGTCGTCCGATGATGTGGCCGGTGAGTCGGTGCTCTCGGTACCCATCCGCTACACCCCACCGGAGGATGACGCCCGGACGGTGGGGGTCATCAACCTCATCGGTCGGCGACGAGGTGGGCGCTTCAGCGCCTCGGATCAGAAGCTCCTCTCGGCCATCGCCTCCCAGGTTGGGGCGGCCCTGGAGAACAACCGATTGATTCAGGAGAGCCTGCAGCGGGAGCGGGTGAGCCGGGAGATGGAGTTGGCCCACAACCTCCAGATGAAGCTGCTTCCGTCGCTGGATGCCTTCGATGGATCCGAGGTGGCTGCCCGGGTACGACCCGCCGATTCGGTGGGGGGAGATTTCTACCACCTCCTCCGCCTCTCAGGTGGGCGTTTCGGGGTCATGATCGGCGACGTCTCAAGCCACGGCTTTCCCGCGGCTCTCATCATGGCGCTCACCCTGAGCGCCGCCACCATCTACGCCGCCGAAATGTCGTCCCCCGCCTCGGTCATGACCGAGATGGGACGGGCGCTCCGGGACGAACTGGAGAGTACCGAGATGTACATCTCGCTCTTCTACGCTGTTGTGGACCCGGCTCGCGGAGAGTTGGTCTATGCCAACGCCGGGCATCCCCACGCCTTCCTCCTGGGGCGAGAGGGTGAGGCTCCGGAGCGGCTTCCGGCGCTGGATCCGCCCATGGGGATCGTGGGGGCGACGGAGTATCGGGAGCGGGTGGTGCCCTGGACCTCCAGCAGGGATCTCCTCCTCCTCTTCACCGATGGTCTCTCCGACGATCTGGTGGTGGGGTCGCGCCGAGCCGGCGAGGACCGGATCCTTGAGGAGGTAGAACGGCTCCGGAGCCGGGAGGCCCGTGAGATCGTGGACGCACTGTTCGACCTGATGGCGGAGGAGGGGGCGCCGGAGGCAACCCCCGATGATCGGACCGCCGTGGTGCTGAAGGTGTGACCAGGCCCCAGTCCCACCGGCCCAAGCGGAGCCTCGGTCAGAACTTCCTGGTGGACGGAAACCTCCGGCGTCGCATCGTGGAGGAGGCCGGCATCCTTCCCGGCGACACGGTCCTGGAGATCGGTCCTGGCCAGGGAGCCCTCACCGAACTGCTGGCGGAGGAGGCCCATCAGCTCATCCTGGTAGAGCTGGACCGGGAGCTGGCGGCGCGCCTCCGAGACCGCTTCCGGGACCGCCCGACCGTGAAGGTGGTGGAGGGGGATATCCTCAAGCTCCCCCTGGAAGCGTTGGTGGAGGCGCCCGAGGGCCTCCGGGTCGTGGGGAACATCCCCTACAACATCACCACCCCCATCCTCTTCCACCTGCTGGCGCCGCCCCGGCCAGGGGAGATCCTCCTCATGGTCCAGAAGGAGGTGGCTGACCGCATCCTGGCCGAGCCGGGGACAGGCGACTTCGGGGCGCTCACCGTGGGGGTTCAGGCGGTGGCGGAGGTGGAGCGGGTGCTGCACGTGCCTCCTGCCGCCTTCCGCCCCCGGCCCAAGGTGGACTCGGCGGTGATTCGGATTCGCCCCCTCCGGCCCTCCCCCCTGACCCCGGAAGAGGAGACGGCGCTTCGTACCCTGACCCGGTCCCTCTTTCAGTGGCGCAGGAAGCAGCTCCGCAAGACGCTGGGGTCCCATCCGGAGTTGCGCCTTCCCCCGGACCGGGTTGCCGCCCTCCTGGAAGCCGCCGGCGCCGAGCCCACCCAGCGCCCGGAGACCGTCGGGCCCGCCGGATTCGTAGCCATGGCCCGACTCCTGTTGGCAGGAGAGGGTGTCCAGGGTGCGTGAGGTGCCGGGAGGCCGGGCCGGCCCCCGGGGTGGGTCCGGCCCCGGTGCCTCTGCCCCGGGACTTCGCCGGCGGGTGGCCACTCTGCTCCAGGGTGGGCCGGTCCACACCCTGGAGGTGGCTGAGCGAGCCATGGGGCTCAAGGGGCCACCCTCCCTCCTGAGCGCGGCCGTCTTCAGTCTCTTGGGTGATGACGAGCGGTTTCAGGTGGATGCAGCGGGAATCTGGAGCCTCGACGTCGCCGGCGGGGGGCCACCTCCGGGAGATGCCGCCACGCCCCTTTCCCGTCTCTCCTTCGCCGTGGTGGATGTGGAGACCACGGGAGGGGCCTGGCGGAGAGGTGACCGGGTGACGGAGGTAGCGGTGGTGCCGGTCACGGACGGGGCCATCGAGGACGGGCTTGGCACGCTGGTGAACCCGGGACGACGGATCCCGCCGAAGATCCAGGGACTCACGGGGATCACCGACGCCATGGTGGCGGGGGCTCCGCCCTTCGAAGGGGTGGCGCCCCGGATCGAGGAGGCGCTGGCCGACCGGGTCTTCGTGGCCCACAACGTCCAGTTCGACTGGGGATTCGTCCGCACCGAACTCCTGCATTCCACGGGCGCGGCACCGGAGCCTCCGCTGCTGTGCACCGTGCGGCTGGGCCGCTTCCTCCTGCCGAGCCTGAGGCGATACAACCTGGATGCCCTCACCAGTCACTTCGGCATCCGGGTCCATGCCCGGCACCGGGCCTATGGCGACGCCCTGGCCACGGCGCGGCTCCTCCTGCACCTTCTGGAGGAGGCTGAGTCCCAGGGAATCTTTGATCTTCCCGCTCTGGAAGAGGCGCTCAAGCGCCGATCCGGCCCCAGGCGCCGCCGCCCGGCGTCGGGGTGAGGGGGGTGCGCCGCCCCACCGGGGGGCAACCTGACCCGACCATGGCCAGCCACATCGTTCAGCACTGACGCCAACCGCCCACCGCCCCCCTTTCTTTCTTCCTCACCCGAAGCTCGGAGGCGACAGCCCAATGCCCGAGAATTCCGGTTCCACGTCGAACTCCGCCCCTACCGCTGATCCTGAGCAGGGGTACACCGCCCCGGAACTCCCTCTGGTGCGTACCCGCCAGGTGGGAGGGATCCGGGTCCACGCGGTGGAGGCGGGCCTCCAGCACCTGGACGGGGGCGCCATGTTCGGCGTCGTGCCGCGAACGCTTTGGGAGCGTCGGATCCGGCCCGACGCCCGGCACCGGATTCCCCTGGCCCTCCGCTGCCTCCTAATCGAGGCGCCGGAGAGCCTGATCCTGGTGGATACGGGGGTCGGTCGGAAGGAGGACGACCGCTTTCGGGACATCTACGGAATCGACAATGCCGGAGCCCCGAGCCGGCTGGAAGACGGGATCCGTGCCGCCGGTTTCGAGCCCACGGATGTGGAGACGGTGATCCTCACCCATCTCCACTTCGACCACGCCGGTGGCGCGACCCTGCGACGGGACGACGGGAGCCTGGCCCCCTCTTTCCCCTGGGCGCAGTACGTGGTCCAGGAGGGGGAGTTGGCCTTTTCGGGCCGGAGAAACGAGCGAATCCGGGCCAGCTACACGCCGGAGAACATCGAGCCCATCACCGAGGCCGGGCTCTGGCGCACCGTGTCCGGTGAGGTGGAGTTCACTCGCGGGGTTCACCTCATCCCCACGCCGGGGCACACGCCGCATCACCAGTGCATCCAGGTGGAATCCGACGGCGAGAAGGCCTTCTTCCTGGCGGATCTCTGCCCCACCACCGCCCATATCCGGCTTCCCTGGATCATGGGTTATGACCTGGAGCCCCTGGTGACCCTCGAGTCGAAGCGTCAATTCTGGGATCGGGCCCTGAAGGAAGATTGGCTCCTCATCTTCCAGCACGATGCCTTCACTCCCTGGGGACGTCTCGCTCCGGATCTCAGGGGACTGCGGGAGGAAGGCTAGCCCGCCGCGCCGCACGCGCTGCCCGCCTCGGATTCCGCAGGATTCCCACACCCGAGGGTGACCTTCAGCGGGGCTTTCCATATATTCAGCAGGCTTGGCACCAGACGTCTGGGTGCCCGGCCTCCCGAACCCCCGGCCCCCGGTCCTGCGGCGCTGGATCTTCGGAGCCCGCAGGCCCTACCGCCGGATCCCGTCACAACCCAGACAGAGGTGGTGCCCGATATGAGTGACGCAGCCCGTACGCCGGTGATCGTCAGTGGAGCGCGCACGCCCATCGGCCGCTTCCTGGGCGGTCTGAGCCCCTTGGACGCCCCAGAGCTGGGAGCCCGTGCTGTGAAGGCGGCTTTGGAGCGATCCGGCGTTCCCGGAAGCGAGATCGATGAGGTGATCCTGGGCAATGTGGTCCAGGGCGGGGTCGGACAGGCACCGGCCCGCCAGGCGGCCATCCGGGCCGGACTTCCGGCCACCATCCCCGCCGTCACCATCAACAAGGTCTGCGGGTCCGGCCTCAAGGCTGTGATGCTCGCCGCCCAGGCCATCCGTGCCGGTGACATCCAGGCGGCGGTGGCCGGTGGCTTCGAGTCCATGTCCAACGTTCCCTACTTCCTCCCCGGACTCCGCACCGGGCTCAAGTTCGGTGACCGCACTCTGGTTGACGGTCTCATCCACGATGGACTCTGGTGTGCTTTCGGCCAGTGCCATATGGGGGGGCATGCCGAATACACGGCGGCCAAGGCGGGAATCACCCGGGAGGAGGCCGATGCCTTCGCCCTCGCCTCCCACCAGAAGGCCGTCGCCGCCATGGACGCGGGTCGCTTCACCCGGGAGATCGAGCCGGTGGAGATCCAGGGGCGCAAGGGCTCCGTCGTTGTCGACGCAGACGAGAGTCCGCGCCGGGAGACCTCCATGGAGGCCCTGGGCCGCCTCCGCCCCGCCTTCCCCAACGACGCCCCCCAGGAGATCGAGAATCTGGTGGTCACGGCCGGAAACGCGCCCGGGCTGAATGACGGCGGCGCCGCCCTGGTGGTGACCTCCCTGGAATTCGCCCGGACCCACGGCCTCCAGGTGATGGCCACCATCACCGGCTATGCCTCCGGTGGTACCGAGCCCCGGGATCTCTTCTTCGCTCCCATCACCGCAGTGGAGCGGCTCATGGATCGGGCCGGAACCGCCATCGGCGACTACGACCTCTTCGAGGTGAATGAGGCGTTCGCCGTCCAGGCCATCGCAGACATGCGGGGCCTGGATATGGACCCGGAGAAGGTCAATGTGAACGGGGGTGCGGTGGCGTTGGGTCACCCCATCGGCGGCTCCGGAGCCCGCGTGCTGGTGACGCTCCTCCACGCCATGGAGGATCGGGACGTGGGGACCGGTCTCGCCACCCTCTGCCTCGGTGGCGGCAATGCGGTGGCCCTCTCCGTGGAGCGGGGCTGAAGGAGATCCGGACGGCGTCGAGCAGCGTTGACCGACTCCCGGGGGTCCGGTAGAAGGACGTCGCGGGAGAATGCCCGAGCGGAATGCCGGGGTCCGGGGGAAGGGGGATGGGGCGCTCGCCCTTCCCCCCGATCCCGACCCCTACAACCCAGATAGAGAGGTACTCCATGCAGATCGAGACGGTGGCGGTGATCGGTGGTGGTCAGATGGGCAACGGGATCGCCCACGTCTGTGCCCAGAGCGGACTGAACGTGCGGATGGTCGATGTCACGAGCGATGCGGTGGAGCGGGGGCTCGAGACCATCTCCCGGAATATGGACCGGCAGGTGAAGAAGGGACGCATGACCGCCGAGGAGAAGGAAGCGGCCCTGGCGCGCATCCAGACATTCACGGATCCCACCGAAGCCGCTCCCGGCGCCCAGCTCATCGTAGAGGCCATTCCCGAGCGCCCGGAACTCAAGTACGAGCTCTTCGCCTCCCTGGACGAGGCCGCCGATCCCGACACCATCCTGGCTTCGAACACCTCCTCCATCTCCATTACCGAGATCGCGTCCAGGACCCAGCGTCCCGGCAAGGTCATTGGGATGCACTTCATGAATCCCGTGCCGGTCATGCAGCTGGTGGAGGTGATCCGGGGGCTCGCCACCGATGACGCCACCACCGAGACGGTCATGGAGTTGGCCCGGGCACTGGGCAAGACACCGGTGGAGGTGAACGACTTCCCGGGCTTCGTCTCCAACCGCATCCTCCTCCCCATGATCAACGAGGCGGTCTTCGCCCTCATGGAGGGCGTGGCTGAGGTGGAGGCCATCGATACGGTGATGAAGCTGGGAATGAACCACCCCATGGGTCCCCTGGCGCTGGCCGACCTCATCGGGCTGGACACCTGCCTGAGCATCCTTGAGGTCCTGCACCGGGATCTGGGGGATGATCGGTATCGGCCCTGTCCCCTCCTGCGGAAGTACGTGGCCGCGGGCTGGCTCGGCCGGAAGAGTGGCCGGGGCTTCTATTCCTACGACGGGTGAGCTCCCCCATGCTGACATCGGAACAGTTGGAGGTCCGCCGCCTCGCCCTGGATCTGGTCCGGGGCGAGGTTCGACCCCATGTGGAGGCCTGGGACCGGGAGCGACACATCCCCCAGGAGATCTTCGCGGCGTTGGCCGAACTGGGATTCCTGGGGATGCGGGTGCCGGAGGCCCACGGGGGCCTGGACTTCGATCTGCCCACCTACCTGGCGGCCGTGGAGGCACTGGCCTGGGGCGACGCGGCCCTGGGGCTGGGGCTCTCGGTGCACAACGGTCCGGTGGTGCGGGCACTCCACGCGTACGGCTCCCCNGAGCAGAAGGAGCGCTGGCTGACGGCGTTGGCGGCCGGTGAGATCCTTGGTGCCTTCGCCCTGGCCGAGGGTGAGGCCGGCGGAGACCTGGATGCCCTGGCGACCCGCGCCGTCCCGTCGGAGGACGGAGACGGTTGGATCCTCACCGGTGAGAAGGCCTGGGTGACCAATGGCGACCGGGCCGGGCTCCTGGTGGTCCTGGCCAGGACCGGAGCGGAGGGAGAGCATCTCTCCGCCTTCCTCGTGCCCCGGGACGCCGTGGGCATCGCGGTGGAGGGCCGGGAGCGGACCATGGGGTTCTCCGCCGCCGAGTTCGTCACTGTCCGCTTCGACGGTGTGGTCCTTCCTGCCGAGGCTCTCCTCGGTCGGGAGGGCGACGGGCACGATGTGGCTGCCGACGCCGCCGACGTGGGTCGCCTGGGAGTGGCGGCTGTGGCCCTGGGGATCGGCCAGGCTGCCTACGAGCACGCTCTCCGGTACGCCGCCGAACGGGAGCAATTCGGCCGTCCCCTCCACGACTTCGGGGCCATCCAGGAGAAGCTGGCCGGGATGGCCCTTCGCATTGCCCAATCCCGGAGTCTCCTCCTCCAGGTGGCCGCCGCCGCCGAGGCGGGAACGCCGGTGGAGGGCCTTCACCCGGCCAGCCTGCGGGCACAGGTGGCCATGGCCAAGGTCTCGGCCAGTGAGGCGGCCACCTGGATCGCCGACGAGGCGGTCCAGATCTACGGCGGCTACGGATACATGCGGGACTACCCGGTGGAGCGTCTCATGCGCGATGCCAAGGGTACCGAGATCCATGAGGGTTCCAGTGAACTCCTCCGCATGAGCATCGCCCTGGACGCGGTTCGGGATTCCACCCCCTCCTGACCTGTGTTGAATCCGGATCCGGCCCGTCGTCCGGGCTCTCTCCACACCCTTTGTCTTCCTCCCCTCCATCGGGGGCGGCCCTCCGCCGCTCCCGCCGGTCTCCTTCTGGGGGACCGGTCCGCACTCCAACCCGGAGCCTGAACGGGATGAGCGTCTTCGAGTTGTTGTCCGAGAAAGGTCACGAGCAGGTGGTGTTCTGGTCTGAACCTGAACTCGGATATCGTGGGATCATTGCGATCCACGACTCCACCCTGGGTCCTGCTCTGGGCGGGACCCGCTTCTGGAACTACGCCACCGACCACGAGGCGCTGGTGGATGTGCTTCGCCTTTCCCACGGGATGACCTACAAGGCAGCGGTGGCCGGGGTGAATCTGGGGGGAGGGAAGTCGGTGATCATCGGGGACAACCGGATACGGGACCGGGAGATGATCTTCAGGGCCCATGGGCGTGCGGTTGAGTCCCTCGGCGGGCGCTACATCACGGCTGAGGATGTGGGCACCTCGGTGGACGACATGGAGTTCGTCCGAATGGAGACCGACGCTGTGGTGGGAGTGCTCGGGGGCTCCGGGGACCCGTCGCCGGTCACGGCGTTTGGAACCTATCAGGGGATCCGGGCCTGCGCCCAGCGTCGGTACGGGTTGGCCTCCCTCTCCGGCAGGCATGTGACCGTGCAGGGGCTCGGGAATGTGGGCCGGAACCTCTGCGGCTTCCTGGCGGAGGAGGGAGCGCGACTCACCGTGACGGACATCGACGGGGACCGGGTGCAGGCGGCGGTCCGGGACTTTGGCGCCCAGGCTGTGGCTCCGGACGACATCTACGGGGTCGAGGCGGACATCTTCGCGCCGTGCGCCCTAGGCTCGGTCATCAACGATGACACCCTGAAGGTGCTCAAGGTGCAGATCGTCGCCGGTGCAGCCAACAACCAGTTGGCCCGGGCCGCCCATGGGCAGATCCTCCATGAGCGGGGTATCCTCTACGCCCCTGACTATGTCATCAACGCCGGCGGGCTCATAAACGTGTACGGGGAACTCCACGACTGGACGGCCGATCGGAGCAAGCGGAAGGCCCAGGAGATCTTCACTACCCTCCTCCGCATCTTTGAAATGGCAGAGGAAGAGGGGGTTCCCACAGGACAGGCGGCGGACCGTCTGGCGGAGGAGCGGATCCGGCGGATCCGGCACCTTCAGCGCTCCACCCTCTAACGCTCAGCCCCGGAAGATCCCATCTTGGTCTGGGCGGGGAGACAGGCCTGCGGAGCACTACTTCTCCCTGCACCAGCGATTCGACCACCGGTACCCATCCCAAGGAAGCGAATTCCATGACCCGTCCCTACGCCCACCTTCGTCAGGCCGATCCCGAGATCTACCGGGCCGTGCAGGCTGAGACCAAACGGCAGGCTTTCGGCCTGGAGCTCATTGCGTCGGAGAACTTCGTGTCCCGGGCCGTCATGGAGACCATGGGCACGGTGATGACGAACAAGTACGCCGAGGGGCTGCCCGGCAAGCGATACTACGGTGGGTGTGAGTTCGTGGATCAGGCCGAGGAGTTGGCCCGCAGCCGGGCGCTGGAACTATTCGGCGCCGACCACGCCAACGTCCAGCCCCACTCCGGGGCCCAGGCGAACATGGCGGTGTATCTGGCTTTCCTGAAGCCTGGCGACTCCATCCTCGGGATGAATCTGAGCCACGGTGGACACCTGACCCACGGTTCTCCCGTCAACGCCTCGGGCATTCTCTACGACGCCGTCTCCTACGGGGTCGATGAGAAGACCGGATTGGTGGACTACGACGCCGTCCGGGATGCGGCCCACCGCATCGGACCCCGGATGATCATCGCCGGCGCAAGCGCCTATCCGCGTATTCTGGACTTCGGGGCCTTTGCGGAGATCGCCCGTGAGGTGGAGGCTCTCTTCCTGGTGGATATGGCCCACATCGCCGGCCTAGTAGCCGCCGGGGTCCACCCCAGCCCGGTTCCCCACGCCGATGTGGTGACCACCACCACCCACAAGACGCTGCGGGGGCCCCGGGGCGGCCTGATCCTGAGCCGCGCCGAGCACGCACGCGCCGTGGACAAGGCGGTCTTCCCCGGTACCCAGGGGGGGCCGCTCATGCACATCATCGCCGCCAAGGCCGTGTCGTTCCGGGAGGCGCTGGATCCGTCCTTCCGCGGCTACCAGGAGCAGATCGTGGCCAACGCTCGAGCACTGGGTGAACGTCTCATGGAGCGGGGGTTGGATCTGGTGTCCGGCGGTACCGACACCCACCTGGTCCTGGTGGACCTCCGGAGCCGAGGGGATCTCACCGGGAAGGAGGCCGAGGCGCGTCTGGAGTCGGCCGGCATTACGGTGAACAAGAACACGGTGCCGGGCGAGACCCGTTCTCCCTTCGTGACGTCAGGGCTCCGGATCGGGACGCCGGCACTCACCAGCCGGGGGATGAAGGAGCAGGAGATGGCTCAGGTGGCGGACTGGATCGCCGATATCGTGGATGCACCGGCGAGCGATGAGGTGCGGGATCGGGTCCGGGGAGAGGTGGTGGAATTCTGCGGCCGCTTCCCCCTCTACCCCGAGCTCCTGGATGACTGATGGGGTCGGGCGACGCCGGCGGGGCGGGGTCGGTTTGGCCCCGGCCCCTGGCGCCGACCCCCGACCTGTCCCAGGTTCACCTGTATGACTGAGGTTCAATTCGCTGAAGAGGTCCTGGAGAGGCTGACCCGCCGTAATCCCCAGTATCAGGGGAAGGCGTACGGGTTTATCCTTTCGGCTCTCCACTATGTCATGGACGGGCTCGAGGGCCCACGCCACATCTCCGGCGCCGAGTTGGCGCAGGGTGTACGCGCGCTCGCCATCCGGGAATTCGGTCCCATGGCCCGCACCGTCCTGGGGTTCTGGGGGATCCACAGCACCGAGGATGTGGGCGAGATCGTCTTCGCCCTGGTGGAGACCGGTGTCCTCATCAAGGAAGACGACGACTCCCTTGACGACTTCCGGGAGCTTTTCGACTTCGAGACGGCCTTCGAGCGGGACTACCCATGGGGGGCCGGCTCGTGATCCCGCCCCATTGATCTTCCGTCCATGAATACGCCCCGTCGGATTCCCTTCCTGGGTCGCCTGGAGGTGGCGCTCCCCACGGGACGGGAGGCGGCGGCCTTCGACCGTTGGGCCATGGACCGCCTTGAGGTACCGGGAGCGGTGCTCATGGAGAACGCCGGACGGGAGGCGGGGCGCCTCCTCCAGCGCCTCGTTCCCCGGGGAAGGGTGGCGGTGGTGGCCGGCCCCGGGAACAACGGGGGGGATGGGATCGTGCTGGCTCGGACCCTCACGGCGTGGGGGAGGCAGGTCCACCTCTTCGTGGTGGGCGACCGCCCCCGACCGGATCCGCTCCTGCACGGATGGCGGCCGGCGGGGCTCAGCCGGATCCCTCGGGAGGCGCAGGGGGGCAGGGAAGACCAGGATCGCTGGGTCCGGGAGGTGGAGCGGTCCCAGGTGGTGGTGGATGCGCTCCTGGGCACCGGTATCCGTGGGGCACCCCGCCCGCCGGAGGCCAGGGTCATCGAGGCCCTGAACCGCACCGGGCTCCCTGTCCTGGCGCTGGACGTGCCTTCCGGCGTGGACGCCGACACCGGCGCCGTACCCGGTGCCGCCATTCAGGCCCGCTGGACCGTGGGTTTCGGGGCCCCGAAGCGCGGGACACTCCTCCATCCGGGCCGAGCTGCGGCGGGGCGTCTCCTGGCAGTGGAGATGGGCTTTCCGCCGTGGCGATGGGGCGGGGAAGGGGGGGGCTCGGCACGCCTTATCACTCCGGGCTGGGCTCACGCCCGCTTCCCCCGCCGGGCCCTGGTCACCCATAAGAACGCCGAGGGTCGGCTCCTCCTCCTGGCCGGGTCTCCGGGGATGGCGGGGGCGGCGATTCTGGCAGCGCAAGCGGCGCAGGCAGCGGGCGCGGGATACCTCCGGGTGGCCACGCCGCCGGAGTTGAGGGATCCGGTGCAGCTCGCCGTCCCCTCTGCGGTTTGGGTCGACGCGTCCCAGGACGGGGCGTTGGCGGACGCGGTGCGGGCCAGCGACGCGGTGGCCGCGGGGCCGGGTCTCGGGTTGGGGCACACCGCCGTTCGGAGTCTGCGCACCGTGCTGGCGGCTCGGGCCGAGGCCGCTGCCGGCCCCGGGCTCGGAGCAGCCCTCCTCCTGGACGCCGATGCCTTGAACCTCCTGGCCAAAGGGGAACTCGGTGCGCTGGACCCGGGGCCTGCGGCGGACGGACCCCTCCTCCTGACGCCCCACCCCGGGGAGGCCCGTCGACTGGAAGGTGCGGGCTTCCCTTCGGTGGGGGACGAGGCGGACCATCCGGATCCAGGCCTGCGGGCGGCGGCGCTGTCCAGGGCGACGTCCGCTACCGTGCTTCTCAAGGGGAATCCGTCGGTGGTCGCCGTCCCGGATCCCACTCTCCCGGTCCTCTTCTCCGCCACCTCCTCGTCCTCGCTGGCTCGCGCTGGAATGGGCGATGTGCTGACCGGCGTGGCCGGTGCCCTCCTTGCTCGACGGTTGCCCCCCGACGAGGCGGCAGGGGTCGCTCTACACCTCACCGGTGTGGCCGCCTGGCCGGAAGATCACTGGGGGCACCACGACCGCACCCCCGCAGCACCCCTTCCCGAGACGGTGGCCCAGGGGGTTGCCCGGGCACTCGAAGGTGCGGGCGATGGCACCTCCGATCTGGACGAGCCTTCCCTGATCCTGGATCTTCCCGCGCCCTGGTAGGCTCATGGAAGCGAGAGCTAGGTCCACGCCGCTGGGGCCGGGTGGAGAGTTCGACCGGATCCGGGAAGTGCTTCGGGGAGCTCGGAGCCACTCGTCCCAGGTTCTGGTCCCGGTGGGCGATGACGCCACCGTGCTGGCTCCCGACCTGGTCCTCTCCACGGATCTTGCTCTGGAGGGTGTGCACTTCCGTCTGGACTGGATCGAGCCGGACGAGGCCGGTGCCCGGGCTGTGGGCGCTGCGGTAAGTGATCTGGCCGCCATGGGCGCAGAGCTCGTGGGGGTCCTGGCCTCGGTGGCGGCGCCGGCCGGGGAGGTCTGGGCCCCCAGGGCGGCGGCATTCATGGCGGGCATCCGCGACCGGGTGGAGGGGCTCGGCGGTCTCCTCCTCGGAGGCGACCTGACTCGCAGTCCATCAGGGCTGTTGGTGGATGTGGTGGCCGTGGGGCGGGCGGAACGTCCCCTCCTCCGCTCCGGCGCCGGCCCCGGTGACGAGCTGTGGGTCACCGGGCACCTGGGGGGAGCCGCCGCCGCCGTCCGTCTCTGGCAGGAGGGTGCTCCCGTGCCCTGTTCGCTTCGGGGGCGGTACGCCCACCCGGAGCCCAGGTTGGCGCAGGCGCGCTGGCTGGTGGCCCACGCCGGCGCCCGCGCCGGCCTGGATCTCTCCGATGGACTTGCCGGCGACGCCGGACATATGGCCGCCGCCTCCGGTCTCCAGGTGATCCTCGAGGCCGACACCCTTCCCCGTGAGCCCCACCCGGAGGTTACCTTGGAAGAGGCGCTGCATGGGGGCGACGACTTCGAACTCCTGGTGGCGCTATCTCCCGGAGCGGAGTCCGACGGTAGAGCCGCCGCCTTCCGGGAACGGTTCAACCTCCCACTCACCCGGGTTGGGATCCTCCGGGCGGGGCGCGGCGTCGCGCTAGTGGCGCCTGGTGGAGGAGAACCTGTCGCCCTGACCCGTGGGGGCTGGGACCACTTCAGCCGAATCCAGGAGGACATGCCTTGATCCGGGGCCTCTGGCTATATCCCGCCGCGCTGGCGCTAACCTTCTCCCTCGCCACCGGCGTCGTCCTGTCGTCCCTGTTCCGGAGTTCGAAGCTGGCCTGCCGGTGTCGACGTTACCCTCGTCTCTGGGCCCGTCTCCTCATCCGCTGGTCCGGCACCACGGTGGAGGTGGAGGGGCTCGAGCGGGCGGACTGGGACCGGCCCATGGTCATGGTGGCGAACCACCAGTCGTGGTTCGACGTCTTCGCCATCCTGGCCTTCATCCCCGCCAACCTCCGCTTCGTGGCCAAGGAGGAGTTGGGCCGGATCCCCATCTTCGGACGCGCCTGGAAGGAGTGCGGGCATGTATCGGTGGACCGCTCCAACCGGAGTGAGGCCATCGCCTCCCTGGAGCGGGCGGCCTCCCGGATCCGGGACGAATCGCCGGCGGTGATCTTCTTCCCCGAGGGCACCCGTTCCGTGGATGGACGGCTGCGGACCTTCAAGAAGGGTGCCTTCGTCCTGGCGCTGCAGACCGGGGTGCCGGTGGTTCCTCTGGGGATCTCGGGCAGTCGGGCCGTCATGCCCAAGGGGTCATTCCGGATCCGTCCCGGCCACATCAGGATCCGGGTGGGAGAGCCGATACCCACCTCCGGGATGGAGCATGAGGATCGAGGGCCTCTCCTGAACCGGGCCCGAAGCGCGGTGGCCGAACTCATGGAGGACCCTGACGCCCTGGCGGTCGAATCCTGACCGGGGACCACGGCACCTGTGGGCGATGGACTCACCGGTGCGTTGCGAACAATTCCTGGCGCCGGGAGGGCTGTCCTCCCGGGCCGTCCAATGAACCAATGAGGAGGAGAGGGTGAGCGAACTGGAGATTCGGTCCGTACGAGGTAGGCAGATCCTGGATTCCCGGGGAAATCCCACCGTAGAGGCGGAGGTTGAACTCACCTCAGGCGTGGTGGGCCGCGCCTCGGTCCCCTCAGGGGCGTCCACCGGTGAGCACGAAGCCGTGGAACTCCGGGACGAGGACTCCACCCGCTTCCTGGGCCGGGGCGTGAGCCGTGCCGTTTCCCACCTGAACGGGGAGATCCGGGATCTCCTGGTGGGTCGTCCGGCGGAGGATCAGGAGGGGCTCGACCGGGCCCTCATCGAGGCCGATGGGACCCCCAACAAGTCAAGGCTCGGTGCCAACGCCATCCTGGGTGCCTCCCTCGCCGTCGCCCGAGCGGTGGCCGGTGCAAGGGGGATCTCCCTCTTCCGTTCGCTGGGAGGTGACGAGGCCACCCTTCTTCCGGTTCCCCAGATGAACATCCTGAACGGGGGCTCCCACGCCCCCAACAATGTGGACATCCAGGAGTTCATGATCATGCCCGTGGGCGCGGAGAGCTACGGGGAGGGACTCCGCATGGGCGTGGAGGTCTTCCACCACCTGAAGGCGGTACTGAGCGAGGGGGGGAAGAACACCGCCGTTGGGGATGAGGGGGGGTTCGCCCCGGATCTGGGCTCCAACGAGGAGGCGGTGGAGGTGGTGCTCCGGGCGGTGGAGCGGGCCGGCTACCGCCCCGGGGAAGACATCATGCTGGCGCTGGACGCCGCCAGCTCCGAGTTCCACGACGACGGTACCTACACCTTCCGGTGGTCGTCCGGAGAGACCCGGGACGCCGCCGGCATGGTGGAATTCTGGGCCGACTGGACCTCCCGCTACCCCATCGTCTCGCTGGAAGACGCCCTGGACGAGAATGACTGGGAGGGGTGGGCCGAGCTCACCCGAGCCATTGGGGATCGGGTACAGCTCGTGGGCGATGACCTCTTCGTCACGAACGCCCGCTACCTGGAGCGGGGGATCCGGGAGGGGGTGGGTAACGCCATCCTCATCAAGGTGAATCAGATCGGGACCCTCACCGAGACGCTGGAGACCATCCGTACCGCCTCGGCGGCGGGATACCGCTCTGTCATTTCCCACCGCTCCGGAGAGACGGAAGACGTCTTCATCGCCGACCTGGCGGTGGCCACGGGCGCCGGGCAGATCAAGACCGGGAGCGCGTCCCGGACCGATCGGGTCGCCAAGTACAACCAACTGCTCCGAATCGAAGAGGAGCTCGGGGGGCGGGCCCGCTACCCCGGCCGCGGTCTCTGGGGCTGATCTCCCATGCGTCGGGTCCTCCTGCCCCTGGTCCTGGCCCTGGCCGGATACTACGCCCTCTTCGGGGGCGAGTATACCCAGGCGGATCTGTCGGCGGTGGATCGGGAGAGGGAAGAGGCGGTCCGCCAGCTGGCGCGGGTCCAGGCGGTGAACGACTCCCTCCGGGCTCGGGTCGACTCCCTGGAGTCCCACGATGGGACGCTTGAAACGCTGGCCCGGGAGCGATTCGGGCTCATCCGGGACGGTGAAGTGGTCTACCGCTTCACCGGTTCGGTGGAGGGGGCGGGGCGTCTTGACAACCCTGGCACGCCGGAGTAGCCTTCTAAGCTCGGATTGCCGGAGTAGCTCAGTTGGTTAGAGCAGCGGAATCATAATCCGCGAGTCGGGGGTTCGAGTCCCTCCTCCGGCACTGGAAGGACCGCATTCGTCGGCCCCTCGGACCACGGTCCGGGGGGCCGTTCGCACAGAGGGAACCGGGAGCCCCCGCCTTGGGGGACCCTCCCGGTTCCGAATCTTCCGAGGAAGCCGGCCGTGCCCGCGTCCCGATCCCCCTCCGACCCCGATCGTTCGGCGCCCGGATCCCTTTCGTGGATCCTTCCCATCCTCTTCCTGGTGGTCATGGGCGCCTGGTTCTACTACGCCGGCTCGGACCGGGAGAGGCCGGCGCCGCCTGGGGGGACCGGCACGGAGGAGCAGCTCCGGATCGGGGATCCCTCGGCCATCCCGTGCAACGTTCCGCTGCGGTGGCGAATCGAAGCGGAGGATCCGTCGGCGCAGACCCGAGTTGCTGGGCTCCATGGCGCGGTGCGTGGCGCCATTCGTCTGTGGGAAGAGGCGGTGGAGCGCTCCCTCTTCCAGGCCCACGAGACGGAGGGCTTCCCGGTGGTCCTCATGGGGGAAGGCGAGGTCGGCCAGCCTGAGGTGGCGTTCGTGGAACGGGTGCAGTTGCGGAGCGGCCGGGTCATCTCCGTCGAACGACGGGTGGAGGTCCGGGCCAATGGCGACCTGGGGACACTCACCCTGGCGCTGGCCCGTGAGCTGGGGCGAGCGCTGGGGCTCCCGGCGTCGGACGCACCGGAATCCCTCATGAATCCCAGGACCGAACTGACGGGGAAGGACCCGGCGGATTTCCCCACCGCAGCCGATGTGGAGGCGCTACGACGGGTCTGCAGCGGACGCTGAGGCCGGTGCCGAGGCGCGTCACTTCCTTGCCCCCCGACGGCGGCAGGATACATTCCCCAAGCCAACCGGCTCCGGCCGGCACCTGCATGGCCGGTCCGCACCGTGTGCCGGCCCCCGAATCCCCGGACGCCTGAATTTCCATGGAACAGAGTGCGCAGCCCACCACCCCGGAAGAACTCCTCCAGGCCCGACGTCGGTCGCTACAGCAGATGACCGGACGGCCCCTCCGTCAACCTGAGGCGGACGGGTCACCCCTGCCGGAAGAGCGCCGCCGCTACCTCCTGGAAGAGATCCAGGACCTCTACTGGAACGATCTGGAGTGGGAGAACGTCACTGGAGAGGAGGAGTTGGAGGGCGGTCCCCTGACCGAGTTGACCTTCCCCGGCGTGCTGGCCTACACCCGGGGGCTTCTCCTCACCGAGGTGCCCAGCGACTCGCTGGCGGGACCGGCGCCCCGTCCGCAGGTGGTGGAGGACTTCCTCACCTTCCTGGCTGAGCGGGTGTTGGGTCTTCGGGGCGCCTCCGGTGGATCGGACCCGGATACCCTCAGGATGACCTCCGAACTGCTGGATCAGGTGCTCATGGTCTACCACCGGGTGTCGCCGGAGGATGTGGGTCCGTTGGGACCGTCGGAGGCGATGGCGGACCAGGAGTCGACCTCGGACGACGGATGAGGATCCGCCCGGGGCACCCCTACATGGCTGGGGCCCCCCTGCTTTTCGCCCACCGGGGCGGCTCGGCCTTGGCCCCGGAGAACACCCTGGTGGCGTTCGAGACGGCGGTGGAGCGGTGGGGTGCGGACGTGCTGGAGATGGATGTGCGCCTCACCGGTGACGGAGAGTTGGTGGTCATTCACGATGCGACGGTCAACCGCACCACCGATGGCGTCGGCGCCGTCCGCGACTACACCCTGTCGGAACTCCGGCGCCTGGACGCCGGCGCCCGCTTCGTGGATCCGGAGGGCCAGACCTCTTTTCGGGGGAAGGGAGTGCGAGTCCCCCTCTTCACCGAGGTCCTGGAGCGTTTTCCCTACACCCGCTTGAATGTGGATGCCAAGGACCCGGGTGCTCAGCCGATGCTGGTTCGGCTCCTCCAGGAGCGGGGGGAGGAGGACAGGGTGCTCCTGGCCTCCGCCGAGGAGGAGGGACGAGCCGATGCCCTTGGCTACCGGGGGCCGGTCTCCGCCACCCGCCGGCAGATCCGGAGCTTCTTCCTCTCCCATCGCCTTCCGGGTGGTGGTCCGTACACCCCCGCTACCGATGCCCTTCAGATCCCCTACCGCTGGGAGGGGCGGCAGGTGACCACTCCGGAGTTGATCCGGGAGGCCCACCGACGGAACCTCCCGGTCCACGTCTGGACAGTGGACGACCCGGCCCGGATGGAGGAACTCCTGGGTTGGGGCGTGGACGGGATCCAGACGGACCGCCCCGATCTTCTGGCGGAGGTGTTGCACCGGCGGACCGGCCGTCCCCTTCCGCCTGGGGCGAGGGCGTGACGGTGCCCACCGAGAGACAGGTGGGGTCGACGCTGATCCGGGCGACACCAGGTGAGGCACGGGGCCTTCCAGGACGGATCATGGAAGGTTGGTCCCAGTGGGCAGGCTCCCCTCCCGGATCCACCGTGGTGGTGGCACTCTCCGGTGGACTGGACTCGTGCGTGCTGCTCCACCTGCTCCGCTTCTCCCTGCCGGATCTGGGGCTGAGCGTGATGGCGGCCCACTTCGATCACCGCATGCGTCGGGACAGCGGGGCCGACGCCCGGTGGGTGCGTGGGTTGGCCGGCGCCTGGCGGGTGCCCCTGATGATCGGGGAAGCGGATCGCCCGGTGCGAAACGAGACGGAGGCCCGTCGCCTCCGCTACACCTTCCTGGAGCGGGTCCGGGCCGAGGAGGAAGCCTCCCTGGTCCTGACGGCCCATCACGCCGAAGACCAGATTGAGACGGTTCTCTTCCGGGTCCTGCGCGGAACCGGGGTACGGGGGCTCGCGGGCATCCCAGCCAGACGGGAGCCCGGCGTGGCGCGGCCCCTCCTGCGGGAACCCCGGGAAGAGCTGGCGGCCTATGCCCGACGGCATCGGATCCCGAGCCGCCTGGACCCCACCAACGAGGATCTTGGCTACGCCCGGAACCGGATCCGGGGAGAGCTCCTCCCCCGCATCACCGAGATCCACCCGGGAGCCCGGGAGTCGCTCCTGCGCCTGTCCAGGAACGCCCGCCGGACCAGTCGTGCCTTGGATGCCCTCCTCGCCCCCGTCCTGCAGCGCCTTCGGGCCGACCGAGGAGATGGATTCTGTACCTTCCGCCGGGAAGACTTCCTGGACCTTCCCGAGACGGTCCAGGGAGAAGCGCTGCGGGCGTTGGCCCGGGGGAGTGGCCCTCCCCTGGGCGAGGCAGGAACCGCTGCCGCACTGGAGTTTATCAGGACGGGCCGCAGCGGCCGCGTCGTCCACCTGACCCGCACGCTCTCACTGGAGCGGGAGTTCGACCTGCTACACCTCTCCTGGGGTGGACCTCGCGGCAGCACCCGCCGGGAAGCCGCCGTTCCCGTGGGTCAGGTGCCCCTGCTCCGGGAGGCCCCTTCCGGCCCCGGCGCGACCGAGATTGATTTCGGAGGACGTCACCTGTTGATTGAATGGTCGGTGGGGCGATCTTCAGAGTCTGGTGAGTGGGGCGGCGTCGGGCCGTCCCCGGCGCTGGGATGCCGGATCGGACTGGATGGTCTGCCCTTCCCGCTCAGCCTTCGGGCCCCCAGGCCCGGTGATCGGATCCGGGGACCCGGCGGAGGGCGCAAACTCAAGAAGGTGTTTGGAGAGCTGCGGGTTCCTGCCCCGGATCGGGGCATCACCCCCCTCCTTGTGGATGGAAAGGACCGGATCCTCTGGGTCCCGGGTCATTATCGGAGCGCATTGGCTCCCGCCCCTCCGGCGGCGGAGGGTCCCGCCCTGTTTCTGAAGATGGGAGAGGAAGTGGAATGACCACGCCGACGAGCCTCGAGCTTGCGCGGGGAGTAGGAGTCAACGGGAATCACCGAATCGTGTATTCCCAGGAGGAGATCGCCGCCCGGGTGGCTGAGATGGGGGAGACCATCTCCCGGCACTACCCCGCCGACGGCTCTCTTCTGGTCCTGGGACTGCTGAAGGGGTCCTTCATCTTCCTGGCCGATCTGGTCCGGGCGATTCGGATCCCGTTGCAGGTAGACTTCCTGGTGGCCTCCAGCTACGGCACCGGCATGGTATCGTCCGGGGCGGTGCAACTCCTCTATGACCCATCCACACCCATCCGGGAGCGTCATGTGCTTCTGGTGGAAGACATCGTGGACAGCGGAACCACCATGAAGCACATTCTCCCCCTCCTGGAGGCGCGCAGGCCCACCAGCCTGGAGATCTGCGCTCTCCTGCACAAGCGGATCTGCGATACCGACGCTCGCTGGGTGGGCTTCGAGGCTCCACAGGAGTTCCTGGTGGGGTACGGTCTGGATCACGCCGAGGATTTCCGCCACCTCCCCTTCATCGCGAGCCTCCAGAGCGACGGGAGCGCCGTGTCCCCCTCCAAGCGAGTTCCCTCCGATGGCTGACCGCGATCCCAGGTCCCAGGAGAAGAAGACGCCCGGGTGGTCCCGACTGTCTCGGGCCGCGTCCTTCTGGATGCTCATGATCCTCGTCCCCATCCTTCTCTTCAACTTCCTGTGGGGAGAGGACGACGCGCGCTACGAGTTCTCCTTCAGCGACTTCCGCACCGAACTACAGCAGGACAACATCGAATCGGTGACGGTGGTGGAGGGAGTCACCCTGAAGGGTGAATTCCGCACTCCCGTGCAACGGGAGGGTCAGGAGTATGAGGAGTTCGAGACCCATCTCCTTGGACCCATCAGCGATGGCCTCATCGAGGAGATGGAGGCCCGGGGCGTCCTTCTGGCCGGTGAGCCGGAACAGACCCCCTGGTGGACCTTCCTCATCACGGCGCTCCCCTGGATCATCCTGATCCTCTTCTGGTTCTGGATCATCCGGACCATGCAGGG
>SL_3KL_010_SEDDRAFT_10000369_pt1 | contig 36087 bp, 32 predicted proteins | sample SodLakKL_010_SED_2_FD_10381 | JGI IMG/M metagenome (IMG submission 10381) | reverse complement strand
CTGTATCCCTCCGGTAAAATGCGTTTGGTATTACCTTCAATACCCCCGCCGGTGATATGTGAAAATCCGTTTACACCTTTAATCTCTTTCAGCCGAGAGATTATCGGGAGATAGGATTTATGCACTTTCAGAAGCTCTTCACCTACGGTTTGGGCCAATTCCTTGGGCTGGTCGTTCACATCGAATTCACTAAACAGAACCTTGCGAGCAAGAGAGTATCCATTTGTGTGCAGCCCTGTGCTTTTAAATCCGATTAATTTATCGCCTTTTTGAATGCTCTCACCGGTAATCAGTTTGTTCCGGTCCACCACCCCAACAACCGTTCCGGCCAAATCGAATTCACCTGTTTTGTAAATATCGGGCATTTCTGCTGTTTCACCGCCAATCAGTGCCACGCCGTTCTCTTTACACGCTTTGGCAAAGCCTTGGATCACATCAAATCCCACTTGGTGCTCTAACTTTCCGGTGGAAAAATAGTCCAGGAAAAAGAGAGGTTGAGCACCGCAAACGGCAATATCGTTCACACAGTGATTGACCAGATCCTGTCCGACTGTATCATATTTTCTCATCTTGAATGCAACGATCAGCTTGGTTCCTACTCCATCAACACTGCTCACCAAAACGGGATTTTTAATAGAAGAAAAATCAGCCGTAAACAAACCCCCAAACCCTCCGATGTTGCTCAGTACATTTGCGTTATGGGTTGCTTTTACCACATCTTTAATAGAGTTAACCAGTTCTTCACCTGCCTGAATATCAACTCCGGAATCTTTGTATGTAATCTGTTTTTTTGACACTTTTCAGTGGCTTTTTTTAATGAATGATTTAATTGTTCCACAAGGTAAACAGCTTTGTGCAAAGAAGGTATTCCGTTTTTTTATTTCAACTGCCGGACTGGTCCGGACTTTTTAATCAGGGATACTGGTAGCCTGCCAGGAAACGGCCTGCCAGCGGCCATCCATTTTAACGAAGGTGCCTGTGTTGTAGTAGTACATTTGTTCGGTTTGGCCGTATTCAAGAGGAAATTTTGCCACGAGTCGAAAACCAATAACAGCCGTATTTCCATACAGATTAATTTGAATCTCTTCGGCTGAGTAGACAGGGAGTTCTTCTTCTGAAAGATCAGATGAATCATCGGGAAGTGTTTTCATGATATCCGTTTTTGTAATGCGTTCACCAATGGCGCTTGTATAGATGAGATCATCTGCCCAGAATCTTTCGTGAATTTCGGGATCGTTCATCGAAGCTCCTTCAAGAAATTCAATAAGCAGGTTTTGAAGCACTTCGGTATCATCGGTTTGAGCAAATGTTAATCCTGCCGTCATCAGAATCACAGTAAATAGGATTTGTATGGTTTTCATGAGTGGTCAGGTTTGGTTTGCAAATTAGGATCTATAATTTGTTTTGCGGTTAATTTTTTCAGTTATCAAAAGAATCAGTTTTCAGCCATTAGATAATTTAAATGTATTGAACAACTGAATGCTGCAAACTGGACAATCTTTATACTGATACAGGATGATTAATAACCACTAANGACTATAGTTATCGCATTTATAAAAACGATATCTGTTGATCTCATTCCAGGAAACCCTCACTTTAAAGTTTTTTAGCAATTGTTTACCCGATTAAACAATAATTGATTCAAAACAACCTTATTAGTAAAATAGAGTTATTCACTATTACAGATTTTATGTAGTGGAGATTGCTAAATGAAGGTAAAAACGCTACAATTATTAACAGCACTCGTTTTCGTGATGATTTTTTTGCCCGTCCATGTTTTCGGGCAAACCTACTCGCCACAAAGTCTTCACAGTGGGCCATCCTGGTCCCCCGATGGCAGAATGGTCGCTTTTTCTGCAGCCTATACAGGCCGTTATGATATATACGCGATTGATATCTGGAATGGTGAACGAACACGCGTATCCGATCATCCTGCCAATGACCTGTATCCGACCTGGGCTCCAAACGGCCAGCAGATTGCTTTTTATTCCGACCGTCCGAATGAACATGGCCCATTTCCGCCTGACTCTATTGTTTACAACGTGAGGGCTTTATATGAAACGTATGCAAGGGATGGATACCGGCCCTCCTGGTCACCCGACAGCCGCACTATTGCTACTCATTTTCGAGGAGAAAAGGGTAATTATGAAATTTATCTGATGAATCATCGTGGCAGGGACCGGCGCCCGATCACCGATAATCTGGCTACAGATGTTCATCCGAAGTTTTCACCTGACGGTGAAAGAATTGTATTTGTTTCTGATCGTGATAATCAGCCAGAGATCTACGTAATGAATGCCGATGGTTCTGAACAGACACGCTTAACCAACTCCCCTTCTTACGATCTGGATCCGGTTTGGTCACCCGACGGCGAAAAAATTGCCTTTATCACCAATCGGCTTGGTTTTTTCGATATTTTTGTGATGGATGCTGATGGAAGTAATAAACGCCAGTTAACTCACACTCCCTCAATCGACATGGCTCCGGTCTGGTCACCAAACGGTGAGAAAATTCTTTTTTCATCAAACCGATACGGTTATTTCGATATTTTTGCGATGGATGCGGACGGAAGCAATGTGGAACGACTCACCGAATCGGAATATCATGAATTTTACGGTTCGTGGTCTCCCCAGGGCAGCCGTATTGCTTACCTTTCTACTGAGCACGGAGACCCACACGTTTTTGTGATGAATGCCAATGGTACACGAAAACGACAGATAACAAGATGAAGTTCTACGTAAAGAAAGGATTGATCGGATGAGCATTGCGAAAGGAAATTTGTAATTTCGTCCGTTACACTCATCCGATAAGAGTTCAGAATTGCACTGCTGCCGTGTCTAAAGATAAGGCAACCGGTAAGTCATAGGACATGTTTTTCGAAAAATGAGCCAATTAAGATGATTGGGTTGATCTCTTATCGACTCGTCTGATGACTTTCTGGCAAATGTGATTTGGCTTAATACTTCAATTCTGATCACGTGTCAATTCCGCCCTGAACCGCGGCTCATCGTGTCGTTCCAGGTAGTAAATAAATGTTTCTGTTTCCGGATCGATCTCGATCATCCAGACATTAGTTACCGCTTCAGGTATTATATCGCCTGTTACATCATCAGCTGGAAAATATTGCCGGAAAGCTGTACCCCGGTCATCGGCATAACCGCCATATCCGGTGTAGTCACCATCACCGAGGTCTTCTTCGGTTCGTACATCTCCCAGGTGATCGTGATAGAGGTGGAGGCCTTCATCTCGCAGCTCAAGCACCCAGGTGCCATGCCATGTATCCAGATCGCGATATAGATCTATCCTTATCACCTTTTCATCACAGGAAGAGATGTGGGTTCTGAGCTCGGTACCCACAAGAGGATGGTCGGGGTTGTCGGGGAAAGTTGAAGCACCAGAAAAGGTTTCCCCGCAAAGAGTGGCTATAGTGGCAAAAAATGCATCGTGCATCTCATCATAAATGTCAGCTTCTGTTACAGGTTCGCCGTTTCCGTTGTCGCCGCATCCCGCAAGAGTAACACAAAGAGTAGCAATTAAAAGAAGTGAAACAAGATTTTTCATTCTGCTTATTAAGATTTTGGATTATTCATAATTTAACATTTTGTCTAAGAGAAAAATCAGCATTAAGCTGCTTAATTACAAAAAGCTTATCTTTGTTAATCAGTTAAATTTTACATTTTGGCCCAGTTCATGAGCAAAGAAGTTGAATCCTATAAACTCGGCAATATCCGGGTGATCATCACCGAAACGGATGATCCCAATCGCCTGAAGGTCGATTGTAACGACGGCACCTATCATTCCGGTTTTACCGTGCGCCGGTACGAATATCAGCATTACAAACGCCATATGAACCAGAAGATTACCACCGCATATCACAAACAGTATGATGATGAGTAAAAAAGTTCAATTCAATACTTCAATTTCACACTCTTCAGTAGCTGATATTATGCCCTGTTTACAGAAATTTTATAAATTTTTTCTATAAAATGAGCATCGCATCTCCGAAGGAATAAAACCGGTACTTATTTCTGATGGCATGAGCGTAGATTTTCCGAATTTCGTCAAAGCCTGCAAATGCGGAAACCAGCATCAGTAATGTACTTTTAGGAAGGTGAAAATTGGTAATGAGGTGGTCTACTGTTTTAAATCTGTATCCCGGTTTGATGAAAATATCTGTTTCCCCGGAGCCTGGTACAAACTTCCCTTCTTTTCTCGGGGCCGATTCCAGTACACGCACACATGTAGTTCCGACTGCCGTAATGCTTGATGACCGGTTTAGTTCCTGTGCCTGTTCTTCAGTAACCTGATACCATTCACTGTGCATGATGTGATCATCAATCGATTCAGTTTTTACAGGTGCAAAAGTCCCCAGGCCTACATGAAGGGTCACTTCCTTTTTTTTGACTCCCTGCTTGTGAAGTCGGTCCAAAAGTTCCGGTGTGAAATGAAGCCCGGCTGTTGGTGCGGCTTTACTTCCCGAATCTTTTGCATAAACAGTTTGGTACCGTTCTGCCAGTGATTCATCACGTTCGATATAGGGGGGGAAAGGTGTGTGTTTAAACGGCTGAAGCAGTTCATGATCCAGCGAATGGCTTAGCTCAATGGTCCTGATTCCGTCCTCAGCAACAGAAAGGGTTTTAGCTGAGAGCTGACTCGCAAGCTTTTCTTCACGGCCGGGCCGGAACTTTTTACCGGGACGCACCATCGCTTCCAGCACTTTGTTGTTTACCACCTTTGTGACAAAAATCTCTTTTTTCCCCCCATCAAACAGAAGCCTGCACTTTTCCACTTTACTGTTATTTACTACAAGTGAAGTACTCTGTGGTAAAAAGCTTCCGATGTTGTAAAAGTGATCGTCCGTAATTGTTCCGGTTTTCCGGTTGTAAACCAACAGGCGGGAGTGATCTCTCGGGATGGCCGGTTTTTGGGCAATCAGTTCTTCAGGCAATAGGTAGTCGAAATCACTAAGTGTGTATGAATAATTGCTCAAATGGTGGGAATTCATGTTATTTTTTACTGATTCAAGATACAAGAAAATGATTTTACATCATCCTGGAATCAGCTTGAAGTTAAACCTTACTTTTCAAAATTACATTTGATTAACAGAATGACAATTATATTTTTAGAAACCGAACATTTAGTTGATTCTTTGAGATACTTTTTAAAACTTGACTTTACCGGTTAAGGCTCTTGAAAATTATACCTGATAGCTGCAGCCCAGCTCAATATAACTTATTAACATAAAAATTAGATTATGCATCCTTTTGACTGGGCTGCTCTTTCCCTGTTTTTTTTGGTGATGGTAGTCATCGGTTTTTGGTCGTTCCGGCAGGTGTCCGATTCACGTGATTTTTTTGTTGCAGGCGGCAAACTTCCCTGGTGGCTGTCGGGTATTTCTCATCATATTTCGGGTTATAGCGGAGCAGTTTTTGTGGCATATGCAGGCCTGGCATATACCCACGGTTTCACTATTTATGTCTGGTGGGCATTCGGAATTGCTATCGCTATTTTTGTGGGGGCAGTTTTTATCGCACCCCGGTGGTCGCGGCTCAGGTCGCACAGTAATATACAGTCACCCACTGAATATCTGAAACAGCGCTATAACCTGCCAACCCAGCAGATCATGGCCTGGTGCGGCGTACTTTTAAAACTGTTTGATGTGGCCGCAAAATGGGCTGCCATTGCGATTTTATTGAACGTGTTTACAGGGGCATCGCTTTTAACAGGTATTCTTTTGGCCGGAGTTATTTCGCTGATTTACATTACAGTTGGCGGTTTATGGGCCGATGTTTGGACAGACCTGGCCCAGTTCGTGGTACAGATTGTGGCCGGTTTCGCTATGTTTTTTATTGTGCTGGATATATTGGGAGGTTTCGGCTCTATCTTTACCATGTGGGAACAGCTTCCTGAAGAAAGCAGCCAGCTTTTTAATGATCCATATACCGCCGGATTTGCACTCACTTTTCTTGTCATATTCTTTTTCAGTTACAACGGAGGCACATGGAACCTCGCCACACGTTACATTTCATCTCCTTCGGGGTCCGATGCCCGAAAAGCCGCGCTTTTGTCGGGTGGATTATACCTGGTCTGGCCGCTGATTCTGTTTTTCCCCATGTGGGCTGCCCCGATTTTGCTTCCCGGCCTTGAAGACCCCACACAGTCCTACGCTCTTATTGCACAGGAATTACTGCCGCCCGGACTGGTCGGGCTGGTACTGGCATCTATGTTTGCCAATACCATGTCGATGACTTCGTCCGATGCCAATACGATCTCTGCGGTTATTACCCGAGATATCCTTCCAAATTTTTCCAAAAAATTCAAAAACATGAAGCAAAACCAGTCTTTGTGGCTGGCTCGCATGTCTACTTTTGTTTTTACGGGTTTAACTATCGTGGTTGCGATTTATGCAGATAATTTTGGTGGTGTTCTTGGGCTGATCGTTTTTTGGTTTGGTGCCCTGATTGGGCCGATTTCCATCCCGATGATTCTCGGACTTTTACCTGCTTTTCGCTACTGCGGACCGTCTGCAGCCATTATATCTATTTTTGGAGGGCTGACAGGTTTTGTAGTTGTGAATTATGTGATAGAAGTAACTCGTGCTACAGAGGTACTTACACCTATTGCTTTATCGTTCATACTTTTTACAGTCATTGGTTTGTTCAGCAGAAAACAGCAAATCGATCCCGAAGTGGACGATCTGATTAACATCCTTAAACACGATAAAACCTGATGAACTGGTGACTTAACAATCAGTATTTACCACGCATTTAAATTCAAACCCAATTCCTCAAAAGACGATTTGTCATGAAAACACCGATCAACCGCCGCAAATTCATCAAACTCACCGGATCAGCAGGCCTTGGCCTGGGTGTAATGGGAAGTTCAGCCGCTGTTCTCGGAAACTCAAAACCGAATGAAACCATAAATGTTGCTATTATGGGAACTAACGGCAGGGGAAGAGCCCTCGCCCGTGGCTTTTCCCGCCATCCCGATGTGGAAATAACCTACATCTGTGATGTGGACGATGATGCTATCACTCTTGGATTCGAAGCAGTGAAAGATGGAGGGCAATCCCGCGAGCCACAGGGAGTAAAAGATTTCCGTAATGCACTGGAAGACCATTCGCTCGATGTTCTGGTTATTGCGGGGCCCATTCACTGGCATGCCCCTGCCTCTATTCTTGCTCTGCAGGCGGGGAAGCATGTTTATGTGGAAAAGCCCTGCAGCCATACTCCTCACGAGGGTGAACTTCTGGTGGAGGCGGCAGCCCGTTATAACCGCACGGTTCAGATGGGTAATCAGCGACGGTCGTGGCCATACATTGTTGAGGGTATGGAGCGCCTGAAGGAGGGAATTATCGGTAATGTCTACTTTTCGAAATGCTGGTACGCTTCAAGCAGAGGTTCTATCGGGCATGGGAATCCCGCTCCGGTACCATCAAATCTGGATTACGATTTATGGCAGGGGCCCGCTCCGCGAAAAGAGTATAAAGACAATCTGATTCATTACAACTGGCATTGGCACTGGCATTGGGGTGCAGGCGAACTTCTGAATAATGGTGTTCACTTCCTCGACCTTGCAAGGTGGGGCCTCGGTGTAAATTTTCCCGAGAAAGTTGTGTCAAGCGGAGGGCGTTATCATTACGATGACGACCAGGAGACACCGGATACCCAGATCGTCACATACGATTATCCCCAGGACAAAACAGTGATGTGGGAAGCACGAAGCTGTAATCCCCGGCGTATTGAAGACTCGGCAACAGGCGTTTCATTTCATGGAACCGAAGGCACTCTTGTGATAGACGGAAACCGATACAGAGCTTATGATAACAATCACAATGAAATTGAAAACTCCGAAGATCACGCCAGCGATTCTGATTTTAATATCGACAGAGATCACATCGCAAATTTTGTGGAGTGTATAAAGTCGGGGGATGAACCTGTATCGCACATTGCAGACGCAAATGTTAGCGTTCATATCTGTCACCTGGGAAATATTGCACACCGATCAGAAACTGCCGTCCATTGTGACCCGGGCACAGGCCGTATTATCAACAACGAAAAAGCAATGAAGTACTGGACCAAAGAGTACGAACCCGGCTGGGAACCTTCTGTATAACCAAAAAATCTACTCATTCATCAAAAAAGTTGCAGACATCTATGGAAAATCAATTTAATAGAAGAACATTTGTGAAATCACTTACACTGGCTGGTGCGGGTATGGCATTGTCTGGACCCCGCCTTTTTGGTGCTGCGAATTCTGCCGGAGATGATATACCTATTGGTATTATCGGGCTGGATACATCCCATAGCCCGGCATTCACAAGGCTGATTAATATGGAAGATGATCCCGAGCTATCGGGCTTCAGGGTTACCGCAGCCTATCCGTACGGGAGCAGGGAAATCGAATCAAGTTACAGCCGCATTCCCGGCTATATTGACGATGTAAAAGAGATGGGTGTAGAAGTAGTGGAATCAATCGAAGAACTGCTGGATCGTGTGGAATTTGTGATGCTTCTGACAAACGATGGGAACCCGCGTCGCGAACAGGCGATGCAGGTACTGCGTGCAGGCAAAACATTGTATATGGATAAACCGGTAGCTGCCAGCCTCGAAGATACGGTAGCTATCTATGATACGGCCAGGGAACTGAATGTGCCGGTGTTTTCATCTTCATCCCTGCGGTATATTCAGGCTGCGCAGGATGTACGTTACCGGAATAAAATTGGTGACGTTCTTGGCGTTGACGCCTTCAGTCCATCGGCTATTGAGCCTTCACATCCTGACCTTTTCTGGTATGGGATTCACGGTGTGGAAATCGTATTTACTGTGATGGGTACCGGCTGTCTGTCAGTGACCAGAACCAAAACAGACGCCACAGATATTGTCACAGGAACCTGGGGAGATGGGCGGCTGGGCACATTCCGTGGGATTCGCGACGGGCGATCGGGTTATGGCGGTACTGCTTTTGGCTCTGAAGAAATTATTTCGCTCGGAACATTTGAAGGCTACAGGCCGCTGGTTGAATCAATTCTGAGTTTTTTCCGATCTGGCCGCCCGCCAGTTGACCCGCAGGAAACCCTCGAAATATATGCTTTTATGGAAGCAGCTGATGAAAGCAAGCGCCGGAATGGAGCCACCGTCAATTTGGAAGATGTGCTCGCGCGGACACGCAGATAATCTGTACTTATGAAAATGAAACTTCCGGGATTTGTTGACCTTCAGGTAAACGGCTACATTGGAATCGATTTTTCGAATCCGGGGCTGACAAAAGGTAATTTTAATAAAGCGTGCAGAGCTATCATTGAAAAAGGTACAGCTGTGTTTCTGCCCACTATAATCACATCATCCGAGTCAATTTTCAGGCGAAATCTGAAGCTTATTGCAAATGGTATCCGGCATAATGATCTTAAAAACCATATTCCCGGAATTCATATCGAAGGACCGTTTATTTCCGGAAAAGAGGGTGCTGTGGGTGCCCATAATCCAGAATGGGTGAAAAAGCCCGACATTACTTTTCTTGAAAAGCTGATCGAATGGTCAGATGAAAAGGTGAAACTGATCACAATAGCTGCTGAACCGGATGGAGCCGATGAACTCTGCCGATATGCCACAAGCAGGGGAATTGCCGTTTCCCTTGGCCACCACCTGGCCGGTGAAGAGGAGGTAAACCGGCTATCAGATGCTGGTGCCAGGGCTTTGACCCATCTTGGAAACGGAGTTCCTCAAACTATCAACCGCCATCACAATCCTATTTGGGCCGGACTTGCGAACGAAAATCTCACTGCAATGGTGATTACCGACGGACACCACCTGCCCGTGCCGCTTCTAAAGACTATGATCCGGGCTAAAGGAACTGGAAAAATTGTGGTGGTAAGTGATGCTTCACCGATTGCCGGTTTACCGGCCGGCCGATATAATACGCTTGGCAATGAAGTAATTCTTGAAGAAAATGGCCGCCTCTACAACCCTGATACCGGCTACCTTGTTGGTTCTTCATCCAATATGATGCAGTGTATGAAGTTTTTGTCGTCACTTGAACTTCTTACAGAGGATGAACTGGTTGATGTTGGATTTAACAATCCGCTGCGGCTGATTGGATTAGACCCTGAGAAGGTACTCAGCAAGCACCCATCTCATGAGATTCGATTATAAGGTTTTTTCACAAATTCGATCGTTTCGCCTGTCATTTTTTGCTAATAAAAATTAATGCCGTGTCCGTTTTTTGTGCCAGCGCAAGCGAGATACTGCCGAACGCTTTTTGATGGATTCCCGGTTTGCCCAATCCCATGATTACCAGATCGTGCTCTTGAGCCTGGTTTATCAATTCAGTTTTCGGGTCATCATTTCTGAGTATTTTTACTTCAACTTTGCCCGGAATAATTCGCCCTGCAAATCTTGATAACCGCACCTTATTTTTGTTAACTATCTCTTCCGGAGTGCTCGCAGGTAAAATTTGAACAAATGTCATTTCGGGCTGTGAGGTTCGCCATATACTGGCAGCTATCCTTGCCCGCAGGGGATCATGGCTGCTGAAACCAGCAACGGGAATCAGTACACGGCGGACTTCAGTTATCTTCCATCCGGAGTAGGGCTGACGGAAAACAACCACATCCGATTTTACATTCCGTACAAGTTGTTCGAGATTTTGGCTGGTTTCAAATTCTTCAAGACTGCTCAGGCCCAACAGCAAACTTCGGCAATTGTGAACTTTTGCAACCCGTTCTATTTCTTCCCAGGGACGTTCGGCAATGGTTGTTAGCGTATCAGGCCGCAATCCGGCCTCAAAGGATGCCTTCAAAGCTTGTTCGGTTACATCACGGTTTATCGTCAGGCGCTTGTGTATTTCATCACTTTCACCGCCCGGAGTAACGATTGAGAGCAGTAAGACACGACCTACAACCGGCGGAGCGAGTGCATTGGCTACAAATACCATCGATTCAGCATTGGCCGGGTTGTAAATTGGAAGTAGTACGAGCGGGCTTAATCCCCTGAGTCGTACCAAATCCGGATCAAGTGCCTGTTCAGAGGCTTCAATCGCCTCTGCTTTTTTTACAAAAAAGGATACAAACAAAACGGAGCCAATTAGCAGCCAGAATAGTGAAATCAATCCGGCTTCAGGTACAACTACTGCCTGGAACAGTGCAAGTCCGAGACAAGCGAGCATACCCACAATGGGAAGTAAAGGAAAAAGTGGGGCAGTAAAGGTCTCGTTCTCTTTGTAACGCCGTTTTCGCATCAGAATCATGATGAGATGTCCCAATGCAAAAGTAATTAGAAAAATAAGACTTGAGGCCGCACCGGCAGCGGCCACATCCGGTAAAATCAGGACAAGTAAAACCACAATACCGCAAGTTGCATACACAGAATTTACAGGAGTACCATGCCTCAAATGGATTGTAGAAAGATGATGTGAAAGAGTCCGGTCATTGGCCATCCTGAGAGCAATACGTGATGCTGCAAAAAGATTGGCCTGTAAAGCTGAGAGCATAGAGAATATACCAGCGATAAGAACCAGCCAAAATCCGAAAGCTCCAAGATATTTCTGTGCCGCAATTGCCAGTACCGTTTCCGGATTCTGTTCACTCAACGCCGCGATTGAACCACCAGGCTCAACACCTACGGTGGACATAACAAACAGTAGCGGTATGTAGATGGCTAATCCGACAACCAGCGTACCCACCATCGCCTTCGGGATCGTTTTTTCGGGATCTTTGATCTCTCCTGCAGCCGAACCGATCAAATCAAACCCCTGAAACGCGATGAACGTATAGCCCATTGCAGCGATAACACCACTGAAACCGCCTGTAAAAAAAGGATCCAGGCTCTGTTTTATATGGGAGAATGGCGTTTGGAAAACAACAGCAAGTCCGCCTGCAATCAAGATAGCAAAAACAATCAGTTTACCGATATTTGTAAACATTCCGCCATCTCCGGTTCCGCGAATTAGTTTAAATGTAAAAAAACAGATGGCACCGAGTGCAAGCAAAACCGGAGTCAGGTTATGTTCAAAAAGCCACTCGAGTCCGCCAGCCGGAATCTGTTGCAAAGAAAAGATAGCAAAGGCCCCAAAACCCAGGGCATAAAGCACGGCTGCAACAAGTGAGGCGAACCATACCACCCACCCAACACCAAAAGCCACCTGAAGTGACAAAGCTTTTTTTGCGTATGTATAGGTACCCCCCGACTGAGGATTAGCTGATGCCATCTCAGCGAAACTCAGAACTGTAATAAAAGCGATCAGCCCGTTGAGAATAAAAGCAAGTATTGCCGAGGGACCGCTAACTGAAAATGCCACACCAGCAAGTGCCAGAATACCGCCTCCAACCATCGCTCCCACTCCGATGCCAAGTGTACCTAAAAACCCGATGGTCCGGGGCACGGCAGATCTGTTTGGGTCAGAAATCAATTGTACAGCCTGTCCAGGTTTGGTTAGTGAGATTTGATTAAATCTTGTTGAATATAAAATTTTCTGTGACTTATAAAAGTCTTGATAATAACATAAAATTTATGCTATTCGGTTCAATTTTTTTTCAAAATTGCACAAATAAGCCACCCTGAACAGAATTAAGAACAATGGGTTGATTGATACCGAAGAATAATCTCCTTTATCAATGTTCTGTTTTACTTAAAAATCCTTTTGCTTAAAAACTCTCAGTCCAAGCCATGTAGGAACGGCGAGCCAGATGGCCAGCATGCCTCCTGCGGTGAAAATACCGAGATTAGATCCGAAAAACCGGCTGAAAACTGCTCCTGTGTATCCCATCAATGCGGAGATATCGAATTCCAGCATCACCATGATTCGGGCGAGGTCAATCGGATTGAGCATCGATACGGCAATCACAAAGCGCTCCAGCGGGTATTGGCCGAATGTAAATATAAGCATCAAAACCAGGCCGTCGTAAAGGATCGCCATAAACAGCCAGATTACAATAGTGAAACCGAAGCCCTTGATACGGTCATCGTAAAATTTCAGGCCAAGAACAAATCCCAGGGAGACAAAAATCAGTGTAAGAATGCCGCCAAGGCCAAGGACCATCGCTGATGCACCGCCATCCAGTATCAGTATTCCGTGCCAGCCCAGGGGCAGCATCGAACCGATAATGAAGGCAGTCATCAGCGGGGTGGAGATTCCCAGAAAAAGGCCCCAGTAGAGAACTTTGCGGTCAATCGGTTGTGTGAGCAGCAGCTCCACAAATTCGCGCGACTGATAGATATATAATATTCCGTAGATCATCCCGACCAAAGGAATAAAAAGCAGCATAACGTTGGAAAGGCTCAGCAGTGCCTCAGCACCTCCACCCCCGAAGCGCAGCAGCGAATCGGTCAGCATCAGGAAAATTAACCCGTACCCGATAACCCATTTGCCGCGCAGCAGAGTTTTCCATTCGTTTGATAAGATGTGAAGTGTTTGTGATTTCATGTCAGGAACCCCTTTGTGTCTCTCACCTGCATCTGGCCTCACCACCGCCGGATGGGGGAGAAAGAACTCTTTAAAACGTTAAAATTTCGGTGGCTGTGTTTGAATAATTTTGGACTGGCTTATCGGCGGCGGCAGATTCAGCAGGTGAATCATCTCCCATCATCCGTGCGATTGCTGCTTCGAGGCGATCTTCCCTGCTCTCTTCAAGCAGGGCTTTCATTGTTCCGTAATAGCGGATATTTCCGTCGAGAATAAAGATGACGTGATCCACAAGTTGTTCGAGTTCACTCATAATGTGAGAGGTAATAATCACTGTTTTTCCGTTCGCTTTTTCCTCTTTTACCCGCTCTTTGAATTTGTGGCTGGAACGGGGATCCAGTCCGGCTGTCGGCTCATCAAAAAAGAGGATATCCGGGTTGAACATCATCGATAGGGTAGCCCCCACTTTCTGCCGGTTTCCGCCGGAAAGGGTGCGCAGCGGCTTATTCAGCTCGGACTCCAGGGCAAACTGCTCAATTAATTCCTTCTCAAATACTGGTTCCTGATTTCTCAGCCCTTTAATAAAGCTGAAAAGTTCATTAACTCTCATATTTTCGGGGTAGCGTGCCACCTGCGGCATGTATCCGATATCTTTCCGGTAATTCCAGTTGCCGTTCAGTAAAGTTTCGTTTACGCAGATGGAGCCTGAATCTGGCTTAACAAGCCCCAAAATGGTTTTAATCAGGGTCGTTTTCCCCGCTCCGTTGGGGCCAACAATTCCGGTGGCCTGTCCGCTCGGAATGGTCAGATTCATGCCTTTCAGAACCGGCAGATCTCCGAATGATTTTTTTAACTCTTTAATTTCGATCATTGTATTCTCTGCATTTTGGGTTGTTCATCAATTAAGGTTTGAGGGGTGAGCACGGGCATAATCCGTTCGGCCATATCAAGCAGGCGGATGAACATGCTGCGCATTAGGATCAGCGACTCGGGCTGCCGGTCGATGATGATGGAAAAAAGGCTGACCGGCCGGTAGGGGACATCACCAATACCGTCCCGGTCCAGGTCATATCCTTCATAATTGCTCCAGTAATTTCCCTCAAAAACGTTGTTGTTTCGCGGGCTGTCGGTGCGCACGTCAAAACTGTTCTCAATAAAATTGTTCTCTGTAAAGTAATTCCGGGCGCTGCTCGATTTAATGTTCACCGCCCAGCCGTTCAGTTCGATGTCATTTCTGTGAATCTTCAGATTGCTTGAACTCTCCGAATAGATCGCAACGGTGTTTCGGTAAAACCGGTTTCCTTCGATGGTGCTGTGACGCATATCCTTTAGCAGAAGGCCGTACGATGAACTGCCCCAGTTGTGCTCAAACAAGTTATTTTTCATATTCACGTTTTCGGAGTACATTACGGCCACACCGGCTCCATTGTCCCGGAATATGTTGTCGTAGTAGGTGCCGCCGTTCGAAAACATGTAATGCAGCCCGTATCGATTATTTTTATGGCTGAAGTTTCCGTGAATGCGGGCATCTTCTGCAAATTCAAGATAGATGCCGTCACGCATTCCCTGAACTGTGTTTCCGATGATTTCGGGATTCTTCACGTTCCAGAGGTGTATGCCGTTGCCCGAGGATGCTTCCCGTCGATCGTATGATTCAATCGTGTTGTTTTTGACGGTTCCCCGCTCGGTCTCCGCCAGATATATACCGAAAAAAACGTTATCGAGCCGGTTGTTTTCAACAAGAAAATCTTTAGCCTGATCAACGAGTATGGCAGCGTAATCGCGTATATAGCTGCGGCCGGTGTTTTTGATTTCAAATCCCTTAACCGTTACGCTGTCAGCTCGAATAACCAAAACCGTTCCCTCATGTTCTCCGTCAATCACAGGAAAATTTTCTCCGTTGATTGTGAGCGGTTTGGTGATTTCGATGTTGTTTTCGAAATAGGTTCCGGGCTTCACCTCAATGGTGCCACCCGGTTCGGATATCTCAATCGCCTCCTGGATGGAAGTAACGGGTCCGTTCGGGCTGACTGTAATCTGCCCGTGAGCGGTTCCGAAACCGATCAACAGAAACCCGATTATTCCCAATATGCTAATGGTAAATTTCATGATAATCTCCCTCTAATGATGTCCATGTGAGCTGTGGCTCTTATCGCTGAGCCACTCCTGCTCCACGATTTGCAGCACCTCATCAAAACTGATGATTTCACCGCCATACTCCTGCTGCATCTCCTCTGCAGATTCCCTGTTTTCAAAGGCCGACAGGTTCAGCCCCATCGGGCTGCGGAGAGTTTCGCTGTGCAGATAGAAAGCGGATCTTGCTTCCATCCATTCTCCGCGGTTCAGAAAATCGGGCACCCACGAAGAGTGGATATTTTCTGTATCATCGTTGGTCAATTCGTAAGCAGCCATACATTCGATGGAATCAAACTTGAACGACCGTCCCTGATTGTTCAGGGTTTGGGTGCCGAATTCAGGCTCGGTAATCATCATTCGGCAGTACGCACATTGATCCCCGCCGAAATCGATGGGCTGTGGTTTTGGCTCACAACCGGTAATATATGTAAGGGATGCCAGCAGCATCACAAGTAAAAAAGTTCTACCCCTCATGGTTTTCTCCTTTTTTGTTGAGCCACTCTGATTATGATTATTCAAAATGGCCTTTTCAGTATTTCAATTTCAGTTTTTCGAGCACTTCGTCCGGGCTGATCCCATTCATTCCGCCGAGGCTCCTTGTTTGTGAATAGATTTTAATTGGTTGCAGTTAAATCACCGGAGTTTTTTTCAATCTCCCACTCCTCACTCACCAACTCCAGTACTTCATCCCATTGCAGGTACGGGCCGGGATATGCATCGTAGACAAAAGTTTTCATTTTTTTATTGGATGCATCCACAGCAGATAGAAACATACCGTTCGGACTGGGTCGAAGGTGGCTTTTCAGATATGCCAGTTCATCCACCGGCATCAGTTTTTTGCCGTGTACAAAGTCAGTGATCTTTATCGAATGGACCGCAGATTTATCATCCAGTTTCAGATAATAACCGGCCACACACTCCACCGACATGAAATTGAGCACGGTTCCATCGTTCATCACGATTCTGCCACCGTAGCGTTCTGTTTCTATCAGGTCTCCGGTAAAGGCACAAATGTCGCTTCCATAGCTGATCTGCTCAACAGCAGCGGTATCAGCAGAAGTCCTTTCGGTAGTTTTTTCCGCGCAACCGGTTGCCAGCCAAACCAATCCTGCAGTCAGAATGATGGTAATAATTTTTGTGTTGAAGAAGTTCATGTTGATTCCAAAGGTTTATTTTTTGTTATTTTCCTCACCATTTTCGAGAGGAGATTCCTGTTAAATTTTTTCAGCTATCTTCATCTGATTTGTTAATAAACTTTTTTTCATACCAGACGACTCCTCCGGCAAACAGCATCGACAGACCGATAAAAATAGAACCTGTATAGGGCCATGAGCAGGCATTGATATTCAGCAACTGCTTGCATCCGATTAGCGGGGGCTGATAGGTCATGCCCGGTACTTTAATCGGGGCATCCGGGCTCAAATTATTTCCGTATTCGTGGCCCCACAGGTAAAAATCTACCAGTCCGGCAACTCCCAGGATCACCATTAGTATAATCCAGGTAATCACCAGTTTCATGCTTCCGATAGCAGCAGCGATTAAGCCAAAAACAATTAAAAATCCGATGACCCAAGGCATCACATCAAATTCCCAGAAATCCTCTCTGTGAATTTCTGCCATTCCGATGTAATGGTTCAGCGTATTAATACTCTGTAAATCGTGCCTTTTATGGCCGGTTACATCATCAATGTGAATGTACATGCCAATTCCTTCAGGATACTGTGGTGCAGACATGTCGATAGTCCAAAACGGAAAATAAAACAGGCCTGCCAGCAGCATCGCCGCTAATCCCATTGCTATTCTTGATTGAGTTTTCATTTTATTTATGATTCTTTTGAAAGTTTTTTATTTGATGAAATTTATTTCACTTACTCTTTAGAGGCAGGGAGATTTCACTAAGTAAAAGACCGTCGGTTTTAAATTCCCGGGTCCGGTTTTGAAACCGGACCCGGGTTGCTTTGGGATCAACTACACCCGGCTTTCACGCCGGGCTGAGGGGTAAAGCGTTAGTTAGTACCAGTTCTCCAGGCAAGGGAAACGTCCGAGTCAGCCGCTGATACCCGAATGTACCCCTGCATCTCCTGGTGGAGTGCCGAGCAGAAAGCCGTGCAGTAGAACGGATAAATTCCGGTTCTTGTCGGCTCCCATTTCAGGGTTTTGGTCTGTCCGGGTGCAACCAGAATTTCAGAGTTCTGAGCACCTTTCACGGCGATTCCGTGTACCACATCCCACTCCTGCTCAAGGTTCGTCAGGTGGATATATACCGTGTCGCCAACGCGAATTCCTTCGATGTTATCAGGCCGGAAGTGGCTTCGGGTTGAACCCATGTAGATTCGTACCACATCTCCATCCCGCTCAACACGGTTGTCGGCGATTCTCAGCAGTGCATGCGGATGGTCGTTCTCTTCCATCTCGTAAATCTGTTTCACATTTTGTGTGATTTTATCAGCGCGGATTGCTTGTGCGTAATGCGGTTCTCCAATGGTTGGAAAATCAAGCAGCAGTTCCATTCTGTCGCCGGAAATATCATAAAGCTGAGCCGGGTGGTTCTGCTTTGGTCCGGTTGGCAAATAGCGGTCTTTGGCCGTCTTGGTGAGGCCAACGAGGTATCGCGCATCGGGATTTTTGGTGTCGCCACCGGTAATCATCAGGTGGCCGATGGAGTAGTAGGCGTCAATTCTGTCAACTACTTCAAAGGTTTCGAGAGACCATTTTACGATCTCTGATGAGATGTAAACCGAGGTGTAGGCATAGCCGCGGCCATCAAATTCGGTGTGAAGCGGGCCTAATCCCGGATTTTCAACTTCACCTGCGATGGTTGCGTCATAACTCAGGATAGGGATATTTTCCACATTTCCTTCAAAATCGCGGTTTTCGATAGCTTCGATCATTCTACTGAACGAATGAACCGGAATCACAGTGGCAAGTTTACCGCCTGCGGCGATGTATTCTCCAGTGGGATCAATATCGACACCGTGCGGAGATTTGGGTGTGGGCAGAAAGTAGATGAATTCCTGGCCATCTTCCGGTGTAAGTACGGTTACCTGGTCTTTTACATCGTTGATTGCGAATCCCTGATTGCCTTCGTAATAGTTATGATAATACTCGGCACTCATGGTTTCACCGTGACCATTGCGAACCAGTTCGGCGGCGCGTCTCCAGTTAACAGCAGCTATGTAATCTTTGTCATTTCTTGACGCATTTACCTCAAGCATGGTGTGAGCTTCTTCCGTGTTATATGTGGTGAAGAAGACCCAGTCCTCAGAAACTCCTTTTCCGGCACGGCCCAGGTCGTAGTTATACGGGGGTACGATGATTTGAAAGCCCATATTCATCATACCGGTCTCGGAGTCCAGCTCAATGAAAGAGAGGGCTCCGCGGAATTCCTCGCTGTAACTGTCAATCGGTACGTCCAGATCCATCTCATAAGGGATACTGAAACGAGTTGCACCGATTACATACTCCGAATTGGAAGTAACAAACGATGAAGCGTGATTACCGCCAGTGTTGGGAAGCTCCAGAATCTCTTTGGTTTCAAATGTCTGCAAGTCAATACGGGCAATTCGCGGCGTATTGTTTGCATTGATGTAGATCCAACGGCCGTCCGCATCACCATTGGTTTGTGATATATGCGGATGGTGAGAATCATCCCAGGGGATAAATCCATAGCTTGTTTGCAGAAGTGGCTTGGTCTCTTCGGAGTATCCGTAACCAGTTTCAGGATCCTGTGAAAATACAGGAATCACTTTCAGAAAACGGCCTGAAGGAAGTCCCCAGACACTGAGCTGCCCGCTGTATCCACCCGAGAAGAAGCCGTAGTATTCATCGTGCTCTCCCGGAGCTACATACACTTTTTGGGCGGCATCCCGCGTGTCCATCATACCCTGCTGGGATGGGCATCCCGCCAAGATAAGTCCGGCTGCAGCAATCAAGCCTATACCGACAAAAAGGCTGCGTAGTTTTTGTGTTTTATCTTTTTTCATTGTATTGGTTTTTAGTGGTTTGGATGTTATTCATTAAAGGTTTGCATCATAGTCTCGCATAAATTCAACAAGTGCTCTTGCATCTTCTTCACTTACATTTTGATAGGGCATTTGTGTTAAATATTCACGCAGTAGAGCCTGACCGATAGGATGTCTGTCAATATTTTCCCGCGGGTTCAGAATGAAGTTCATTATAAATTCAGGAGTACGGGTTTCAGTAACACCCGCTAGCGGTGGACCTACCATACGCCCCTGCATATTGTGACACATTTCACATTTCATCTCGTAGATATTCCGTCCTTTTTCAATTTTTTCAGGGTCCAGTTCATCATCCAGAGTTATTCTTTCAGTAATAGGGCCAATTCCGTGTTCCAGTTCAAATTCTGTTAACCCTTCCTCCTGGGTGTCAGGCTGGCTGGCTCTGTCAGCTCTCTCTTCCCCTCCGCAGGCAGTTAGAGAAAAAGCCAGAACTAAAAAAATGAATGTTGTGAGTAGGTTTTTAATAGATGTCATAGTAATTAGATTTAAGAGTATTATGTCTTCAAATAATTCAAAAAAAGGTTACAAATTTGCGAATTGAGCACTTTTCCTCTCAAAGGATCGCTGCAATTCCCTGTTTTTTGCGATCGCTTCCAGATTGTACTCATTCATCATATTGATGATATCTGTTTTTAAAACTGACCACTGATCATGAAGCGCACAGGGTTTCATAACTCCGCATCCGGGTAAACCAAGCACACATTCATTAATCATATAATCGCCATCGATAGATTCGACGACATCCATGAATGTAATTTTGTTTGCCGGCCTGGCCAGTTTTACCCCGCCATTCGGGCCCTTATACGATTCCAGAAGTTCTGCTTTAGTCAACTCCTGCAATACCTTGGTCAAAAAGTGAAACGAGATATTCAACTCATCACTCAGCTCGCGAATGGTAATGAAACCATCGTTTTTTTTGGATGCAATCAGCACAGAAGCCCTGAGTGCGTAAATACACGATTTTGATAAGAGCATGAGGGTGAATTTGAAATCAGAAGTAATGGTATTAAGACTATTTTATCTTAATATACACAGTTCATGATATACTGGTCAAGATTATTTTTAGTTTTTTTATTAAATCTGTCACAAATGAACCAGGCTGATAAACATGCAATCAGTGTTTTACTGGCAGAGGAGCATCTCTACATGAAAATAAATCGAATAATTTTAACAATTTCATTGTGAATAAAGAGAGATGGCGTTAGCCAGATGATCTCACAAAACATCAAGGGAATGTGCGGAACCTGTTTCTTGGCCATCTATCATAACCCCTCTTCAATAAATTGAATTCGGGTTTCATAGGTGGGTTTGTTTTCCAAGGGCAATTCGTCTTCATCAATAAAGCTCATGATGGCTTTGTGAGAGGTGGATCGCCCCTCAGGTGTTGTCCAGAGTATGTGCCCGACATTGCGGATAAGATGACTTCGGCTGATGGAATAATGCTCGAAATACTCCATCGCAAATCCGCGCGGAACATAGCTGCATTCACCAAGAAGCAGCAGCACAGGTATGCCAAGTTCACGAAGATCGGGCTTTTCCGCTTCCATGAAAGTTTCCCGAATAATCATGGTAGCTAAAAGATTTACAGGAAGGTGTTCAAATTCAAGAAGCTGATCTTCATGTTCCCTGCAATAGGAATTACTGACTGCTTTTTTCTGAAGATCGGGCCCAAATGAATATAAAACCTCTTTCTGCCCCACGAATCGATTGTCGCTTGGAAGTATCATGGATAGCAGAAGTCTTGGAGAACGGATGACTTCATGGAATTCCAGCCCGTCCACATTCTCAGCTTTAGTTGTTTTCTTTTTAAAGTGAGGATGGTCTGAATCTATATCTGCACCCGGCAGCGGACCTGGTTCGGTAAATATGATTTGGCGAACATCAAAAAGTTCTCCATAGTCAGCCATAAATGATGTAGCCAAAGCTGCTCCATACGACTGGCCAAATAAAATGACAGGAGTATCAACCTTTTTAATTACTTCCATAAGATCGTCCACATTTCCCTGGTGTGAATATTCGGAAAGGTCTACAGTGGGTGAACGGCCGGCACCCACCTGGTCATAAATAACCACCCGAAATCCTTCATCAGAAAATCCGGAAATAAAGTCACGGTCAAAGTCGCGCACATATGCACCCGGGCCACCATGTATAAACAGAATAGTCTCCTCCCTCGGCTCTGTATTCTCAGGCGGAAGGTGCTGAGAAACGGAAACAGTACGGTCACCCTCCAAATCCCACATTTCGAAGCGGGGATCATCCGGGTCAATGGGAAAATCAAACTGTTTAAGCGGTACCATTGACCAGGCCGCAAACAGAAACGCTATCATTACTGGAGCAATTCGCAGCATTTTCCCGATTAAGCTCAGTTCCCTTCTTGCTACTATCAATGCCAGACCAACTCCCGCCGCAAGTGTAATTCCAAAAGCCGGGTAGCCGTGAAGGTAGCCATTTGTTATCCAAAGCAATCCCGTTAAAAGTGCAAATAGTAAAGCACCTGTCAGGAAATAAAGAAGAGTCAATCCGATGATTTTCAATACTTTCAAAGGTCTGAATTTTTTGAAATGAATATCCGGATTATATCATGTTGAAACAGTGCTTGTAATTTGGATTGTTCCCAGTGCAGATTTAAACAGTTAAACATCGGATGAGTTTTTTAGAAAAAATAGAATAATTAAATCCAGAAAGACTCATCCGATGAGGTCACGAAAGAAAAATTAATCCAGCCCAACCCTGGCGTAGAAATCAACAAGAACATCGCGGTATTGACGATAACGTGGCAGATCGGTGTGTTTGGCACCGGCAATTTCAACGAGGCGCTTTTGGGTGGAGGCGGATGCCTCGTACAGCTCTTCGGCCATTCGGAAAGGTGTTACATCATCAAACGCACCGCCCATAATCAATACAGGAAGGTTGATACGCTCCACACGTACCAAATTATTCTGATCCTGAATGGGCTGATCGATGCGGAAACGAACAAAGGGACGGGCGATCCACGGCACCAGGCGGCGGGTCCAGCGATTTACCTCGGTAATCGGGCTTTCCAGAATATATCCGGCAACTTCTTCCTCTTCGGCAATCATTGCGGCGAGGAAGGTTCCCATCGCATGGCCGTGCACAAAAATGGTTTCCTGCGGGGAAGGGGCGGCGCTTCTGGCATAACTGTATGCAACCCGTGCATCGGTTTTTAACCCCTCAACCGTTGGAGTTCCGCTGCTTCGCCCATATCCTCTGTAATCGAGTAGCAAAATATTAACAGGCACATTTCGGTACGCCTCAATAAGCGTGCGTGAGGTCACCATTAAAAAACCGGTACCACCGTAATAGATGACAGTCGCATTGGCATCATCGCGCTCCAGAAACCACGCATCAATTTCAGTGCCATCTTCCGACTGAAGGTTGACATCATGCAGCTGGTACGGATCAATATTGAAGGTTTCGGGTGTAACGGTGCGGTAGGCATCAAATGCATCGCGCTCGGTGATTTCGATCGTGGTACAGGCACTTAAAAATAAAAAGAAGAGGACAGAAACTGCCAGAGTATAATTTTTCATAGAACTTTTGATAGAATGATCGTTTTTTTTGAAGAAAGAAAAAGGCACTGGAAATCAAAATTACCTCTTCACCAGCCCGTACTGCTTTTTAACCAGGTTGTTTACACTAATATAGGTTTCAGTTGAATATTATCCATGAAAAATTTTGAGAACCAACGATGAAAGTTCTTTTTATACAGAGTCGGAATCGTTTCAGTTGTCATAATTAACAGAATTATAATCCTTTAAAGACATAATTTTAATCTTGATTTCCGCCTCTGAGTGTTGCAAATTTTCACCCTCAAATCTCAAACATATTATTTTTTAAATCAGATTTCATATGAAGTCTGTTTTATCCGTTGTTTTCGCCTTAGTATTCCTGTTTTACTTTTCTGATGAAGTTTTATCCCAAAATTATGTACAAGGTTATGTATATGAAGACCTCAATCAAACAGGCCAGCTTGATGACGGCGACCCCGGAATTCCCGGAGTGATGGTCTCTAACCAGCTTGATCTGGCAATTTCTACCTTCTTTGAAAGAATGAGGGAAGAGTATGACGATAAATTTCTCGGTTGGATTCAGCCCATCCAGACCACCCACATCTGGCGGGCCGATCTCCCGGAAGGGCTTAGCACAGGTATCAATAAACTGGAAATTCATTCCCGTGATATGTTCGGGCAGGAATTTACTCAAACGAAAGTGCTGGAGATTGTGGAGTAAACAAGATAGCAATTGACATCAGNAGATTTTATACTGATGTGAAAACTTCAATCTGCCTGTTTTCATCAGGCTAAATGAGCTTCTTATGTTCGAAATTGTGGAATCCGGTGCTAAAATCAGCAAGTCACAATACAAGAAAAGGCTTCCGGAGCTCCGGTTTGAACTATTACAGGCTCAGTTTGCACTTCAGAAAGCCGGGATTCCGCTGCTTATTATTCTGTCCGGAGTAGAGGGTGCCGGAAAAGGTGAAGTCGTAAACCGGCTCAATAGCTGGTTGGACACCCGATATATCGAAACAAATGTGTTTCGGGTTGAATCGGACGAACAGAAACGCCGCCCTTTCTACTGGCGGTACTGGCGAAAACTGCCGTCAAAAAAACAGGTGGGTATTTTCATCGGTTCATGGTATCGTAGTTCCATTCTCAAACGTGTTCAAGATGGTATTAACGATGCCGAATACGATTCGGAATTACACCGCATTCTTATTCATGAACAGATGCTTGCCAAAGACGGGATGCTGATTGCAAAATTTTGGTTCCATATTTCTAAAAAAGAGCAGAAAAAACGTCTCCGGGTGCTGGAAAAAAATGAACGTACCCAGTGGAGGGTCACTGAAGAGGACTGGAAACACCACGACCAATATGATGATTATAAAACAGCGAGCGAGCGCGCCATTCGAAAAACCGACACTGCCGACGTACCCTGGCACGTGTTAGACGCTTCGCAGGATCGATATCGGGACCTTGCTGTGATGGAAATTTTGCTGCAAAAAATGAATATGGCACTCAAATATAACGGCGGTGAAAATGAGAGTTCAGCAGGAAAAAATATCCAGTCACAATCTGCCCTCAAGCCAAAAAACATTCTCGACCGGATTGATTTAACGCAGGCTATTGAACAGGACGTCTACTCTTCAGAATTTGATGAATTAAAACTGGAAATCGATTACCTGGCCTGGCAATGCTACCGGAACGGGATCTCTTCAGTTTTTGTGTTTGAAGGATGGGATGCGGCGGGGAAAGGAGGAGTCATACGCCGGCTGATTCAGGCGATGGACGCTAAACTTTACCGTGTTATTCAGATAGCCGCTCCCACCGATGAAGAGAAAGAACACCACTACCTGTGGAGGTTCTGGCGGCATATTCCGCGGGATGGTAAAATTACGATATACGACCGCTCCTGGTATGGACGTGTACTTGTGGAGCGGGTAGAGGGATTTGCCACAGAAGCGGAGTGGGGCCGGGCCTACAGCGAAATCAATGAGTTTGAACAGCAGTTAACCGAACATGGAACGATCGTTCAGAAATTCTGGCTGCATATCAGTTCTGATGAACAGTTAAGACGATTCAAAGAGCGTGAAATAACAGATTATAAAAAGCACAAATTAACTGAAGATGATTGGCGCAACCGCGACAAGCATGAACTTTACAAAGACGCTGTTCACGATATGGTTGCCAAAACCGGCACGGAGTATGCCCCCTGGAACATTATCGCCGCTGATGACAAAAATCACGCTCGGATCTCCGTGCTGAGAATCATCCGGGATAAGCTGGAAGAAGCGCTTAAATCTGCCTGATCACTTCACCACACCTCATCATTCGGTCTCCGTGGTAAGGATTGCGGATATCTTCTTCGCGACTCAGCCAGTCAGCAGAACCATCACGCACCATCGGGCAGCTCTGATGATACACCTCGTATCCAACGGGGCGAAAGGTGTCCACCATATCGATCATCGCATCGGATATATACTCAAAATGATAGCGCTGATCGTCTACATCATCCTGGCTGATTAGTTCACTGCTGCTGTTAACAATTACTTCGCTGAAGGAAATCCATATCGCCTGTGTCTCTTCATTCANGCTGGATGCATCAACACCATCCGCCTCGTTTTTAAAGGTTTCAGCATACATCTTGGCTTGTTCCGCATCCGATTCAACCAGTGCGTTTTTCAGATCAAAATAGTGTTCCAGGATTGTGGCCATCTGTCCGGTAAATTCCGGGGTGGTTTCAATCATCTGCATCTGCATCTGTTGCTGGCGCTGTTCCTGTTGAGCCTGTTCTTGTTCAGTTTCACCACATGCGGCAAAAAACAGTAAGACAAAGGGGATAAGGTAAACGAATGAACGATTCATAAATATGTTAATCTAAAGTTGGTTTGATTTTGTAATAAAAATAATAATTTCTCTGCCGTAATGAATGCAAATTCACTCATCTTTATTATTTTAAAACAAAATTGTTGTGAGCTGTTCGTAAAAATGCTGCCTCTGCTCCACCGGAGGTCTGAGCCAGTCGGCTTTTTATGCGTTTATCAATTTTGAAGATAGTATAAAAAGTTTAATTCACAGTGGCGCACGGATTTTTTTAGCGACGATACCTGACGGGATAAAAAGTTACCCGTATATCGCAGTTCAGTCGATAAATGCGCTCATTTAATCAGAACTATTAAATTATCCATTCAAAAAAATGAAGATAACTTCACTTCTTACTTCCATCACTGCTGTTTTATTGATTTTCGGTACTGCGATTTATTCCGAAAATTCCAACAGTGAAACGGAACCTGCAAACTTTGAAGCAGAAACAAATAAACTGGTGCTGGTAGCAGGAGCAGCAAGCCACAGTACCGGAACCCACGAACATCGCGCGGGGGTTATTCTATTTGAGCGTTGTCTGGCCGATATACAGGGACTGGAGGTGAGCACTCATTTTGAGGGATGGCCGGAAGATGATTCCGCTTTCGACAATGCCGATGCTATTTTCATGTTTATGGATGGCGGTGAAAATCACCCCGTTGTACAGGGCGACAGACTTCATCTCATTCAAAGGCACATTGACCGGGGGGGCAGTTACGGAGCGATGCACTATGCCGTGGAAGTGCCTGAGGAGAACGGCGGCGGGGAGTATCTCGATTGGATCGGCGGTTACTACGAAACTCATTATTCCGCCAACCCCATCTGGGAGGCTGAATTTAAATATATTCCCAATCACCCTGTGATGAACGGAGTGGAGCCGTTTTCCACGAATGATGAGTGGTACTTCAGCATCCGATTCCGACCTGATATGGCGGGAGTTACACCGCTTCTGGTAGCTACTCCGTCTGATGATACCCGCGACGGGCCTTACGTTTGGCCCGAGGGACCATACGAGCATATTCAGGAAGCAAAAGGGCAGAGCGAAGTGCTTTCCTGGGTGGTGGAGCGTAATGATGGCGGCCGAGGTTTTGGCTACACTGGCGGCCATTTTCATGATAACTGGGGTAATGAACACAATCTTACCTACGTACTGAACGCACTCGTTTGGTTGTCCGGTATGGATGTTCCGGCTGATGGAGTGCAGTGCCGGGTCAGTGAAGCTGACTTGCAGGAAAACCTGGATGAGTAAACCATGGAAGTCCGGGTTAAAAACTTCCGAAATAATACGTGACTTCGTTTCGAGTTGGCTCCCATCCAATGGAAATTCCGATATCTACTGAAAGATTACTGAGACGAAAGCGGGATCGAATACCTGCCCCGAACAGACTTCTTGACTCTTCCATAAGTCCGGGCTGGTCCAGATCTGCCACGGTCTGTGAAAACAGAACCAGATAAATATTGGAAAGGTAAAACGGGAGCAGTAGTCCGCCGTCATCGGGATAAACAAGCGGAATGGTGTATCGGGTATTGAGGATGCCCACGTTATTAGCTCCAATGACCGGAATTTCAGAGAAATTTTCTGATAACTGGCTCTGTACATTAAACACCGGAACATCGGTTTGTGTATAAGTTTCTGCCGAAATTCGGAGCGACTGGTTCCAGTGTGAAAGCGGTGATATAAAAGTGATGACTCCTGCTCTTAACCCTTTCCGTTGTGAAAGATTGCCTGTAATCGGCTGCTGACCGGTTTGAATTCTGATTTCATCACTGTTCAAACCGTAGCGGCCTTCGGCAAAAAGTGCCCAGCCGCTGTTGGGCTGAACATCGCGTATAAACTGACGCAGGTTCAGGTTCAGTACGGTGCGAAAGCCTACGGTATGACGAGTTCCGAACTCCGATACGGGTAAAGATGAAAGTTCCGGATCCAAAAATCGAAGCTGTGAAATAAAATACTGAGGTTCTAAGAGCAGCGAGCTGAACCGTGCATTGCTCTCAAGTCTCAGCGGTATGGGCACTTTCAGCGAGGCTCCGCGATTTTGCTGAAGCAGCGTGATAATTTCAGGGTCGGGTTGCAGTTCGGCATCTCCGTTTTCAAACTCACCGCCAACATTAAACCCTGTAAACACCGGTTCATTAAATAACTCCGTACGAAAACCCGGATAAAAACGCTTGTTTACGTATGAAAAGCTGTACCAGAATTTATCAGCCAGATGGTTCATTTCACCAGACCACGCCTGCTGGTTCATCTGGTCCACACCTTCAAGCCGGATTCCAATTCGGTTGTGCCCGTTTTGGCGTTCATACGTGGGTAGCCAGATCCGGGGACTCAGCCAGCCGGTTCCGGTACGATATTCTGTAATCTCCCAGTCATCCTCGTCAAGTTCTATGTCCCGGTTCATAAGGGGCCGGGCGAGCTGTTCATCAATTGCGGGCTGATGTGTCCAGAGTTCACGCGGAACTGTACGGGATAGGGTGTCATCAATATCGAGCAGAAAGAGTTTTCGCTCATCCTTTTTCTGGCCAATGTATGCGATCGTGTTTCCATCGGGTGAGTAAGAAGCTTCAAATGCGTTGTGTGAGCTCTCGGTCAGTTGACGGACTTCATCGCTGCGGGTATCGTACTCAAACAGATTCATCGTTCCGGTAAAATCACTTACGAATAGAAATTTCTCTTCGGCGGGATGCCATGCCACATCATATACAGCGCCATTTTTAAAAACGATCTCTGCATCATCAAGAAAAAGCTCTTCGGTTTCATCGAGGTCTTCAAACCAGACTCCCTGTACACTTTTAACCCTGCCGATGACCGCCGCTTTGCCTTGCCGAAAAGGGTTCGGTGCAACTTGCACAACCGTGGAGTGGTATGGGCGGGAATATTTTCTTTTGATTTCACCGGAATGATTCAGCTTTATGAGACTCATTTCATTGGCATCAACCTGTAGTGCAGCGATAACATCATTCATAACCGCAGGCGAATTGAGGCGTTTTTTTTGTGTGATCCGTTCGGACTGTTTCGTTTTCAAATCAAGCTGATGGAGGTCGCCCTGGAAAATGTTGTCGTATAGTAAATCGGCATGGTACCTGGAATAGATCAGTGAACTTCTGTCTTCCGAAAGTTCATACTGATGATCTGAGGTGATCGATACTTCATAGACAAAACCGATCTCTTCGCTGGTGGTATTATAGTGGTAAAAACCGGTGGGCCGATTGCAGGTACGGGCAAAAAAAATAATGGATTCATGATCCAGCCATAGCGGACGCTGAAGTCTCTGGCAGTTTGCCGGAAAATTTACTTCAACGGAGAAGCTGTCTGTTATCGGTTCCAAATCGGCAAGCCGGGCGTTTTCAGTTTCTTTTTTCTCTTCGCTGAACCGGTTATAAAGTGTTCGAGGCCAATAACCGGTTGAATGACGGAGTGCGGTTCCAAAACCGAGAAGAGGCCATTTGTAGTGAAATTCGATGGCTTCCTTCATCGTTTCGTTTCCGTATGTTTGCAAGAGCCATCGGGTAAAATCATATCCGCCTATATAGTGGCGGTCGAACGGAGGAGTAAAATCTGTTCTTTGAAATAGTTGTCCCATCGACCATTCCCGCTCCGTATCCAGCAGGGTATTAAACTGGTTTCTGAAATAGGGGTAGTGGCCCCGTCCCGAACCTTCTATCGGGCCGTGGCTTTCATGATAAACAGCAATCCCTTCATGCACTCCAAATGGCGCCGCCGAGTGGACACTGCGGCGCATATCAGGTGAAAAAATTCCTACCAGGCTGGTGAATGAGAATGGATTTACACTAAAGTGCATTACGTGGGCCAGCTCATGTGGCAGAACCAGTTCAAGCCAGTCTCCAGTGCGAGGATTCATGCTCTTCCCGATGTTAGGTGCCAGTTGAATTTCAGAACGAAAATTGTTTGTAGAAACGAATCCGTTTGGAATATCACTCTCGGTATTGATGATAAAAGGAAAGCTGCGGATGCTGCCCCCAATCAGCTTTTGGGCATCTTTATAATCACTCTCCAGGATTTTCAGTGAGCGAATGGCCTGTTCCTGATATTGTTCGGGATAGATGACCCGGAAATGATCAGTTGATATTTGCATCCAGTACTGTCCGGGAGCACGATATTCTGTCTGATAAAACTGTCCGTAAACCGGGTTTGCTAAAAGCAGGAAAAAAACCAGTAGATAGAGTTTACGGGTCATATACAGTAAGTTAAATCAGCATCCAGTAAAGATATATCAGAGCAAAAACCGAAAGAAAGGTGATGCCCGATACGCTCAGCCAATATAACCATTTTTTGGGCCTGAACGATTCTTCAACTTCGGGCCGATGGATCAGTTTATGATTCATAAATGCCAGAACTGGGGCTGCCAGAAAAGAGAGAGTGGTTGCAAGATCAATTAAAAATCGAAACTGATCTCCTAAAACAAACAGTAAAATAAGAGTGCCTGCACTGATGCCCACCAGGAGATAGGCATATACAGAACGGTTTTCGTCTGGTTTTTTGCCATCCCTGGTTACAAAAATCATTTGGTTTACCACTCGCGGATAGGTGTCGGTCACCGTTAGTGTGGTACTGAACATTGTGGTGAATGCACAGATAACAATGATGAAATAAGCCCACTCACCCAGTGCAACCGTGTAAAGCTCTATAAGCTGATTTGAAAAACCGGCCGCGCTTGCTGCAAAATCCTCCCCAGAGCCGTACATCACCAGGGCGCCAAGTGTAAGGAACGAAAGGGCAATGACAGCCGCCCCTATATATCCCAGGTTGAAATCGAAGAGCACTTCACTGAGTTTGGGTTTGTAACCGGTTTGCTTTATTCGTTCCACTGTCCAGATCGACTGCCATGCAGAGGCATCAATGGGAATTGGCATCCAGCCCATGAGTGCAATCAAAAACGCTACACCGGAAACGGTCCACACATCGGGTGCGAGAAAATCGGGTTTTGGTGTGTAGCCTATGTTCAGAAATGCGAGAATCATTGCTGTTATGGTCGAAAATGCAAGGACAATCATCAGTATTTTAATCGCTTTATCGAGCAATGCATAGGTGTTTCTCACAAGATATAAAACGGAGAACAGGAGAATGATGGCGCTCCATAAAAGGACAGGAAGATCTATCCCGGTGAGATTGGTGGCAAGGCTTGCAGTTACCATGGTTACAGCAGCATGTACGGCAAACATGGTGCTAACTGTAAAAATATTGAAAACCCAGAGCGCCCATTGACCCATACCTGCATAACCTTCTATCATATTTTTGCCTGTGGCGAGGGCATAACGAGGGCCGAACTCGAGAAATGGATATTTGAAAAAATTTGCAAGTACTACTGCCCAAACCAGTGCAAACCCAAACTCAGCTCCCGCACGGGTTGATTGAACCAAATGAGAAACGCCTATCGCTGCGGCAGCCATTATGATTCCCGGTCCCAAACTGTATTTAATTCCCTGTAGTGTAGATGATCTCATTATTTCAGGCTAAAAGCTTTTACAATCACACGACTTATTGATGGTTATTATTATAGCAAGTTGATCTCATTAATTTACCAGGGTAAGAATAACTTATTTATCTTCCTTAAATCCAAATCAACGATTCAAAATGGAACATTTCGACTCAGATTTTTTTTATTTTAAAGAAGTACTAACTAATATATAAAATGGAGGTTTTTAAAGGATGGTAAGCGAAAAAACAATCCAAGAACTCATCGATCATAAAAGTGACCTTTCTGTCACCATAACTTTGCCAACTCATAAAAAAGGAGAAGAATCAAAACAAGACCCAATTCGATTTAAAAACCTGATCGCAGAAGCTTCATCAAAAGTAAATGAAAAAGTTAAGAAAAACGGATTTTCAGAAAAATTGTTGAAACCAGCAAAAGAACTGCTGGAGAAACCTTTGTTTTGGTCTCATCTGGATAAAGGCCTGGCTGTTTACCTGACCGAAGATAAATTTGAAATTCATAAACTTCCCTATGATGTTGACGAGCAGGTATTTGTGGGAGATCATTTCCTGATTACTCCGCTTTTGCCTATGACCAGTATGGACGGTACCTTTGGTGTGCTATCTGTGAGCCGCCAGAATATCCGCCTGCTTCGATGTACCCGCAACACAGTGCAGGATATCACACCGTCAGAAATACCTACTTCTATTTCAGACTATCTCGAAATTGATCCGGAAAAGCAGCTTCAGTTCCACACAGGTGCCAGTGGCCAGGCCGCGGTGTTTTTTGGTCACAATGCTAACGAAGAGGATAAGATGGTTGTAGTAGAACAGTACTATCGTGAAATCGAAAAAGAGATAACAAAAACACTCAAATCGATTAGTGATCCTCTTATCCTGGTCGGCCTTGTTGAAAATACCGGCCTTTACAGAAAAGTAAACACGTATAAGCGCACGGTTAATACAAAAGTGAAACACAATCCGGATGAGCTCTCCGACAAGGAGCTGAAAGAGAAAGGTTGGGATGTTGTTCGTGAGTATTTTTTGAGTGATATGTATAACTCACTGGATAAATTTGCGAAAAGTACAGATGATAAAGTTTCGAACAATCTGGGTGAAATTGTTGAAGCCACTGTGATGGGTAAATCTCAAACCATTTTTATTTCAAAGGGTGAAAAAAAATGGGGCGTTTATGATGCCGAGAATCATACGGTTCATTACAGCAGCCAGCCCAAAAACGATGATGTGGAGTTGCTGAACTGGCTTTCCATCACAGCATTTAAAACCGGCAGCAAGGTTTATATTCTGCCAAAAGAAGAGATGCCAATACATTCTACCGTTGCGGCAGAATTTCGTTTTTGATTTTAATCAACTATTACCCGCCAGGTTTTTAAACCGGGCGGGTTTCTTTTTTTAAATTACTCTTTTTCTGCCAATTCAAGCCATATCATGGTTTTCTTATCGATCAAATCTGAGAGTTCTCCATAGCGTTCCGACTCCTCCCGGAGCTCTTCGGGTGAGAGCTTGCCGCTGGAAAGGGTACTTTCAATTTGTGATTTTTCCTCTTCGAGTGTTTGAATCTCTTTTTCCAGTTTGCCGAATTCCTTTCGTTCTTGGAATGAGAGTTTATCAGATTCCTTTTTACGGGCAGGTTTTTTATTCACTTTCCTGGGTTCACTTTTCGCTTTTCCCTTTTTTTTCTGTTCGGTTTCCTCATTAACCCTCATCTGCCGATACTCCATATAAGTGCCATGGTGGTCGTAAATAACCCCGTCTCCTTCAAACACAAAATAGTGCTGTACCAGTTTGTCCATAAAAAAGCGATCGTGAGAGACAACTATCAGGCATCCGCCAAAATTTTCCAGGAACTCTTCCAGCTTTTGCAAGGTGGGGAGATCGAGGTCATTGGTCGGTTCGTCCAGGATTAAAAAATTGGGATTTTTGACAAGTACCATCATCAGACCGAGACGCCGTTTTTCTCCACCGCTCAATTTATGAACTGGTGTATACTGCATTTCCGGTGTGAACATAAAATGCTCAAGAAATTTGGATGCTGATACCCGATTTCCATCTGCCAGTTCGATCACCTCCGCCACTTCTTTGATCACGTCAATCACTCTCATCTCTTCATCGAAATGAATACCATCCTGCCGATAGTGACCGTATTCGATGGTCATGCCCGTTTTTACATCGCCCGAATCGGGTTTTTCTTCACCGGTTATAATTTTCAAAAAAGTGCTCTTTCCCACTCCGTTTTTTCCGATAATGCCGACTTTCTCCCCTTTCTTGAAAGAGTAACTGAAATCATCCAGGATAACTGTATCACCGAACTCTTTGGAAATCGTTTCCAGTTCCAGGATCTGACCGCCCATTCGTTTCATCGAAACATTTAGTTCAATCTCGCTCTCCTGCCTGCCCTGCGATGCCTGATCCTTTATTTCATAAAAAGCATCAATCCTCGATTTTGATTTTGATGTGCGTGCTTTGGGCTGGCGGCGCATCCACTCCAGCTCTTTTTTCAGAAGCTGGCCGGCTTTTGCAGTTTCTGTTTTTTCGATCTCCTCCCGCTCGGCTCGTTTCTGTAAAAAATAGCTGTAATTACCTTTATGATGATACAATTGGCTGTCTTCCATTTCTATGATGTGATTGCAGACCCGGTCGAGGAAATAGCGGTCGTGCGTTACCATGAAAAGTGTGATGTTGCTTTTGGCGAGGTAGGCTTCCAGCCATTCGATCATTTCGACATCCAGGTGGTTGGTTGGTTCATCTAAAAGAAGCAGGTCAGGCTGATCCAGAAGTACAAAAGCGAGGGCTACCCGTTTTCGCTCTCCTCCCGAAAGTGTTGATATCGGTTGATCCAGATCATGAATATTCAGCCTGCCTAAAATTTGTTCCATTCGCTGCTCGTAATCCCACGCATTGGCTCTGTCCATAGCAGAAGTAGCTTTCATAAAGGCTTCCTGGGTGTTCTCATTAAAATTTTCTGCCTGGGCTGATACAGCTCTCTCATATTCCTGTACAATTTCTATCATTCCGGAATTTCCCTGCGAAATAAATTCACGAATGGTGAATGAGGGATCCAGTTCCGGTTCTTGTTCAAGGTAGCCAATATCAACCTTGTTTTGTACCATCACCCGGCCATTGTCCTGGGTCTCTTTTCCGGCCAGTATTCTGAGTAGTGTGGACTTACCGGTCCCGTTCTGCGCTACAAGTGCGGTTTTATCACCTTTTGATATGCCAAAAGTGATATTTTCAAATAGCGGTGTCATTCCAAAACTTTTGGACAGGTTTTCTACGGAGAGATAGGTCATAAATCGAAGTCTGTAAATCTGTTTAAATGCATTTTTCTGGTTGAAAAATAATACTTTTCTGAACCAAGCCTTATTATTTATCTTAAATTAGATGAACGTTTCATTCGACAGGACATTTCTTTTTAAACTTGTGCGAGCAAAAATGCCATACGGCCGATACAAAGGCTGGTATATTACTGATCTGCCTCTTCATTATCTGGAGTGGTTCGGGAGAAAAGGTTATCCGAAAGGAGCACTGGGCCAGTATCTCTCTACAATGTTCGAAATAAGAACAAACGGGCTGGATCATATCCTGCGTCCCATCATCAGGGCTGAACGGAATAAAGAAGATCGATTTTAATTCATTACTTCTTTTTATTGTTTGGATATATTCTGAGATAAATCAATTTAAAACATGACTCAACTAATAACATGCTGGTACTTGTAATAAACTGTGGCAGTTCGTCTGTAAAGTATAACCTGATTGAAACCGAGGGAGAATCGGAAGTTTGTAGTGGAATTGTAGAACGAATTGGTGCGGTTACATCCATTGTAAAACATCAGCCTGCGGAAGGTGATTATCTGAAAGATACTAAAGTGATTTCGAATCACAGTGAGGCCCTTCTTGAAATTATGAACTATCTGCTTAGCCCGGAAAGCAGTCTTATTTCCTCCCCTTCCGATATCAAAGCTGTGGGACATCGAGTGGTGCATGGCGGGGAGATGTTCAAAGATTCCGTGCTGATTGACAATGTAGTGAAAGATGCTATAGAGCAGGCATTTGATCTGGCTCCGCTTCACAACCCTCCCAACTTGAAAGGTATTCAGGCGGCAGAAGAACGCCTTCCGGATGTTCCTCACGTGGCAGTTTTTGATACCGCTTTCCACCATTCACTGCCAGCTTACGCGTACCTTTACGGAATTCCGAACCGGCTTTACCGCAGGCACAAAATCCGGCGATATGGATTCCACGGAACCTCACACTATTTTGTGAGTCGCCAGTATTATAAACTGACCGACAAACACAAAAAAGATACCAAAGTTATCACTTGCCATCTGGGTAACGGTGCATCAATTGCAGCGATCCGGGGCGGGGACTCGGTAGATACCTCAATGGGTTTTACACCCCTTTCCGGCATGGTAATGGGCACCCGCAGCGGGGATCTGGACCCTTCAATTCTGTTTTATATCGTGGAAAAAGAGGAGTTGCCGCTGAACAGCCTGCATGCCATGCTGAATCGGCACAGCGGACTTCTGGGACTGAGCGGATATGCCAGCGATATGCGAGACCTGATTGCCGAGGCTAACAACGGTGACAGGCGCTGCCAGCAGGCAATTGATGTGTTTTGTTACAATATCAAAAAATATGTGGGTTCGTACATTGCTACACTCAATGGGTGTGATGCCATTCTCTTTACGGCGGG
>SL_3KL_010_SEDDRAFT_10000368_pt1 | contig 36142 bp, 36 predicted proteins | sample SodLakKL_010_SED_2_FD_10381 | JGI IMG/M metagenome (IMG submission 10381) | reverse complement strand
CAAAGTAAGCCCTGCGCTCCGAGTGCCCCACCAAAACGTGGGTTGCTCCGGTAGATTTAATCATGGGGGCAGATATTTCACCGGTATAGGCGCCTTTTGGTTCCGTATGGCAATTCTGGGCTCCTGAAAAAACCCCTTTTAGCCCTTCAGAAATTTTTGTCACCTGACTCAGATGTATATAAGGAGGAAAAAACAACACTTCCGGCATGAGGTCCAGGTTTTTTACTCCCGCTTCATTCAGCCTTTTACAAATCTCTTCGGCCAGGGAAACCCCCTCAGAATAGGTTAAGTTCATCTTCCAGTTTCCGGCTACAATTTTCTTTCTCATATCTTTGAAGGTTTAATGTTTCTTTTAAAAACTACCAAGTTACAAACTTTTTTATAGAGTGATTAAGCATTTTTTATTAAAAGCAAGTTGGCCCGGCTAAATTGTAGTCCTTACATGCTTTTTTATTGCAGGCGCACACGTGGATCAAGGTATCCATAAATAATATCCACGGCAATATTTAACAATACCAGTATAACGGAAATAAGCAAAACAGCACCCATAATAACGGGAAAATCATAATACTCGAGGGCTTCGACAATCACCACCCCGATGCCCTTCCAGTCAAATACATACTCCACGAAAACCGCACCGGCCATCAGGGAGGCAAACCATCCGGAAATTGCGGTAATAACAGGATTCAAAGCATTTTTCATGGCATGGCGGGTGATCACCCGGTACATGGAAAGTCCTTTTGCACGGGCAGTGCGAATATAATCCTGAGCCATTACATTTCTGAGTGAACTGCGGGTAAGTTCGGTAACAATTGCCAGCGGCCTGATGCCTAAAGTAATGGCCGGAAGGATGAGGTTTTTCCAGCTGAGATATTCTCCCCGACCAAAGTCATCCACTTCAAAAAGACTGCCGGTCATATTAAGCCCTGTAAAATCACCCAGCACATAAGCAAATAGCCATGCAATGATGATGGCGGCAAAAAATGAAGGAAGCGACATGCCAAATACCGAGAACACCAGGGCCCCTTTGCTGAAAAGAGAATTCCCTTTTAAAGCAGAAAAAACCCCCAGGACAATCCCAATGATCATGGCAAACAAAATGGAAACAGAAGCCAGCAGTAAGGTATTGGGAAAAGCGGTGGCCAGTATTTCTGTAACCGGCCGGTTGCTTTGGTAGGATCTTCTCAGGTAAGGTTTCTTCATTACCAGGGATCTGCCTTTTACGGAAAACAAAACCGTTGCCGAATATTTTTCCCTGTCCAGAAAAAAAAGACTTTCTTCCTTTTTGTTGTTATGGAGGGAAACAACCGAAAGATCGTTAAGGTAATTCAGGTACTGGATGTGTACCGGCCGGTCCAGGCCCAGCTCACGCTGTATGGCTTCAACCGACGTGATGTCGGCCCTCTGCCCAAGCATCATTCGTGCGGGATCGCCCGGAAGTACGTTGAAAAGGAAAAACACCACCGTAACCACTCCCAGAAAAACCCACAACCCATACCATAAACGTTTGGCAATAAACTTTATCACGGTTTCCTAATGGTTTTTTGTTACCCGGTTATTTGTTTTCAATTTCCAGTTTGATCAGCGCAAAAACAGCATAATTGATAATATCATAATAATTGGCATCAATACCCTCCGAAACAAAAGTTTTTCCCTGGTTATCCTCAATTTGTTTAATGCGCAAAAGCTTCATCAGGATAATATCGGTCAGGGAAGATACCCGCATTTCGCGCCAAGCCTCGGAATAATCATGGTTTTTGTCGTGCATTAAAGAACGGGCCTTTTCAAAATAAAAGTCGTATTTTTCGGAAGCAGCCATTCTGTCCATATCTGGATGCTCGCTTGGTCCCATTTCCAATTGCACCAGCCCCATCACGGAATAATTGACGATCCCTATAAATTCTGGGGTGATCCCTTCAAGGATTTTTTGTGTACCTTTGTTTTGCAGGGACCGGATACGCTGCGCTTTAATGTAGATCTGGTCGGTAAGCGAGGAAGGACGCAAAATCCTCCAGGCGCTGCCATAATCCTGCATCTTTTTCAGGAAAACATCCTGACAGATTTTTTTAACCTGGTCGTATTGTTTATCAGTGGCAGAGGATGCGTGCATTGATTGTCAATAGTTAAAATGAATTACTAGAAAAAAATCGCATGGCGAAAGATACATTTTTTTGCCCAAAAAAGACCCTTTGTTGCCGTGGCAAAATTATAAATTTATCTGCACCCCTTGTCATGGGGATTTTGAATATTACCCCCGATTCATTTTTCGATGGAGGCAAATACGGGGTCATCCCCGATATCCTTTCCCGTGCGGAACAAATGTTAAAAGAGGGTGCGGGAATCATAGATTTAGGGGCAGCTTCCACCCGTCCCGGAGCCAAACTGATCCATCCGGAAGAAGAAATAAAACGGTTGCTTCCCGGCCTGAAAGCCCTCACAGAAGAATTTCCCGAAGCGCTCTTTTCCGTGGATACTTACAATGCGAAAACTGCCGAGGCCGCTGTTGACCGCGGCGCCCATATGATCAACGACATATCTGCCGGGGCTTTTGATAAAAACATGTTTGCCACCATCGCACGATTGCAGGTTCCATACATCATCATGCATATAAAAGGAACCCCGGATACCATGCAAAAAAATCCCCAATATGATGATCTGATCAGGGAAGTGGTCCGTTATTTTGCCGACCGCATCCACGATCTGAACAGGTTAGGCGTCCACGATATCATCATTGATCCCGGGTTTGGATTTGGAAAAACCCTGGAACACAATTATGAATTGCTCAACAACCTTGATTTTTTCAAAATATTTGATGTGCCTGTTCTTGCAGGGGTTTCCAGGAAATCACTGGTCAACAAAGTCCTCGGTATTGGTGCTGCTGATGCCCTGAACGGCACCACTGTGGTCAACACCATGGCCCTGCTTCGCGGAGCGGACATATTGAGGGTTCACGATGTAAAAGAAGCGGTGGAAGCAATAAAAATAACCCAAATGGTTCGTCGGCAAAATCAATTGGATTAATTTTGCCCGAGAAAACTTGAAAGATTTATGTTACCGTTTATGGTTCCCGCATTTCTGCAAATAAGGTTTTTGGATATCATCGACATTTTGCTCGTGGCGGTTTTGCTCTACCAGCTATTCATGCTGATACGCGGAACCGGGGCCCTCAACATTTTTCTTGGCATCCTTTCCATCTATTTGCTCTGGTGGCTGGTACGCATGTTTGAAATGGAATTGCTTACGGCCATTCTGGGGCAATTTATCAGCGTGGGAGTGCTTGCACTCATCATTGTTTTTCAGCCTGAGATCCGTAAGTTCTTATTGCTTATCGGTACCCGGAGTTTGCTGACCAAAGGATCCAAAGGGATTTTTAAAAAGCTTTGGACTTTTGGAGAAGAAACAAAGCTGAACGTTTCGCCCATTGTCAATGCCTGCGAAAATTTATCCCTGAGTAAAACGGGTGCACTTTTGGTATTTACCAACCGAAATGAACTGGAATTTTTCCTGGAAACCGGGGAAATGCTTGATGCAAAGATTTCCCAGCAATTGCTGGAAAGCATTTTTTACAAAAACAGCCCCCTTCATGATGGGGCGGTGATCATCACCGGCAACCGGATCAAGGCGGCCCGTTGTGTATTGCCCGTATCAGAGAATCCAAGATTCCCGCAGACCCTCGGCCTTCGTCACCGGGCGGCTCTGGGTATTACCGAACAAAGTGATGCGGTGGCCATAGTGGTCAGTGAGCAAACCGGTCGTATTGCCTGGTTTAAGAGCGGTCAGATCCGCCGCAACATTAAGCCTTTGCAGCTTAAAGAATTGCTGGCCAAAGAATTGCTGGTTCGCTCAGAAGAAACTTCCTCAACTGAACAAAAAGAAGCATAAAATGATATTGTTGGCAGATAGCGGCAGTACCAAAACTGATTGGTGGCTTACGGAAAACGGAAAGGTGGTCCGGGAGATCAAAACGGTGGGTTTTAACCCCTACTATGTCACTTCCGAAAAAATGGCCGAAGTGCTGAAAAAAGATTTTTTTGGTAAGCTGGATCCCCAAAAAACTGAGAAAGTTTATTTCTATGGAGCGGGTTGCTCCTCCCCTTCCAAAAAGGCCGTGATTGAAAAAGGCCTGAGAATGATCTTCGGTGAAGCCCATATTGAAGCTGATCATGATATGCTGGCAGCAGCCCGTGCCTTATTTGGCAACAATAAAGGCATTGCCTGCATTCTTGGTACTGGGTCCAACTCCTGCCTCTATGATGGGAAAGATATTGCCGAAAGTCTTTTCTCCCTGGGTTACATGTTTGGTGATGAAGGCAGCGGAGCCCACCTGGGTAAAACCTATATTGCAAAACATTTAAAAAACCGGATACCCGAAGAAATTAAAGAAGCTTTTGATGAGCATTACGGACTTTCTCATGAGGAGATCCTCACCACCCTCTACCAACAGCCAAACCCCAACCGCTTCCTGGCATCATTTACCAGGTTTTTAAAAAAACAACTGGATCATACTTTTGTATTTCAACTGGTTGAAAATTGCTTTGACGAATTCTTTGAGGAGCAGGTGAGCAAGTTTACCGGTTACCAGTCTCTTCCATTTGGATGCATTGGTTCAATAGGTTTTCATTTTAAAAAGGTGCTGTTGTTGTCGGCAAAAAAATATGGGGTAAAACCCGAAACTTTCCAGATCTCACCCATGCAAGGCCTGCTGGAATTTCATTGCATGAAATAATTCTTGGTTTTCAGGGAGGGTTAAGACTTTTGCCGGATAAAACCCATTATATCCTGCTGTTGGTCAGGATGGAACCATCGGGCATCTTCATAACGTTTAAACCATGTGAGTTGTCGCTTGGCATAACGGCGGGAATTGGTTTTAATTTTTTCCAGTGCATATTTCAAGTCGTGACAACCTGACATCCAGGAAAAAAGCTCCTTGTAACCCACAGTATTCAATGCATTGAGATGGCGGTACTTAAAAAACCCGATGGCTTCTTCAATAAGCCCCTGTTTTACCATAAGGTCCACCCGCCGGTTGATCCTGTCAAAAAGTTCATCCCGATCGCGGTTGATAATGATGCGTTTGATCCGAAACGGGCGTTCTTTATACTGTTGTTTTCTAAGTTCTGAAAAAGGGATCCCTGTGCTCAGAAACACCTCGATGCCCCGCTTAATGCGGTTGGGGTTGCCAAGGTCAACCTGCCGGTAATAAACAGGGTCTATTTGTTTTATCCATTGCCTGATCCCTTCAATGCCTTCTTTGGTATAAACCTGTTTTATGCGTTGCCTTACCTCAGGTTCTGCATCCGGTAGGTGGTCAATGCCATGACATAGGGTATCAATATACAAGCCGGAACCTCCTGTTAAGACGACATAATCCGTTTTCTGAAAAATTCCTTCCAGGACTTTTAAGGCCTTTTGTTCAAACAGGGAAACATTGTAATAATCAAAGATAGATAGGTGCCCTACAAAATGGTGTTTCACTTTTTGCAAATGAGAAATATCAGGGGCTGCCGTGCCGATCTTCAGTTCCTTGTAAAACTGCCTGGCATCTGCGGAAATGATCTCGGAATTAAGTTTATAGGCTATATTAACGCTCAGGTCTGTTTTTCCAACAGCAGTGGGGCCTGTAAGCACAATAAGGGTTTTATCTTTAAAAGTCATCCTCATCAGGTCCCTGGGTGAAATCCTCCTCACTGTTCCCGAAATCCTCTCTACCATCAAGTTTTTCCACATCTTCCGGGTCTATTTCATCTTCATCAAAACCCAAATCCATGCCTTTTTCCACCCCGGGAATTTGCTGAGGGGTTGCTTTTAGCTCCCTGGGGGTGAGTCCCCGCACCTTTGAAAAACGGGGATAAGAAATCCCATCCTGGACTTTGGCTATTTTAAGCAATTCAATATAAAACGTCCAGTAATTAAGGTAATCATAAACATAAAGCAACTTTTGATGGGGGTCATCAATGGCATCGCTTAAAAGGGTATCCTGCATGATCAAAACCGGATCGCTTCCGTCTTCATTGGGTTCGGGATCCATGTTAAGAACCGATATTTCCTTTTTTTTCCGGTACTGATGGTCGCAGATGAAAAAAGAGGAAAGCATACCGGGATCAATCTCAAGGTTTTTGGTGAGGGCCTGATGAAAATCTTCAAAACTCTGATCCGCCATTATTTCCAATTCCCTGAAAAATTCATCCTGATCTTCAAAGGTTATTCTGAAACGGTAGATGTGCATTTAAAAACCTGTTTTTTTGGGTTTCAACAATCTATTAGCTGAAAATGCCATAACAAATTTAACCATTAATTTTTTGAATCTACAGGGGTCAGGCCGAGTTTTTTCCCTTCATCCAGCATCAGACGGTAAGCCTCTTCCCGCTGGTTGGGAATCTCACCATCCAGGATGGCTTCCCTTATGGCCGCCTTAATTAAACCTACCTCTTTGGACGGTTTCAGGTTAAAAGCCTGCATGATATCGTCGCCGGTAACGGGAGGTTGCCAGTTGCGCAGATGATCTTTTTCTTCAATTTCGCGTAATTTTTTTCTGACCAGTTCAAAGTTCTCCAGATACCTTTTTACTTTTTCGGGGTTACCTGAAGTAATATCGGCTTCACATAGCAACATCAGGTCATCAATGTCATCACCGGCTTCAAACAGCAACCTTCTGACGGCCGAGTCGGTAACCACATTGGTACTTAGCACAATGGGGCGCAAATGAAGCAATACCAGCTTCTGGACATATTTCATCTTTTCATTCATGGGAAGTTTGAGGCGGCGAAAGATGCGGGGCACCATTTTTTTTCCCAGAAATTCATGGCCATGAAAGGTCCAGCCCACATCGGGGTTGAATTTTTTTGTGGCCGGTTTGGCAATGTCATGAAGTAAAGCAGCCCATCTTAACCAAAGGTCATCTGTTCTTTCGGCGAGGTTGTCCAGCACCTGTAACGTATGAAAGAAATTATCCTTATGGGCTTTGCCATCCACCACTTCCACTCCGTGAAGCTGATCCAGTTCAGGAAAGAATTCTTTGAGCAGACCTGAGGCACGCAGCATTTTGAGGCCTTTGCCCGGAACCGGTGCCAGGAGAATTTTATTGAACTCATCCATAATCCTCTCCATCGAAACAATACCGATGCGATATGCATTGCGTTTAATGGCTTCAAAAGAACCGCAATCGATCTTAAAATCCAGCTGGGAGGCAAATCTTATAGCCCTCATCATACGCAAAGGATCATCAGAATAGGTTTCATCAGGATCAAGCGGGGTACGGATGATTTTATTCTTCAGATCTTCCAACCCGGAAAAGGGATCAATGAGCTCCCCGAAATTTTCAGGATTCAGGCTGATGGCCATGGCATTAATGGTAAAATCCCGCCTTTTCATATCTTCTTCAAGGGAAGCATCTTCAACAATAGGTTTGCGGGATTCGTAACGATAAGATTCCTTCCGGGCACCAACAAACTCTACTTCCCATTCATTCCAGCGCAGCATGGCCGTACCGAAGTTTTTGAATACTTTCAACTTTTCTTTTTTCCCTAACTTTTCGGCTACCCTTCCCGCCAGTTCCACGCCACTTCCAACCACAACTATATCTATGTCCTTTGAATCGCGCCCAAGGTGGATATCACGCACCCATCCGCCTATCACATAAACGGGACAACCCATTTGTGCAGCAGCTTCAGAGACAAGCTTAAAAAGCCGGTTGGAGAGAAATTTCTTCAATTAATTAAATATATAACTCTGGTGATTTTTAAAACTCTGCAAAATTATAAAAAAAACCCTGAGCAATGAATAATCCCCGCAACGCAAATCTGCAGGGGCAATAGCCGGTTATAAAACCAATGAATAATACTTAAGGAAATTAAAGGTACTAATTTCTGATGATCTGGATTTCCCCCTCCTTATTAATCCTTACAATGGTGGAAGGTTTTGGGCGGTTAATTCTGTGTTGATTCACTTTTACAACATAATCAACTGCATTTTTGATCTTCGGGGAAATTTGGCTGTATGAAAGTGGATTGGGTTCACCGCTTACATTGGCAGAAGTAGAAGTAACAGGTTTTCCAAAATTACGGATCATTTCCTGGCAAAAATGGTCATTGGGAATCCGGATGGCTATGGTACCATCTTTGGCTATCACGTTTTTGGCCAGGTTGCGGGCTTTCGGGTAAATAACCGTAAGGGGATCAGAAACACTGGTGATCAAATCCAGGGCCAACTCCGGTAGATCCTCCACGTAGCGGGAAAGCATCTCAACACTGTCAACCAGAATGATCAAAGATTTTTGAAGCATTCTTTCTTTGATTTTATAAATTTTTTCTATCGCACGCGGGTTGGTGGCATCGCAGCCGATGCCCCAAATGGTATCGGTTGGATACAGTATGGTCCCGCCCTCTTTGAGGACTTCCTCCACTCTGGAAAAATCATATTTTTCAGGACTGCCAATCATTTTTTTGTTTTGCCAAATTTATCAATTTCAATTATTATGCCAGTTCGTTCGGATTTGTTTTTTTGAGGGATCATTTTGCCTTCTCAATACCATTGGGAACCCGGGTGATTTTTTCCCTCCTTACCCTTTTTCTGATGGCTTTGTTTTTCTCCATGCTCTCAGGGGTTTTATAAGGTCTTGGGTGGTCCAGGTGCAGGCAAATGGCATAATACCTGATCTGTTTGCCCTTGATCCCGAAATTCATCAGGCGTTCACCCAGCTCACGGTCAAGGCCTCCATAAGTCATGTCTTCATTGTAACCGTTTACGGCAAGAATATCTTTCTTCCAGCCGCTAACATTGTGCCCGTTCCATGTGGCGCGGGTGGGTGTTAAAAAGTTCAGCAATCCGGCAACGTAAGGGTTTTTGACCAGTTTGATAAGTTTTTGGGAAAAGGGCTGCCCTTGTTGCTTAAGCCATTTCCTGGAAAAGGGACGCTGTTGAATAATATCCTCCCTTGAAATGACTTTTGACACTTTTAGGGAAAGTTTCAGGTATCCCCCGCTAAGAAAAAATCCTTTCTGTGCCCTTTTCAGGTGGGCTTCAACAAAATCCTTGCGGGGAATACAATCCCCATCGGTAAAGATCAGGTAATCTGATTCGGAACGGACAATGGCTTTATTAAGAATGGCACACTTTTGAAACCCCTCGTCAGGATGCCATATATGCTTTATTTTCAGGGAAGAATTTTTGGAAAACCAATCAATAACCTCCCTGGTTTCATAAGCCGAACCATCGTCAGCAACAAGGATTTCAAAATCTTTTTGCGTTTGCACTTCAAAACCCCAAAGCACCTTTTTCAGCCATTCGGGCTGATTATAGGTTGTGATGACAACCCCGGTTTCAGGATAAGATAAGGTCGTTGTTTTTTCCATCGCCGGCAGGGTCATTCTTTTGGGGATTTGTCACTTTCGCGGATTTCGGCCTGGGCAATATTAACCTGCTCGTCGGCCTGCAGGAATTTTTCATTATTTTTTTCCAGCTGAATGAGGTTTCTGAGCTTTGCATATTTCTGAAAATTCAGAAAAGCAGAATTCCGGGATACCACAAGCCCCATGTATCCATCCATAAATCCCCGTTTCACAAAATAGTACTGGATAAAACGCCAAACCGGCTTGTAGAATACTTTCCATGCCGGGCACTTTTCTCCTTTTTTAAAGGCTTCCCGGGCGGCAATGGTGCTGAATTTGTTTATAGTATCAATATGTTCCTCATAGGTTTCGCAAAGCCAGTGCAGCAGATCTCCCTTTAGCCGGCCGGTGGTGGTTCCGGGATCCATAATTACTTTGTCATGGGGGTTAACCCCTCCCCATTGTCCTTTGCGCCGGTCAAACAAACGCAGCTTACGGTCAGGGTAATAATTGGTATGGTGTATCCAGTGGCCGCAAAATTTGTTCAAACGATTGAACTGATATGCATCATGTTTCCAGTTGTCTTTTACTTTAAGAATGGATCGGGAAAGCTCTTCCGAAAGTGCTTCATCAGCATCCAGGGACAAAACATGATCGAAGGCAGCCTGCTCCAGGGCAAAATTTTTCTGCTCAATGTATCCCAGAAATTTCTGTTCAATAAACTTTACCCCCAGTTTCCTGCAAATTTCTGGGGTGCGGTCTGTTGACAGGGAGTCCACAACCACCACCTCATCGGCAACGGTCAGGACCGAACGAATGCAGCGCTCGATGCAGGATTCTTCGTTTAAGGTAATAATAACAGCAGAAATGGGTGGCATAAGATTCTAATTGGAAACATACAAAAGTATCAAATTAATTAAATGACAGTTATACATCAACAGGAGTATTAAACTGCCACATTGAAATCTCTGAGTGCCTGGTTAAGGCTGGTTTTCTGGTCGGTGCTTTCTTTTCTTTTTCCAATTACCAGGGCACAAGGCACCTGATAGGTTCCTGCAGGAAATTTTTTGGGAATACTCCCTGGAATGACCACCGACCGTGCAGGAACATATCCGGTATATTCAACAGGTTTTTCCGCACTCACATCGATGATACGGGTAGAACCGGTAATTACTACATTGGCCCCCAGTACGGCTTCTTTTTCAATTCTGACACCTTCCACAACGATACACCGGGACCCAATAAAGCAGTGGTCTTCGATTATTACGGGAGCTGCCTGTACCGGCTCCAGCACCCCTCCAATACCGACACCACCGCTCAGGTGAACATTCTTACCGATCTGGGCGCAACTCCCTACCGTGGCCCAGGTATCCACCATACTGCCGGTATCAACCCATGCACCGATATTTACATAAGAAGGCATCATAACCACATTGGAGGCCAAAAAAGCACCATAACGCGCAATAGCATGAGGTACCACGCGCACACCCAGTTCCCGGTATCCTTTTTTCAGCGGGATCTTGTCGTGAAATTCAAAAGGACCAACTTCAATGGTTTTCATCTGGCTCAGGGGGAAAAACAAAATGACTGCTTTTTTGACCCAGTCATTCACTACCCATTTCCCTTCTTTTGGCTCAGCCACCCTCAACCGGCCTTTATCCAGATGCTCGACAACAGACAATATGGCCTTACCGAACTCTTCTGACTTCAACAGTTCCCTGTTTTCCCAGGTCTTTTCAATCTTTTGCTTTAATTCTTCCATGATAAAAGTTGCATGATGTTTGCATAATGGTTAAAAAAATTCTGATGCCGCTATGGCAGGAAAATTAACTTGAAAAACCACAAATATAAAACTATTTTAAGCAGTTTGAAACGCCGGAGGATTTCACTTCAGGTCAAAAAATGTCCCCTGCTGTTATCGTATAGTTTGTTTATCTTTGCCCTTTAAAATTTTCCTGATGGGAAGGATACTGGCCATTGATTATGGGCGCAAGCGGGTGGGCCTTGCCGTTACCGATGAGATGAAAATGATCGCCACCGGACTTACCACCGTGCACTCCAAAGATATCATCGCTTTTTTAAAGGATTATCTTTCCAGGGAAAATGTAGAGTGTATTGTTGTGGGCGAACCTTTTGACATGAAAAGTCAGGCTTCGGAAGCAGCAAAATATATCGATCCTTTTGTAAAACATCTGAAAAAACAATTTCCGGATATCCCTGTTGAAAGAATGGATGAGCGGTTTACATCGCAAATGGCATTTCAGGCCATGATCGATGCGGGCCTGAAAAAGAAGGCCCGTCAAAATAAATCCCTGGTGGATACTATCAGTGCCACTATCATTTTACAATCTTATCTGGAAAAAAAATCAAATACCGACAACCGAACATGATATTACCAATCCTTGCATACGGTGATCCCATATTAAAGAAAAAAGCGGTGCCCATTGACCGGGACCATCCGGGTCTGGAGGAGTTGATCAATAACATGTGGGAAACCATGTATAATGCCCAGGGCGTAGGGCTGGCTGCCCCGCAGGTGGGCCACTCCATCCGTCTTTTCATTATTGATGCCAACCCTTTTGCCGAAGATCACCCCGAGCTGAAAGATTTCAAGAAGGTATTTATCAATGCAGAGATCATTGCAGAAACGGGTAAAGAATGGCTTTTTAATGAAGGCTGCCTTAGTTTTCCTGAACTTCGGGAAGACATCAACCGTAAACCCACCATTGTGATGCGATACCAGGATGAAAATTTTGAACCTCACGAAGAAACCTTTTCCGGAATGGCAGCCCGCATCATCCAGCATGAATATGACCACATTGACGGTATTTTGATGGTGGACCGGATTTCGGCTTTAAAAAGAAGATTGATTAGAAAAAAACTGACCAATATCTCCAAAGGGGTTGTTAACCCTGGTTATTTAATGAAGTTTCCCCTGAAAAAAAGATGATTTACCAAACACACAGGCTTTCCAACGGAATTCGTATCATTCACAAGCACACGGACTCCCCGGTAGCTCATTGCGGGCTGTCCATCAATGCCGGTTCCCGCGATGAATCCTTTAAGGAGCAGGGACTTGCCCATTTTATAGAACATGTCATTTTTAAAGGCACTTCCCGCAGAAGGGCGCACCATATCCTTGCACATATGGAAAACGTAGGGGGTGAACTCAATGCCTTTACCACTAAGGAGGATACCTGCCTGCATGCTTCTTTTATGCATCAGTATTACCAAAGGTGGTTTGATTTGCTTTCAGATATCCTCTTTCATTCCACTTTTCCGGAAAAGGAGCTGATCAAGGAAAAAGATATTGTAATTGATGAGATCAACTCTTATAAAGACGCACCCGGAGAGCAGATCTTTGATGATTTTGACGAGGTGATCTTCAACGGCCATGCCCTTGGCCGGAACATACTGGGTACTCCTGCCAAACTCAGGTCCTTCGACCGGGAGGCCATTTTCAGGTTCATCAGTAAAAATTACACTACCGAAGAGATGGTGATCTGTTCTGTGGGGAGAATTCCTTTTTCAAAGCTGGTGCGCCTGGCAGAAAAATTCTTTGGAGAAGCCGGACAAACTACCCGGTTGAATTCAAGGGTTCCCTTCAGCGAATACGTTCCAAGCAAAAAAACGGTAAAAAGGCGCAATCATCAATCTCACTGCATGATAGGCAGCAAAGGCTATCCAAGCACCCATCCACACAAAACCACCCTGATTTTGCTCAACAACATGCTGGGAGGACCGGGGCTCAACTCCCGCCTGAATATGGCCGTGAGGGAAAAACACGGCTTTTGCTATAACATCGAAAGCCATTACCAGCCTTATTCAGATACCGGCATTTTCAGTATATACTTTGGTACAGATCCAGGGTACATTGAAAAAACCCTGAGCATCATTCGGAAGGAACTGGCCCGCTTGCGAAACAATAAGCTTGGGTATCTGCAACTGAAACGGGCCAAGCAGCAGCTTATTGGTCAGGTAGCCATTTCCTTTGAGTCCAATATGAATGAAATGCTTTCCATGGGTAAAAGCATGCTGCTTTACAACAAAATAGACAGCCTTGAAGAGATCAATCAAAAAATTGAAGCAGTAACCGGAAGCCAGCTTTTGGAAGCCGCCAATGAGGTGCTGGACCCTGAGGACATGAGCATGCTTATTTTTAAACCTTAGATTTTTTTATATGAATTTTCTTCCCCCTGAAATAGAAGCTTATTCAGAAAACATCAGCAGTCCCGAATCCCCTGTTCTGAAAAAATTAAACCGTGACACCCATGCCAAAGTGCTCAGGCCACGGATGCTTTCGGGTCATTTGCAGGGAAAGCTCCTGGAAATGATCAGCTGCATGTTACGTCCTTCGCGTATTTTGGAGGTAGGAACCTATACTGGTTATTCGGCCATATGCATGGCCCAGGGCCTGAAACCCAGCGGGAAGCTGCATACCATTGACCACAATCCCGAACTGGAAGATTTCGCAAAGGAATATATTGTTCAGGCAGGATTAAAGGACAGCATTATCCAGCATATCGGAGAAGCCCTGGAGATTCTTCCCGCACTGGATGAAACTTTTGATATGGCCTTTATTGATGCCGACAAGGAAAACTACATTACCTATTTTGACCAGATCTTTGAGAAGACCAATAAAGGCGGGGTGATCCTGGCGGATAATGTTTTGTGGAGCGGGAAGGTCCTTCAGGAGGATATCAAAAATGACCCCGAAACAGAAGGTATTGTTCGTTTTAACGAATACGTAAAAAACCATTCCGGGATAAGAAACCTTTTACTGCCCTTCAGGGATGGACTAATGATCAGTCAGAAAATATGACTCCCCTTTTGCTAAAGCGGGTGGATTCCTATCTCCATGCCAAACATAAATCTTGGCAATTCGGGCAGTTGGGCCGAACTGCGGAATAAATCGGAAAGCCGATAGGTGGTTTTGAAAACAAAATTATTGAAGCCCTTTCTGGCAAGGACTCCATATGATAAATTATTGGGATAATCCAGGTTGCTTCTTCTTATTCGAATGCGCTCATCCTCTGTTTCCTTAAAGCCGACATGGCGCACATTAAAATGCCATTGGCCAAATACTCCCACATCTATAAACCTGCCGATATAGTCTCCCCTGCGGCCGTAACTCACGCGCTGATAAAGCGCCAGACCGGTCTGCAGGCAAACCAGTTTCTCCCGTTTCCTTTCCAGCATGTCGGGTATTTCTTTTTCATCACCTTGTTTAATAACAAAAGCCATACGGCTGATATTTGCTTCATAACCCGCAGAAAAAACTTGTGAAAACCTCCTTTTATAGCGCAACCCATATTCCATTGCCCAGGAGCTTCCATGGGATATCCTGGCACCGGGTGTTTCGGGAGGACCACCGGCAAACTGAACCCCTAAATAAAAATGCCGGAAATGTTTGCGGTTCATTCCATAATCCGGTTTTATGGTATCGCCCCTCAGGTCTTCTCCCAATAAAACGGTTTGGCCTTTGGCCGGTGGGCAAAGCAACAAAACAATTATGGGTAGCAGTGTAAAAAGTTTTTTAATCATACCTGTTCAAAAAATACGTGAAGCGGTAAACCCTTTAAAATGAACGAACAATCGTTGCCCCGGCTGAAAATCGTTTTTCCTGAAGGTAAGGGCTTCATGCTGATCGGCCCTCACAACGTAGTATTGCTCAACTTCCCCCTCGTTATTTTGAATCTGGTAAAACACGTAAAGATCGTATGGGTCATCCAAAGGGAAGGTGATCACATTCTGCCGGATGATCACGCTGATATTGGTGTCATTATCAACAAAATCAAATGTAGGTCCGGGAAAAACGGGTTCATCTGAAATAAAATTACCTGCCCGGGGTGTTCCGTATCCATGGGCAAAATCAAAATAAGGATAAAGTCGGGCACTTCTCTCCAGGGCATTAAACAGTTGCATGCTGGTCCATTCCGGGTACATTTGCAAAAGACAGGCGGCAAAACCGGCAACCAAGGGGCTGGCAAAGGAGGTACCTTTGGGTGTTGAAAACCCTCTTTTATTGGCAGCCACCACCGTGCCAAGGGCACTTACATTGGGTTTAGGCCGGCCATCGGCCGTTGGCCCCAATGAAGTATAGGGAGCCCGCAAAAGGGAAGGATACTCCAGGGCGCCAACGGCAAGCACACTATCGGCATCAGCGGGTGCGGCCACAATGCCCCAGTTTTCCCTGAGTCTTTCATTACCGGCGGCATTGACAACCAGCATTCCTTTCCTGGCCGCAATATTGCCTGCCCGGGAAACCAGTGAGGTTTGACCATCCATTTGTTCAGGAAAATAACGGTGATAAATATAGCCAAGCGACGAATTGATGATATCTGCCCCATGCTTGTCGGCCCACTCCATGGCCGCCAGCCAGTATTTTTCTTCTGCATAGATCTCACGCAACAATTCTGTTCTTGCCAGCAAAAACTCTGCACCGGTGGCTAATCCCATGGGGATATTGTCTTTCATCCCCCCTATTGCCGACATTACCATGGTGCCATGAACATTGGCCCTGAAAACATCCTTGCGTTGGTTATGGAAGTCATAAGTGGCAATTATGCGATCGTCGTTAATGATATGCCTGAAAACCGGATGGGTATCCACCGCAGGAAACCCCCCATCGAAAATGGCAATGCGAACCCCGCTTCCATCAATTCCCTTTTCAGAAAAAAGCTGCCCTTGCATATGATAAATCTGGGCCCTGAGCAACTCCTGCTGTTCCCCTGATAAGAACAAATTTTGCTTTTTACCGCAGAGGTTTTCAGCCGGATAAAAACCCCCTCTTACCGGTTGGACTTTTTTAACAAAATTAAGTTCCTCCAGGGCATTCACCTGCAGGGGGGTTGCATAAACATGCACGGCATTGAACCAGCGCAAAACCACATCCGCAGTATCCACATAATTTGTAATGGCCTCAAGATAATCCTTTCTTACAGGGAAATTCAAGGGGTCGAAAAGGGATTGTCCATGCCGGATGCGGCGTTCAATGGCCTTAGGATCGAAGTAAGCCCATGGGTTAAAATCCACTCCATCTTTATCAGTAAAGAACACCCAGTAATTGTTGTCCGGTATTTTATCAGCCCTTTCACTTGCCTGGATTATTGCTGAAAACATCAGAAAAATAGAAATAACAAAAAAAACCGGGATTGGCTTATTAAGCTGTTTTTTCATGACCGATTAGCGCTAGTTGGTAAAGCCTTGTATTTTTTTAGCAACGCTTTCCATGAGCCATCCCGGGGTAGATGTTGCCCCGCAAATGCCTACATGGTTGCCGGCATTAAACCAGGAAGCGTCCACCTCATCAGCATGTGTAACAAAATATGAGCGGGGATTCACTTGTTTGCACACCTGGAAAAGGTAGCGGCCGTTACTGCTATTTTTACCGCTTACAAATACCACCACATCCTTTTTTCCGGCAAACTTTTTTAACCGGGGCTCACGGTTACTCACTTGCCTGCAAATGGTGTCATGAGCGGTAAAATTGTGTTTCCCGCCACATCCTTTTTGGTTTATGCGATGATGTATTTCATTTACCAGCTCCTGAAATCCTTTAACATCCTGTGTGGTTTGGCAAAAAAGCATAATGGGTTTTGTAAAATCAATTTTCTCAAGATCTTTCAGGTCATTGCCAATCACAATGGCATTGGAGGGGATCTGCCCCTTGAGGCCTTCCACTTCGGCATGTCCCTTTTTGCCGTAAATAACCAACTGCCCCTCCTTTTCAGCTATTTTTGAAAAACTTTCGCGGATGCGTTTTTGCAGCTTTAAAACCACCGGACAGGTGGCATCAATAAGCTGAATATTGTTTTCAAAGGCAATGCGGTAGGTTTCGGGGGGCTCCCCGTGGGTGCGGATTAAAACTTTGGTGTTTTTTAACTGCCGGAAAGTTTGGTGGTCAATCACCTCCAGGCCCTTTTCATGCAACCTTTCCACTTCTTTTTCGTTGTGAACGATTTCACCCAGGCAAAAAAGGCTGTCCGACTTTTTCAGTTCCTCTTCTGCCACATGTAGGGCGTTGCGCACGCCAAAACAAAAACCAGTGTATGGATCAATTTCAACCTTCATTACTGAGATTCTCTGATCAGGGGCGTATTGTTTTCGGGGCGATAAAAAAGATCTGACAAGCTGGTGCTTATGGAAATATGGTTGGGTGCTCCGGCGAGATGGTAGTTGGAACGGCCGTAATCCAGTTGAAACCTTGATATTCTAACCCCAAAACCCCAGGAAAAGCCTACGGTAGAGATTTTGGATTCTATTTTCATTTCCTGCCGGCGACGGTAATTATATCCTAAGCGAAAATTAAAATTATCGGTGGGTATGAATTCAACACCGAAAACCAAATGTCGCATCAGCTGGTCACTGATATCAGCCATTTTGTCCCGATCGTCATCCTCTTGTGGCGAAAATCCAGAAATCTGCTGGGGTGCTAATTGACCCGATTCGTAAGTAAGGTCGAAATTATGGAGGTTGTGGGCAGTGGCCGAAAAGCGGAATGGAGCATTGGCAAGCTCTTTGGAAATCCCAACAACCAAATCAAAAGGAAGGGGTTCTCTGTTGGCAGTATGATAATAAGTCAATTGCCTTCCCATGTTGCGGGCGGCCAACCCAATGGCAAGCAAACGTTCAGGGTTGCGATAAGCAACAGACACATCCACAGCAAGGCCGAAAGACTGGTATTCGTGCAAAGTAGAATGGATGGCTTTGATATTGCTGCCAATGGAGAACTGCTCATTGAGCATCATCCCCCACCCGATCATAAAGTTATACTCTCCTGCTGTAAATTCGCCGTAGGTTTCACCGGTTTCGTCTGCTTCGGTAAAGCTGCCATAATCAATATATTGCATGGCCAGGCTAAAGGTCCCGGCATTTTGAAAATCCCTGGCAAGGGATACGGTTCCGTAGTTGATGTCATCAAAGTAATCCACAAAATTCAGGGAAAGATGATAGCTCATTTCCTTATTAAGCAAGGCAGGATAGGTAAGGGCCATTCCCAGATCATTATCCAGGTCGGGGATGGCATACCCCCCCAAAGCAGTAATCCGGGCCGTACCGGGCAAACCCAGAAATTCATAAACCCTTCCGCTTTGGCGCTGCCCAAAGCTGTAGGAGCTTAATTGAAGAACCATGAACAGAAAAAGAAAAACTGCCGGCTTTTTCAAATGAAAGAATTTTATAATGATAAAATATAAAGTCTTAACGGGCTAAAGTACATCCTTATTTCAAAATAAACAGGCTTTTTTCTCAGTTGTTGCCGTAAATTAATGCTTCTGGGTACCGGCCTGCTCTTTTTCTATTCTACAATCCCACTGGGATCAATCACTTGCCTGGTACGCACACTTAACACCGGTATTGGTGAGCGATTGACCATTTGCTGGGCATAAGGTCCCAGGAAAATGTTGGGCGGGGAGAATTCCTGTTCTGTCATAATACAGATAAGGTCTGCGTTGATTTCTGTTGCATACTCCAAAGTTGAAGTGGTGATATTTTCACTTACCATTTCTTTGGTAATATATTTGATATCATTGTTAGTTAAATGTTTAACTGCCTCCCTGGTATTGGATTCCACTTTTTCTTTGGTATGATGGGTAAGGTTGCTGTAAAGGGATACGACATGTATTTCGGCATTGAAAAGTTTGGCCATTTCGGCTGCCACAGGCAGTTTCTGGGTGGTTTCGTATGTGCTGTCAATGGGAAGTACTATTCTGGCGATTCCCTGCTCGGGGTCAAAGCTTTTCCTTACGGTCAACACCGGGCATTCGGCATGGGATACAATTTTATAGGCATGGCTGCCGATCCATACTTCTTCGAAGCCCGAAAGGCCATGGGCCCCGGTAATGATCATCCAGGCATCGGAATACCTGGCCTGATTGGTAATCTCTTGGTAAACACGGCCTTCCCGGATTTTGGTTTCTATTTCGCCCTTGAATCCCGCTGCATTTTTTTCTATCAGTTCAGTAAAACCAGCTTCGATTTTCTTGCCGGCTTTTTCTTTTTCCAACGGTTCCTTACTTTCAAAATCTTTGTCTTTAACAACATGAACCAAAATAAGGGAGGCCTCTATCTTGTCGGCAATATTTACGGCATATTGCAAAGCCACCGCAGAGGTTTTAGAAAAATCCGTTCCTACAATGATCTTCTTCATAATGCTTATTTTTTGGAAAATTAAAAACCTATTTAATTCAAACCTAATGGAATTTTGTCAGAAAAGCAACCCACAGGCAGAAAGATTTGGAGTGGTAAGTACCATATTTTCAATCCGGATTAACCTGATCTTACTTTGCAGATGAAAGATTTTTAAGTTGGTCATGAATCTCCAGAACCCGGGGCAAAACCATATGGGGATCGTGGTTGTAAATAACAAAGTCAGCGCGTTGTACTTTTTCTTCCTGGGCCAATTGGTTATCCATTCTTTTTATTACTTCGTTCTCACTAACCCCGTCCCTGTTACAAACCCTTTGGATCCTTTCCTTACGGGGAGCCGCCACAACGATAATGGCATCAAAAAAACGATAATGGCCGCTTTCAAAAAGAATGGCTGCTTCCTGCAGGGTATAATTGCAGCCTGATTGCATGGCATGCCATTTCTCAAAATCTTCCCTGACCCTGGGATGAATAATGGCGTTGAGTTTTTTTAATGCTTCAGGAGATTCAAAAACAATGGATGCCAATTTTTTTCGATCGATTTGGCGGGAGGGGGTTAAAACTTCCTGCCCAAAAGCTGCTGCCACTTCCCGGATTACTTCTGTTTTTTCCAGAAAAAATTTTCCCCGCTCATCAGCATGGTACACGGGTACGTCCAGTAATTCAAAAACCTTGCAAACGGTTGTTTTTCCGCTACCAATGTTCCCGGTAAGACCAACTTTAAGCATGGGTCGTTAAAATAAAATCCAATTTGCTATTGCAGGATAATGTACTCTACAGAGCGGGGCCGGATGGTTTGAATTCTCACCATACCAGGGTATTCCACAAGTTCTACTTCCAGGCGTCCCCCGACACGATGATCCTTCGGCGGGCATTGGACCACCGCCCTGAACATTTCCGGATCCACATGATGGTAATCCTTAAGTGAAACCACATAAACTACCCTCACTTCAGAAGGAAATAACCGAATGCTTTCAACCTCAAAATCATTGTTTATTTCCGGGCATTCTATTTCAACCGATATTTCAGCTGAACCTTCGGTATATTCCTCAACGGGAACCTTAACTTCAACCTCTCTTACTGAAATTTCAACAGGGGGAAAATTGGCAGGGATATAAACCGGAACGGCCTTAATTGTTGTTTCACTTAAATTTTGCAGGTTTAACTTTTTGGTGTTCAGGTGCGTTAATGTATCCAGCAAGGACTCAGGGCCCCTTATTTCGAGGCTGTCGGGCTCTACCTGGATTTCGCCATAAAGGTCAAAACGTTTTTCAAAACTGATGGTTGCATTCAGTTCCACAGGCAGTTTTCTTTTTTTTGCGGGTTCTAACTTTACAAAAACAGTATCGGGCCTGATGTTCATTACATTTTGCCCGGCATCAAAATGCCTGGTCAAACGCGCAGACAGATCCTGTCGCGTCAGGTAATGAAAGTTATGTCCAAAGCGCTGTATTCCGGGCAGGTCGGTAGCTTCAATCCTTAGAGTATCCCGGGGGCCAAACAAGCGCATCATTACCAGGCGGGCGCCGGTGGCCTGCAGGTTAAAAAAAACAACAGAATCGCTTTGGGCAGTAATGATAAATTCATCACCGGCATAATCCAGAAGAAGGGGCTGGTTAAAAGGGGCCTGGCTATCCCTGGACAATTGGGTAAAAAGCCAAAAAAGGGCACTGAGCAGAAGACATAGAAGAAAGATATAGGTATTTCGTTTCTTTGCAGGGTCCCTCGGCAAAGACAGGTTTAACTTTTTCCAGGCTTCCTTTAAATTCATGCTACAATTAAAAAAAGGTTGCTTCATGAAGATTTCTTTCAGTTAAGCTTTTTGCCACCGAAAAGTTACTTCACAAAACAACCCCTTATGCAAAAACGGCTTTATCGCTTATCACCCAGGTTTTCTGAAGCACCATCCATGGCTGCCGCTGATTTTTCAATCTTCAGGCGGTTTTGTCCTTCCACCTCAATGGTGAAAGTCCGGTCCTGTACCTCCACAATTTTTCCATGAATACCGCCGATGGTAATGATCTTATCACCTTTCTGAAGGCTTTCACGATATTTACGAAGATCTTTTTGTTTTTTCATCTGCGGACGGATGAAAAACATATAAAAGACAAGGATGATCAAAATAAGTGGTAAGAAGCTTACCAAAGGGTTTCCTCCCTCCCCATCCTGAGGTGCCATCAAAATAATGCTGCTAATTAAATCCATTGTTTAAAGGTTTTTTTGATTATCAAAAGTTAATACGGAATATTTAGTAAGTTTAACTTGCACATTGTTGTATCTGGTGCCGTTCTTTTTATAACAACGACCATTTAAACAAGCCATTTGCATGCAAAGTTAGCAAAATCAATCCAAAAATCGGCCGGATCATCCTTTTACGGTTTTATTGATTTTCTTATCCTGCAAGAATTCGGCTACCAGCTTATCAAGCACCCCATTGATAAAAACCTTGCTTTTGGGTGTGCTGTACATTTTCGACAGTTCAATGTATTCGTTGAGGCTTACCTTTATCGGAATATTTTGAAATTTCAGGATTTCTGTCAACGCCATTTTCATAATGATTATGTCCATCAGAGCAATGCGCTCAATATCCCAGTTGCGGGTTTTGGCAGAAATGATTTTGTCAAGTTCCTTTTCGTTCAAAATGGTTTTTTTGAAGAGATTCCTTGCAAAGTCCCGGTCATCTTCCTCCTTGAACAGTTCCATAAGCTGCAGGCCGCTGCTGCCGTCACCGGTTTCTAAAAGGGTTTTGATTAGCATTTTATTCACCAGTTCCCAGTCATCAAGCCAGTAAATGCTTTTTTCCTCGTAATAATGGTGAAGCAGTTCAAAGTGCATCAGGTCCTTTTTTATCAGCTTCACTATAAAATCACGGTCAGCTTCAAAAGAAACGAAAGAGGCCCGGGAATACTCTTTAAAATAATGCTGGGATTTGATGTGCTGCAAGAGTTTTCTTACCAGGTCCTGGTTATTGTTCCAGTTTATGCTTTTCTTCTTGCAACGATCATGAAGGTCTTTTGAGGCTGCGATCATTCTCAGGCATTGGTTGTCCTGAAAACGGGTGCTGGGGTTTAAGTCTTCTTCGGTAGGCAGGTGTTTGTTGCGCTGATCTTCAATAAAGCGTTCTTCCTGCCGCAACAGCTCTTCCAGCAAAGAAAACTGGTAGAGATAGAGGTCGTAAATCTTTTCAATTCCAAAGAGCAATTCTTTTTCACCGTCAGCCAGATCATCATTCCCCGACTGAAAAAAAGCATAAAGGCTTTGTAAAACCTTTACACGCAAATGCCTTCTGTTTAGCATAAAATTCGTGTTCTGTATTGAGTAAGAGCCTGATTATTCCCGGGTCAGCAATAGCTTTTCAGCATTGTTTTGCCAAAAGCACTGCAAAAGTAATGGTTTTTTCCGGGTATCCATGGTTAAATTTTTATAAGGCAGATTGCTCGATTAAATATAAAAGTTTTGGTGTCATTTGTTTGTGTCGCAGTATCATATTTCTACTTTTCACATTTAACAGGTTTAAATTTTTATAATTGATCCTCATTTATTATATTTGTTTAAGCACCAGATTATGGCAATATTTTTGATACCAAGGTGTTGTATTATTAGTTCAGCTAAATACTAATTTTCAGGTTTTAACGATTAACAAAAATAAAAACAAAGAAAGAGGAAAGTATTATGGATGAGTTTGGACCGAAGAACACCCGGGATGACTTGTTTTCCAAAGCAGTTCGGGCAGGAAAAAGGACCTACTTTTTTGATGTAAAATCCACACGCGCTGAAGAACTTTATTTAACCATAACTGAAAGTAAAAAGCGCTTTAATCAGCAAACCGGCAGGTTTTTTTACGAGAAACACAAATTATTTTTATACCAGGAAGATTTTGACAAATTCAAGGATGCCCTTCAGGAGGCTTTCGATGCCATTGCTTCCAGTGGCGGTAAACTTCCTGAAAGGCCTTCAGAAACGTCCCCTGCTTCCACCGACATTCAATTTGAAGATCTGGATAAGGAAATAGAGAATCAGAAAAACCCATCGGGGGAAGAAGATTATCCGGCAGGTGAGGAGAAAACTGATCAGAAGCAGGAAGGCAATGATGAAGAAGAGGAATCCCAATCCGGGAAAGAATCACCCGATGAACCGGGAGAAGAAAAACCCAACCCATAAAATCAGGGAGGCCGTGGTAATTGCCACGGTCTCTTTTTTTTGCACCGCATAAAAGTTTTGTCTTTCCACTTCCCTATTAGTGAAAGGGTTATAAAATTTCCTAAAAAAAAACCCAAAAAGCATGCAGAAATTGTAAATTTGCATTTGATGCAAAAAACCGGTTAAAGCCACAGACACCTGGTTTTCAGGTGTTTTTATTTAGCCGGCGGATTTATTCTGACTGCCGCATGCAAAATTGTTTTATGTTTCCGGGAATTTTTGATCCGGAAAAAAAAGAAACTTTTAATCGGATGATCGATAGAAACTTGCGGAGCATCCCCGGAAAGGTTGAATTAATTTTTTCAAAACAGATCTATGAGTAAAGTTATTGCTATTGCCAATCAAAAAGGAGGAGTAGGAAAAACCACTACCGCCATTAACCTTGCAGCCAGCCTTGCCGTGCTGGAATACAAAACCCTGCTGGTAGATGCCGACCCCCAGGCCAACGCCACTTCCGGAGTGGGTTTTGACCCAAAAGTTGTTAAAACCAGCATTTATGAATGCATCATTGATGATGTAGAGCCAAAAAATATTTTGCTCAATACTTCCACGCCAAACCTGGATTTAATCCCCGCTCATATTGATCTGGTTGGTGCTGAAATTGAGATCATCAACCTTCCCAACCGGGAAATGATGATGCGCAAAGTATTGGACAAAGTCAAAGACCGCTATGATTTTGTCCTGATTGACTGTTCTCCTTCTCTTGGTTTGATCACAGTAAATGCCCTCACCGCTGCCAATTCCGTAATTGTTCCTGTTCAGTGCGAATACTTTGCACTGGAGGGCCTTGGCAAACTGCTGAACACCATCAAGATCGTTCAAAGCAGGCTGAACCAGAAACTGGAAATTGAAGGCATTTTGCTTACCATGTATGATAACCGGCTTCGCTTGTCCAATCAGGTAGTGGAAGAGGTAAGAAATCATTTTCAGGACCTGGTATTTGATACCATCATACAGCGCAACACCAAACTGGGTGAAGCCCCCAGCTTCGGGGAAACCATCATCATGCATGATGCCCAGAGCCGCGGTGCCATCAATTACCTGAACCTTGGCAGGGAAATATTGCAAAAAAATAACCTGACAAAAATCAACCAGTCAGCAAAAAATATTGAAGTATAATGAATCGTCCGGCAGCGGGGTCAATGAAACCCGTTCAGTGAAAATATTTTAAAAAACACAACCATCTGATTACCGATAAAAAAGATCCTTTGAACCCATATCCTGCAGATAATATTTTTCTCAGATTTGGGTTTTACATAAATGATTGTTACTATCAAAAAGATCTGGAATGAATGCTAAAAAAAGGGCTTTAGGAAAAGGCCTGAGCGCATTGCTCAACGATTCGGGTATGGAAGCAGAACCTGTTTACGATGCCGAAAAGGAATTGCTTGCCGTAGGAACCATAGGCCTGGTACCCCTCGACAACATTGAAGCAAACCCTTACCAGCCCCGGACTGACTTTGACGAAGAGGGGCTAAAGGAACTGGCAGCCTCCATCAAAGAACAGGGAGTGATCCAGCCCGTTACCCTGCGGAAAGACGATAACGGAAAATTACAGCTTATTTCCGGAGAGCGGCGCTGTAAAGCTTCTCGTATGGTTGGGCTTACCGACATTCCTGCCTATATTGTAAAGGCTGATGACCATGCCATGCTGGAGATGGCCATTGTGGAAAACATCCAGCGGGAAAACCTAAACCCCATTGAAGTAGCCCTTGGATATAAGCAATTAATCAGTGATTACAGCCTTACCCAGGAGATGCTCAGCGAAAGGCTTGGAAAAAGCCGTTCTTCCATTGCCAACTTCCTGCGATTGCTTAACCTTCCCGGAGAGATCCAGATCGGGTTACGGCAGGAGCTCATCAGCATGGGACACGCCCGGGCCCTGGTCGGTATTGAGGATGTGCAAACCCAGCTGGATATTTTTCATGATATCCTGGCACAAGGTCTTTCTGTAAGGGATGTGGAAGAAATAGTCAAAAATCTTTCCGAACCCAAAAAAGAAAACCGGAAAAAGCCCGGACCGGATCATTCTGAAAATGAACAATTTATAAAAGTTCAAAAAGAACTTTCCGAAATTTACGGAGCCAAAGTTCAGCTTAAGGCAAAATCCGGCGGAAAAGGGTCCATTGTCATCAATTTTTCCTCCGGGGAAGACCTGGAACGGATCTTAAACCTTATCAACAAATAAAAGCACCAAAACCTGAAGTGTTTGAATTCCTTTCCCATAAAAAAGTTGCTTCAAACAGGAGAAATAAAGCAAAGTGCAATGTTTTCCGTGTAGCCGTTATGGCCCTGGGTGTTTTGCTTTTGGCTGTATCGGCCAACCCGGTAAGGGGGCAGAACATGGGAAACAACAATTCCGGACAGGTTGCCATTACCCCATTAAAGGAAGAACCGCCCTCCCCTACCCGTGCCGCCATGCTTTCGGCTACGCTTCCGGGCCTGGGGCAGATATACAACGGCAAATACTGGAAAGTTCCGATTATTTATGCCGGTTTTGGTACCCTGGCTTATTTCATTGATTTCAACAACACCGAATACCAGGTATGGCGACAGGCATACGTGGCAAGGGTAGATGGAAACCCCAATACCGTGGACGGCTTTCCTAACCACTCGGACGATAACCTGCGCAGGGCCATGGAGTATTACCGGCGCAACCTGGAAATCACGTATATTCTTACGGCGGCACTTTATATGCTAAACATTTTGGATGCAAGTGTGGATGCACACCTGATGGATTTTGACGTGGGAGAAGAACTGGGCCTGAAAATGGAACCACACTTCACTCCCATGCCTGCGGGCGCATCACGGTCACCAAAAGCTGCCGGATTAAAATTAACCTTCAGATTTTAACAGGATGGGAAAGAAACTAAAAATCGCCATTATCGGATATGGCAAAATGGGAAAGGAAATTGAAAAGCTGGTTATTGAGAGAGGCCATGATATCACTGCCATAATTGACAGTGAGCGCCACTGGGATGAGCTCAGGCAAATGTTGAAAATATCGGACGTAGCCATTGAGTTTACCACTCCGGCCACCGCCCCGACAAATATTGAAAGGTGTTTTGAAACTGAAACCCCGGTGGTATGCGGCACCACAGGATGGCTGGAACATTTGCCCGGGCTGCGGAAACTGTGCCTGGAAAAAGACCAGACCCTGTTTTATGCTTCCAATTTCAGTATAGGGGTAAATATTTTTTTCGAGATCAACCGACGCCTGGCCGGCTTCCTGAGAGATTATGAAGAATACTTGCCTGAAATCTGCGAAACCCATCATACCCAGAAACTCGATGCACCGAGTGGTACGGCGGTTTCACTGGCCAATGATATTTTAAAGGAAAGGAAAAACCTGACCGGCTGGGTTAAAAAAGGGGAAAAACACCCCAATGACAAGCTTGAGGTTGAGTCTTTCAGAATCAAAGAGGTTACCGGAACCCATATTGTAAGCTATCACTCACCGGTGGACAGTATTGAGATCAAACATACCGCCCATAACCGCAGCGGGTTTACAAGGGGTGCCTTAATGGCTGCCGAATGGGTGTATAATAAAAAAGGTGTGTTTTCAATGAACGATTTGTTAAAATTTTAATCCATACCCATGAGCATTTACATGATTTTGACCATTTTATTCTTCCTTGCTTCAGTTGCAGGACTATGGAGAATTTTTGAAAAAGCAGGATACAAAGGATGGTACGCGATCATTCCCCTTTTCAACTTTTACATTTGGCTGAAAGTGATCAACAAACCACTGTGGTGGTTTATTTTTGTGATCCTGCCATTTATCAATATTTTCACCCTGTTATTAATGGTAGTGGAAACCCTTAAATGTTTTCATAAAAATGGTCTTGGTGAGCAGGCACTTGGGGTATTGTTTCCTTTCATTTATTTGCCATACCTGGGTTTTTCCAACCGGGAGGCATACATGCACCCTTCAAAGATCCCCCCCATAAAAAAATCGGCCGCCCGCGAATGGGCCGATGCCATTATTTTTGCGGTAATTGCCGCCACCATTATCCGCACCTTTTTTATTGAAGCCTACACCATCCCTACCTCCTCTATGGAGAAATCCCTGCTGGTAGGAGATTACCTTTTTGTAAGCAAAATCAGTTACGGTACCAGGGTTCCCATGACCCCCATTGCGTTCCCTTTCGCACACCATACATTGCCTTTAACCCAGTATACAAAATCCTATACCGAGTGGATCCAACTTCCCTATTACCGTTATCCCGGGCTTCGCAGCATCAGCAACAACGATGTGGTAGTATTCAATTATCCCGAAGGCGACACCGTGGCCCTTGAGCTGCAAAACCAAAGCTATTACAACCTGGTGAGAGAATTGGGCAGGGAAACCGTTTGGCAAAATTACCAGGTAGTAAGCCGGCCGGTCGACAAAAGGGAAAACTACATCAAAAGATGCGTTGGAATACCCGGCGACACCCTGGAAATTGTAAACGGGGAGATCTTCGTCAATGGGAAACGCCTGCCTGCCCCCCCCGGGGTGCAGCACAACTACCAGGTGATAACCGATGGAACCCCTTTAACACAGCGCCTGCTTGACCGGCATGATATTACCGACTGGGGCCAGGCCGGCCCTAATATTTATGTGCTGGCCATGTCCCCCGAAGTAGCTGAAAAAATCTCCCAGGCAAGAAGTATAAAAGAGGTACAGCAAATGATCCGTCCGGCCGGTAGAAGAGAAAGACATATTTTTCCCCAACACGATAACTTTCCCTGGAATGAAGACAACTTCGGGCCCGTTTTTATCCCTGCCAGCGGACTGACTGTCCCCATCAATATGGAAAACATTGCCCTTTATCAAAGGATAATCGAAGTTTATGAGGGCAATGACCTTGAGATCAATGGTTCCGACATTTATATCAACGGACAGGTTGCCGGTGCATATACCTTTGAAATGGATTACTACTGGATGGTGGGAGACAACAGAAACAACTCGGCCGATTCAAGATACTGGGGTTATGTTCCCGAAGACCACATTGTTGGAAGAGCAATGTTTGTCTGGCTGTCACTCGATCCCAACAAAACCTTTTTGAATCGCATCCGCTTCGACAAAACTTTCCGCGTGATCCGTTAACCCAAAGGTTAAAGGTTTTTTTAAAAAAACAACCAAAGTATTTCGTTCCTTCAAATCAAATATTCTTTTTTCAGGAAAAAGCAAAAACGGGTTTTTATATATTTGCATGTTATTTTATAAAGTAACTCCGTTGTTTCTTGTTTTTTTTTGAAGTCAGTGAGTTACTTTTTACTTTTATGTAGAAATCCATTTGCCCTTTAGTCCGATGAAAAACAAATATATTGACCTCATAGAACAAACCTTTGATTTTCCTCAGGAAGAATTCAAAGTGATTGAAAATGAGCTTTATTTTCACGATATATGCCTGATGGATTTGGTAAAGCAGTATGGCACTCCTTTAAAGATCAGTTACCTGCCCAAGATCAGCCAGCAAATTCAAAAGGCAAAAAGGCTCTTTAACGTTGCCATGGCCCGGGTGGATTACAAGGGTGAATACCACTATTGCTACTGTACGAAAAGTTCCCATTTCAGCTATGTATTGGAAGAAGCCCTGAAAAACGACATCCACATTGAAACTTCCTCTGCATTTGACCTTTATATTGTTGAAGAGCTCTATAATTTAGGGCTGATCGATAAAAGCAAGTTTATTGTTTGCAACGGGTTTAAACGGCCCCTGTATACCCAAAAGATCAGTGAGCTGGTAAACAGTGGTTATGAAAACACCATCCCGGTGCTGGATAATAAAGGGGAAATAGAATCCTACCGGGAACTGATCAGGAAAGACAAACGATGCCAGCTTGGTATTCGGATTGCGGCAGAAGAAGAGCCCATGTTTGAGTTTTATACTTCCAGGCTTGGTATACGCTACAATGATATTGTACCCTATTATAAAAAGTACATTAAAAACGATGCAAGGTTCCATCTCAAGATGCTCCATTTTTTTATCAATACCGGTATTAAAGACAATGCCTACTATTGGAACGAGCTTTCAAAATGCGTGCAAGTATATTGCGATCTGAAAAAAATATGTCCTGAACTCGACAGCCTNAATATCGGCGGNGGNTTCCCCATCAAAAACTCANTGGGATTTGACTACGATTATGAATACATGACCGAAGANATCGTGGCCCAGATCAAAAACATCTGCCAGCAAAACAATGTCAAAGAGCCCAATATTTTTACCGAATTTGGCGCATTTACCGTTGGGGAAAGCGGAGCGGTGATTTACAGCATCATTGACCAAAAGCAGCAAAACGACCGGGAGCACTGGAATATGATCGACAGCAGCTTCATGACCACCCTCCCGGATATCTGGGCTGCCAAACAGCGCTTTATCCTGCTGGCCCTCAACAACTGGGATAAGGAATACCAAAGGGTAAACCTTGGCGGACTAACCTGCGACAGCCAGGATTATTACAATGCAGAAACCCATTCCAATGCCATTTTTCTCCCCAAAATTACATCCGGAGATGTACAATATATTGGCATGTTTCATACCGGGGCCTACCAGGAAAGTCTCGGGGGTTTCGGAGGTATTCAGCATTGCCTGATACCTGCTCCCAAAATGGTGATCATCGACCGGGATGAAGAAGGGGAATACAGCACCAAGTTGTTTGCAAAGGAACAAAGCTATAAGTCCATGCTTAAAACCCTGGGCTTTTAAAAAGCCGTTTGGGCAATTCCTCTATTGGAAAATGGATCAGGCCAGAGAAGTTTATTGGTTTTGGTAATAAAAATTTTTGGGGCATAATAACTTATAAATTACGGGCTTTTGCCGGTTTTGCTTTATATTTTTTTATCTTTACACCAATTAATAAAGGATTAATATATTTTATTCAGGCAGCTTGTTTGCTTTTATTGTCTGGCAGGCTGAATCCATCACCAATCATGCAATGCCATGCTAAAAAAAAGAATTTTTTTGCACCTTCCGGCCCCGATCCTTCTTACCTTTTTATTGTTGGCGTTTTCTCCCGTTTCAGCACAGGATGATTTCCGGGGTCGCATCACTTATGAAATCACCTACGAAGGAAGCCAGATCGACCTGGCAGAAATGGAACAGCTCCCTGCCATAGCCGAGCTTACCGTTCGTGGCCCCATGGTCAGATGGGAGATGGGAGCAGGTGAACTAAACCAGGTTAAAATTACCAATGCCGAGCAGCAAACCGTAGCCACCAAGCTGGAAATAGGAAATGAACATTACGTTATTCATCAGGACAGGTATGATATTGAAGAGGAATTAAGTGAAATGATCCGGCCTGATTTTGAGTACACCGATGAATATCAGGAAATTATTGGATACCAGTGCCGTAAGGTGATCGCCACAGCCCGGAATCAATACGGGGACAAAGTAACCTTCGAGATTTTCTATACCGACGAAATAGACGGTTTTCCCTTTCATTTCGACCATCCCTATAACGAAATACCGGGTCTCATGCTTCGGTATGAAATCCAATCGGGGCCACTCAGGATGAAATATGAAGCCACCTCCATCAGGTCAAGGCTGTTTGTGGGAAGAGGTAATTTTCGTATTCCCGACAAATATCAGCCCATTACCTTTGAAGAGCTGCAGGCAAAACTCCGGGGAGAGTTTTAGTGCGTTTCGACCCCGTTCAACCTAATTGACCGGCTTTTCTTTCCAAACTCAACAATGCAAAGCTTTCTGCTATTTAACAATACTTTTTGTTAATTTTGCGTTGGAATAAAACCACAATCCATAAGCATGCCCGCAAAATTCAATAAGTATAAAAAAAACACCTACAAGAGCCCCAAGGCAAAAAAGAGCGACCTGGAAGGCAATGAACTTTCCTGGGACTCCTTTCGGGATTTTTTCCGAAACCGCCGATTAAAGAAAACTTTTGGGCTTTTCCTGGTCATTCTCTCCATTTATATGCTGATGGCCTTTTCGTCTTACCTGGTAAGCTGGAAAGCCGATGATGCAGTCCTTGACGGGCGGGAGTTTAACTGGGACCTGCTCACCAATAAAGAAATTGTGGTAGAGAACATGATGGGCCGCTTAGGTGCAATTACCGCGCACCTGTTTATTAACAAATGGTTTGGGATATCTTCCTTCCTTTTTATTTTTATTTTTTCCTTGCTGGGAATTAAGTTTTTATTGAATTACAAACTTTTGCCCATCAAGCGGTCGTTGGGAGTTGCTGCCTTTTTCCTGGTATGGATCTCCGTATTTTTTGGCTACCTGATCGGTGCGGGAGAATGGCTGATCCTTGGGGGCGTATTTGGGTTTCAGATGAGCGTTTGGCTCAACGGCCTGATCGGAAAAGTGGGGACGGCCCTGTTGCTGTTCTTTTCTCTGGGCAGCTTTACCATCCTTGCTTTCGATCCAAACTTTAACCGGCTGGCAGCCATTACTTCCCGCCTTTTTTCCGGCAAACTCTTCCCGCACAAACAAGAAGATCAAGAAGGTTCTGTTGAAGGGCATGAGTTTACAAACGGGCAGGAATCTGTTACCGAAGACCCGGAAGGTGTCCCTGACCATGAGCCCCGTTCAGAATCAGAGATCATTGCTGCCCTGAGAGCGGAAAACGAAAAAGAACCCGGCCGGGAAGGGTCAATTGAAGAAGAACTGGAAGTAACCACCGATCAGCAGAATAACAAAATCAGGAACCCTGAAAAGGACCCCGAATGGGAAATTGAAGTGGGCAAAGAAACCAACCAGGTCAGCGGGAGCAACTATCAAAGCGTTGAAGATCCCTTTGGTAAAGACGATGAAGACATTCCCGACCTTGCCCATCTTGGTGAGTTCGATCCAACGTTGGATCTGCCCCATTACAAAATCCCCGGTACGGAATTGCTTGACGAAAGGGGAAGCAACACCATACAGGTTAACAAAGAGGAACTGGAGGCCAACAAGAACCGCATCATCGAGACCCTCAACAATTACAGCATTCAGATTGACCGGATCAAGGCCACGGTTGGTCCGACCGTAACCCTTTACGAGATCATTCCGGCCCCCGGGGTGCGCATTTCCAAAATTAAAAACCTGGAAAATGATATTGCCCTGAGCCTTTCGGCATTGGGAATACGGATCATTGCCCCCATTCCCGGGCGGGGTACCATTGGCATTGAAGTGCCCAACAGCAATCCCGAGATCGTTTCCATGCGGTCTATACTGGAAAGCGATAAGTTCCAAAACTCCTCCTTTGAATTACCCATAGGCCTTGGAAAGACCATTGCCAATGAAACCTTCATCACCGATCTCACCAAAATGCCTCACCTGCTAATGGCAGGGGCTACAGGGCAGGGAAAATCCGTCGGTCTTAATGCAGTGCTGGCTTCCATCCTTTATAAAAAGCACCCGGCTTATGTGAAGTTTGTTTTGGTGGACCCCAAAAAAGTTGAACTTACCCTGTTCTCAAAAATTGAAAGACACTTTCTGGCAAAGCTGCCCGATGCAGAAGAAGCCATTGTTACCGAAACAAGGCAGGTGGTTCGCACTTTAAATTCCCTGTGTATTGAGATGGACAATCGCTATGATCTGCTTAAAGATGCCCAGGTAAGGAACATCAAAGAATACAATGCCAAGTTTAAGGCGAGGCGGCTGAACCCCGAACACGGGCATCGTTTTTTGCCTTACATCGTATTGTTTATTGACGAGTTTGCCGACCTGATCATGACCGCGGGCAAAGAAATCGAAATGCCCATTGCCCGGCTGGCACAGTTGGCCCGGGCCGTGGGTCTGCACCTGATCATTGCCACCCAGCGACCTTCGGTAAATATCATTACCGGAACCATCAAGGCCAACTTCCCCGCACGCATTGCCTTCAGGGTAACCTCACGCATTGACTCCCGCACCATTCTGGATTCCGGCGGGGCGGATCAGCTGATTGGCAGGGGCGATATGCTGCTTTCCACCGGCAGCGACCTGCTCAGGTTGCAATGTGCCTTTATTGATACTCCGGAGATCGACCGTATCACTGATTTTATCGGCTCCCAGCGGGCCTATCCGGATGCCTTCCATCTGCCGGAATACTTTGATGAGGAATCCTCCGGGGCTGAATCCATGGATCCTTCCGAAAGGGACGAGCTTTTTGAAGATGCCGCACGCATAGTGGTGGCCACACAGCAAGGCTCTACTTCCCTGCTGCAAAGAAAACTTAAACTAGGTTACAACCGTGCAGGACGCATTATCGACCAGCTTGAGGCCGCAGGAATTGTCGGCGCTTTTGAAGGCAGCAAGGCAAGAAACGTTAAAATAAAGGACGAAGTGGCTTTGGAACAAATTTTGCGTCAGGAATCTTAAAAACCCATGCAGCAGGTCATTCCCCCTGACTCTGTTTCATGATTAACCTTAAAATGATCTCAACAATGAAAATCCTTTGGCTAGCAGTATTATTTTCAATGATTTCCTCCGGAATGGTTTATTCCCAGGAAACCCCTCCCCAGCGAAGGTTTGAAGAAAAAGGCGAACAGCTCATGAAAGAAGCCAGCCAGCGCTTGAAAGCTTATCGCTCGCTGAAGATTGAATTTACCTACACCATGGAAAATAAAAGCCAGGATTTTGAAGAAAGTATGGCCGGCGTTCTTTTTGCCCAGGGAGATAAATATTATATGGAGGTAGGTGACAATCTTTTTGTTTCCGACGGAGAAACCGTATGGTCTTACCTTGAGGAAATGGAGGAATTGCATATTAACCTGGCAGAATATACCGAAGGCGGACTGACACCTACTTCTGTTCTGGAAGAATTTGACCAGGAATTCCGCTCAAAATTTATCCGCCAGGAAAGCCACGAAGGTAAAGAGGTTGACATCATCGACCTGCTGCCCAATGAGCCCCAGGCCTTTTTCAAATACCGTGTAGCCCTGGATGCCAAAACCAAAATGCTGGTTTACACCATGGCCTATGACCGGCATGGGGGAACCTACACCTATTCCATTGACCGTTTCCAGCCCAACATAGAAATTCCTTCAGAAAAATTTTCTTTTTCAATGGAAGATTACCAGGATATTGAAGTTATCGATCTCCGCTGAGACTTTCTTTGGCTTTCCTGCTTTCTTTGGCAGTCATTACCGGCGTTCTTACATCTTTTTTCCGGAAATCCTGATAGTGAAAAATACGTGTATGCCGGTTTTCCCATCCATTTTCATTGCCCATGGTGCGTTGAAAGTCAAATGGCTGGTCGTACCGGGGAGCATCCATGGCATTAATGCAGCGCGAAAAACCGCTGCCGAATTTTTGCAGGGCATTGAAAAAGAAATAAGCGGTCTGTGCTCCTTTAAATGCATATTCCCCGGGTTCAGTATCGAAGAGATTCCGGTAGTTTAAAACAAAATCCTGGATATGGAAAGACTGGTAATCATAAAACTCCGGTGTAAAAATATGTACATTGAGGTTTTGCAGGTAATCCACTTCCAGGGTCTCATAATCCTGCCATTGCGGGATACCAAAAATGGTAATATCAAAAGTATCCAACTGCTCAGCCAGTGCCCTCAAATAGCTGGAAACAAAAGGTTCGCCACTGATCAGGGTGATCAGGACATTTTTTTTGTTCTCATCCATTTTTTCCAGAATCCCTTCCACCTTCAGGGAATCATAGATCACTTCTTTGACGTTGGAAGGGGGTTGCCACCTGTGAACCTGCTGAAGCCCGGTCTCAGTATGGGATGGCAAACGATGCTGAAGGATTGAGTCATTGACCACCAGCACATTGGTACGACGGTTGCCCACCAGGGTGCCATTAAAGAAATAACCGTCAATGCGGGCCAGGTTCAGGCTGTCATTGAAATGCCGGATATAGCCGACCTCACCCATCAGGTCTTCTTTAAATCCTGCAATAAGTTCAACGGCTCCCGGCTGGTTATTATGCACAATAAAGATGTTTTGATCGGGATAATTGCGCGAAACAAATTTGGAAAGATCTTCAAGCTGTGCTTCCAAAGATGGGGTAGCCTGAAACAGATTGGGAAACCCCCGGATCTGCCGGTTATCATCCAAAAGCGGGGAAACCACAGGGATATTGTTTCTCAGGCCATACCCGGCAACAAAGCTTAGGGTTTCCCTGTGAAACGGGCCAATGATCAGGTCCATATCCTGAAATTCGGGTGTGCGGATCACCTCCCGGGCTTTGGTAAGGTCGCGGGAAACATCATAAACATGCAGGGTAAAATCACCTCCTTCTTTTTTCACAGAATCCAAAGCCATCAAAACACCTTTATAATACTCGATAAAGGAGAAAGACCGATGGTCGAGGGGAAGTTCAGGAATGGTGTCGTGTCCTGTCAGTTCTTCCAGGAATAAAGGGATCAGCAGGGCAACATGGTAATGATCTTTAAGCTCGGGTTCAAAACAATCGGGGTCAATTTTTTCACCGGGTTTTTCGGTGATCTCCGGGGGAAGAAATATATAACCGTCTCTGGGAGGCACCCTTTCGGGAAGGCCTTTTTCACTGTTGGGTGCAGGCAGGCGGATGCGCTGCCC
>SL_3KL_010_SEDDRAFT_10000367_pt1 | contig 36144 bp, 34 predicted proteins | sample SodLakKL_010_SED_2_FD_10381 | JGI IMG/M metagenome (IMG submission 10381) | reverse complement strand
GAATTCCGTGCGGGCATGCTCTTCACGCATCGCGGCATCAGCGGCCCGGCGATGCTGCAGGTCTCGTCCTACTGGCGCCCGGGCGACACCGTCTGCGTGGACCTGCTGCCGGGGGTGGATGCCGGCGACTGGCTGCTGCGCAGCAAGGCCGAGCGGCCCCGGGCGGAACTGCACACCGTCCTCGCCGAAGCGCTGCCGCGACGCCTGGCGCAACGCCTGTGCGCCCGCGCCGGCATCAGCGGGCCATTGCACGGTATCCGTGATCGCGCGGTGTCACGGTTCGCAGCGGATCTCAATGCCTGGACCGTCACGCCCGTGGATACCGAGGGCTATCGCACCGCGGAGGTGACACTCGGCGGTGTGTGCACGCACGGTTTGTCGTCCACCACCATGGCCTCGAAACAGGTCGACGGGCTGTATTTCGTCGGTGAGGTCGTGGATGTCACCGGCCACCTCGGCGGTTTCAACTTCCAGTGGGCGTGGGCCTCCGGTCATGCGGCGGGCGAGGTGGTCTGAGCTCGGGCCAGTCTGACCGCGGCGGTTGCGCGCCCGGCTCGGGGCGCCGGTCAGGCGAACTGTACCCGGGTGTCGAAGGTGCCGTCGGGCGCCAGGTGCAGCCAGCGCATGCCGGGCGCCTGGTCATCGATCTCGAAGGCGGTCGCGCCGGGGCGGAATCCGGGGGCGATGGCCGGCGTGGTGAGCTGGCGCAGGCCGGGGCGGATGTCCACGTCGGAGGCCTGGTGGACGTGGCCGCAGATCAGGGCCCGCACCTGGGCCTGGTCGGCGAGCAGTTCGATCAGATCCGCGCCATCCTGCGCGCAGTGGGCATCGAGCCACGGCGTGCCGACGGCGGCCGCGGGATGGTGCAGCGCAATGAGTGTCGGGCGTGGTTCCTCCTGCGTCAGGACGTCCCGCACCCGCTGGAGCTGGGTGGCGCCAATGGCGCCATGAACGGCGCCGGGGACCTGCGTGTCCAGGCACAGCAGGCGCCACTCCCCGACCCGCGTGGCGAACTGTTCCGCCACGGTATCCGCGCCGCGGAACGCCCGTTGGAAGGCGGCGGGGACATCGTGATTGCCGGGGATGACGCGGATGGGGCAGTCGAACTCCGCCAGCACCGCGCGGAAGGCCGCGTAGGCGGCGTCGCCCTCGTCGTGCGTGAGGTCGCCGGTGACGACGATCGCATCCATGCCCGCCGCATGCGGACGTATCGCGTCCAGCGCGCGCTGCAGGCGGGCATGGACATCATGCCCGTACAGACGCCAGGCGGGATCACTGCGCAAGTGGGTATCCGTGAGTTGCAGGACGTTCATCGCGGGTCAGTCTCCGGCAATGGCATGGGGATGAAGCCGGGCAGTATGACGGGCGGAATTCATCTGTAAACTCACGCCGTGGCAACCCGCCCATGTCGAGACAGGATCCGCTGCAGTGACCATCGCCTACTGGGCCGTGCTGGCCGCCGCCATTCTCCCGATCGTTCTTGCCGGCGTGTCCAAGTACGGCGCCAGGGATTACGACAACCGCAATCCGCGCGTCTGGTTTGCCGGGCTGGACGGCTGGCGCATGCGCGCACACGCCGCCCAGCAGAATGCGCACGAGGCTTTCGCGCCGTTCGCCGTGGCGGTGATCATTGCCCATCAACTCGCGGTCGGGCAGGGGCTGATCGACAGCCTGGCGCTGATCCATCTCGCCATGCGCTGTGCCCACGGCGTCTTCTACGTGGCCGACTTTCACTGGCTGCGCAGCCTGAGCTGGCTCGCCGCCATGGCCTGCGTGGTAGCCCTGTTCGTGGCCGCCGCTCTGTAGTGGGCAGCCGGCCCATCGTCCTCTTTTGGCCAGTGCGGACGAGCCCATGAATTCCGTCCCCGGAGAAGTCATGACGGCAACCTCGACCACCATCCTGCTGTTGATCTTTCTGATTCATCTGGTGGCATTCGCGGTACTCGGCCTGCGCCGGCGGCAGCCCTACTACCTGGCGCTGGTCGTGACCTTCGCGCTGTTGAGTGCCTCGATGGCGGTGCGCCTGTTTGCTCCGGAGCGGGCGCTGGGCGGGGATCTCGCCCTGCAGGATGCGCTGCGCCTGGCCGCCTGGCCGGCCGCCGCCGTGTCGATCGGCTGGACACTGCTGCGTCTGCGCAACCGGTGGCGTGCTCGTCACTGACCGACGAACACACGGCGCATCAGCTTGCCAGCGTGTGCGCGAGCTCCATCCACTCCCGCGGCAGCTCGCGTGCGCCGTCGGCCACCTGCGCCAGCGGTGTGGTTGCCACGCGGCCGTTGCGCACGCCCAGCATCAGGTCCGAGTGCCCGCCCTGCAGGTGATCGACCGCACTCGCCCCGAGCAGCGAGGCCAGCACCCGATCATGCCCGCTGGCGCTGCCGCCGCGCTGGATGTGGCCGAGAATGCAGGCGCGCGCCGGTTGCCCGAGTTCGCCGAGGCGGGCGGTGAGGCGCTGGGTGTAGTTCGGATCGGTACCCTCGGCGACCACGATCAGGCTGCTGGCCTTGGGGCGGGGGCTCAGTGTGGCCAGGACGGTCTGGGCATCCGGGTACTGCTCCGGCAGCACGATCGCTTCCGCGCCGCCCGCGATGCCCACCGCCATGGCGATGAAACCCGAACTCCGGCCCATGACTTCGACCAGGAAGAGGCGCTCGTGGGAGTGTGCCGTGTCGCGGATGCGGTCGATGGCTTCCAGCGCCGTGTTCACAGCGGTGTCGAAACCGATGCAGTCCTCGGTACCGGCGATGTCGTTGTCGATCGTCCCGGGGAGGCCGATGACGGCGAGTTCCGTCTCCGTCGCCAGCAGGTGGGCACCGGTCAGTGAACCATTGCCGCCGATGACGATGAGGCCATCGACCCCGTCGGCACGCAGACGGGCGGCCGCCGCGGCGCGCACCTCCGGTGCGGCGAAGTCCGCGCAGCGGTCGGTCTTCAGGATCGTGCCGCCGCGCTGCAGGATGCCACCGACCGCGGCCATGTCGAGTGCTTGCTGGCGCCCCTCGACCAGTCCGCTGAAGCCGCGTTCGATGCCGGCAACCTCGATGCCGCGGCTGCACGCCGTGCGTGTCACGGCACGGATCGCGGCGTTCATGCCGGGGGCATCGCCGCCGCTGGTGAGCACGGCAATGCGGCGGAGTTCGCGGGTGACGGGGATCGCGGGCAGGGTCCACATGGCTGTTCGACTCCGGCACGGTGGCGGGATTGATGACGGCCACTGGCTGCGGGCCGCCGGGCGCGCGCCGAGGAGGCCCCCGCGTCATCCTCGCGTCACCCCGGGGCCAACCTGGCGCCGCTCGTGGAATGCTACCCTGAATACCCGGCCGGCGGGGCAACGTTGCGCGCCGCCGATGCTTTTCTCCGCGAATGGAAGGACGCAGACCATGAGTTTCCACGACGTTCCGCAGATCGATATCGCGCCGCTGTTCGGCGGGCCGGGGCCTGAGCGTGAGGCGACCGATCAGGCCATTCTGGCGGCCGCTGGCGACATCGGTTTCATGACCGTTCGCGGCCTGCCCGCCAGCGTGCCGCTCGCGCAGGCGCACCGCCAGGCCATGCTGCGGATCTTCGACCTGCCCGATGAGCGGCTGCGCCCGCTGTGGCGGCAGAAGTTCGATGCCGATCAGCCGAATCTCTACCGGGGCTGGTTCCCGGCCCAGTCGGGCGCGCTGTCCTACAAGCGGGGCATGGATATCGGCCCCGATGTCGCCCACGGCGAGGCCGTCACCGACACCCGCGACCCGCTTTGCGAGGCGACGCCGCTGCCGGATGCGACCACGCTGCCTGGCTGGCGGGAGGCCGTCGCCGACTACTACCGCGGCATGGAGACCACGGGCCAGGCGCTCATGCGCGCCCTTGCGCGCGCGATGGGGCTCGACGAACACTGGTTCGACGCCGCCTTCCGCGAAGGCATCTCCACCCTGCGCCTGATCCAGTATCCGCCCCGGCCGGCGGCGGAACTCGAACGCCTGCCGGCGGAGGATCTCTGGGTCGAGCACGCCGGCACGCGTTACCAGGTGGTGGGCAAGGCCCATGTCGATTCCGGCCTGGTGACGCTGCTGGCGCAGGACGGCGTGCCGGGTCTGCAGGCGCGCACCCTTGCCGGTGACTGGTGCGATGTGCCGCCGCATGAGGGAACGCTGGCGGTGAACTTCGGCAAGCTGCTCGAGCGCTGGTCCGGCGGACGCATCCGGGCGACCGAGCATCGCGTGGTCGGTTCCGGTCAGCAGCGCCACTCGATTCCGTTCTTCTACGAGCCGCGTGTCGATGCCGAGATCGCCCCGTTTCCCGGTGATCCGGCGTTCACGCCGTTTCTCTATGGCGACCACCTGTGGCAGGCGACCACGCAGTTCGTCGAGTTCCAGGGCATGGAACACCTGCGCCCGGCACGCGCGGACACGCCCGCTTGACGCACGCGGCGCGCCCCGGCGCGGGGCGGCGGCCCAGCGCCGGGAGTGATGCCGCCGGACGCAACGGAGAACAAAACGGGGCATACTGCGACCGCACCCGGCCGCGGCGAAGACATGCGCCATCACTACCTGCACAAGCTGTTTGCACCGGCTGCCATCGCGGTCTTCGGGGCCAACGAACGCGATGACTCGCTGGCCGGGCGTGTGTTGCGCAACCTCGACGAAGGCGGCTTCAACGGTCGGCTCCATCCGATCAATCCGAAGTATCGCGAGGTCCGCGGCATGCCCTGCCATGCCCGGATCAGGAAAGTGGAGGGGCCGGTCGACCTGGCGATCATCGGCACCCCGGCGTCCACGTTGCCACGCATCCTCGATGATTGCGGCGCCCACGGCGTCGAGGCCGCGATCGTGCTCTCCAGTGGCTTTGGCCGGCCCGGGGACCGGGCCTGGGAGGCTCTGGTCAAGGCGGCCCGGCGCAACCGGATTCGCCTGCTCGGTCCGGACTGCATCGGCCTGCTGCGCCCGCGCACGGGCCTGAATGCCACCTTCAGCACCTGCACCGCACTGCCGGGCCGAATCGGCCTTGTGTCGCAGTCCGGCGCCCTGTGCACGGCGATTCTCGACTGGGCGGAGACCCGTCGCATCGGCTTCTCGGCGGCGGTGTCCATTGGCGAGGCGGCGGACATCGACTTCGGCGATCTCGTGGACTACCTCGCCCTCGACGCCGATACCCGCAGCATCCTGCTCTACGTCGAGGGCGTACACCGACCCCGGCGCTTCATCTCCGCGCTGCGCGCGGCCGCCCGGGTGAAGCCGGTGGTGGTGATCAAGGCCGGGCGCCGCGAGGCCGGATCACGCGCCGCCCGGATGCATACCGGTGCGCTGGTCGGCAACGACGATGCCTTCAGCGCCGCGCTCGACCGCGCCGGGGCCGTCCGCGTCGACAGTATCGGCCAGCTCTTCAGTGCCGCCCAGGTGCTGGCGGAATACCCCGGCGAGAGCGGCCGCCGCCTGGCAGTGATCACCAATGCCGGCGGGCCCGGCGTGCTGGCGGCCGATCGTGCGGCGGATCTCGATGTCGACCTGCCGGCGCCCGACAGCGACCTGCTCGCGCGCCTGCGCGATCTCCTGCCGGCCGGGTGGTCACAGGATAATCCGCTGGACATCCTCGGCGATGCCGATGCCGAACGCTACGGCGAAACGCTGGCCGCCTGCCTCCAGTCGCGCGCCTTTGATGGTGTTCTGACCATTCTCACTCCGCAGGCTCTGGCCGAGCCCGAGGCGGCGGCCAACCGCGTCATCACGACGCAGAACCGCAGTCGCCGCCCCGTGCTCGCCTGCTGGATGGGGGGGGAGCGGGTCGAGGCCGCGCGGCGCCGTTTCTACGCCTCGAGCGTGCCGCACTTCCCGTCGCCGGAGGCGGCGGTCGAGGCCTTTGCCTGCCTGACCCGGCGCCGGCGCAACCGCGAACTGCTGTTCCAGGTCCCGCCGCCGCGCTCCGTCGACGATGAACCCGACGTGGACAGTGCGCGGGCGATCATCGAGGCCGCGCTGGATGACAAGCGCGACGTGCTCAGCGAGCACGAATCCAAGGCAGTGCTGCGTGCTTTCGGCATTCCGGCCATCCCCTCGAACGAGGCGGCAACGGTGGATGAGGCCGTCGTTGCCGCGCGACGCCTGGGGTTTCCGGTGGCGCTGAAGATCAACTCGCCGGACATCGTGCACAAGTCCGATGTGGATGGCGTGCATCTCGGACTGATGGGCCCGGCCGCTGTGCGGCGGGCCTGGCGGGCGCTCATGGCCAGCGTCAACGCGTTGCGCCCGGATGCGCGTGTGCGCGGCGCGACCATCGAGCCGATGCACCAGGCGGCGCATGCGCGGGAACTCATGGTCGGCGCGGTACGTGACCCGGTGTTCGGCCCGGTGATCACCTTCGGCGCGGGGGGCACGGCGGTGGAGATTCTGGCCGACCGGGCCGTCGCCCTGCCGCCGCTCAACGACTTCATTGCCCGCCGGCTGGTGGCCGGCACCCGGGTCGCGGGGATGCTGGGCGCCTGGCGCAACCTGCCGGCGATCGATCACCAGGCGCTGATCGACACGCTGTTGCGGCTGTCGGACCTGGTCTGCGAACTGCCCCATGTCCATGAACTCGACATCAATCCGCTGACGGCCGGACCGCACGGCGTCACGGCCGTCGATGCGGGTATCGTCATCCAGCGCCCGCCGGCGGACGCGCAGCCGTATGCGCACATGGCCATTTATCCCTTCCCCTCGCACCGGGTCGAACACTTCCGCCTGCGCAATGGCATCGACCTCACCATTCGCCCGATCCGTCCGGAGGATGCCGAGATCGAGCAGGCGTTCGTGCGCGCGCTGTCCGGGGAAACGCGGTACCTGCGCTTCATGGGCAGCCTCAGCGAGCTGACGCGGGAAATGCTGGTGCGGTTCACACAGATCGACTACGACCGGGAAATGGCCCTGATCGCCGTGACCCGCAGGCAGGGGCGCGAGGTCCAGCTCGGCGTGGCGCGCTACACCATCACGCCCGACGCCGAGGGCTGCGAGTTCGCCATCGTGATTGCCGACGAGGTGCGCGGCACGGGCCTCGGCCGGCGCCTGTTCGAGGCGCTGATCCGCGCCGCGCGCGAGCGCGGCCTGCAGTGGATGGAGGGTGAGACGCTGGCGATCAACGCCCCCATGCGCAAGCTNGCCCAGCGCATGGGNTTCAGCGTGCGCACCAGCCCCGATGATCCCGAAGTGCTGCTGATGGAGCGCTCGCTGGTGGACCGGCAGCCTGTCACAGCGGTTTGATGCCGGCCTCGATCTCCGCGCGCCGATGCTCGAGGAAGGGCGGCAGCGACAGGCTTTCGCCAAGCGACTCCAGCGGCTCGTCGACCGTGAAGCCCGGGCCGTCGGTGGCGATTTCGAACAGGATGCCGTTGGGTTCGCGGAAATAGAGGCTGCGGAAGTAGTAGCGATCGACCGGACCGCTCTTCGGCAGCTGAATGCCGGCGACGTGGTCCGCCCAGGCGTCGTAGGCGTCGTCGGGAATGCGGAAGGCGACGTGGTGCACGCCGCCGGCGCCGGGACGGGTCGGTGGCAGGTCGGGCTGCACGGCGACATGGACCTCGGCGTGCGGGCCGTCGCCGGCCATGCGGAAGATGTGCACGCTCTGTTCCGGGTTGCCGGGCACGGGATAGGTGTCGACCGCGCGCATGCCGAGCACTTCGCCGAGCACGGTGTCCGTGCCGTCCAGGCGCGGCACGCTGAGCGTGACCGGGCCGAGGCCGCGGATCTGGTGCTCGGCCGGTACCGGGCTCTGCGCCCAGGGATGGGCGGCCGGTTCGCCGCCGTCATCGACCAGCGCCAGGCGCTGGCCCTCCGGGTCCTCGAAATCCAGCGTCGCCCGGTTGCCACGCTCTTCGATGGCGCCATGCGTGACGCCGTGTTCGGCAAAGCGGGCCTGCCACCAGGCCAGTGTGTCACGCCCGTGCACGCGCAGGCCGGAACGCACGATGCTGTGCGTGCCGCGCTGTTCCGGTGCGGCCGGGAAGTCGAAGAAGGTCAGGTCGGAACCGGGAGAGGCGGCGCCGTCGCCGTAGAACAGGTGATAGGCGGTCACATCGTCCTGGTTGACGGTCTTCTTGACCAGGCGCATGCCGAGCACACGGGTGTAGAAGTCGACATTGTCCGCGGCCTGCGCGGTCACCGCGGTGAGGTGGTGAATACCGTGGAGTTGCATCAGCGGGCCCCCGTGAGATCGGTCGCGTGTTCGGTGAGCCACGGGGCCAGGGCGTCGAGGTCGCCCTGGCCGAGGCCGTGGCCGGCGGTGAGTCTGCGGTGGTCGAGGCGCGCGCCGCAGGCGGACAGGGTGGTCGCCAGGCGCTCGGCCTGCGCGGGTGGAATCATGCGGTCGTGCGTGCCGGCCAGCAGCAGGACGGGCGTCATCGCGAGATCGGCTGCAGGCGGTTCAGCGAACGGCGGCATCGCCCGCAGCAGGGCGGCGCCCGCCAGCGTACCCGGGTGGCGCAGCAACAGGGCGGCGGCGATGTTGGCACCGTTGGAGAAACCGATGGCCACCGGGGCGGCGAGCTCGTGCGCGGCGCGCGCTGCGGCGATGAACTCGGCCAGTTCATCGGTGCGCAGGCGCAGGTCGTCCTCGTCCAGCACGCCCTCGGCATGGCGACGGAAGAAGCGCGGCAGCGACCCCTCGAGCACACGCCCGCGCGGTGCCAGCAGGGGTGCGCCGGGGGCGACCGCTGCGGCCAGGGGAATCAGGTCGTCCTCGGTGCCGCCGGTGCCATGGAGCAGCAGCAACGGACGGGCATCGGCCTGCGTTCCGGGTTCGAAGCGGTAGGAGAATCCCGCGAGTTCGGCGTTCATGGCGTGTTCCGTGGCCGCTTGAGCGAAAAGCATGGGGGCCCCCCACGAGGCGTTCAAGTAGTAACCGCCGGGTTACGCACGCGGGCCCGCCTGCGCTCATGCCGGTGGCAGGGGTGGTGGGGCTTCCCGCCGCAATGCGATTCATGCATAGAATCGAGCGTTTGTACTCACGCTGCGGAGGTGGCTGATGCTCGGGCGCGTGCTGGCGCAGGTGGCGCCGCTGATGCTCGGCTTCGGGTTGATGCTGCTGGCCACCGGCACCTTCAACACGTTTGCCGGTGTGCGCGGGGGCCTGGAGGAATTCCCGCGCACCGTCATCGGCGCCATGATGTCGGCGTTCTACGTCGGCACGATCATTGGCGCCTGGCTGTGCGGCCGCATCATCAACCGGGTCGGTCACATCCGCGCCTTCAGTGCCTTCGCCGCGCTGTCCGCCGCCGTGGTCCTGCTGCACCCGTTCATGCTCGAACCCCTGCCCTGGGTGCTGCTGCGTGGTGTGCTCGGCTTCTGCTCCGCCGGCCTCTACATCTGCACCGAGAGCTGGCTCAATGAGCGCGTGACGACCGAGACCCGCGGCAGCGTGCTGTCGCTGCACGCCATGGTCAGCTTTCTCGGTTTCGGCGGCGGCCAGCTCATGCTCACCGTGGGTGATCCGGCGACGACCGACCTGTTCATGATCGCCGCTCTGCTGTTCGCCATCGGGGTGCTGCCGGTCGCCCTCACGCGCGCCAGCAACCCCGAGACGAGTGAGTCGACCGGTTTCGGGCCGGTGCAACTGTTTCGCGCCGCGCCCGTCGCGTGCATGTCCTGTGTCGCCGCGGGCCTCTCGATCAGTTCCCTGTTCGGCATGGGTCCGCCCTTCGGCCAGGATCTCGACTTCTCCGTGGGCCAGATCAGCGCGCTGATGACCGCGCTGATCCTCAGCGGCCTGCTGCTGCAGTTTCCGGTCGGCTGGCTGTCCGATCGCCGTGATCGGCGTGCCGTCATAGGTGGCGTCGCGCTAGCCGGCGGCGTGACCGCCCTCGCCATCGCCGCATTCGTCGGCAGCCGGCTGGCCGGCGGGGCATTCCTCTGGGATCAGCACGGCCTGACCCTGCTTGCGCTCGCGGTGCTCTTCGGTGCCCTGGTGGCGACGCTCTACCCGCTGGGCGTGGCCTACGCCAACGACTACCTCAGCCCGGATGAGCGGGTGCAGGCCGCCGGCGGCCTGGTGCTCGCCTACGGGCTCGGCTCGGTCGGGGGGCCGCTGCTGGCCGCCGGCGTCATGGAGCTGGCAGGGCCGATCGGGCTGTTCCTCTACAACGGCGGCGTCGGCCTCGCGCTGTTTGCCTTCGCGCTCTATCGCGCGACGCGGCGTACCTGGGCCGGAACGCAGGAGAAGGAACCCTTCCAGCTCATGCCCGAGGCGACAGGCACGCCGGGTGGTTGGGATTACGACCCCCGCTGGGAGGAAACCGATGGGGGCGAATCGACAGTGGACCCGGGCGCGGGCAGCGAAACCGGGGAGAATGGCACGGGCACCCCGCCCGGCGGTGGCCGTGCGTGATCCGGTTCAGCGCGGACTGCCCGCGTCGCGCCGACTGGCCTTGTCCGCATACATGGCGCGATCGGCGGCCTCATAGAGGGTATCCGGGGTCTCGCCATCACGCGGGTGCACGGCAATGCCGAGGCTGGCGCCGATGTCGATGCCCTCCGGCAGTTCGGCGGACACGCGTCGCAGCGCGCTGTTGATGCGTGCGACATACTCGGCTTCGAGCCGTTCAGGATCACCCCCTTCGAGCAGGACCACGAACTCGTCGCCGCCGACCCGGGCGATGGTGTCGGCGTCGCGCACGCCGTTCTGCAGCTCGCCGCCGATGCGCGCGAGGAGCCGGTCACCCTCGACATGGCCCAGGCGATCATTGACCGCCTTGAAGTTGTCGAGATCGACGAAGATCAGGGCGACATGCCCCTCGCGCCGCTGTGCGCGCTTGATCGCGGTGACGAGCCTGTCGCGGAAGAGGCGGCGATTGGGCAGCTCGGTGAGCGCGTCGTGATTGATCAGGAACTCGATGCGCTCGTGATCGCTGTTGGCGGCGCTGAGGTCGGAGAAGAAGTCGACATAGTGCTCCACGTTACCGGCCGCGTCGCGCACCGCGCTCACGGTCAGCAGGGCCGGGAAGGCTTCACCGTCCTTGCGTCGCCGCCAGACCTCGCCATGCCAGACACCGTCGCGGAAGATGGTATCGCGCATGCTCTGATAGAAGGCCTCGCTGTGCACGCCGGCCCGCATCATCTCGATCGGTTTGCCGATGACCTCGTCCGCGCTGTAGCCCGTGACGCGGGTGAACTCCGCGTTGACCCACAGATAGCGGATGTCGGTGGAAATCAGGGCGACGGCCTCGCCGGCCTGTTCCAGCGTGCGCAGGGCGGCCCGGTGCAGTGCCTGGTCGTCGAGTGGCGACTCGTTCATGTCCATCCCTGCCGGCGGTTCGGCGCCGGCCGCGCTTGCAAGCGGGTTTCAGCGAACCAGTTGGTTGAGTTCGAATATGGGCAGGAGGATCGCCAGCACGATCACGAGTACCGCCATCCCCATGACGAGAATGATCGCCGGCTCGAAGACGTTCACCAGCAATGAGACCTTCATGCGCGTCTCGCGTTCCTGGTGATCGGCCGCGCGATGCAGCATCTGGTCGAGCTGCCCCGACTGTTCACCGCTGGCGATCAGGTGCAGCACCATCGGCGGGAAGCGGCCACTCTTCTCCAGTGCGCGGTGCAGGGAGGTGCCTTCGCGCACCTGGACCGCAGCACGTTCGACGGCCGCGCGCATCGGCCGGTTGTTGACCACCGTGGAGGCGATGCCCAGCGCCTCGAGCACGGGTACGCCCGAGGCGGCGAGAATCGACAGGGTGCGGGCGAAGCGGCCGGTGTCGGCGCCGCGTACCAGCGGGCCGATCACGGGCAGGCGCAGAACGGCCTCGTCGAAGGCATGGCGGATCCGCGGTCGGCGCAGTGCAAGCTGGATGGCAATCGCGGCAACCACGAGCAGGCCGAACAGGACCAGGCCCCAGTCGAGGAGAAAATCGCTGAGGGCGATCAGCGCCTGGGTCAGCCAGGGCAGTTCGGCGTCGAAACTGCCGAATACACCGACGACCTCCGGCACGATGTAGGCCAGCAGGAAGACGACGATGCCGATGGCGACCACGGTGAGAATCAGCGGATAGGCAAGCGCGCTGCCGACCGAGGCGCGGGTCTCCTGGCGGGCATCGGTGTAGTCGGCCAGGCGGTCGAGCACACCATCGAGGTGCCCCGACTGTTCCCCCGCACGCACCGTGGCGACGTAGATCTCGGGGAAGCTGCGCGGGAACTCGGCGAGTGCCGCCGCCAGGCTGTGCCCCTCGACGACGCGCGCGCGCAGGGCCATGACCAGGCGCTGCAGGCGCGGCTTGTCGGCGTGGCGGGCGATCGCGCGCAGTGCTTCCTCGACCGGCATGCCGGAGGCCACCAGCGTTGCCAGCTGGCGGGTGATCAGCGCGAGATCGCCGGCTCCCAGTCCGCGGCTGAAACCGATCGTCGGGCGTTCACGGCGGACCTGTTCGCTGGCCTCGGCGACGTTCAGCGGCGTGAGTCCGCGATCGCGCAGCTGCTGGCGGATCTGGCGCGCGGTATCACCCTCGAGGATGCCGCGCTGCTCGCGGCCATCGGCGTCGAAGGCGGTGTACTCGAAGGCGCTCATCGGGTTGCGGGCAGCCGGTCGTGGGCGTCAGTCATCAATGATGGTATCGAGGCCGTGGTCGTCGTCGGGTGTCACGCGCAGCACCTCCTCGAGTGTCGTCTGGCCGGCGAGGATGAGCCGCAGGCCATCCTCGCGGATGCCGGGACCGCGCTGGCGGGCCTGGCGCTCGAGATCGTACTCACTGGCGCCATCGTGAATCATGCCGCGCATGCGGTCGTCGATGGCGACCAGTTCATAGATGCCGCTGCGCCCGCTGTAGCCGGTGTGGTTGCAGTGGGCGCAACCGGGCCCCGCGCGCCAGGCGCTCGGGGCGTCCGCCGGGTCGAGGCGGAACAGGCGGCATTCACTGGCGGTGAATGCATGCTCTTCGCGGCAGTGCGGGCACAGCAGGCGCACCAGGCGCTGGGCCAGGATGCCGACCATGCTCGAGGACAGCAGGAAGGGCTCGACACCCATGTCGCGCAGCCGCGTGACCGCGCCGATGGCCGTGTTGGTGTGCAGCGTGGACAGCACCAGGTGGCCGGTGAGACTCGCCTGCACGGCGATTTCGGCGGTTTCCAGGTCGCGGATCTCGCCGACCATGACCACGTCGGGGTCCTGGCGCAGGATGGCGCGCAGGCCGCGGGCGAAGGTCAGGTCGACCTTGGTGTTGACCTGCGTCTGGCCGATGCCGTCGAGGTAGTACTCGATCGGATCCTCGACGGTGAGAATCGTGCGGCTGGCGTCGTTGAGGCGCGTCAGCGAGGCGTAGAGGGTCGTCGTCTTGCCCGAGCCGGTCGGCCCGGTCACCAGCAGAATGCCGTGCGGCTGGTGGATGAGGTCGTTGAGCAGGTCGCGATCACGCTCGGCCATGCCCAGGTGCTCGAGATCCAGCCGCCCCGCCTGCTTGTCGAGCAGGCGCAGCACCACGCGCTCGCCATGCCCCGAGGGCAGGGTGGAGACGCGCACGTCGACCGGACGCCCGGCGACGCGCAGCGAGATGCGCCCGTCCTGTGGCAGGCGTTTCTCCGAGATGTCGAGGCGGGCCATGACCTTGATGCGCGAGATGATCAGTGGCGCGATCGCCCGGGGCGGCTGGATCGTCTCCTGCATCACGCCGTCGACGCGCATGCGGATGAGCAGGCGCTGCTCGAAGGGTTCGATGTGGATGTCCGAGGCGTTGTGGCGCACGGCCTCGGTGAGAATGGCGTTGATCAGGCGGATGATGGGGGCATCATCCTCGGACTCCATCAGATCCTCGGGTTCAGGCAGGGCCTCGGCCGCGCTCGACAGGTCTGCGTTGTCGCCGAGGTCATCGACGGCATCGAGCGCGCCGCCGGCGCCACGCTCGTAGCGGCCCGCCAGCAGGCGGTCGAATTCGGTGGCCTCGACGACGCGGGTCGTGAAGGGGCGACCCAGCGTGCGGCGCAGTTCAAGCAGCGCAGCCGGTGTGACCCCCGGGCGGTGGATGACGCACAGTGCCCCGTCCCCGTCATGATCGACGATGACGCCGTGACGGCGCGCAAAGCCGTAGCTGATCGTGGCGCCATCGTGGCCCGACACGGCGGCGCCTGCGTCAGCCTCCGCCTGCGCGGGCAGGCCGGTGGTGCTCTCTTCGGGCAGCGGGTCGAGGGAGCTCATCGCGATATCACGAATCGGGCTCGCCATTACGGTACTCGATCCGCAGCTCGGGCAGAACCGGCATGTCGGGTGCACCGAAACGTGGGGCCGCCTCGGCGCGCGAGAGCTGTTCGTCGCGGATCAGGTCGTACTTCTCGCGCGTATAGTGATCCGCTTCGTCCAGTTCGCGCAGGATGCGCGGCTGCATGAACACCATCAGGTTCTGCTTGGCGGTACTCGTGGTCTCGTAACTGAACAGGCGGCCCAGCACCGGGATGTCGCCCAGTAGCGGTACTTTCTCCTCGCGTGTGCGCAGGGTGTCGTCGATCAGACCGCCCAGTACCAGGGTCTGGCCATCCTCCACCAGGACCGTGGTGTTGAGGGAACGCGTGTTGGTGACGAGATCGGCGGCCTGCGCGGTCTCCGAGATGTTCGACACCTCCTGTTCGATCTCCATCTGCACGGTATTGCCCTCGTTGATCTGCGGCTTGACCTTGAGCGTGATGCCGACATCGCGCCGCTCGATGGTCTGGAACGGCGAGCGGCCGGCCGTATCGCCCACGGCCTGGCCGGTGAACTGGCCGGTGATGAAGGGCACGTTCTGACCGACGACGATCTCCGCCTCCTGGTTGTCCAGNGTCACCAGGCTNGGGGTGGANAGGATGTTGTTGTCCGAGTCGGAGGCCAGTGCGCGCAGCAGCACGCCGAAGTCCGTGCCGTCGCGCTGGCGCAGGGCGCCGATGGTCAGGCCGCGGCTGACGCTTTCGGGGTTGGTGATGATGTTGACGATATTGCTGCCGCCCTCGGCGAAACTGGTCAGGCCGACCACCGCGTCACCATCGGTGTCGCCGGCGGCGAACTGCACGCCGAGTTCGCGCGAGCGGTCGGTCGAGATCTCGGCGATGATGGCCTCGACCAGTACCTGCGCGCGGCGGATGTCGAGCTGGCGCACGATGCTCTCCAGCGACCCGAGGTGCTCCGGCGTGCCGGTCAGGATCAGGGCATTCGTGTTGCCATCCGCCTGGATGATCGTCTCCGTCTCGCCGTCTTCCCCGCCATTGTTGCGTGCACCCTGACTCACACCCTCGAGAATGCCGACCAGATCCTCGGCGTTGGCGTAGCGCATGTAGATGACGCGAGTGTTGCCCTCGCGCTCGACCGTGGTGTCGAGGTTCGCGATCAGTGTGCGCAGTTCGACACGGGTGGCTTCCGCGCCGCGGATGAGCACGGCGTTGGTGCGCGGGTCGGCGGCGATGCGCGACACGGCGGCATCGTCACCCTCCTGCAGCGAGCGGATGATGTTGACCAGTTCGTTGGCGCGTGCATTCTCGAGGCGGACGACCTCGATGTCGCGTTCGATGGGTTGATCGACGCGTTCGATGATCTGTGCAATGCGCTCGATGTTGAGTGCGCTGTCGGTCATGATGAGCCGGTTGGTCGGTTCGTAGGCCGCCAGATGCGCATCCTGCGGCAGCAGCGGACGCAGAATGGGCACGAGCTGCGAGGCCGATACATGCTCGACCGTCACCACCCGGGTGACGATCCCGCCCTGGCGATCCCCGCGCTCGACCAGCGGGATCGCGCCCTGCTTGGCTGTCGCCGAGGGCACGATCTTGGTGACATCACCCTCGCGCACCGCGGCATAGCCATGTACCGACAGCACGCTCTCGAAGACGTCGTACAGTTCCTGGTCGGTCACCGGTTCGGAGGAAATGACGGTCACGCGGGCGTCGACGCGCGGGTCGACGATGAAGTTGCGCCCGGTGCGGCGCGATACCGTATCGATCAGCGCCCGCAGTTCGGCCTGCTTGAGATTGAGCGTGAAGGGCTCGGCATCGTCCGCACCCGCCGTTGTCGGCGACAGGAGGAAGATGGCGGCCACGAGCGGCCACCACGCGGACACGAACCAGCGGGTCGCTTTCATCGTTGTACTCTGGTGTTCACCTGCGCCACGGGGAGGGTCCGCCTCACGATTCTCGTACGCTGCCCGCGGGGCGTCAAACCGGCGACGCGCATCAGTTGGGTCCGTCCAGCGACAGGGTAACCTGCTGCTGCTCGCCATCGCGCAGGAATGTCACGTTGACCTCGGCGGCATCACGCAGCGTATCCAGGGCTTCCTGGCCGCGCCGGCTGTCGTTCAGCGGGATGCCGTTGACCTCCGTGAGTACGTCCGTCGGCGTCAATCCCAGTTCCCGCAGCGTCTCTTCATGTCCGCCCCGGGGGCGCAGACGGAAGCCGATCAGTTCGCCATCCTGCTGGTAGGGCTGGAAGCGGACCATGCGCGACAGTTCGGCCGGGTTCGCGAGCAGCTGCTCGCGCAGGTTCCGGGCCGTGGCGGCAATCTCCCGGGTCTGGTCCTCGATGCCGGCCTGGCTGGCGGCGGGTTGGCTCTCGCGGGTTTCAGCGTCATCGAGCCACAGTGCCTCGAGGTTGCCATCGCGGCGCAGAAGTACGCGATCCGCATAAACGCCAGCGACCTCGGCATTGCCGGGAAGTCCGTCGCCGACCCCGAAGACCTGCTCACCATCACGGCCAGCGACGATGATGGCGAAGCCCTGGCCGTCGCCGACAGCGTACAGGCCGCGCAGATCGAGATCGAGCTGCGTCTCCGGGGCATCGGCCGGCATGCCGGCAAGATCGGCGGCGGCTTCGTCCTCATCCTCATCCGGCGGCGGTGCCTCGCCAAACAGATGCAGGCGCGCAAGACGCCGCGCCGCGCCCCCGGGCTCGCTGCCGGCATCGATCATGTCCGGTTCGGCGATCTCGAGCGTGGCGGGACGGGCAGCGTCCGCCTCCGGGGCGAGGCGCCAGGCCACGCCCGCGACCTGCCAGCCCAGGATCGTGGCCAGGCCGGTGGCCACCACCCACGGCGCGGCCGGGCCCGCGAGCCGGGTCCGCACGGCGTACGACCAACCGGCAAGGCGCGTGAAGGTGTTCATGGGCTGACTGGCGGCATGTCTGTCCCGAGTCTACCAGTTTGGCGGGCCGCGGTGCGGCGTTCAGGCTGTCTGGCGTGGTCTGGTATCATGCAGACGATTTCAGAGCAGCGGAGTTCCCATGCAGACCGTCGCAGCCAGCGCGAGCTTTCGTCTAGGGCAGGTCGTCCGGCATCGTGATCTGGGTTATCGCGGTGTCGTCTACGATGTCGACCCAGCCTATCAGGGCAGCGAGGACTGGTATCACCGCAATGCTGGTGAGCGCGCGCCCCGGCGTGATGCGCCCTGGTACTATGTCATCGTCGACGAGGAAGATGCCGAGACCTACGTGCCCGAGCAGAATCTCGAGGCGGACGAGACGGGCGAACCGGTCTGGCACCCCGAGATCGAGGACCTCTTCCTCGACTTTCGCGACGGTGTGTACGTCCCGCGACAGATGACCAACTGAGCGCGGCGCCGGCCGCGCCGCTTCCTGGGAGCCGCATGCTGTCCCGGTTGCAGGACTATTTCTCGACGCACCTCGCCCCGGGCGTCGATCCCGATCCCGAACACGGCATCAACCTGGCCGCCGCGGCGCTGCTGATCGAGGTGGCGCGGGCCGACGTCGCGGTCGACGAGGCGGAGGCCCGGTGCATCGAGGACTTGCTGGTGGCCACGCTCGGCCTCGGCCGTGACGAGGTCGGTGATCTGGTCGAGCTCGCCCGCGCCGAGATCGACGAGGGCGCCTCCCTGCATCAATTCACGCACCTGATCAACCAGCACTATGACATTGCGGCCAAGCGCCGGTTCATGGAGCAGCTCTGGCGGGTGGCCTGGAGTGACGGCCGGCTGCACCACTACGAGGAACACCTGCTGCGCCGCCTGGCCGAACTGCTCCATCTGCGCCACCACGAATTCATGAAGGCAAAGCACGCGGTCATTGAGGACGATCGAAGCGGCGCGTGAAGCGTACGCCCTGCGGGGCCGGTGCCTGGTCGGGCCGCACCTGGAGGGTGAATTCCAGTACGCCGGAGCCGCCGTCGAGCGGCACGGCACCGACATAGAACAGGGCGTCGCCGTCACGGATCTCGCGCAGCTGGAAGCGGTGCAGCCGGCCCTCGGCATCCGTGGCGTGGGCGCGGATGTCGGCCGGTACGGCGACACTGCCCGTGCGCGTCATAACCGCCAGTGTTACCACGACCTGGTCGCGCTCGCGTGGCAGATCGTGGCGGGCGGCGAGTTCGGGGTCGATGCGCTCGGCCGGCAGAGCGTTGTAGTGCACGACGTGCTCACCGATCTCCTGCATGCCGGCGCTGTCGTCGGCCAGTGCCGCACCGGCTGGCAGCAGCAGGCTGAATGCGAGTGCCAGCAGGTACCGCAATGAACTCATGTCGCCTCGCCCTCTGCTGATGTCGCGGCCCGCTTCTGTGGGACCGCTCGGGGAGAGGATGATTCCGCGCCTCGGCGCTGCAATCGGTACAGCGCGCTTTCGGCGAGCAGGTTCGGCAGCATGCGCGCGCCGCGCGTGGTGCGATGGTGGCGATCGACCGCCGCACGCTCGAGGATGTGGTAGCCGCGCCCGGCGCAGAGCCGCTCGAAATCGTGGACGGTGCACAGATGGATGTTGGGCGTGTCGTACCAGTTGTGCGGCAGGGCACGGTTCTTCGGCATGTGGCCGCTGAGCGCGAGTTGTGCCCGGCACTTCCAGTGGCCCATGTTGGGGAACGAGATGATCCCCTCGCGCCCGATGCGCAGCATCTCGTCGAGCACCCGATCAGGGAAGTGCAGCGCCTGCAGTGACTGCGTCATGATGACGTAGTCGAAGCCGTCACTGTCGAAATCCGGCATACCCTGGTCGAGGTCGGCCTGGATCACGTCCACACCGCGTGCGATGCAACGCGTGATCTTGTCCGGGTCGATCTCGAGGCCGTAGCCGGTCACGCCGCGAGTGGCCTGCAGGTGGGCCAGCAGGGCGCCGCTGCCGCAACCCAGATCGAGGATATGCGCGCCCGGCCGGATCCATTCGGCAATGAGTTGGAGGTCGCGGCGCAGGCTCACGCGGCAGCCTCCTTGCCGTGCGCTTCCCGTGCCACCTGCTGCATGTAGACGCCGAAGACGTCGAGATAGCGCGGGATCGGCATGAGGAACGTGTCGTGCCCCTGGTTGGCGGCGATTTCCGCGTAGGTCACCCGCTTGTGATTATCCAGCAGCGCCTTGACGATCTCGCGCGAGCGCGCGGGCGAGAAGCGCCAGTCCGAGGTGAAGGAGAGCACGAGAAAGCGTGCCTGCGCGGGCGCCAGGGCCGCGGCCAGGTCGTCACCCGTCTGCGCGGCCGGATCGAAATAGTCGAGCGACTTGGTCATCAGCAGGTAGGAGTTCGCATCGAAACGATCGACAAACTGGCGCCCCTGGTAGCGCAGGTAGCTCTCGACCTCGAACTCGCTGTCGAAGCTGAACGACAACCGGCCCGAGCGCAGCTCGCGGCCGAACTTGGCACGCAGGGCGTCATCCGACAGGTAGGTGATGTGGCCGAGCATGCGCGCGAGCATCAGTCCGCGCCGGGGCACGACGCCGTGATCGTAGTAGCGCCCGTCGTGGAACTCCGGGTCGGACGTGATGGCCTGGCGCGCGACCTCGTTGAAGGCGATGTTCTGGGCCGTGAGCTTGGGTGCGGCGGCAATGACCACCGCATGGCGCAGCTTGTCCGGAAAGTCGATGGCCCACTGCATGACCTGCATGCCGCCGAGGCTGGGACCGACGACGGCGGCCCACTGATCGATGCCGAGTTCACGCATCAGCCGTTCCTGCTGCCGCACCCAGTCGGCGCAGGTGACGATCGGGAAATCGGGCCCGTAGTGGCGCCCGGTCTCCGGATTGATCGTGTTGGGGCCGGTGGAGCCCTTGCAGCTGCCGACGTTGTTCGGGCTGACCACGAAGAGCCGGTTGGTGTCGATCGGCTTTCCGGGGCCGATGCACGCTTCCCACCAGCCCGGCTTGCGGTCGCTGTGCGAATGATAGCCGGCGGCATGGTGGTCGCCGGATAGTGCATGGCAGATGAGGACCGCGTTGCTGCGCTCGGCGTTGAGCGTGCCGTAGGTCTCGAAGACGGTCTCGTAGCGCTCCAGCACGCGTCCGCAGTCGAGCTCCAGCGGTTCGTCCACGCTCAGATGCTTCGGCTCGACGAGGCCGACCGAATCTTCGGGCAGGGTCTCGGGCATCGTCTCCGGGCCATCATGGGGGGGCGGCAACAAGCCCGCGAGTATACAACAAGGTGCCGGCGCTCAGGGTGGGATGCAGCGCATCCTCTCCTGAGCGCCGGCACGCACATCCCTCCGCGTTCAGGCCAGCGCCAGCAGCGGCGGGATGAGCAGCATGCGCAACACCTGCAAGCCGATCAGTACGATCAGTGGCGAGATATCGATGCCGCCGATCAGCGGCACCACGCGCCGCACCGGGTTCACCACGGGTGCGGTGATCCGCTCCAGGATCTCGATGATCGGATTCGGGCCCTGCGGTGCGATCCAGGTCAGGATCGCGCGGATGAGTACCGCGAAGAAGCAGACATTGATGATGAGGGCCAGCAGATCGACCACTGCGAGCCAGGCAAGACTGCCGAACCAGACGTGCTCGATGCCGAGCCGGTAGCCGCCGATCACGGTATCGGGGATACCGAGCAGCCGATAGAGCCAGAGCTTGAGCAGCATCAGTGCGAGTGCCACCAGGAGCGCGGCAATGTCGTAGCGCCCGACCGGCGGGATCACCCGTCGCAACGGGCCCAGCACGGGGGCCGAGGCCTTGACGATGAACTGGGACACCGGGTTGTAGTAGTCGGCACGCACCGCCTGCATCATGAAGCGCAGCAGGATGATCAGTGCGTACAGCGTGATCAGCGTACTGATCAGGAACTGCAGGGCATCGAAGCCGTAGCCGGCGCCGCCTCCCATCATGCGTCTCCCAGTTCGTCACCGAGTTCGATCGAGCGCTGGCGGGCTGCATCGACCGCGCTGTCGACGAGTGCGGTGAGGCCGCCGGCCTCGAACGCCGCGAGTGCGGCCGCCGTGGTGCCGCCCTTCGAGGTGACGTTGGCGCGCAGGGTGCCCGGGTCGTCACCGGATTCGCGCGCCATGCGGGCAGCACCCAGTGCGGTGCCGAGGACCAGGCGGCGCGCGGTTTCGTTCGGCAGCCCGCGGGCCAGCGCGGCCTGTTCCATGGCCTCCATGAAGGCGAAGTAGTACGCGGGGCCGCTGCCGGAAATGGCGGTCACGATGTCGAGGTCGGCCTCGTCCTCGACCCAGACGACCTCTCCCGTGGCAGTGAGCAGGGTCTCGGCGATCGTGCGCTGCTCCCGGGTTACTGCGTCATTGGCATGCAGGGCGGACATGCCGCACTGGATCAGGGCGGGGGTGTTCGGCATGCAGCGCACGATCGGTCCGCCGTAGTCGAGCCAGCGCGCCAGGGCCTCCTCGCGGATGCCGGCGGCCACGGACACGACCAGAGGCTGGTGCGGGGCCACGGCGGCGGCGAGCCCGCGCGCCACGGTGGCCATGATCTGCGGTTTCACGGCCAGGACCACGACATCGGCGCTGGCCGCGGCCGCGGCGCCATCCTCGCCGGTGGCGACACCGTGCTCGCGCTCGAGGCGCTCGCGCTGTTCCGCACTGGGGTCGGCGACGGCGATGCGCGCGGCCGGGTGGCCGCCGGCGATCAGGCCGCCAATGATGCTGCGGGCCATGTTGCCGCCGCCGATGAATGCGATGCTGGGCCGATTCATGCGTCTTCTCCTCGGGATCGACGGGCAAGGATAAAGAAGGTGCGCGACCTTTTCATCTCGCCGGCGTTGTAGGCGCTCGTGCCCGCTTCCCCTATACTGGCCCTCGCGCGGGGGGCCGGTGCGCGCACCGGCACGGACCTTGCTGCTCGGCAACTGCACGACCGAATCAAGAAACGCGCGGGCCGAGGCCCGCGCCCGGGCTCCGGAGGATGGATGGATATCTCCCAGCTACTCGCGTTCAGCGTGAAGAATGGCGCCTCGGACCTGCACCTGTCGGCGGGCCTGCCGCCGATGATCCGGGTCGACGGCGACGTGCGCCGGATCAACGTGCCGGCCATGGATCACAAGGATGTGCATGCCATGGTCTACGACATCATGAACGACAATCAGCGCAAGTCGTTCGAGGAGTTCCTGGAAACCGACTTCTCCTTCGAGATCCCGAAGCTGGCCCGTTTCCGGGTCAACGCCTTCAACCAGAAGCGCGGCGCGGCTGCGGTCTTTCGCACGATTCCCTCGGAGATTCTCACTCTCGAGCAGCTGGGAGCACCGCGGATCTTCGAGAAGATCTCGGACTATCCGCGCGGCATCGTGCTGGTGACCGGACCCACGGGGTCCGGCAAGTCGACCACGCTGGCCGCGATGGTCGACTACAAGAACGAATCCGAACACGGGCACATCCTCACCATCGAGGACCCGATCGAGTTCGTGCACGACTCGAAGAAGTGCCTGATCAACCAGCGCGAGGTTCATCGCGACACGCTCGGCTTCAGCGAGGCGCTGCGCTCGGCGCTGCGCGAGGACCCCGACACCATCCTCGTCGGCGAGCTGCGCGATCTGGAAACCATTCGCCTTGCCCTCACTGCGGCCGAGACGGGGCACCTCGTCTTCGGCACCCTGCACACGAGTTCGGCCGCGAAGACTGTCGACCGCATCATCGACGTGTTTCCGGCGGCCGAGAAGTCCATGGTCCGGGCGATGCTGTCGGAGTCGCTGCGTGCGGTGATCTCGCAGACCCTGATGAAGAAGGTGGGCGGTGGCCGCATCGCCGCCCACGAGATCATGCTGGGCACGCCGGCCATCCGTAACCTGATCCGCGAGGACAAGGTTGCGCAGATGTACTCGGCCATCCAGACCGGGCAATCCGCCGGCATGCAGACCCTCGATCAGAACCTGAAGGAGCTGCTGCGCCAGGGGCTTGTTACCCAGGAAGAGGCCAAGCGCAAGGCGACCAATCCGGATCAGCTCTAGCGGGCCGATACGACCTCGGTCCGTTGGGCAATATTCGGTCACCGAGAGGGGGATAGATGGATCGCGAGAAGGCCATCAAGTACATGCACGACCTTCTGCGGATGCTCAAGGGCCGCGAAGGGTCGGATCTGTACATTGCCGCCGGAGCACCGCCGTCAATGAAGATCCACGGCAAGCTGTCGCAGGTATCGAACCAGAAGCTGTCGCCGGCGCATACGCAGATGCTCGTGCGCTCGATCATGAACGACAAGCAGGCGGCGGAATTCGAGGAGCACAACGAGTGCAACTTCGCGATCAGTCTGCCCGGCGTCTCGCGCTTTCGCATCAACACCTACATGCAGCGCGGCAGCACGGCCATGGTCGTGCGCACGATCACTGACGAGATTCCGAGTTTCACGGACCTCAACCTGCCGCGGGTCATGGCTGACATCGCCATGACCAAGCGCGGGCTGGTGATCTTCGTCGGCGGCACCGGGTCGGGCAAGTCGACCTCGCTGGCCGCGATGGTCGACTACCGCAATGAGCATTCGAGCGGCCACATCATCACCATCGAGGATCCGATCGAGTTCGTCCACCACCACAAGAACTGCATTGTCAGCCAGCGCGAGATCGGCACGGATACCGAGGGCTGGGAGATCGCGCTGAAGAACACTCTCCGCCAGGCACCCGATGTCATTCTCATTGGCGAGGTGCGTGACCGCGAGACCATGGAACATGCCATCGCCTTTGCCGAGACGGGGCACCTGTGCCTGTGCACGCTGCACGCCAACAGCACCAACCAGGCGATGGACCGGATCATCAATTTCTTCCCCGAAGAGCGCCGCCAGCAGTTGCTGATGGATCTGTCACTGAACATGAAGGCGTTCGTGTCGCAGCGCCTCCTGCGCACCCCGGACGGCAATGGCCGGCGCGCGGCGGTGGAGGTGATGATCAATACACCGCTGATGGCCGACCTCATCCTCAAGGGCGAGATCCACGAGATGAAGGCGCTGATGAAGAAATCGCGCGAGGCCGGCATGCAGACCTTCGACGACGCGCTGTTCGACCTCATCGAGGAGGGCGCGATCACACCGGAAGAGGGGCTGCGCAACGCCGACTCGGTCAATGATCTGCGCCTGAAGCTCAAGCTGGAGAGCAGCGACGCCCGCAATCGCGATCTGTCCGACGGCTCCGAGTTCGAGGTCGAGGGCGATGACGACGACGGCGGCCCGAAGGCGCGCGGCCTGCTGCGGAGGTGAGCCCATGCGCGCGCTGAATTCCTACCTCAAGCACATGGCCGAGAAGGGCGCCTCGGACATGTATCTGACCACTGGTGCTCCGCCCGCCATCAAGATCGAGGGCGAGACCTATCCCGTGAGCCGCAACCGGCTGGAGCCGGGCATGGCGGAGAAGATCGCCTACGGCCTGATGAACGAGGAGCAGCAGTACGACTTCGAGCGCGAGCTGGAGATGAACCTGGGCTTCACCGTCGAGGATGTCGGGCGCTTCCGGGTCAATATCTATCGCCAGCGCGGCGAGGTGTCCCTGGTCATCCGCTTCATCAAGGCCGACATCCCCGAGATCGGCAGTCTGAATCTGCCCGCCAAGCTCGGCGAGCTGATGACCGAGAAGAAGGGGCTGATCCTGGTAGTGGGGGCCACGGGTTCGGGCAAGTCGACCACGCTGGCGGCGATGATCGACCATCGCAACCGCACCCGCACCGGGCACATACTCACCATCGAGGATCCGATCGAGTACGTGTTCACGCATCGCAAGTCGATCGTCGGCCAGCGCGAGGTCGGCCTCGACACCCACTCCTACGGCAACGCCCTGCGCGAGGCAATGCGCGAGGCGCCGGACGTCATCATGATCGGCGAGGTGCGCGATCGACCGACCATGGAGGCCGCGATCTCCTACGCCGACACCGGCCACCTGTGCCTGAGCACGCTGCACGCCGTGAATGCGTACCAGGCGCTGGACCGCGTCATCAACATGTTCCCCACCGAGGGGCAGAACCAGATCCTGATGGACCTGTCACTGAACCTGAAGGCGATCATTTCCCAGCGCCTCGTGCCGGACAAGAAGGGTGCGCGCGTGCCGGCCGTCGAGGTGATGATCAACACGTCCTACATCGGTGACCTGATCCGGCGGGGTGAGATTCACTCGATCCGCGATGCCATGGCCAAGGGCGGGCAGCACGGCATGCAGACGTTCGACCAGTCCCTGTTCGAGCTGTTCAAGGCGGGCCGGGTGGAGCTCGAAACGGCGCTGGATTACGCCGACTCGCGCAGTGACCTCGAGTGGCGGATCAATTTCGGTGGCGGTGTGCAGTCGATCTCGAAGAGCAATACATCCGCCGACGAGCTGGAATTCCCCGACAATCTCGACGACCTTCCCGAGACGAAGAAGTAGCCCGGGCACGCGGCCGCGGTCCGCGGCTGTGCCGCTCGCGGCTATGCGGCCCGCGGCGCCGTGCCGGTAATCAGGGCCATGACGGCCATGCGCACGGCGATGCCGTTGGTCACTTGTTCGAGGATCACCGACTGCGGCCCGTCGGCGACCCGCGAGTCGATTTCCACGCCGCGGTTGGTCGGCCCCGGATGCATGACCATGGCGTCCGGGCGTGCCAGGGCGAGGCGTTCCGGAGTCAGACCCCAGGCGGCGAAATAGGCCTCCGGGCCGGGTACCGTCTCCCCCTGCATGCGCTCCTTCTGCACGCGCAGCATGATCACCACGTCGGCATCGGCGATGCCGGTGTCCATGTCGTTGTACGGTTGCACGCCCCAGCCGGACAGGTCGGCCGGCAGCAGCGCCGGCGGCCCGACGACGCGGATCTCGCCCGTGCCCAGGGCGCGCAGGGCATGGATCTCCGAGCGTGCGACGCGCGAATGGCGCACATCGCCGACGATGGCCACCGTGAGGTTGGCGAAATCGGGTTTGTGTCGGCGGATGGTGAAGACATCGAGCAGCGCCTGGGTCGGATGCGCGTGTTCGCCGTCGCCGGCGTTGATGATGTGCGCGCGGTCGCCGATGTGGCGCGCGACCTGGCCGGCGGCGCCGGACTCCGGATGGCGCAGGACGAACAGGTCGCACTGCATGGCGCGCAGTGTGGCGACCGTATCGAGCAGGGATTCGCCCTTGGCCGTGGCCGAGTGCGCGATCTCGATGTTGAGCACATCCGCGGACAGACGCTTGGCCGCAAGCTCGAAGGTCGAGCGTGTGCGGGTACTCGGCTCGAAGAAGAGGTTGACGACAGTGTGCCCGCGCAACAGCGGTACCTTCTTGATGGCCTTGTCGTTGACGTCGGCGAAGGATTCGGTGAGATCCAGGATCTCCCGCACGAGATCGCCGCTCATGCCTTCGGTGGTCAGGCAGTGGCGCAGGCGGCCATCGGCGCCGAACTGGGTTTCCGCATCATTCATGGCCACTTGGGTGCTCCCTCACTGCGCGGCTGCCGGTGTCACGGATTTCGCGGGTGTCACGGATGCGCAGGCCGAGGTCGTCGGGGTTGAGGCGGACTTGCTGGTCCGGCCCGAGATCCACGCGCTCGCCGGCGAAGTCGGCGCGAATCGGCAGTTCGTGACCGGTGCGTTCGACGAGTACGGCCAGCAGCACACGCGCGGGCCGGCCGTAATCGAACAGCTCGTTGAGGGCCGCGCGGACCGTGCGCCCGCTGTAGAGCACGTCATCGACCAGCAGCACCTCGCGCCCGTCGATCTGCACCGGCAGCTCCGAGCGCTCGACGCGCGGATGCAGGCCGATGCGGGAGAAATCATCCCGATAGAATGAAATGTCGATCGTGTGGACCGGGGTCGCCAGGTCGAGGCGGGCGTGCAGCGCCGCGGCCACGCGCACACCGCCGGTATGGATGCCGACCACGAGCAGTTCCGGCAGGCGTGTGCCCACGGTGGCACGGATCTCGGCCGCCATGCGGTCGAGCCAGCCCTCCACGGTAGCGGCATCAGTCTTCATTGGCCTCCTGTTGCGCGAGCCACTGTTCGAGAATCAGTCGGGCCGCCATTCTATCGACATCACCCTTGCGCGTCCTGCGCGCCGCGCCCGCACGGCGATCGGCGGCGATCGCCTCGCGGGCGGCACGCGAGCTCAGCCTCTCCTCCGCCGGGTGCACGGGCAGGCCGTAGCGGCTGGCCAGGCGCCGGGCGAAACGGCGGGCGGCCGCGGTCAGGGGTTGTTCGGTGCCGTCCAGATGCACCGGGATGCCGACGACGAGGGCGTCGGGTTGCCACTCGGCGATCAGGTGGTCGATGCGGGCCCAGTCCGGCTCGCCGCCGCGCGCCGGAAGGGTCGCCAGCGCAGTCGCGCTGGCCGTGATGCGTTGGCCGCTGGCGACGCCGATGCGTGCCTCGCCAAAATCGAAGCCGAGAAAGCGGGTGCCGAGAAAACGCTCGGACGGGCTCACGCGTGACCGGCGTCGGAGGAAAGCAGATCCAGATCGATGCCCAGATGCTGCGCGGCGGCCGACAGGCGGTCCTCGGCCGGCAGGTCGAAGAGGATGTCGCGGCTGGCCGGGCAGGTCAGCCAGGCATTCTGTGTCAGTTCGGCCTCGAGCTGGCCCGCACCCCAGCCGGAGTACCCCAGGGCGAGCAGGAAGCGTGCGGGGCCCGCGCCCCTGGCGATGGCGTCGAGGATGTCGCGCGACGTGGTGACGCCGAGGTGGTCGTCGATGCGCAGGGTGCCGTCCCACTGGCCGACGGGTTCGTGGATGACGAAGCCGCGCTCGGGCTCCACGGGCCCACCGTAATAGACCGGTTGCTGGGTGAGGTGTTCGGCCGCGGCGTCGATGCCGAGGTGCGCCAGGATCTCGCCGCAGGTGACCGCGACCGGGCGATTGATGACCAGCCCCATCGCACCATGCTCCGAATGGTCGCAGACGAGCGTGAGCGTGCGCGAGAAGTTGGGATCCTCGAGTGCCGGCATCGACAGCAGGAAGTGGTTGCGCAGATCCATGGTTCCCTTCCGCTCCGTTGCGCTCAGTGCGTGGTCAGCTCGTTGCTGGAGAATGACCACGTCCGGGTGATGTACAGGATATCCGTCTGCTCCTGCAAGTCCTCGGAGAAGGGCTCGTAGGGCGCGGTCTGGCGGGCGATGCGTTCAGCGGCGCGGTCGAGCAAGCTGGAGCCGGACGAGGCGCGCACGCGGGTCTCGTGCAGCGAGCCGTCCGCACGGATGGCGACGGTCAGGATCAGGTTGCCGGACAGCCCCCGATCACGCACATCGTCCGGGAAATTCAGATTGCCGATCTCCTCGACCGTTTCCACCCAGCGGTGCATGTACGCCGCGGCCACCGAGCGCTCGGTGCGCGCCGAGACGAACTCCTTGCGCGGGCGCTGGGCGTAGTGGCTGAGGGCCTGGTCAATCTCCGCCGTCAGGGCGGCCACCTGGGCGTCGTAATCGATGCGCTCGGGGCGCTCACGCGGCGCTTCCTCCGGTTGTTCACGTGGTTCGGCCACTTCCGCCACCGCGTGCTCGCCGGCGTCCGCCGTCAGTACGGGTTCCGGCGTCACGGGTCGGGGCGTCGGTGCACCCGCCTCGAGGGGGATCGGGGCGATGCCGGCCTGGACCTCGGGTTCCGGTGACGACACGGGGGCACGCCGGCGTTCGGGTTCGTCGACATCACCGCCGCCGGCGCTGTCGACGTCCGCCAGATAGTCGGCCTGCTCCGGGGCGTCGTCGGTCTGTGTCTGCTGCAGGACGACATCCAGGGCCTGTGGCGGTGCCTCGGCGGGCGCGAAGCCGGCGAAACCCACGCCGAGAATGACCAGGCCATGCAGGGCCGCGGCCAGGAACAGTGTGAGGCCGAGGCGATCGGCGGCGTTGACAGCGTGCGCGGCGGTGTTCATTGGCCCCGGTGGCGGTCCTTCCTCAAACTGAGCTGCGCCGGCCGTCGCGCCGGCGATTGTTCATTGTATCGCCGCACGGTGGCGGCAGGGCATGGCCAGCACCGGCGCCGCCTGTCACGTCGCGGCAAGGCGCGCGGCGATGACATCGAGCAGCCGTTCGGCGGCATCGGCCCCGGTGTCGCGGGTGATTTCACGGATGCAGGTCGGGCTGGTGACATTGATCTCGGTAAGGTGGTCGCCGATGACGTCGAGGCCGACAAAGGTCAGCCCCTTTTCGACCAGTGTCGGCGCAACCTGTTCGCAGATCCAGCGGTCGCGGTCGGACAGCGGCTGTGCGCGGCTGCCGCCGCCAGCGGCCAGGTTGGCGCGGTGGTCGCCGGCCTGGGCGAGACGGGCGAGGGCGTAGTCGAACGGTTCGCCGTCGATCAGCAGAATGCGCTTGTCGCCGTCGCGGATGGCGGGCAGCCAGGTCTGCGCCATGATCGGCCGCCGGTAATGTGCGGTCAGCAGTTCCAGTGCCGTGCCGATGTTCGGGTCATCCGCGCGCAGCCGGAACACGCCGCTGCCGCCCATGCCGTCGAGCGGCTTGACCACGCAATCGCCGTGCTCGGCGATGAAGGCACGCAGCCGGTCGGTGCGCGCGGTCACCAGGGTCGGTGGGCAGCACTGCGGAAACCAGACCGTGAACAGCTTCTCGTTTGCGTCGCGCAGTGCGCCGGGGCGATTGAACACGGGGGTACCGCCGGCCTCGACCTGCTCGAGCAGGTAGGTGGCGTAGATGTACTCCATGTCGAACGGCGGATCCTTGCGCATGAGGACGGCGTCGAGTTCGCTCATGGGCTGGTCGACGACTGCCGTCACATCGTGCCAGTCGTGGTCATCGTCGCGCACCCGGACCTCGCGCATGCGCGCACTGACACCGTTGGCGTCGAGTGCGAGATCCGCCGGGTGAATCTCGTACAGGGTCCAGTCCCGCCGCTGTGCGGCGAGCATCATGGCCAGCGTGCTGTCCTTGGCCGGCTTGATGTCGGCCAGCGGGTCCATGACGAATCCGAGCGCGCGTTTCATGACCTGAGCTCCGCCGCGGGCCTGCGGGCCCGGGTATGATTCTTGCTGTGCAGAACAGGACGTCAGCCTGTAGCCTCGCCGGGCAGCGGGTACCTGAGCACCCTCTGCCAGCATACGGGCGCCATGGTACGGCATCGATTGCGCGGCGTGGAGCGCAGAATCGCGCCAGGTGGCAACGCTGATCGCCAGTGACTTGTGCGAGTAACCTTTTGTGGTTTCTCGGAATTGCAAGCTAACTTCTTGATTGAAGAATGGTTCGAGCGGCCGCGCCGATTGCCAGTTTCGGGCGCTTGCGCTATCTTTCCGCACTCGCGGTCAGAACTCCGCAGCGCCGACGCACAACGAGGAGTCAACAGCCGATGGGCGATGAAGCGGATGACGCACTCAAGGGTCTCAAGGTCATGGTCGTGGACGACAGCAAGACGATTCGCCGCTCGGCGGAAAGCCTCCTCACGAAGGCTGGCTGTGAAGTGGTCACGGCGGGTGACGGCTTTGAGTCGCTGGCGAAGATTGCTGAACACGAGCCCGACATCATCTTCGTGGACATCATGATGCCACGGCTCGATGGTTACCAGGCCTGCGCGTTGATCAAGAACAACAGCAAGTTCAGAAATACGCCCGTGATCATGCTCACGAGCAAGGACAGCATCTTCGACCGCGCCCGCGGCCGTCTGGTCGGTTCGGAGCAGTATCTGACCAAACCGTTCTCGCGCGAGGACCTCCTGGGCGCCATCAAGGAGCATGTCGCCAGCGTTGGCTGACCGACCGCCGGCCCGCGCGGTGCCGTCCGAGACGTACCCTTTGAAACACCTGTGGAGCAATGAAGATGCCGACCGTTCTGATCGTGGACGATTCACCCACCGAGCTGCATGCGTACCAGAAGATGCTCGAGAAGCACGGCTTCAATGTCGAGTCGGCTTCCGATGGCGAGGCCAGCGTGCGCAAGGCCGAGGAAATCCTGCCCGACCTCATTCTCATGGATGTGGTCATGCCGGGGATGAACGGCTTTCAGGCGACTCGTCAACTCAACAAGAATCCGGAAACAGCGGGTATTCCGGTGATCATCATCACAACCAAGGATCAGGAGACCGACAAGGTGTGGGGGCTGCGCCAGGGCGCGCGTGACTACATCGTCAAGCCAGTGAAGGAGAATGACCTGATCAGCCGCGTGAAGGCGGTTCTGGGCGACTGAGGTCGAGCGCAATGTCTGCCACCGTTGCTGCCAGCGAACCTCTGGACCTGCTGCTCGAATACGAGCGCCGGCTGGCAGCCTCCGGGGCAACCCTCCCCGGCCGCGAGGAGGTGCGGGAACGCTGGACGGGTGTTGCGTTCCGCCTTGGCGACGAGCATCTGCTCGCCCGCATGGACGAGGTGCGCGAGATCATCGACCCGCCCGTGTGTGCGCGCGTGCCGGGTACCGCGCCGTGGTTTCTGGGCGTTGCCAACGTGCGCGGCACGCTGCTGCCGGTCATGGATCTGCACGGGCTGATGATTGGTGGACGTGCCTCGGCGACGCGCAACGCTCGCGCCCTCGTCTACAGCGGGGAAGGCGTGACGGCGGCGTTTCGGGTCGACGATGTCCTGGGGCTCAAGCGATTCTTCGTCGAGGAGATGACGACCGTCGAGACCGGCATCGAAGTGCTGCGGCCCTACATCGATGGCGGGTTCCGGCATGCTGGCGAGAACTGGCCGATTTTCAATCTGGCCTGGTTCGTCCAGGGCAGGGATTTTCTCGAGATTTCCCGGTGACCAGGGACGCCGCGGTCACCGACACGAGCGGGGGAGTGCAAGAATGAAATTGCCGAAGATGCCGTCGGTGGGCAGTTTTGCGCCCACGCTGCGAGCGAATGTTGCCAGTCCGATTCTGGCACTGTCCGTGCTGTTGGTGCTGTTCCTGGCCGGCATGATTGCATCATTCCTGTATGCGCAGAATCTGGGTGACAACCAGACGCGGTACAACGAGCTGATCATCGAGCAGGGCCGCCTCGCGGGCGAGATCTCGAATACGGCCATTGCCGCGGCCGAGGGGGAGGCCGAAGCCTACGAGCGTCTGGGCAGTCTGACGCAGGAATTCGAGCGCACCCTGTCGATCCTGCGTGACGGCGATCCCGCCACCGGACTGCCGCCGCTGCCGGGCGAGTTCTCCTCGAGCCTCGAAGCGGTCGAGTCGGCCTGGCAGGTGGAACAGGTCAACCTTGACACCATTGCCGCCGGGCGCGAATCCGTCGAGGCGATCAACGCCTACATCGCGGAGATCGAGGGCATCGCCGATGATCTGCTCATCGGCACCAGCAATGTCGCTGACGCGCTGATCGCGGCCGAGGCCGATCGTGAGCTGATCGCGACTGCGACGCGCCAGCTCTGGCTGCTCGAACGCGCCCTCGGCGGTCTGCGCGAGGTGCGCCTGGGTGGTGGCGAGGCCGAGGCGGCGGCCGATCGCTTCGCCGAGGACGCCGCCCTCTATGGCCGTGTGCTCGACGGCATGCTGCAGGGCGAGGTGCGTCTCGGCATCGCGCCGGTGCAGACGCCGGAAATCCGTGATCAACTGCGTGAACTGACCGTCAACTATGCGGCCGTGCGGCGCAACATCGGGGGCATTGTCGATCTCGCGCCCGAACTCGAACTCGCGCGCGAAGCGGCCGCCGAACTCGAGGGCACCATGGCCGGCGCCATCGGGCGCCTGGATCAGTCGGTCAGCCTCGGTGGCACGGCCGACCTCGTCCTCACCATCGCCATCGGTTTCGGTGCCGCGCTGATGCTGACGCTGATTGCGCTGGCGACCTTGCTCATCCGCGGTGCCCGTCAGCGCCTCGAGGAACAGGCGGACCAGAACCGGCGGAATCAGCGCGCGATTCTGCGTCTGCTCGATGAACTCTCCACGCTGGCCGATGGCGACCTGACGACCCACGCCACGGTGACCGAGGACATCACCGGCGCCATCGCCGACTCGGTCAACTCGGCCATCGACGCCCTGCGCAGCCTGGTGACCACCATCAACTCGACGGCCGAGGACGTTGCCCGCGCGGCGGACAAGACGCAGACCACCGCCATTCGCCTGGCCGAGGCGAGTAACCACCAGGCGCGCGAGATCGCGGCGGCGAACGAGGCCATCACCGAGATGGCGCAGTCGATGGAACGCGTGTCGGAGAATGCACGCGGTTCGGCCGAGGTGGCCATGAAGTCGGTCTCCATTGCCGCCAGTGGTGCCGAGACGGTGCGCCGGTCGATCTCCGGCATGGACTCGATTCGCGAACAGATCCAGGAGACGTCGAAGCGAATCAAGCGCCTCGGTGAGTCGTCTCAGGAAATCGGCGACATCATCGGGGTGATCAACGACATCGCCGAACAGACCAATATCCTGGCACTCAACGCCGCCATTCAGGCATCCACTGCGGGCGAAGCCGGGCGCGGCTTCGCGGTGGTCGCCGACGAGGTGCAGCGACTCGCTGAACGCGCCTCGGACGCCACGAAGCGCGTGGAGGCGCTGATCAAGACCATTCAGAACGACACCAACGAGGCCGTGGCCTCGATGGAGCAGTCGACCGCGGGTGTGGTCAGCGGAGCCAAGCTGGCCGAGGACGCCGGGGGTGCGCTGGGCGAGATCGAATCGGTGTCCAAGCAGATCGCCGAACTCATTCAGCAGATCTCGCAGGAGGCCGATCAGCAGGCGCAGTCCGCGACCGAGATCTCCGAGACGATGAACGTCATTCAGGGGATCACGATCCAGACATCGGACGGTACCAGCGAGACGGCGACGTCGATTGGCGAACTGACGCAGCTCTCGCAGGAGCTGCGCGCATCGGTCACCGGCTTCCGCCTGCCGGAACATCTCGACACCAGTGCCCGCCATGGTGAGACAGTGACGATTCGCCAGGAAGACATTTGAGGGACCGGCGCCGGCAGGGGCGCGCAACCGGGAAGTGGTGCTGATGGGGACGCAACAGACGGTCGAAATCAATTCGGTAGAGACCGCCCTGCGTGAGCTGGCGCCGCTGATCGAGGGCGTGCAGCGAGCCCTGGAAGCCTTCGTGGATGCCGGTGCGCAGGGCAGTGGCGAGGATCTGCTCGACGTCGCGCGCCGGCTGACCGAGATTCGCGGCACCCTGGAATTGCTCGATATCCACGGTGGCGGCCTGCTCGCGGCGGAAATGCGCCTGACCGCCGAGGCGCTTGCCGCCGAGACCGTGACCGACCGCGACGCAGCCCTCGAGCGGCTGCTCAAGGCCACGCTGCGCCTGTCGGACTATCTGGATCGAATCCGCGCCGGGCGGCGTGACTCACCCCCGGTGCTGCTGGCGTTGATGAACGAGTTGCGCGCCGTGCGCGGCGAGCAACCCCTGACCGATCGCGACGTCTTCTTTCCCGATCTCAACCGTTCGGCCGGTGTCACCTTCGCCGTCACCGGCGATCCGGTGGATCTCGTGGCGAGTGCGGAGCGCTTGCGGCCGCGCTTCCGGCGGGCGCTGCTCAACTGGTATCGCGGTCAGGACGTGGCGGCGCAACTCGCCACGCTGGGGCAGTACCTGCGCGAACTCGCCGAGGCCAGTTCCAGCCCGTCCGGTCAGCGCCTCTGGGGTATCTGCGGCGCCCTGACGGAAGCGCTCGCGGACCAGGGCCTGGAGGCGGACAACGAGGTCCAGAAACTCATGGCTCGCGTCGAGCGCCTGCTCAGCCAGGTTGCGCGCGATGGCGAGCGCGCGTTCGCCCAGCAGTTGCCGGTGGACCTTCTGCGCGGCCTTCTCTACCACGTCGCGCGTTCGGGCTCGTCCGGTGAACGCGTGGAGGCGATCCGCGAGGCATACGACCTGGTTGCGGCAATGGGCCGGGAGGAGGGAGCCAGCGGCTTCGAGGGTCCCGACCGCAATCTGCTGCTGGTCGTCGCCGAAGGGATCCGCGAGGACATCGCCGCGGTCAAGGATGCCATCGAGATCCACGTGCACAGCGATGACCACCGCGAGGATGCCCTGGAGGGCATCCCCCAGCAGCTGACGCGGATCGCCGATACCTTCTCCATGCTCGGTCTGCAGTCGGCCCACGACACGGTGGAGAACGAGGCCGATGTCGTCGCCCGCCTGCAGGGCGTGGACAAGCGCGAAGCGACCGGTCAGCTCCAGGCCCTGGCCGATACGCTGTTGCGCCTGGAAGGCGACCTCGATCGCCTCCTGGATGCCCCGGCCGCCTCGCGTGACCCGGCCGCATCAGCGAGCGAGGGTGCCCCGCTCGGTGGGTTGCAGAGCCTCCCGGTGACGGAGTACCGCGCCTTGCTGTCGGCGATTGTGGGCGCCTCCCTGGAGGATCTGGCCAAGGTGCGCGAGGCGCTGGCCATGTATTGCGGCTCCAACGAGGCCGGCACGGAGGCCGTCGCCGAAGTGCCGGCGCTGCTCGATGAGGTTCATGGCGCGCTGTGGATTCTCCCGTTGCCGAACGCCGAGCGCGTGCTGCGTGAACTGCGTGCCTACATTCAGAGCGACCTCGTGGAGCAGGAGCTGCGTCCGGATGACGATCTGCAGATCCTCATCGCCGATGTGGTTGCCGGTCTGGAGTACTACCTCGAGGCCGTGGATCACGACCGCGCGGGCATGGTGCACCTGCTGCAGGGTGCCGAGCGCGCGATCGAAGCGCTGCGCACGGGTGGCGAGCGCGCCAGCCATGTCGATGACGAAGATGTCGTCATGGAGAGTTCCGCGGACGGCGATCCCGTCCTCCTCGAGGCGGAAACCGAGTCCGCGGCGACCGCCACGCAGGGTATGCCTGCGGACATCGACGAGCCTGAACTCGGGGCGGATGAAGCGGGGCCGGCCCGGAACTGGCCGGAAGCCGCAGACGACGAGGCCGGCGACGAGGCCGGCGAAGAGGTCGTGCTGATCGGCGATGCCGGTGACGACGCGTCGGCGCGGGGCGGCGAGACGCAGGACGATGGCGAGATTTCCGATTTTCTCGAGCGCGAACTCGCGGGAGCGGACGCCGCCTTCGGGGAGATCTCGGCCGACGACGATGTCGCGTTCGATAGCACGGACCCCGGCGCCGAACCGCGGAACGTTCGCAACGACGACGTGCACGATTTCGACCTCGATGAACTCGAGGACGTTACGGCGGAGAGCGAAGCCGCACTGTCGACTGAGCCCGCCGATGACCCTGACGCGGCCTCGGACGTCGCGGCCTCGGCCGCGATGGAGCCCGAACCATGGAGCCCGAACC
>SL_3KL_010_SEDDRAFT_10000366_pt1 | contig 36159 bp, 29 predicted proteins | sample SodLakKL_010_SED_2_FD_10381 | JGI IMG/M metagenome (IMG submission 10381) | reverse complement strand
CCGGCTGGAGGGCCGAAGCCAGCCGATCCTGAAGCTCCCGGGCGGCGTCGGCCGCATCGGCATCCAGGTCGGATGGAGGCGACCACTCCCGGAGGAGGCGAGCCACCTCGTTCTCTTCCAGCGCCACGGCTTCTCCCAGGAGGGACCGCCAGGATCCGTGGAGGGCATCGCCGGAGGTGAAGCGACCCAACTCGTCTCCGTTGGCTACAATCCGCCCGTCCTGAAAACTCAGCGCCAGTTCCTCTCCGTCATCGAACTCCAGGGTGAGGGAGGATTCCTGTCCAGTGACCACCACCTGACTGAAGACAATCTGACGGTCCCCCTCCTGCGCGCCGAGAGGATGGGTCAGAAGGAGGAGGGCCATAGTGGAAAGGATCAGCCCCAGGAGGATCCTCAAACCAGGTGCCAGGGTGGGCTCCATGGCTAGGGATCGCTTCCGGCATGAGGCGCCCTCTGCAGGGCCTGCCCGGTGACTGGTGACCGATGGATGCTTGATTGACCTATACATGACGACCCGCCAGAGAGGAGGGATGGAATACGTTTCGATAGAGGACCCACATGGCCAGAAAGCTCAGGGTCCAGGCGGCTCCCAGTCCTGCCAGGGCAAGGGTCGGGGTGGCGGCCAGGGCCGAGACCCCGTCCCAGATGGAGAGAAGGAGTGGGCTGTCCACGAGGCGTTGCACGGCCTGGCCCATGAGGGTCTCGACTCCTTCGGCGACCCGCCACCGGAGAAGGGTGGCCAGGCCACCCCAGCTCAGGAGGGGATGGGCCAGGACTGCCCCGACTACGGCGACGATGAGAAGGGCAGGGACCGATGCCATGGCCCCCAGGAATGACCAGCCCTTCCGGGTTGTGGGGATCAGCCGCTCGGCTGCGTTTCCGGCGGCAGTCAGCCAGCCCATGACCCGCTCCAGCCCCGAGTCTGTCCGAGCCGGGGCTCGGGAAGTCTGGAAGGCGGCCATGACCCGCTCCTGGAACTCAGGAGAGGGTTCAAGGCGGGGGAGAGCGTTCAGGCTCTGAAAGACTCCCTCCCACTCCCGATAGACGGTCTGGCAGTCCTCACAGGCATGGAGGTGGGCATGGGCCCTCCGGCGGTCCCGGGTGCCCAGGGCACCTTCCAGGAGTTCCTGGATCCGATCGGGTCCAAGGTGCTCCTCTGCCTGATCCACTCCGTGCCCCAGGGTCGATCGGACCCGGTCGGCCATCCGGCGCGCCAGGGAGGGACGGGCCGGAATCTCGGCCATGACCCGATCGGCGAAATCGACGGAGGGCTCGAGCCCCGGAAGTTCGTCCAGCTCCGAGAAGAGGAGCTCCCAGGCCTCCAGCTCGGAGGCGCACCGGGAGCAGGACGCCAGGTGGGTTTCCACCGGGGCCCGATCCTCCTGGGTCAGCTCACCCTCCAGGAAAGCCTGGAGAGTTTCGCTGGTCAGATGTTCGTTGGACGTGTTCACCGTGACTCCTGGTTCTGCGGTCCTGCGATGGGAGTAACCAACCCTACGAAATCTCCGGGTCCACAGTTTCGATGGTTCATGCCGTGGCCCCTGCCAGGAGCTCCTTGAGCTCCGAACGGCCCCGATGGATGAAGGTCTTCACCGTCCCCACCGGGACTTCCATGATGTGAGCCACCTCCTGATAGCTGTGCCCCTCCACGTGTCGGAGGAGGACGGCGGTCCGATACTCGGGGCGGAGGTGACCCATGGCCTCTTCGATCTGGTTGCCCAGTTCCCGGTTCTCCGTGTACTGGTCCGGTGTCTCGTCCTGGGCGGTAAGGGTGATCCGGCTCTCCTCCTCCTCGTCCTGGGAACGGGCGTTGGGCGACCCGTGGATGGAGACAGTGTCCAGCTCCTTCTTCCGGAGCCGGTCAATGGCCATGTTGTTGGCGATCTTGAAGATCCAGCTGGAGAACTTGTAGCTGGGGTTGTAGGAGTGGATGGCATTGAAGGCCTTCACGAAGGCCTCCTGGGCCACGTCTTCGGCCAACTCCCGGTCTCTCACCATCCGAAATACAAGGGAGAACACGGGCCTCTCGTAGCGTGTGAGAAGCTCGCGGAAAGCCCGCTGTCGGCCCTCGCAGGCTCGAGCGGCCAGTTCCTTGTCATCCAGCTTGGCGTAGTCCACCGGCTTCAGGACTCCCTTTTTTCCAGACTCCAGGGTCGACTTCCCGGGATTGGGGACGCTTTGGTCCGACGACCCCTCCGGCCTTCCCTACGAAGGTCCCTTCCGTGAAGTTTCACCCTCGTGGCCGGATGGCCGAATCAACTCCATTCTACCCGACATCAGTGCGAATGGCGACAACACCGGAGGCTCGACCCCACGAGGGTGAAGCCCGGGAGCGGCAGGTCCGGACGATCTTCTCCGAGATCGCTCCCCGCTACGATCTCCTGAACCACGTCCTGAGCCTGAACATCGACCGCCGGTGGCGACGGAAGGCGGTGGATCGTCTCCAGCTTTCCCCCGACGATCCGGCCGTCCGGGTTCTGGACGCATGTGCGGGCACGTACGATCTGAGCATGGAGCTGACCCGGCGAAGGGAGTTCCAGGGCCAGGTGGTGGCCTCCGACTTCGCCCGACCCATGCTGGTGGAGGGGATGGGCAAGATCGAAGGGGAGCCCATCCGGCCCGTCTGTGGGGACAGCCTCAGGCTGCCCTTCCCCGATGAGAGCTTCCACGGAGCCATGGTGGCCTTCGGGGTCCGGAACCTCTCTGATGTGGGCACCGGGTTCCGGGAGTTCGCCCGGGTCCTCCGCCCGGGAGGCCGGCTGGTGGTCCTGGAGTTCACGACGCCGCCCAACCCCCTGACCCGGCGCCTGTATCTCTTCTACTTCCATCGGATCCTTCCCCTCATCGGCCGGATCGTCTCCGGGCACCCCTGGGCCTACACCTACCTTCCGGAGTCGGTGAAGGAATTTCCCGGTCCCCAGGCCCTGGCCACCCTCATGGAGGATTCAGGGTTCGAGGCCGCCGAGTGGCGATACCTGACCATGGGGATCGCCGCCATCCATGTGGGCCGGAAGGGGACTCAGGACTCCCAGGGCTCAACGGAGCCGTCTGAAGAGAGTCGGTAGAGGGGCCCCAGGGTCTCCAGGCGGGGAAGGGCATGGGCAAAACCCTCCGGGTCACCCAGGACCAGAATGGTCATGCTTTCAGGGTCGATGTGCCGGGCCGTGACCCTGAGGACGTCGCCGGGATCCACCGCCATGACCCCCTCCAGATAGCGCTCCAGCCAGTCCTCCGGTAGCCCCTGGGCCAGGTCTCCCATCCGTCGGGCCACGATCTGCCGGGCCGACTGGAAGGCGAAGACGTGGCCGTTGGAGATCTGCTCCACAGCTCGACTGACCTCGTCCTGAGAGGGGGCCTCGGTTCGGAATTCCTGGAGGATCTCCAGGAGGAGCTCCACGGCGTCCACCGTCCGATCGCTTCGTGTGGCCGTCACCGCCCCCACCAGCCCCTCGTAGCGGATGGGGGTGGTCCAGAGAGAGGAGGCGCCGTAGGCCAGCCCTTCTTCCGTCCGGACCCGGGCCATGAGGCGAGAGGAGAAGCCTCCGCCTCCCAGAATCAGGTTCGCCACCCGGGAGGCGAAATAGTCAGGGGTGTCTTCCTGGCGGATCCCGCCGGGTTGGGCCATGACGATGGTGGACTGGTCCAGCTCTCGGGGAAGGATGTAGACTCCGCCCGTCCGGCGAAGCTCGGGGAGGGGAAGCTCCGGGAGATCGTCCTGGCACTCGGGCCATGCCGCCAGGAAGTCACGGATCCGGGGCTGGGCTTCCTCCCAGGTCAGATCACCTGCCACCCCGATGATGAGACGGTCCCGGCAGAGGATCCGGTCCCGAAGGTCATGCAGGCGCTCTGTGCTGAAGCGATGGGGGGCCAGGTCTTCCTCCTGCATGACCCAACCCACGGGATGGTCTCCGAACATGAGACGGTTGAACTCCTCATAGGCCAGGCCCGAGGGATTGTCGGCTCTCCGCCGGACCCGCTCCAGCTCCTGTCCCCGCCAGATCTCCACGGCTTCCGTATCGAATCCGGGTTGGGTCAGGATCTGGCCAAAGAGCTCCAATCCCTCGTCCAAAGTGCTCCGGAGGGAGTTGAGGGAGGCGTAGCTCCCTGTGCCGCCGCTCCCGAAGCCCAACTGAAGGGCCAGGAGATCCAGCCGGCGGTCCACCGAGTCGGGGGGGAGGGTCTCGGTTCCGCCGTTCCTCAGGAATGAGGGGAGTCCGGTGACCGGGGCCATGACCTCCCGGGAAAAGTGGGAGACCCCGCCCTCGATCTGGACGAAGACGTCCACCAGGGGGAGGGCCGGGTCGTGGAGGTGGTAGACCGGGACCCCCAGGATTTCGTGCTCCGAGGCCTCCGGAGGGTCCAGCTCCAGAGGCGGGTAGGTGAGGGCGTGGACGGCATCCCGGCCAATGGGTCTCCCGGCGGGTTCCCCGGAAATGGTGTCGGTGGAGGTGTCAGTGGCGGTGGTAGTGTCAGTAGCGGTGGTGGTGGCCGCCATCTCCCCCTCACTTGAGTGGACCGGGCCGGTGGCGCAGCTCCCTGTTACGGCGACTGTTCCCATCAGGAGGAGGAAACGGCCCAGACTGAAGAGCTGCCGGGCCCGCCGGACTGGAGCTCGGGGTCGGACTGGGCGTCGGATCGGGCTTCGGTGTCGAGCCGGGCCAGGGGCCGTCACGATCCCTCCTGGGTGGTGGAAGGCGATGTGCCTCGACGTAGGATGCCCACTGTCCGTTGCTCCTCTGTGAAGTAGGTCTTGAGGACCCGGAGCACATCCTCTCCCTCCACTTCTCCGATACGCTGCTGGCTCTGGAAGGTGGTGGCCCAGTCCCCCCAGGTGGCGTGGGAGCGGGCCAGCTGGAAGGCCAGGTTCAGATTGGAGGTGAGTCTCCGAACGGATGCGGCCTCCAGCCGGCGCCGGACCCGTTCCAGCTCATCCTCCGTGGGTGGTTCCTCGGTCAGGAGTCGATCCAGCTCCTGGTATATGGCCGCTTCCACCTCCTCCGGCGAGTGAGGGGCCCGGGGGACGACCTGGATGGTGAAGAGCCCCGGGTACCGTCCTCCAGGGTTCACGCTGGCGGTGACGGAGGTGGCGATTCGGTCCTCCCGGATGAGCCGGCGATACAGGCGCGAGTCCCGACCGGCCACCAGGAGGTTCGTCAGCATACTCAGGGTGGGGGCGTCCGGGTGATACGTGGATGGGACCTTCCAGCCCACCAGGAGCTGGGGCTCGGCGTCGTGTCGGACTTCCACCCGTCGCTCCCCCTCCTGCTCCGGCTCACGGGCCAGGACCGGGGGGGGCGGATCCCCCGGCTCCATGGGGCCGAAGTAGTCCCGGGCCCAAACGCGGGCCGAGTCGGGATCGAAGTCGCCTACCATGGTCACGATGGTGTTGTTGGGACCGTAGTACCGCTGATAGTACTCCTCCACCTGCTGCCGGGAGAGGGACAGGATGTCGGACATGTGGCCGATGGGGGCCACTCCGTAGGGGTGGACCCGGAAGGCGGCGCCCATATGCGCTTCCCAGAGCCGGCCTCCTGGACTGGTGTCGATCCGGCTTCGACGCTCTTCGGCAATGACGTCCCGTTCGGCGTAGAACTCCCGGAAAACGGGGTTCCGCATCCGGTCCGCCTCCAGGACGAACCAGAGCTGGGCTCGGTTGGAGGGGAGCTCGACGAAGTATTCGGTGGCCTCGTAGCTGGTGGTGGCGTTCAGGCTCCGGGCTCCGGCTCGGGAGAGGATGTCGTCGAACTCTCCCCCCACCACCAGGAGCCGGGCCCGGTCCTCCAGTGCCTGGATACGGGATTCGAGCCGGGCCACCTCCTCGGCGTCCGGCTCAGGGAGGCGGCCCCGGGCCAGGATGAGGGTGTCGTGTACGGCATCCATCCGCTGGAAGAGGGGTTTCTCCGCCTCCAGGTTCCGGGTTCCGATGGTGGTGGTCCCCTTGAAGAGGAGGTGTTCCAGGAAGTGGGCGATGCCCGTGTTTCCCAGCGATTCGTTCACACTCCCGACCGGGACATGGACCACGAAGGAGACGGTAGGAGCTCCGGGACGGGGGAGGAGAAGGAAGTGCATCCCGTTGTCCAGGGTGAACTCCTGCACATCCAGATCCACCTCCTGGGCTACCAGGCCTTCCTGGGAGAGGAGCGAGGCAACGATCAAGACCATCGCCAATGAGACCCTGGCCAGAAGGAAGGCCCCTGGGGTTCGGGCTGGGCGGCGACGTTCGCCCCTGGTGATCCTGGCCCCTGGTTGGGGAGAGCGTTCCTCTGGAGGAAAGCTTCGGGGACGTGGACGGGGGGGCACTTTCAGTGTGGGTTCCGGCACCTTCATTCCTCTGGCGGAGGCTGACATCCTGGACAGAGGAAGGCCGAGCGGTTGCCGAAGACGATCCGCTGGATCGGCTCCCGGCAGCGGTGGCAGGGTTCTCCCTCCCGGCCGTATACCCTCAACTGGGTCCCATAGCTCCCCTGGTCGCCCTGGGCCGTCCGGTAATCCCGCAGCGTGGTCCCCCGGGCCCGGATGGCGTCCCGAAGCACCTTCCGGATGGAGCGGTGGAGAGCGGGAACGGCGGATGAAGGGATCCGGGATGCTGGGACCTGAGGATGGATCCGGGCCCCATGGAGGGCCTCATTGGCGTAGATGTTTCCCACCCCCACGACGCGGCGCTGATCCAGGAGCCAGGAGCGGATGGGAGAGACGGATCGAGCCAGATCCGCCGCCAACCGAGGGGCGGTGAATCGGGGCCCCAGCGGCTCGGGACCCAGCCCGGCGGACCAGTCCCCATACGTGGGGGCGTCCATGAGATGGAGGCGCCCGAAGCGACGCACGTCATGGTAGACCAGGGTCTCCCCGTGGCCCAGTTCCATGATCACCGCCGGGTGGGTGGGTGGAGGGGACGGATCCTGGTGGCTTCGATGCAGAAGCCGCCCTGACATCCCCAGGTTCACCACCAGGCGGTGGGTATCGTCCAGGGTGAGGACGATGTTCTTTCCCCTGCGGCTCACCTGGCGGATGGATCGGCCCAGGACTCCGTTCCGGAAGGCCGAAGCCCCTCCCTGGATCACATCGGCCTTCAGGATCCGGGCCCCCTGGATCTCCTGGCCGGTGACGGGACCTGCCAGTCCCTGGACGATGGTCTCGGCTTCAGGAAGCTCAGGCATCTGCAACTACACCAGACTGGTGTTCAGCCACCCTCGGCTGGGGTCTCCTCTGATTCCAGGGCCCGCCAGCCGATGTCACTCCGGTAGGTCTTTCCCTGGAACTGGATGGCCTCGGCTCCCGCCAGGCTCCGCTCCCGGGCTTCGGCCAAGGTATTGCCCAGCCCCACGACTGAGAGGACCCGGCCACCGGCTGTGAGGAGACGTCCTTCCTCTTCGCGGGTGCCGGCGTGGAAGACCAGGAGATCCTCCTGGTCCGTAAGCCCTCCCGGGATCTGGATCTCCTTGCCCTTCTCGTAGCTTCCTGGATATCCCTCCGACGCCAGGACGGTGTTCAGCGCTGACCGCCCGTTCCACCGAGCCCGGGTTCCTGCGATGCTTCCCCCCCGCCCCACGGCCACCAGCAATTCCAGGAGGGGATTGTCCATGAGAGGGAGGATCACCTGGGCCTCCGGGTCCCCGAACCGGCAGTTGAATTCCACCACCTTGGGACCGTCGGCCGTCTTCATGAGACCGGCGTAGAGAACTCCCCGAAAGGGGCTGGCCGAGGCTTCCATAGCGTCCAGGACCGGGAGGAAGATCTGGTCCCGAACCGTGTCCAGAAGGTGGTCGGTCGCGATGGGGATGGGCGCATAGGCTCCCATTCCACCGGTGTTGGGTCCCGTGTCCCCTTCGCCGATCTGCTTGTGGTCCTGGGAGGGGAGGAGGAAGGTCACGTGCCGGCCGTCGGTGATGCCGAAGACGGAGAGCTCCTCGCCCTCCATGAACTCCTCCACCACGATCTCGGCACCGGCACTTCCGAAGGCGTCACCTTCCAGCATCTCCCGGGCGGCCTCCAACGCCTCTTCCGTGGTCTGGCAGACGATGGCCCCCTTCCCGGCGGCCAGGCCCGACGCCTTCACCACCAGGGGGCCCTCTTTCTCCTGGATATACGCCTCCGCGTCAGGCCAGCTCCGGAAACACCGGTAGGCGGCCGTCGGGACCCCGACCCGCTCCATGAGATCCTTGGCGAAGGCCTTGGATGACTCGATCCGAGCGGCAGTGGCTGTGGGCCCGAAGACCGGGAGGCCCCGCTTCCGGAAGGCGTCAGCCAGCCCTCGGGCCAGGGGGATCTCGGGGCCCACCACGGTGAGGGAAATCTCCTCTCCCTCGGCCCAGGTGCCCAGTCCGTCCACATCCGTGGGGGCCAGGTCCACCCCCGTGCAGAGGGGCGCCATCCCTGGATTGGGACGGGTGGCGAAAAATTGTGCCGAGGGCGCGTCCCTCCGCAGCTTCCAGAGGAGGGCGTGCTCCCTCCCACCGTTACCGACGATCAGAATCTTCATGGGGCGAACACTACCCGAGGGAAGGAGGACTGTCAAAGGCAATCCGGGCCCTGTGTGGGACGTCCCCATCCCCCACCACCCGGTGTTTCCACCACGAGGAGGTCTCCCTGCTCCACCTCCACCTGAGCGGCTCCCTCCAGCTCCACCCGGTCTCCGGCGGCGCCGATGATCCACTGACGCCCCGGGGCACCGGCCTCACCTCCGGCGGCGCCGTACGGGCGGACTCGCCGGTGTTGAGCCAGGAGGGAGAGGCAGAGGGGGCGGAGGAACCGGAGGGCTCGGACCAGCCCGTCGCCCCCGGTCCAGCGCCCCTGCCCCCCGGAGCCGGACCGGAGTCGGAAGGCCTCCACCCGGACCGGAAATCGGTGCTCCAGCACTTCCACGTCGGTGATCCGGGTGTTGGTCATGTGGACCTGGGTTCCGGATGCGCCATGGAATCCCCGGCCGGCTCCGGCCCCGCCTCCGATGGTCTCATAGTACGAAAGCCGCTCGTCTCCGAAGAGGAGGTTGTTCATGGTTCCCTGGCCGGCGCCCAGGAGCTGGAACGGCTTCAGGAGGGTGTCCACCAATCGCTGACTCGTTTCCACATTCCCTCCCACCACCGCCGGTGCATCCTGAGGAGAGAGGTGCAGGGGCGGGTTCAGAAGTCCCGGAGGGAGGTGGATCCGGATCGGATCCAGGAGGCCTTCGTTCAGGGGGAGCTCCTGGCCTGCCAGGATCCGGAGAAGGTAGAGGACCCCACTCCTGACGATGGCGGGAGTGGCGTTCAGGTTCCCGGGGTGGACCGGTCCTGAGCCGGTGAAGTCAAAGGTGGCCGACGCCCCCTTCACCTGGATCGAGACGGAGAGGAGCGTGCCGTCGTCCAGCTCCTCGGTGGCGCGGTGGATTCCGTCCTCTAGTTTGAGGATGACCTCCCGGGCGCGACGGGCTGCCCGCCGCCGGAGGTGCTCCATCTGTTCGGTCAACGTCTGGGCGCCATGGGTCCGGATCAGATCCGCCACGAGGCCGGCGCCGCGATGGTTCGCTGCCACCTGAGCCGCCAGATCGGCCAGGTTGTCCTCCACGGCTCGGGAAGGGTGGGGACCCTGGGAGAGGAGGTCCTGGATCCGGTCCCATTGATCCACGCCCCCCCGGACCAGGTGTTGAGGTGGGATGACCACCCCCTCTTCGATGAGCCGCCGACTTTCCGGTGGCATGGAGCCGGGGCGGATCCCACCGATCTCGGCGTGGTGCGCCCGATTGGCCACGAATCCCAGGAGGGGCGGCGTCGAGGCCTCCGTCGTGCCCTCAGCGAAGAGGGGCGTGATGACGGTCACGTCCGGGAGGTGGGATCCGCCGAACCCCGGGTGATTGGTGACAGCCACGTCCCCTGGACCCAGTGCCAGTTCCCGGGCCACGCTTCGGACGCATGCTCCCAGCGCACCCAGATGGACGGGGATGTGGGGGGCATTCACGACCAGGCGACCCTGGGCGTCCAGGAGGGCGCAGGAGAAGTCCTCCCGCTCCCGGATGTTCACCGAGAGGGCCGTTCGCCGGAGCTGAGCCCCCATCTCCCCAACCACCCCCCGGAACCGTTGGACGAAGAGCTCCCGATGGATGGCCCCGCTCCGGATCGCCGGCGATGCAGGGAGCCCATTGGAAGCCCCTTGGCTCCAGGTGGGTGGCTGACTGGTGGGGGTGGACGTCAGTCGGAGGGTCCCGTCGGCCAGGACCTCTCCCGTCCATCCCTCCTCCACCACCACAGTGGCATGTCGGGCTCGGAGGAGGGCCGGGCCCGGGACTCGGGCCCCAGGCGGAAGGTCGTCCCGGTTGTGAACGGGCACCTGGTGCCATCGTCCCCTGCCCCAGAGCCTGTGTTGGTCGGCAGCTGGGGGGAGGGATCGAAGGGAGGGCTGGGGGAGGGGAAGGGGGAGGTGGACGGACCCTGTGGCGGTGACCCGGATGGATTCCACCTCGATGGGGTGATCCCGAGGCTCGTGGCCGAAGGTCTGTCGGTAGACTTCCCGGAAGGCTTCCTGGAGCCAGGTAGCCGGATGGGTTCCTCCTCCCGCCGACGGACCGCCCGTCGCCGGATCGGTGGGGCCTGGCGTCGTCGAATCCGGCAGGGGGATGGCCAGGGTGGACTCCTGTCCAAGGAGCCGGAGGTGCGCTACCGCCTCCCGGATCCGGGTCTCACGGTGGGGAACCCCTGTACGAGCCACCTCCTCCCGGGCTTGCTGTTCCAGGATTTCCCGAGCCTCCTGCACTGCCCGGATGGCCTCAGGAAGGGGCTGGAGGATCTCCGCCCGCTCCACCTTCTCCACAGGCGCCACGTCCAGTCCAACGGCGCTCAGGACCCCGGCCTCCGCCGGGATGAGGACTCCCTTCATCTGGAGCGCGTGGGCCAGGGCGCAGGCATGCTGGGGACCGGCGCCTCCGAAGGCCACCAGGTAGTGGTCAGCAGGATCGTAGCCCTTGCGGACTGATGTCCGCCGGATGGCCTGAGTCATCCGTTGGTTGGCCAACTCCAGGAAGCCGGCCAGGAGCTCCTCCAGGGAAGGGTCGGAAGCAGTCTCGGCGGCCAGTTGATCTCGGAGGCCCTGTGCCCGTTTCAGGGCGGGGCTCCGATCCAGGGGAAGCTGGGTCTGTCCTTGGGGGAGTCGTCCCAGGAGGAGGTTCACGTCGGTGAGGGTCAGGGGCCCCCCGGCGCCGTAGCAGGCCGGGCCAGGCTCGGCGCCAGCGCTCTCGGGACCTACGGACGGCACGCCTCTCTCCACCCGACAGATGGAGCCTCCCCCGGCGGCCACCGTCTCCACCGCCACGGCCGGAGTCTTGAGCCGAGCCGGGCCCACCTGGTGCTCCTCCACCACTTCCGGGGATCCGTGGTGGCGGGAGACATCGGTGCTGGTGCCACCCATGTCCAGGGAGATGACTGGGTCGACGCCGGCCAAACGGGCGATGTGGGCGGCTCCCAGGACACCTCCTGCCGGCCCGGAGAGGAGGGTTTCCCGGGCTCGAACCTGTTTCGCTCGTGTCAGACCCCCCGTGGAGGTCATGACCAGGAGTCGAGAGCCTGGGATGGCATCCAGGATCTCCTGCAGGTAATCGTGGAGGATGGGACCCAGGTATGCTTCTACCGTCGTGGTCTCGGTCCGCCTCAGGAGGTGGGTGAAGGGCGCCACCTGAGAGGACAAGGCGACGAATGAGAATCCCTGTTCCCGAAGAAACCGACCCAGGGCCTCTTCGTGTGCAGGATTCCGATGAGCATGGAGGAGGGTCACGGCAGCAGATTCGATCCCCTCAGCCCGGAGCCTGGCGACTTGCCGGCGAAGGGAGGGAGGGGGCGGATCCAGGGCCAGTGGGGTCAGCACCTCTCCTTCGGACGAGACCCGTTCCTCCACCTCCACGACCTGATCCACCAGGGGGGGTGGACGAGCAACGTCCAGGGCGAACAGCCTTGGACGGGTCTGGTCCCCGATTCGGAGGGTGTCTCCGAATCCCTGTGTCAGGAAGAGGGCTGCCGGGGCTCCCTTTCGCTCCAGGAGGGCGTTGGTGGCCCGGGTGGTGGCCAGGCGGAGGCGAAGGTTCTTCGGGAGGGGAGCATGGAGGGCGGTTCCGGTGACCAGGCGGGTGGCCAGGATGGGGGCCGGCTCCGGCGAGCGAAGCTCCACCAGCTCTCCCTCCTGCAGGGCCTCCTGCCTGGTCTGACTCTCGTCCAGGGTCAGTTGGAGCGTATCTCCGGTCCGGGTCCCATGGCGGATCCGGCCCAGCGGAGCGCCGGTTCTGCGCTGGTGGAGGGTGAGGCCTTCGAGGAGCTTCGGCTCAGGCCCGGCCAGATCCTTCAGGTGGATCCTTCCCTGGGGCTCGACCCGGTCCATCCGGGCCCGGATGGCTCCCGTAGAGAGGACTTTGACGGCGATCCGGTCTCCCCCGGGGGAGCGGGCCACACAGTCGGTGAAGGTTCCCCCGGTGTCGACCCGAACGTCCCATTCGCCCTGAGGCACTACCAGCTTGCTCCAGGACCCTTCCCTCCTCCCCGGAGGTTCTCGAAGATGGAGTCGCGCATCTTGCGGGCGGCGGAGGTCAGGTCGTCCACGAACTCCTTGGCCTCCTTCCGATAGGTGGCAGCAGCGTCCTCCAGATCCTCGGCATAGGTTGCCTCCGGATCATCCCGACGGATGTAGTCCCCCTGCAGGACCCGATCGTAGGCGCCACTCTCGATCCACTCCCGCATCTCCGACACCCGGAGGACGTAGAAGGGGTGGGTAGCACCCAGGAGGTTCATGACCTTGAACACGGAATCGGCAACGTCGTCGCTCTCCCGGTAGGCTTCCGCCTGCTCCAGGAAGGCAGTGACGTTCATCTCGTCCGGTTGGCCCCCGCCTGCCATCTTCAGCATGGCTCTGTAGACCACCCGGGGGTCCTGGACGCCCAGGAGGCCGGCTCGGTCGGCGGAGAGTTCGCTCTTCCGGTACCATTCCAGGAGCGCGACCAGGACCCCCCTGGCGGCCAGCCCCACGATGGGGAAGCCGCGTTCCGCCAACTGGATCAGGATGACCAGCATGGTCCGGTAGAGCACGTGCCCGCTGAGGATGTGTCCCACCTCGTGGGCCATGACGTACTGGAGTTCATCGTCATCCAGGAGGTGGACCGTCCCCGAGTTCAGGAGGACGAAGGGGCGTTCCATCCCATAGGCCCCGGCGTTCACCATGGGGGTCTGGGACACGAAGAGGGGATAGGGCTCGGGGGCGTCCAGGGTGCGGAGGACCTCCTGGTACAGGGTGTGGACCCGGCCAAACTGGCGATGGGAGACCTGGACCGAGTTGGCCTGGAATGCCAGGCGAATGGGTTTTTCGCCAAAGAACCCGAAGAGCTTCCGCAGGACCTCGTCGAAGACGGGGATGGAGCGGAGGCCGTGGAGAGCGGCCCGGTCCGCAGGATGCTCCCAGCTCCGGGAGGAGATCCCGGTGAGGATCCGTCGGCTGGGTGCGTCGTGGGCGGGCTCCTCCGGCCCTGGGTCCTGCTCGAAGCGGGGATCGTCGGGTGTCATGGCAGGGTCTCCTGGGCCAGGGGTGGATGGAACCGATGGGAGGGGGCGGACCCGACCTGCGGATCCGGCTCCCCTCCCTTCCCAGATACGGGGGCCGGGACAGGAAGTTTCAGGAGCTGGGTGGCAGGCTGAGGACCAGCCCCTCCTGGATCGGGCCGCCCCAAGGGCCAATCCCCCCGTCCTCCCTGTGCTACAGCCCCTTCAATGCTCCGGTCAGGTCCTCCAGGAGGTCTGCCGGATCCTCGATGCCCACGGAGAGTCGGACCAGCCCTTCCGTCACGCCCATTGCATCCCTTCGGTCCGGAGCCACCGAGGCGTGGGTCATGAGGGCGGGGACGCCGATGAGGGACTCGACGCCGCCCAGGGATTCGGCCAGGGCGAAGAGTCGGGTCCGCTCCACCATGGTCCGGGCCCGCTCCCCGCTTCCCAGCTCCACCGAGACCATGCCGGTGAACCCGGTCATCTGACGGAGGGCCAGAGCATGCTGGGGGTGGGACGGAAGCCCCGGGTAGTGGACGGCCTGGGTGGCTGGATGCTCCTCCAGGAAGCGAGCCACGGCCAGTCCGTTCTCGTTGTGGGCCTTCATTCGCAGGTGGAGGGTCTTGGTTCCCCGGAGAACGAGCCAGGCGTCCATGGGGCCGGGAACGGCGCCGGTGGACTTCCGGATGAAGGAGAGCTCGTCGAACAACTCTTCGTCATCCACGACCAGCGCTCCCCCGATGACGTCGGAATGGCCGTTCAGGTACTTGGTGGTGGAGTGGACCACCACGTCAGCACCGAACTCCAGGGGCCGCTGGTTGAAGGGGGTAGAGAAGGTGTTGTCCACCATGAGGAGGGCCTGGGCTTCCCCGGCGATCTCCGCGATGGCCTCCAGGTCGCAGAGGCGCATCATGGGGTTGGTGGGCGTTTCCAGGTGGATGAGACGGGTCTCGGGCCGGAGCGCGTCCCGGACCGCTTCCGGATCCCGGCTGTCCACGAAGGTGAAGTCGACTCCCAACCGGGACAGAACCTTGTTGAACATCCGATTGGTGCCACCATAGGTGTTCTCTTCGCTCACCACGTGGTCCCCGGCACTCAGAGTCTTCACCACGGCCTCGATGGCGGCCAGGCCGCTGGCGAAGGCCAGGCCGAAGTTTCCCCCCTCCAGCGAGGCCAGGTTTCGCTCCAGAGCCTCCCGGGTGGGGTTCTGGACCCGGGCGTACTCGTAGCCCAGGTGACCGCCCAGTTCGGGCTGGACGTAGGTGGAGGTCTGGTAGATGGGGGGCATGATGGCCCCGGTCGTAGGCTCGGGAGCCTGCCCACCGTGGATGGCCCGGGTGGCGAAGGCGTCGTCGGAGGGGGTCATGTGGGTCATGGTCGGCCGCAGGAATGATGGAGTGGGTGAACGGACCCAAAGTTGGGACGAGTGGCCTGGGAACGCCATGCCCCCGGGATCTCCTGCAACGTCCGCGTACAATCTCCTTGACACGCCTCCAGGGTGCGTTGACATGCCCCCATGGTGCAATGAGTGTTCGAGGGTTTGATGACCGGGGCGAACCGGGATCCGGGATGGCCCGGAGGCCGGAGGGTCACCGGCCGCATCCTGGCCGTCCACGTTCACTGCCATCCACTGAGCCTCTATGCCTGTTTCCCTTCCTGACGACCTCATGGTCAGCGTCTCCGGCTTCCGGGGACGCGTGGGCGCACCCCTGACCCCTGAACTCATCACGAGCCTGGCGGCCGCCTTCGGGACCTTCCTCAGGGAGGAGGGGGGCGGCCAGACCGTCTACCTGGGACGGGATTCCCGGACCTCGGGTCCCATGTTCACCGACGCCGCCCGGGCCGGCTTGGTCTCGGTGGGGACTTCCGTTGTGGATCTGGGTGTGGTGCCCACGCCCACCCTCCTCCTGGCGGCAGAGGAGGCAGGGGCTGCCGGAGCTCTTGGAGTGACGGCCAGCCACAACCCGGCGGAATGGAACGCCCTCAAGTTCGCCGGTGGCGACGGCCTCTTCCTGGACGCCGAGCAGATGGGCCGGTTTCGAAAATTACTTGACAAAGTCAACTATTCTCGGGCGTCCTGGGACGAACTGGGCCAGGTGTCCCTGGATCGGGACGCCGTGAACCGACACATCGAACGGATCCTGGAACTCCCCTTCGTGGATGTGGAAGCCCTCAGGAAGCGCCGGTTCCACGTGGCCCTGGATTGTGTCCACGGCGCAGGAGGCCAGATGGTCCCGGCCCTCCTCTCCCAGTTGGGCTGCAGGGTCTCGGGGATGGGACTGGAGTCGGACGGTCGCTTCCCCCGGGACCCGGAGCCGACGGCCGCCAACCTGACGGGGTTGGGAGAGCTGGTCCGGAGTTCGGGGGCCGAGCTGGGCTTTGCCTTGGACCCGGACGTGGACCGCCTGGCGCTGGTGAATGGTGAGGGAGACCCGGTGGGAGAGGACCTGACCCTGGCCCTCTGTGCCCATGTGGTCCTCTCTCGGGAATGGAGTCGGGGGCCGGTGGTGACGAACCTCTCCACCAGCCAGGTGGTGGAGGATGTGGCCCGGGAGGCAGGGGTGCCGTGCCTCCGAGCGCCGGTGGGCGAGGTGAATGTGGCGCGGCGGATGGAGGCGGAGGGAGCACCCGTCGGGGGAGAGGGGAATGGTGGAGTGATTCTTCGGGATCTCCACCTGACCCGGGATGCGCCCCTGGGGGTGGCACTGATCCTGCAGCATCTCCTGGAGACGGGGGCGAGTCTGAAGGAGGCGGTGGACCGCTGGCCCTCCTACCAGATCGTGAAGGAGAAAGCTCCCTTCCCCCGAGAGCAGATCCAGGAAGGATATGCGGCGCTGCTGGCCGCTTTCCAGCCCAAGGGTGCTGACGGCCGTGAAGAGGGGCAGGGGGCCCGAGGGGGTGATGGTACGGATGACGGGGCCGGCCAGAAGGACCAGGCAGGGACCGCAGACCAATCCCTCGTGGTAGATCGGTCCGATGGCTTGAGATTGGCTTGGCCGGATCGGAGAGAATGGCTCCACGTCCGGCCCTCGGGCACGGAGCCGGTGGTCCGGTTCATCGCGGAGGCCACGAGCCGGGAGCGGGCGGAGGCCCTGGTGGCCCGGGGTCGCGAGATTCTGGGCGCCTGACGGCCCTGGGATCATCCGAAGTGCGCTCTTGATTCACCCACAGAAGACCTTGAAAAGGCGGACATTTCTATGTGCGGAATCGTCGGATACGTGGGACCGAAGAATGCCACGCCCATCCTGGTGGAAGGATTGAGGCGCCTGGAGTACCGCGGGTACGACTCGGCCGGCCTCACTGTTCTGGGAAAGGACGGGGCGGTCCAGACGCTCCGTCGTGCGGGAAAGCTGAAGGAGCTGGAGTCGGCGCTGAAGAGTGAGTCGCTCACGGGTCGGTGCGGCATCGGTCACACCCGCTGGGCCACCCACGGTCCGCCCACCCAGGGGAATGCCCATCCCCATCTCTCGGCCGACGGAAGTATTGCCCTGGTGCACAACGGGATCATCGAGAACGCCTCCACTCTCCGGAAGAAGCTCCTGGAGGAGGGAGTGGAGTTTCAGAGCGACACCGACACCGAGGTGGTGGTCCACCTCATCGACCACCTCTGGCCCCAGGACGGATCGCTGGAGGACGCCGTGGTGGCAGCGCTGGAGCAGGTCATCGGCGCCTACGGGATCGCCGTGGTCAGCTCCCGGGATCCGGAGAAGATCGTGGTGGCCCGCCAGGGATCTCCCCTCCTGCTGGGGGTGGGGAGCAACGGCGAGTTCCTGGTGGGGTCCGATGCGGCGGCGGTGGTGGCCCACACCCGGGAGGTGGTCTACCTGAATGACGGTGACTACGCCGTCCTGACTCCGGAGGGGTATCGGACCTACCATCTTCGCCAAGGCCCGGTGCAGAGACAGGTCCACCAGGTCACCTGGGACCTGGCCGCCATCGAGAAGGGGGGCTTCGAGCACTTCATGTTGAAGGAGATCTTCGAGCAGCCCCGGACACTGGAGGACGTGACCCGGGGGCGACTCCTGGAAGAGGAGGGGTCGGCCCGCCTGGGGGGGATCACCCTGGACGACCGGGAGCTCCTTTCCATGGAGCGGATCGTCATCACGGCCTGCGGCACCTCGTGGCATTCGGCCCTCATCGGAGAGTACATGCTGGAGGAACTGGCTCGGATCCCCACCAAGGTGGAGTACGCCTCCGAGTTCCGGTACAAGAACCCGGTGGTGGACGACAAAACGCTGGTCATCGTGGTGAGCCAGTCCGGGGAGACCGCCGATACCCTGGCGGCCCTCCGGGAGGCGAAGCGTCGGGGGGCCCGGGTCATGGGGATCGTGAATGTGGTGGGGAGCACCATTGCCCGTGAGACCGACTTCGGGGTGTATCTCCACGCCGGACCGGAGATCGGGGTGGCCTCCACCAAGGCCTTTACGAGTCAGGTGGCGGCGCTGGCCCTCTTCACCCTCTACCTGGCCCGCCGGCGCAATCTCTCCATCCTGGAGGGGCGAAAGCTGGTGAAGGCGCTCCAGGCCCTCCCCGGCCAGGTGGCGGAAATCCTCAAGCACAATGACGAGATCCGGGAACTGGCCCGCCGGTACCAGGAGGCCCCAAACTTCCTGTATCTGGGACGGGGCTACCAGTTTCCGGTGGCACTGGAGGGGGCGCTGAAGCTGAAGGAGGTGAGCTACATCCACGCCGAGGGATACCCGGCGGCAGAGATGAAGCACGGCCCCATTGCCCTCATCGATGAGAATATGCCGGTGGTGGTCCTGGCTCCCCACGATGGAGTCTACCACAAGATCATCTCCAATATCGAGGAGGTGAAGGCTCGAGATGGACAGATCATCGCCGTCATCAACGAGGGCTCGGATGAGCTGGACGGGAAGGTGGACCACTTCCTCCAGGTGCCCGAGACGCACCCGGCCCTCCTCCCCATCCTCACCTCCGTTCCCCTTCAGCTCCTGGCCTACCACATCGCCGTCCTCCGGGGTGCTGACGTGGACCAGCCCCGGAACCTGGCCAAGTCGGTGACGGTGGAATGAGGGTCCTGCTCCAACGGGTCTCGGAGGCCTCGGTCCGGATCGATGGGGAAGTCTCGGGGGCCATCGGGAAGGGTCTCCTCCTCCTGGTGGGCTTCACTGAGGGGGATGTGGAAGAGGACCTGGAGTGGATGGCAGACAAGGTGGCGGGGCTTCGGATCTTCCGGGACGCAGAAGGTCGGATGAACGAGCCCCTGTCCGCCGTGGACGGGAGCATTCTGGTGGTGAGCCAGTTCACCCTCTATGGTGACACCCGAAAGGGGCGACGCCCCTCCTTCGTGAAGGCTGCCCAGCCGGACGCAGCCATCCCCCTCTACGACCGATTCGTGGCGCTCCTGAAGGACCGGAGCCCGGGAGCTGTGGAAACGGGGGAGTTCGGGGCCATGATGGATGTCCACCTGGTGAACGACGGTCCCGTGACCCTCATGCTGGAGCGGGGGCCCAGCGGGAGCCCGGAGGGAGGGTGACCCCTCCCGAGCTCATCCTGGCCTCGGCTTCGCCCCGGCGGGCGGAGATTCTCCGAACCCTGGGGCTGCGCCACCGGGTGATCCCTGCGGACATCCAGGAGGACGCCCTCGCCAGTGAGTCTGCGGAGGAGGGCGTGGAGCGTCTTGCCAGGGAAAAGGCTCATGCCGTGGCCAGTGGACACCGGGGATCCTGGGTCCTGGCCGGGGACACCATCGTGCTCCGGGACGGGGTGCTCCTGGGGAAACCCGGCGGGCAGGAGGAAGCTGTGGCGATGCTCCTCTCCCTGGCCGGCCGCACCCATGAGGTGGCATCGGGCTTGGCGCTGGTGACTCCGGAGGGTGTGGGGAGTGGGGTCCAGGTCACCCAGGTCAGGTTTCGATCGTTCGATGTGGCGTTGGCTCGAGCCTACGTGGCCACCGGGGAACCCATGGACAAGGCCGGCGGGTACGGAATACAGGGGAAGGGAGGGGCGCTGGTGGAAGAGATCCGGGGTGACTACTCAGGCGTGGTCGGTCTTCCCATTCCCCTCCTGGTCCGGCTCCTGGGAGAAGCGGGCCGACCGTATCGCTTCTGATCCCTCACCGTTCTCTTCCCCACCTCGCCCGAAGAACCCACCGCTCCATCCCCACCAACCCATCACAGGAGAAGTCCCATGGGCGCCACCCCCGCCATCCTCTCGCTGGATCAGGGAACCACAGGGACCACGGCCATGGTGGTGTCCCGGGACGGACGGGTCCTGGGCCGGGCCTACTCGGAGTTCACCCAGCACTTTCCCCAGGGAGGTTGGGTAGAGCACGACGCCCAGGAGATCCAGGAGGTGACGATCCGAGTGGCCCGGGGCGCGCTGGAGGAAGCCCGGAACCTGGAGCCCCATCGGGTCCAGGGGATCGGGATCACCAACCAGCGGGAGACCATCGTGGTCTGGGACCGGGAAACGGGTCGGCCCGTCCACCGGGCCATCGTCTGGCAGGACCGTCGCACGGCCTCCATCTGTCGGGAGTTGAAGGAGGGAGGCCACGAGCAGGAGGTGCGGGAGCGGACCGGCCTCCTCCTGGATCCCTACTTCTCCGGGACCAAGCTGACCTGGCTCTTTCGGGAGAAGCCTGAGCTCCGGCGGCGGGCCGAGGCCGGGGAATTGGCCTGCGGTACCATCGACAGTTGGCTCATCCACTGCCTCACCGGCGGGGCGGTCCACGCCACCGATCCCACGAATGCTTCCCGGACCCTCCTCTACGATCTCCACCGGCACGCGTGGAGTCCGGAGATGGCCGGGATCCTCGAAGTGCCGGAGCGCCTTCTGCCCGAGGTGCGGCCCAGCTCCGGTGACTTCGGGGTGGCGCTGGGGGAGCATCTGGGAGTGGAAGCACCCATCGGAGGGGTGGCGGGCGATCAGCAGGCGGCACTCTTTGGCCAGGGGTGCTGGAAGGAGGGGCTGGCCAAGAATACCTATGGTACCGGAGCCTTCCTTCTCCTTCACACCGGGCAGGACCCGGTAATGTCCGAGCACGGACTCCTGACCACTGTGGCCTGCGACGCCCAGGGCAAGACTGCCTACGCCCTGGAGGGGTCCATCTTCGTGGCAGGTGCCGCAATCCAGTGGCTTCGGGATCAGCTGGGAATCCTGGCTGAAGCTCCGGACTCGGAGGCCATGGCCCGCTCGTTGGAGGGGAATGCCGGGGTGTACTTCGTTCCTGCCTTCGTGGGATTGGGTGCGCCCCACTGGGATCCGGAAGTCCGAGGCGCCCTCTTCGGTCTGACCCGTGGGACAGCCGACACCCACCTGGTGCGAGCGGCGCTGGAGGCCATGGCCTATAGCACCGAGGATGTCCTTCGTGCCCAGGAAGCCGACTCGGAGGTTGAAGCCCGGGAGCTCCGGGCCGACGGGGGCGCAGCGGAGAACGACTGGCTCATGCAGTTCCAGGCCGATCTCCTGGGGATTCCCGTGCGCCGACCGGCGTTGGTGGAGACGACGGCTCTGGGCGCTGCCGGTCTGGCCGGACTCCACACAGGCCTGTGGTCATCAGGAGAAGAGTTCCTGGCGGCCCAGGGCGAGCCCAGGATCTTCCGGCCCCACATGTCGGAGGCTCAACGGACCCGCCTCCGGACAGGGTGGCGGCGGGCCGTGGATGCGGCTCGCGCCTTCACTGCTTCCGAGACAAGAGATTGAACCGTGTGGCCGGTGTGGGTAGATTCCGGGTCCAGCAGTTGACCCATCGAAGTTGCTCTTTCCCCGGAGTCCCTCATGAGCAGGGATAGACGGTTTTTTGCAGGTCTGGTCGGTGTGGCCGCCATCGTTACGTGGTTGGTCTGGACCGGCATCTCAGACACCATGGTGTACTACCTCACCCCGGCTGAACTCATGGAGCGGGCGGAAAGCGCCCCCGAGATGATGGAGCAGGGGGTGAAGGTGAGTGGNGACGTGCTGCCGGGGAGCTATGCTCCCTCCTCTGATGAACTCCTCCACACCTTCGTGGTCCTGGATCCGGACGATCCGGAGATCCAGCTGACGGTGCATTTCCGTCATCCCCTTCCGGACACCTTCACCGATGAAGCGGAGGTGGTCATGGAAGGGCGGTACGCAGGGAACGGGGTGTTCGAGGCCACCGAAGTGCTGACCAAGTGCGGGAGCCGCTACGAGGCTCTTCCGGAGGAGATGTACGACGGGGCGGGTGATTACGGCGACGGCTATCCGGGCGGTGGTGACGGGGGGTACGGCGGCTACGGTGAGGGTGCCGGCGAGTACGGCGACCCTGAGTCAGGAGCCGGGGGAGGCCCGGGGTGATCCCCACGCTGGGCGAATTCGCGCTCTGGATCGCTCTCCCGATCTCGATCTGGGGGGGCGTTCTTGCTTTCCTCGGCGGACGTTGGGGGCGGGGGGATCTGGTCCTTTCGGCCGAGCGGAGCGTGCACGCCGTCTTCCTCCTCCTGGCCGTGGCTTCTGCCGGTGTGGTGGCGGCCTTTCTGGGGGATCGCTTCGATTACTGGTATGTCTCCAATTATTCCAGTCGGAACCTGGAGACCTATTTCAAGGTGTCGGGGCTCTGGGCGGGACAGCGGGGGTCTCTCCTCTTCTGGGCCCTGAATCTTGGGTTCTTCTCCTCCCTGGCCGTGTGGCTGAACCGGAAGAAGAACCGGGAGCTGATGCCGTACGTGTCCGGGATCCTCCTGGTGATCCTGGCCTTCTTCATCGTCATCACCCTCTTCATCACACCGCCCTTCGAGCGCCTCCCCTTCACTCCCCAGGATGGTCGGGGCCTGAATCCGCAGCTCCAGAACTACTGGATGACGATTCACCCCCCGACGCTGTATCTGGGATTCACGGCTTTCACCATTCCCTTTGCCTTTGCCGTGGCGGCCCTCCTGTCCGGACGACTGGACGCCCGGTGGATCCAGATCACCCGGAAGTGGGTCCTGACGAGCTGGTTCTTCCTGACACTGGGGATCGTCTTCGGGATGCGGTGGGCCTACGAGGAACTGGGGTGGGGTGGCTACTGGTTCTGGGATCCGGTGGAGAATGCGTCCCTCCTCCCCTGGATCGTGGCCACCGCCTTCCTCCATTCGGTGATCATCCAGGAGACCCGGGGAATGCTGAAGATCTGGAACATGACGTTGGTCTGCCTGACCTTCATCATGACCATCTTCGCCACCTTCCTGACGCGCTCCGGTCTCATCGAGTCGGTTCATTCCTTCGCCCTGAGCCTGGATATCGCATATACCTTCCTGGGCTTCATGGTGGTGACGGCCATCGCCTGCCTGGTGTTGATCCTCTGGCGGCTTCCCGAGCTGCGCAGCGACCGGCAATTTGAGTCCTTCCTTTCCCGTGAGTCTGCCTTCCTCCTGAACAATCTGGTGCTCCTGGGCGCCGGCTTCGCCGTCCTCTGGGGGACCATGTTCCCCCTCCTCACCGAAGGGCTGACGGGAACGAAGGTCTCGGTGGGGCCTCCCTTCTTCAATCAGGTCAATATCCCCATCGGGCTGATCCTCCTGGCTCTCATGGGGATTGGACCCGTCATCGCCTGGCGACGGGCCAGCGCTCGGAATCTGAGGAAGAACTTCGTCCTCCCCACCGGAATCGGGTTGGTGGTGGCTGGGATCCTTCTGGCTCTCGGGGTCCGGCACCTCTATGCCATCCTCACCTTCGCCATCGGTGCCTTCGTCCTGGCCATCATCGTCATCGAGTTCTGGAAGGGGACCCGGGCCCGTGCTCGCATCGAATCGGAGAACCTGCCGGTGGCTTTCCTCCACCTGGTCCGACGGAATCGCCGGCGCTGGGGGGGATACATGGTCCATGTGGGTGTGGTGGTCATGTTCATGGGCTTCGCCGGAGCGGCCTTCGACACCGAGGTCAGGCAGTCCCTCATCCCAGGTGAGTCGGTGACGGTTCCGTCGGCCTTCGGCCACGAGTACACCCTCACCTACGAAGGACTCTCCACTGCCCGAGGGCAGAACATGTGGCAGTGGATCGCCCTCATGCGGGTGGAGCGGGACGGCGAACCCCTGGGGACCATGACGACGGAGCGACGGTTCTACGAGGCTCCGCCCCAACCCATGACCGAGGTGGGGATNCGGTCCACCTTCACCGAGGACCTGTACGTCATCCTCTCGACGCTGGACGAGCAGGTGGGAATGGGGAATGAGCCCCAGTTCCAGCGGGCCACCTTCCAGGTCCAGGTGAACCCCCTCGTACCATGGATCTGGTATGGCGGGCTGGTCATCGCCATCGGAACCCTGATTGCCATGTGGCCTGGCGGCCCCATCCCGGGCCACCGTCCTGGGTCTTCCAGCCCGGGGATTGGCCGAAAGGAGGCCACTCCTTCCGGTGGAGGTGGGGATGGAGGGAGTGACGGTTCGATGGGCGAGCCGGCCGGAGGGGACGGGAGCTCCCATCCTCCGGCAGGTACCCCTGCAGGGGTGGGCTGATGGGACTGGCACTGGGCATCGTTCTGGCCACGGCCGTGGTCTTCTGGATCCTCCACCCGGTGGTAGCGGGCCTGGAGGCCCCTATGGAGCGGGACGACGAGGAGCTTACGGAGGCCCAGCATCGGAAGCGCGTAGCCCTCCTGGCCCTCCGGGATGTGGAATACGACTTTCACGCCGGGAAGCTGGGCGAAGAGGACTATCGGAGCATGAAGCGGGAGATCTCCGGTGAGGCCCTCGATGCCCTGGATGCCGAGGCCCAGGAGTGGGCGGTTCGGGAGGGACGGCGGGCCGCCCAGGCTGCCACCGGGCAGGGCGGGCCGGATCGGGCCGCCGTGGAGGCGGAGATCGAAGCGCTCCGGGACCGGCTTCGGGAGGGGGCGGTCTGCCGGGAGTGTGGCCACCCGAATCCCAGGGGAAGCCGATTCTGCGGGGAGTGCGGCGGGGCCCTCCCGGAGATGGGAATCGGGTCTGCTGAGGCCGACTCCGCTTCGCCAGGATCCAACCCATCGGCGACCTCTGCGGCCGGGCAGTCGGAATCCAGCGGGTCCGGGCAGACGGACTCCCGTCCTCCCGACGCCTGACCAGGGGGCCGGTTGTCGGAGTACGCCCCTCGGCCTCCGGTTCCGCCGCTTTCCCACGCCATGGCCCACGGAGGTGCGGATTCTGGAGGGAGGAACNGGGCGGATGACCCGGGTCCCACGCCTTTGCTGGAGGCTCGGGAACTGGCCCGGAGCTTCGGGCCGGTCCGGGCCGTAGATCAGGTCTCCTTCCAGCTCTTGCCCGGTGAGGTCATGACCGTCCTGGGTCCCAACGGGGCAGGGAAGACCACGCTCCTGGCCATGTTGGGTGGCTCTCTCCAGCCCGACGCCGGAGCCATCCACTTTCGAGGACAGCCCCGAGACCCTGGAGAGACTTCCTGGCGTCGAGAGGTGGGAGTGCTGTCTCATCGGACCTTCCTCTACGGCCCACTCACTGCGAGGGAAAACCTTCGGTTCTACGGAGGGCTCTACAAGGTCCCGGACCTGGACGATGCGGTGGTGCAGGGGCTGGAAGGGGTGGAGATGCTGGAGTATGCNGANCGGCCCGTCCGGGATTTTTCCCGGGGGATGCGCCAGCGGGTGGCGTTGGCCCGGACCCTCCTCCACGATCCGGCACTCGTTCTCCTGGACGAGCCCTTCACCGGGTTGGACGTCCACGCCTCCAGCCTCCTNAGGGATGTNCTCACCCGCCTCCGGGACGGAGCCCGGACGGTGGTCCTGGTGACCCACAATCTGGCCCAGGGACTGTCGCTGGCGGATCGGGTGGCCATCCAGGTCCGGGGGCGCTTTGCCTTCCTGGGCCGCCGGGATCAGCTTCCTGCCGGGGACGAGGAGCGCTTCTACCGGACGTTGGTGGAGGGTGAACGTTCATGACGGCCTATCTCCGGTTGGTCCTTCTCATTGCCGGAAAGGATCTGCGAGTCGAGTTCCGGACCCGGGAGCGGGTAGCTGCCATGGGCGCCTTCGTGGTCCTGACCGCCATCCTCTTCAACTATGCGGTGGACCGAACCGTCATCCATCCAAGGGAGCTGGCTGCCGGCCTCATCTGGATCGTCATCGTGCTGGCCGGGCTCCTGGGGCTGGGGCGTACCTTCGAACTGGAGAAGGAGGATGGGGCCCTCCAGGGGTTGCTGGTGGCACCGGTTCCCCGGGATGCTCTCTACCTGGGAAAGGTCCTGTCCAATTCGGTGATTCTACTGGCCGTGGTGGGCCTCACGGTAGGCGTCTTCGCCTTCTTCTTCCAGGTGACGATCCCCGGGAATCCCCTCCCCCTGGCCGGGGTGCTTCTGACGGGGACGGTGGGGTTCGTGGCCCTGGGGACACTGTTCAGCGGAATCACGGCAGGGACCCGGATGGGCGAGACCCTCCTTCCTCTTCTCCTCTTCCCCCTTCTGGTGCCTCTCATCACCTTTGGGGCAGCATCCACGGCCCACCTCCTGGCGGGTTTCCCGCCTGGGGAGTCGGCATACACTCTGAGGATCCTGATCGCCTTCACCCTGGTTGCGCTGACAGCCGGTGCGGGGCTCTTCCGGTTCATCGTCGAGGACTGAAGCATGTCGTTGAGAGCAGTGCGTTGGGGAGGAATCGGACTGGGGGTCCTGGGTGTGGGACTCACCATCCTCTTTCACTGGCAGGTCTTCTTCTGGGTCCCCACCGAGGCCAGCATGGGGATCGTGCAGCGGATCTTCTACATCCACCTTCCGGCGGCTTGGGTGGCCTTCTTTGCTTTCGGGATCGTGGCCATCTGCAGCGCCGTGTATCTCTGGCTCGGAGAAGAGAAGGTGGATCATGCAGCCCGAGCTGCAGCGGAAGGGGGAATGATCTTCACCACCATCGTCCTTACCTCCGGGCCCCTCTGGGCCCGGCTTGCCTGGGGAACCTGGTGGACCTGGGAGCCTCGCCTCACCCTGACCCTTCTGCTCTGGTTCATCTACCTGGGTTACTTCCTGGTCCGAAGCTCCACGGAGAATCGAGAACGAGGGCGGAAGTTTGCTGCAGTGGTGGGGATCGTGGGGGCGCTGAACATCCCCCTCATCCACATGAGCGTGCTCTGGTTTCGATCGCTCCATCCCCAGCCGGTGGTGGCCCGGACCGACGGTCCGCAGCTCCACCCGGACATGGCCACCACCGTCTTCACCGCACTGGGCGCGTGGACCCTGGTCTTCCTGTCCCTCTTCCTCCTCCGCTACGGGGTGGCCCGCCTGGAGGCCCAGGCGGAGCGCCGGGAAGCGGAAGGCAGGGGGATGGCCCCTTCTCCTCAACCGGGAATGACGGCCCCATGAACCCTTCTTCTCCGGATCCCATGATGAATCGTGGTCTTCTGACCCCCCTTCTCGTTCTCCTCCTGGGTGGCGCAGCCTTCCTGGTTCCCGGCCTGCTGGAGGCACAGGCCCAGGCTACCGGCCAGCCACCGGAAGGAGCCCGGCAGATGCGCCACTTCTGGCACGTCTTCATTGCCTTCGGGATCGCCTGGCTCCTCCTCTTCGGGTGGGCTGTCTCCATCGCGCGACGCCTTGCCCGGGTAGAGGAGAAGCTGCAGCGGTGATCGACTTTCTCAGCGATACCGTGACCCGGCCCACCCCGGGGATGCGAGAAGCCATGGCCACGGCGGAGGTGGGGGACGACTGTTTCGGGGAGGACCCCACCGTCAAAGCCCTGGAGGTCGAGGTGGCTCGACTCCTGGGAAAGGAGCGGGCCCTCTTCTTCCCCTCAGGGACCATGGCGAATCAGACGGCCATCCTGGCCCAGACCGAACCGGGGCAGGAAATCCTGGTCGAGGCACGCTCCCACCTGGTCCACTACGAGGAGGGGTCGCTGGCGGTTCACGGTGGCCTGCTGTTGCGTCAGATCCCGGCGGCCGGGGGCATCCTGGCCACGGAGGAGCTGGAGTCGGCTCTCCGACCCCCCTCTCCGTACCAACCCCGGACCGCTCTTCTGGCCCTGGAGAACACCCATCTGGGCTCGGGTGGCCAGCCCATGACACCCCAGAGGACCGCCGAGTTGGCGGATCGGGCCCGGAGGGCAGGATTGGCTGTGCACCTGGATGGAGCCCGCCTCTGGAATGCCGCCGTGGCTCTGGGTGTTCCCCTTTCCGAGCTGACGGCTCCGGTGGACACGGTCATGACCTGCCTGTCCAAGGGGCTGGGTGCGCCTGTGGGCTCGCTCTTCAGCGGACCGGAGGAGGTGGTGGAGCGAGCGTGGCGGATTCGGAGACGGCTGGGAGGGCAGATGCGGCAGGCCGGACATCTGGCGGCAGCAGGACTCTTTGCCCTGGAGCATCACCTTCCTCTCCTGGAGGAGGACCATGGCCGAGCCAAGGCGCTGGCCCGGGGCCTGGGGGTGCTGGAGGGGGTCACCGTTCCCACTCCCCGCACCAACGTGGTCATGGTGGAGCTGGATCCCTCCGAGCTCGAGGTAGAAGAGGTACTCGAGGGCCTGGCACGGCGAGGGGTGCGAATGGGACCCTTCGGCCCGAACCGGATCCGGGCGGTTCTCCACCTGGAGATCCACGACGCCCATGTGGAGGAGGCGGTGGCCGCGTTCCGGGAGGCGCTCACTTCCGCCGGGTCGTGAAGAGCCACCCCCGACGGATGCTCCGTGGCTCCTCCACGGAGATGAAGGCGCCGGCGTCCACGGACTCCACCACCTTCAGGACCTGATTGAGCTGCCGCCGCTTCACCAGGGTCAGAAGGAGCTCCACCTTCCCCTCGCGACCATAGCCGGCGAATTCGGTGACTCCGAAACCCTCCTCCCGGAGGGCATGGGCCACGTCCGGTCCTCCCGTCCGAGAGATGATCCGGATGGAGGCAAGTCCCATGGCCAGCTTCCCCTCGAGCCAGAGCCCTACCAGGCTCCCACTGGCGAAGCCGCTGGCGTACCCCAGAAGGTGCCAGACCGAGTGGAGGTTCTGGATGGCGACGCCTACGGCCAGGACCCAGATGAGGGCCTCGAAGAATCCGATGAAGGGCACGGCCAGCCGCTGGTTTCGCATGACCAGGAGCATGCGAAGCGTGGCCAGGGTCACATCGATGATGCGAAGCCCGAAGATGAGGACCGGACCCCAGGGCCCTGCGAAGAGTTCAGCCATGTAGGGAAGCGAAGAGGCCGTTGAAGAAGTACCGGGCGCCACCGTTGGGAGCGCCAAGGAGCCACGTCGTAGGCGGCGACCAGCAGGCACAGCGAAAGCTACGTATAGGGGAGCCAACGAGCGAGGGGCTCCCTGCCGCCCCAACCGAGCGGCTGGGATCGTGGCGCCGCAAAGCGCTGTGGTTCAGTCGTCCGCGAGACCTCCGAGCAGTGCACAGGAGAACCCGAAGGGTGACGTGGAGGTGCGGGCCGGGATCTTCGTTGGAGTTCCTCACCGATGCTATCGCATCGCTGCCGGACCTCTGCCTCGACCCGGACTCGCAAGACCCCGTCGCGATGGTCCCTGTACGTCTTCAACGGCCTTCCAAGGGTCGGATGCTACAGGGAAAGGAGGACGGAGAGGGGGCAGTGCGTCCTGGCTGTGGTTGGGTCGTGTACTTCCTGGCGGTGCCTGCCCTTCGGTTCGCTGGGCTGCTCTGGTCAGGAGAGGGCTTGCAGAACGGCCATGGCTGCACCGCGGGCCACCTGTTTCCCCGGCATTTCCACGGCTCCGATGAGATCCTGCTTCTGGCCGCCGGAGCGGATCCGCACTGCTGCAATGATGATCCGGGCATCGAAGGCCCGGACCTCCTTGGTTCCACGCAACTCCAGAGTCCGCTCCGAATCCGCAAGGCTCCCAGCCACGGCTCGTACCGCCGCTCGTGCCCCAGCCTGGGCCAGTCCCGGGGGGGTGTCCAGAGTGGTGGCTTCACCTACTTCGCCCCCGACCAGCCGGACCCGGACCAGACAGGACCCATCCCGATCTCGCTGCACCTCCACCCCGTCCAGTTCCAGGGGGGTACCCCGGCGTCGGTCTCTCACCGGGAGGGAGCGCCGACTCTCTTTCGAATCGGAAGCGGACGAGGGGCGGGACATGGAGGCAGGTGGAGGTTGAAGAACGGGTGGACTGGCGAAGGTGCCCCGGTGTCGACCCCGGTCTGGAGCCGACACCGGGGGCCTTTCACGGGGTCTCGGGTCGTCAGAAGTGATAGTGGACACCGAGGCCCAGTGTGACCCAGTTGGCCCGAAAGCCGTCTCCGGCGTCGTGGGTCATGAAACCAAGGTGGGGCACCAGGTAGAGGCTCTGGGCCACCGGCATGTCGATTCCAGCGCCGGCCTCGAATCCCAGGTTCCGGTCCCGGGAGGAATCATCTGTGGAGAGCCGATTGGCCAGGAGCCCAGCCCGGCCCCAGATGAGGGCGTCGGGGGGGCTGGGAAAGATGTACTTCAGGCCTGCGTTTAGCCCTGAGCTCCGCGGGTTGGGGCCCAGGTCACAGTCCGAGTCACAGGAGAATGCATGGCGGTTCAGGCCTACGTAGGCCGTCACGTTCCGCTGGAAGGTGAACTGGGCTTCAGCGCCCAGGGAGAGGCCGGCCTCGGCCCCCTGGCTGGAGAGGTCTCCGGTGGGGAAGGTGACGCCGGCTCGACCCTCACCGGCGATCTGGATTTGCCCCCACGCATGGGAGGGCATGAAAAGGAAGCTGCCTGCCAGGAGAAGGGCGACCACTGCAGATCGCGATCTCATCGGGACGCTCCTATCAGAGTTGTGCACTTGGAGGTGAAGAAGACGGGGCGAGCCCATCTTCAGGCCCTGAAGGTACTGCTCCCCCGGATCTCTTACACGAATCGTGCCGGATTCGGCCCGGCAATGGTAGGCGAGAGGAGGTCCGGGCGTGACGGGTCATTTTGCGGGAGCCCATCCCCTGGGCCACAGCTCCATCCCGGAAAGATTGACAGGGGCCTGGGGAAGAGAGTTCCGGGTAGAACGTGGGAGGGGGGCGGACCCGCTGGTCGTCAGGCAACCGTGGCCGCCAGGGGGAGATCTGCTGGGCGGTCCACATCCGACAGGACCGGGAGGGTGACCACCTCCAGCCCGGCGGCCTGGGCCTCCTCCAGGCTCCGGTCCAGGACTTTTCCGGTGCTCCACGGGATCTCCCGGAAAAGGGCAGGCGCGGGCCGACGGAGACCCAGGAGGTAATACCCGCCGTCGCGGGCGGGCCCGAAGACTGCATCGACCTGCTTCAGGGCCTGAAACGCCTCGGTGACGCGAGCGGCATCCAGGTCAGGTGCGTCGGTGCCGACGACGCAGGCTCGATCCGCCTCCCGAAGAGCCTGGTGGAGGACCTGCTCCATCCGATCTCCCAGGTCGCCAGATCCCTGGGGCTGAAACTCCAAGCCTTCCTCCCCCAGCCACTGGACGATCTCGGACTCTCCTTCCGGTGGGTCGAAACAGATCCGGATCCGGTAGGAACCGCCCCGAAGCTGGTCCACCACCTGACGGCCCATTCGCCGGTAGAGAGCGGCGGCGCCTTCATGGCCCAGGGCCCCGGCCAGGCGCGTTTTCACCTGGCCTGCCCGGGGAGCCTTGACGAAGACGAGGAGGAGAGGAGGGGCCCCGTCTGTACCGCCCCCGGTCCGCGGTACTGGGTTTCTTCCGGCGGCGGCAGGTTTGTCGGCAGGCACGAGGTAGTCCCGGTTCCGAGATGGATACCAGCGGGCCAGCCGCTGGGCAGGCACTCCGGCAAGGAAGAGGGAGATGAGGAATGCATTCCTCGCGATTCCCGGTAGGACTCCCAGGGCCCGGTACCGCCGGGGGCTGGTCAGGATAGGAGCAGGGATGGCGCTGACCCCACCGGCTCGGCGAAGGTGCCGGATGGCGGCCACATCTTCCATGATGGGGAGCTCCGGGATTCCTCCCATCTCATCCCACCGTCGTCGGGAGAGGAGGAGGCCCTGGTCCCCGTAGGCCAATCCAGTCAGACGTTCACGGATCCGTTGTCCAAGTTCGATGATGGACCAGCCCAGTCCCTGGGTATCGAGACGAAAGCGGAAGTAGCCGGCTTCGGATGAGGGTGGGTCGGAAAGCCAGTCCTGGAGCGTTGCTCGGGTCAGTGGAGGAATTCGAGAGTCGGCGTGGAGGAAGAGAAGCCAGGGCGTGGCCAGGCTGGCGGCTCCCACATTCATCTGAATGGCCCGTCCCGGAGGAGCTGCCAGGGTTCGGACGCCCAGCGCTCGAGCCACCTTCACCGTCCCATCTTTCGATCCTCCGTCCACCACCACGATCCGAGGCGATGGGTCTAGCTCCGAGAGATCGTCCAGGAGATGGGGGAGCGCATCCTCCTCGTTCAGGGTGGGGATGATCACCCCGAGGGACTGTGGCTCGGATTCCTTCCTCTCCTGGCTGGTCCCGGTCATGGCTGCGTGTCGTTCAGCGTCCAGTCGTAATCGAAGAACTCCACGCGAGTCTCAGGAGCCAGCACCAGCTCGCGGCGTTCAGGGTCCAGGTAGTCGGCGAAGAACTCCTTCAGCCCTTCGTGACCACCAAAGTCCTCTGCATACCAGTCCATGACCCGGTTCAACCGAAGGATGGGTGGATCGCCCTCCTGGAGCTGGAAATCGTTCTTTCCGGCCATGAGATGGCGGACGGCCCGATCGAGCTGGGCGTCCAGCTCCGGTCCGGTGTAGGCCATGGGCCATACGGGAGGACAACTACGGGCTGCACAGTTCACGGCGAAGTGGATCCGGGGTTCATCGAATCGAGGACGGATGATCTCGTGCTCGATCTCGTCCTGGGAGCGGTGGGCCCCTGCTACGGGACAGTGATCGCGGGTGAAGACATCCCGGATCTGCCACACCGAGTTGTCCGGGTACCCGGCGACCCGGATTCGGATGCGGCCAAAGAGTCCTGCCCGGCCGGTCTCGATGGGATAGTGATCGATGACCAGGCGGAGCATGCAGGCGTTGTAGGCATTGATCCAGAACGCCAGCTGATCCTCCCGGGGGGCGGCTTCGAGGCTCGACTCGGAGGTGCGGTACAGCGCGTCCACGTAGCGATCCAGCCCGTCCCGGTTTTCCTGCAGGTGTTGGTAGTCCACCAGGGGCATCCGCACGACCTCGTCCAGCACCCGGGTGAAGTCCTCGTGGTCCGGGAGTTCCTGACCGGAAAGCTCGCCTGGGACCAGAGGTGCCAGAGGCACCAGGATCAGGAAGAGAAGGGAGAAGGTTCTTCCGGAAGGAAGGGGGGGACGTCGTGGCATGGGCAGGCAGTTGGCGAGAAGAGGTCGGTGTGCGAGAGACATTTGCTCCTACCCGGAGAATAGATGGAGGATTCCTCTTGTTCCCGCCGGCTCCCCGGGGAAGCCCGGGGTATGGGGCCAGACCAGGTCAAGGCTCATGAGGAGGCGAGTCCCCCGAGCGTGGTAGCGCGCTCTCAGGAATGCCCATCCAGGCATTTCGACGACCTTCGTGTCTTCCTACCTTCCACTTCGAGNCCATGAGAATATGGATCCGGTTCTCAGGGAACAGCGAGCTGCTCGAGGGGCTCGATTCCAGTACTTTCGCATTCTGTTCGGTTCGGGTACTTTGTATGGAGGCGGCGATGAGCCACTCCGGCCCGGAGTCGGTGGCGACCCCCTCGGTCAACCCTTCACCACAACGCAGGGAAGCATACATGGCGACGGCGGAGATCAGTGCGCAGAAGAAGAAGGATCTGGATACGGCTCTCAACCAGATCGAGCGTGCCCATGGAAAGGGAGCCATCATGCGGATGGGGGTGGACGGCGCCCGGATCCAGGTGGAGTCCATTCCCACCGGTGCGGTGAATCTGGACTCGGCTATCGGCATCGGGGGGATGCCCAGGGGCCGAATCTCGGAGGTCTATGGGCCCGAGTCGTCGGGGAAGACGACTCTTTGTCTACACATCATCGCCAACGCCCAGAAGAATGGCGGGGTGGCTGCCTTCATCGACGCCGAGCATGCTCTGGACGTCCAGTACGCAAAGAAGCTGGGTGTGGATGTGGACAATCTCCTGGTCTCCCAGCCTGATACGGGAGAGCAGGCCCTTGAGATCGCCGAGGTTCTGATCCGCTCCAACGCAGTGGAGGTGGTGGTCATCGACTCGGTGGCGGCATTGGTGCCCAAGGCGGAGATCGAAGGGGAGATGGGGGATTCCCATGTCGGGCTCCAGGCCCGGCTCATGAGCCAGGCCCTCCGAAAGCTCACCGGGGCGGTGAATCGGTCTCATACCTCCGTCATCTTCACCAACCAGATCAGGGAGAAGGTGGGGGTCATGTTCGGGAATCCGGAGACCACCTCTGGTGGGCGGGCGCTGAAGTTCTACGCGTCCCTTCGTCTGGACATCCGGCGGATCGGGGCTATCAAGGACGGACAGGACCTGGTAGGGAATCGGACCCGGGTGAAGGTCGTCAAGAACAAGTGTGCCCCACCCTTCAAGCAGGCCGAATTCGACATCATGTACAATGAAGGGATTTCCCATACCAGTCTGCTGTTGGATCTGGGGAGCGACCTGGATATCGTCCAGAAGTCTGGGGCCTGGTATTCGTATGGTGATCTTCGTCTGGGTCAGGGGAAGGAGAACGCACGCCAGTTCCTCCTGGAGAATGAGGATGTGGCTCAGGAGATCGATGTCCGGCTGAGGCGAGAGATGGGGCTCTTGAAAGAGGAGCAAGACGAGGAGGAGGAGGAAGACGAGAGCTGACCCTCGCCGTTGAGCCACCTCCGGTCCGGCGGTTATGTTGCGGGCTCGCAGAGGAGATCGATCCAGCCCGGCCGGAGGGCCGAAGCGAGTCCATGAAGGCATCCGAAATTCGACGACGGTTCCTGGATTATTTCCAGCTCCGGGGCCATGAACTCCGACCCAGTGGACCTCTGGTCCCAGGCGACGATCCCACCCTGCTGTTCACCAATGCGGGGATGGTCCAGTTCAAGGGCATCTTCCTCGGGCAGGAGAAGGTTGCCTATAAGCGGGCGGTTACCAGCCAGAAGTGCGTCCGGGCCGGCGGGAAGCACAACGATCTGGAGCAGGTGGGCCAGACGGCCCGGCATCACACTTTTTTCGAGATGCTGGGCAACTTCTCATTCGGCGACTACTTCAAGCGGGATGCCATCCACTTCGCCTGGGAGTTTCTGACCTCGGAGATGGGGCTGGATTCGGATCGTCTCTTCGTGACGGTCCACCATACCGACGATGAGGCCCATACCCTTTGGCAAGAGGTCACAGGGATCGATTCCTCCCGGATCTACCGTCTGGGCGACCGGGACAACTTCTGGCAGATGGCCGACACCGGCCCCTGCGGACCCTGCTCCGAACTCCATTACGACCTCAGGCCGGAGGAGGAACGGGATGCCCCACCCACCCCCCGCTTCGAGGAGTTGGGTGAAGCCGGCCGGATCATCGAGCTCTGGAACCTGGTCTTCATGCAGTTCGACCGGGACGAGGAGGGGACGCTGCACCCTCTGCCCGCTCCTTCCATCGACACAGGACTGGGATTGGAGCGCCTGGCCGCCGTCATGCAAGGGGTCGATTCCAACTATCACACCGACCTCTTCATCTCCTTGTTGGAGGAAGTGGCTTCAGTGGTGGGGCGCCCCTATCAGGCCGAGACCCCGGAGGGGATGAGTTTTCGGGTCTTGGCCGACCACGCCCGGGCCGTGGCCTTCCTCCTGGCCGATGGCGTGTTTCCCGCAAATGATGGTCGCGGGTACGTCCTTCGTCGGATCCTCCGTCGGGGAGTCCGACACGCCTGGCTCGTGGGGCGGCGGGAGCCGACCTTGGTCCGGGTCGTGGAGAAGGTCATTGAACTCATGGGCCGAGCCTACCCTGAATTGACGGAGCGTAAGGCTCTGATCGTCCAGACCACCCGATCTGAAGAGGAACGCTTCCTCACGACCATCGAAGGTGGACTGGCTCGTTTCGACGAGTTGGCACCGGATCCGGAAGGGGAGGGGAATGGTGGAGCACCGCTGATCCCTGGTGACGAAGCCTTCAAGCTGTACGACACCTTCGGGTTCCCCCTGGATCTCACCGAGCTCATGGCTCGGGAGCGGGGCTACGAGGTCGATGTGGCGGGTTTCGAGGAAGCACTCAACCGACAACGGGCCCGAAGCAGAGCCGATCGGGAGGCCAGTGGAGCGGGTCTGCAGGAACACCAGACCCTGGAGGATTGGAAGGTTCTCACCGATGACCTGGACCAGCAGTGGGTAGGGTGGGATTCTACCGAAGTCGAAGCCCGCGTCGTAGCGGTTCAGGAGTCCTCGGGAGAGACTGGGCTGATCCTGGATCGGAATCCCTTCTATCTGGAGGCTGGAGGGCAGGTCTCGGATCGAGGGGTAGTGAGGGGAGAGGCTTGGACGCTCACTGTGGAGCGAGTGGGACGGGTGGGGGATCTCACGGCCCTCTTCGGGTCGATGGAGGGGGCGCCGGAGTTGGAGTCGGATGGTGAGCTGCCGGTCGTCAGGGCCCAGGTCGACCAGGAGCTGAGGCATGACACCGAGCGGAACCACACCGTCACCCATCTATTGCACGCGGCCCTTCGGGACATTCTGGGCGAGCATGTGAGCCAGAGGGGATCGCTGGTTGCCCCGGACCGCCTTCGCTTTGACTTCTCCCACCCTGGACCCATGACGGCGGAAGAGGTGCAGGCGGTGGAATCGGCGGTGAACCGGGCGATCTGGGCGGACCATCCGGTCCGCTGGGAGATCACCAGCCGGGAAGAGGCCACTCGGCGGGGAGCCATGGCCCTTTTTGGTGAGAAGTACGGTGATCAGGTCCGGGTGGTGGAGATCCCC
>SL_3KL_010_SEDDRAFT_10000364_pt1 | contig 36209 bp, 35 predicted proteins | sample SodLakKL_010_SED_2_FD_10381 | JGI IMG/M metagenome (IMG submission 10381) | reverse complement strand
CCGGACTTGCCACACAGGGCAAAAAAGTATTCGCTGCGCTCTATTCCACATTTTTACAGCGGGCATACGACCAGGTTATTCACGATGTGGCCATTCAAAAGCTGCCGGTTGTTTTTTGTATCGACCGGGCAGGTCTTGTGGGTGCCGATGGGCCAACTCATCACGGACTTTATGATATTTCTTATCTCAGAGCTGTCCCCAATATGATCGTCTCTTCACCCATGAACGAACAGGAGCTCAGGGACATGCTCTTCACAGCCTCCGAATATAATGATACTGCCTGGGCAGTACGTTATCCGCGTGGCCGTTCAACTGGTATGAACATCCGAAAAGATTTTCATAAAACAGTAATTGGGAAAGGACGCGTCATCCGGGAAGGTGAAAAACTTGCAATACTCAGCTTTGGACCGATCGGTAACTATGTCGTGGAAGCTGCAGAAGTACTCGAAAAGGAGGGGCTGGAAATCGGTCACTTCGATATGAGGTTTGCCAAACCTCTTGATACAGCGATGATTGATCACGTACTGGCCGGTTACGATTCGGTCATTACTCTGGAAGATGGTACCAAACTTGGAGGTTTTGGGTCAGCTGTAGCCGAGTATGTGGCCGAAAAAGGCGCCGGAATTCCGGTAATAATTATGGGTGTGCCCGACACCATCGTGGAGCACGGCACCCAGCGCGAACTGCACGATGAAGTGGGTATTGGACCGGACGGAATTATCTCTCAAGCAAGAAAATTACTCGGCGTTACAGTAAAATAAGCTTCTGCTGCCCGGATATCACCAGGAGATTTTAATCTTATCTTCTACTTGGTCAGGGGTATATGTCGCAGAATTACAAAACGGGTAATTTGATAAACCCTAGCTTGGGTCATAAAGTATTATGTATATAACCCAGATACCTCATCAAGACAAAGATAATATTATTTTCCTGGTGGTCGAAAGGCGTTGTTGCCCTTATCTGTGAACTCCATCCTCGGTGCTCCGATCAAATCCAGGCAGTAGGGAATAGCGGGATAAACAGCTCCGAGGCATTCTGCTATCGCTTTTGGCTTGCCTGGAAGATTAATAATCAATGATTTATTACGAATTCCCGCTGTCTGAGCTGAAAGAATAGCCGTGGGGACAAACTGAAGTGACACTCTGCGCATCTCTTCTCCGAATCCCGGGAGAATTTTGTCGCACACATCTTCCGTAACCTGCGGAGTAATATCCCGCGGGGCAGGTCCAGTACCACCTGTCGTACAGATCAACCCGGTTTCAAGATCACTTAATTCAATCAAAATTTTGCGCAGCTTGTCCCTTTCATCTGGAATCACTTCATATCTCCACTCAATGAGATTCTTTATTCGCTCGCTGAAATATTTTTTGATCTCCGGGCCGGAACGGTCTTCATACTCACCCCGGCTGGCACGGTCAGACAGTGTGATAATTCCGATTGTTACTGTATCCATTCTCTTAAGGCTGTTATATTTTGGTTGATGTTTTTACTACTGAAGATAACAAAATGTGCCTGGTCTGATAAGAAGATTCCAGGTACGAAACCATGCTGTGTATGAAAACCGCAAAATCATCCCAACAAATACCTGCTTACTCACGATATAGACGCCAAACCAGACTACCGGAAATTGGTCTGGAAGGTCAGGAAAAATTACGATCGGCATCAGTTTTGGTAGTCGGAGCAGGCGGCCTGGGATGCCCGGCACTTCTCTATCTTATAGCTGCAGGAATTGGAAAGATCGGTATTGTGGACGGTGACAGAGTAGAGCTGTGCAACCTGCACAGGCAAGTGCTTTTCAGTGAAAAAGATGTGGGAGAACTAAAATCGGAAATCGCTTCCCGTAAACTCAAAAACCGCAACAGTGATGTGAAAGTAACGTCTCACAATTTCTGGCTTTCGAATGATAATATAATGGAGACACTTGCCGGATATGACATTGTGATCGACGGCACCGACAATTTCCCAACGCGCTATCTAATCAATGATGCTTGTATATTCATGGAGAAGCCATTTGTGTACGGATCTGTGTACCGGTTTGAAGGGCAGCTATCACTCTTTAATGATGAACAGCCCGATGGCACACGCGGTCCAAATTATCGTGATCTTTTTCCGGAACCACCGCCAGCCGAACTGGTACCAGACTGCTCGGATGCCGGTGTGATGGGTGTGCTTCCCGGTATCATCGGCACTATGCAGGCCAACGAAGTAATCAAGTGGATTACAGGAATGGACGGACTGATGAACGGCAGGCTACTGATCTTTGATGCGGTTCAAAGTGAAAGCCAGCTAGTTTCGATTCCAAAACGCATTGATAACCCCGTTACAGGTGAAAATCCATCTATCACCCGGCTAATTGATTACGAGCAATTTTGCAATCCCGCAAATGGTGACGGTGTGGATGAAATTTCCACGAAAGAGTTGAAAAACTGGATAAAGACAGGGAAAGATTTCCGTCTGATTGATGTGAGGCAGCCCGAAGAGTTCGAAGTCTCTCATCTTGGCGGGGAATTGATACCACTGGAACAAATTGATTATATTGCAGAAAGTATCAGATCGGATCAACCTGTGGTATTCTATTGCCGCACAGGCCGCCGAAGTGCGGAAGCCATCCGTAAACTAAATCCACACGTGAAATTTAACAACCTCTACAATCTGAAAGGCGGCATGGAAAGCTGGAAGCGAATGAGTGATTAAAGGTTTTAAATCCCGACAGGAGGTTTTTGTTTATGTTGATCACTGTTGGATAAAAATTTGCAATTTGCAATTTCACACTCGATTACATTCGCAGATCGATTTGATACCATTAAAGTGGGTCTGTCCCGCTCTGATACATTTTTTGTTCACCACACAAGTCTACATTAAACCACATTTATTGATACATGCTTTTATCGTCTCAATGATAAAACATCGGGTAAAACTATCAGACCTGACTCGACACTATTCATCTACCCAAATCCGGACTACACGGTGTCCGTGAGAATTGAGTGAGGCCCTATACATACCAGCCGTGTTCATCTGCATGGAGATATTGCCTGCTGCATCCACTCCGATGAATCCCGCATCTCCAGGATCAAGCCGTTCGGTGAGTACAAAACTCATTGCGTTTTCGAGCGATTCATTATTAAATTCCATATAGTTTGCAATAGTGTTGGCTGAAACATTTCTCATAATCTGTTCGCCCCATCCAGTCGCAGAAATAGCAGCCACATGATTTGCAAAAGTTCCAGAACCAATGATCGGCACATCCCCCACACGTCCAAACTGTTTGTTGGTCATGCCCCCTGTTGAGGTAGCTGCAGCCAGGTTACCTTTGCGATCCATTGCCACAGCTCCCACAGTTCCGTATTTATGGTTTTTGTCATCGATGTCTGAAGATCTATTCAGTCTTGTATCTTCCTGTGTTCGCTGCCATTGTTGGTAGCGACGTTCAGTGTGAAAATAATCATTTTCAACCCGATCCACATTCGTCTGATTGGCAAACTCCTCGGCCCCTTCACCTGAGAAGAAAATATGACGAGACTCCTCCATGACTATCCTCGCCAGTGAAACAGGATTTTTTACCGTGGTAAGACCGGTCAATGCGCCCGCAGTCAGGGTGCTTCCATCCATAATGGCTGCATCCAGCTCGTGCTTTCCTTCACTGGTAAAGACCGATCCTTTCCCTGCATTAAAAAGCGGATTGTCTTCCAGATTACGAACCACCTGCTCCACAGCGTCCAGGGCAGTGCCGCCATCACGAAGCACTGCTTCACCCACTTCAAGGGCTTCATTTAGCCCGCTGTAGTACTGTTCCTTTAGTGTGTCGGGTATATCTCTTGAAATGGTGCCCGCTCCCCCGTGCAATGCAATGGCCCACTCGGTTTGGCTCATGCTCAATTCCTTCTTGTGATCATTCCGGTCGCTTGCTGAAATTATCACGGCGATGGAAAGTATAATCGATTGCAAAAGTTTCATGACAAAAATTGTTGTTGGCATTCGGATAAAACGAAAATATTAAACATCAGGCCACATACAATTTTTACCCCTGATGTTATCAGTTTTTCCTTTTCTTTTTAAAATAAAAAAACCCGATCCAAAGAATGAACCGGGTTTGTAAATTTTACACTTGAAACAAGTTTACTCTTTTTTCTGATTTTTCGGCCTGAATGATTCCAGGAAATCCATTGGCAGTGGAACGAAAGTAAAGGTTGAGTTCTCATCACTGAGTTCAACCATCGTTTGCAGATAACGGAGTTGAAGGGCCGTGGGTGTTTTTTCAATCATTTCACCGGCCTCAACCAGTTTGGCAGCGGCTTCAAATTCACCCTGAGCATTAATAATTTTCGCACGTCTGTCACGCTCACTTTCGGCCTGTCGCGCCATGGCACGTTTCATCGATTCGGGCAGAATAACATCTTTAACTTCAACTGAAACCACCTTGATTCCCCATGGGTCAGTGTGTCTGTCTATAATGTCCTGAATCTGTTTGTTGATTTTATCTCTTTCAGCAAGCAGTTCATCCAGTTCAAACTGTCCCAGCACACTTCTCAGCGTGGTCTGTGCAAACATAGATGTGGCCGCGATATATCTCTCTACCTGGATTACAGCACGTTCAGCATCCACGACCCGGAAAAAGGTGATTGCATCTACGTTTACTGTTACGTTGTCTTTGGTGATCACTTCCTGACGCTCCACATTGATGGTGAGTACACGGAGGTCAACCCGTTCCACTTTATCAATGAAAGGAATCAGAATAATAAGTCCGGGTCCCTTCGTAGCCTGAAATTTACCAAGACGGAATACAACTCCTCGTTCGTATTCCCTCATTATTTTGAACATTTGCGGCAGAAATACCGACAGGAAAATTACAATTGTAATCACCCATACTAACATGTTGGTTATTGCACCTGGATCGTCCATAGGCTTTGCTCCTTATTTTTGATGTTTGGTTATTAAGTCTGTTTTTGGTCCGATGCAGAGTATGGCACCGGTTTGCTTCACAGGTTATGTAAATAAAATCAGTTTGCCGGTGACATTCATGAAAAACAGTATTTATTATGAAGCGGTTTTTTCTTCGGAAGCGGCTGCTTCCTCTTTGTTCTGCGGCCTTACAATTGCACGCAGGCCTTTAAATTCAACGATCTGACAGATTTCACCTTCATTGAGAACACTCTCACTTTCGGCTGTCCAGTATTCCCCGTCGAAAAAGACCCGTCCGTATTGATTCGGTAAAATGGTATCGGTCACCTCAGCGGTTTTGCCCAGTGTAGATTCAAGCCCTGTCCTTACCGGATTAAATAGTGATTTTACACCATAGGTTACAATCCATGCGAAAAACGCAGCCGTAAGCAGGGTTGCAGGTATCAGCCAGTACATAGATATCTGCATCTCATCCGGCAGGTCCTGAAATAACATAAGAGCTCCAAGAAAAAACGCCACGGTTCCACTCGCGATTAATAACCCAAAAGTTGGTGTAAACGCCTCGGCCACAAAAAGTATAATAGCCAGGCCAATTAAAATAAAGCCCGCGAGATTGATCGGCATCGCGGCAACGCCATATAATAACAGAATCAGTGCTATTACACCAGCCACTCCGGGGATAATTCCTCCCGGATTGGTCACTTCACCTATAATTCCGTAAATCGCCACGAGGGTAAGGATCAGCATCACTTCGGGTCGCAGCAAAAAGCTGAAGAAAATTTCTGCCAGTGTTTGGGGAATCCGCTCGGTGGAAGCGTCCCTCGTATTCAGGATTTTACCTTCAACTTCCATTCCATCCATCTGTTCAAGCAGGTCCTGAAGGTTATCGGCAATCAGATCGATTACATTTATTTCAAGAGCTTCACGGGAAGTAATTGATGCACCGTCTCTTACGGCAGATTTAGCCCACTCAGCATTTCGATCACGCTGCTCTGCGATCGATTCGATAAAACTTTCGGAATAATTGAAAATCTTTTGCTGTGCCACGGTATCCATTTCCCCGCCTCCCATAGTAACCGGTGATGCGGCACCGATATTGGTTGCCGGTGCCATCGCTGCGATATGAGCAGCCAGGGTAATAAAAGTTCCTGCACTGCCGGCATTAGCACCTCTCGGTGATACATACACTACGGTGGGATGCTCTGTACCAAGTAAGATCTGCACAATGTCCTGGGTAGAATCGAGCAGTCCGCCCGGGGTGTCCAGCTCGATTATGAGTGCTTCATCACCGTTTTCGATGGATTTTCGCAGGCTTCTTTCAATATATTGTGTGCTGGTTGGCCCGATTGCTCCATCCACACGAATCACACTCACGGATGTTGGGCCTTCACTGCGTTCCTGAACGGCAGCGGTATCCTGCACAGCTGTTGTGTCTGAATCCTGCATTACAAAGGCAGCACCTGTGATAAATAGAATTACTGATATAAGTAAGTTTTTATTCATGATGAAATTTAAAACAAAAAGTGCTTGGGGATTGGTTCCATTCTCCCATTCTGTAACGTACGTTTCATTACATCAATATACTTACTTTTTTGCGACAATATGGCTCTCTCTTCGAAGTGATTTGAATGAGTTTCCGGTATAATCATAGTTTTGACATCTTATACGTATTATAAAGTAAATCAGAATGGATCAATCCAAAAAATCTCGCCAGTCGCGTCCGCCGGTAATCCACGGAAGATTGAACCGGGTCATGTACGCATAGCCGTAGGGGTCGCCGCCTTCATACATCAGGTAGATCCAGCCTTCGCTCGGCGTTCCATTCCTTCCAGCAGCCAGAGATGAGTATGCGAATCCGCCTTCTTCAATCAGACGTTTCACCGGCCAGGTTTTTCCTCCATCGAAACTGGCCCAAATGGTCCCGGTGTTCCGACCGGATTCAGAATCAACATTGCTATAAACCAATATATCATGGCCGTCAATATCAAGGCGTACAAGCCCTGCCATTAAACCGTAATCAGTGTCCTGCGGACCGTCTGGGAGATCATTCGATACAGAAAGATTATCCCACGTCTGCCCCCCGTCATCACTCCAAGCGATATGCCTCCTTAAAGGAGTTAACCCGTCAGTGGAAAGATGGCGCCGTGAATTGTAGTAAAGCCGTCCGTCAGACAACTCTTCGATAGCTGCTTCTCCGGTTCCGTTTGCAGGAAAAGGAGCACTGGTTTGCCATGTTTCCCCGCCGTCATCGCTGTAAATTGCATTTGTGTAGTGCGATTCCCAAAACTCACGATCATTTCCTTCGCCGTATGAACGAGACGGACGTATCAGGCGGCCTGCATATTCACCATGTCTGAGTGTGATTCCTCTTTCATTCATATGCATTGAGGGTACGTTTCCTTTTTCATCGGCATGAATAGTTACATCGAAGGGTTCCCATGTTACTCCGTGATCAGTACTCCGATAAACGGTTAGGGGAGCGGGAGGATGTCCCTCTTCAACGAATGCCAAAATACTGCCAGAGTTTTTATCAACCGTAACACCACCGCCATGGAAACCGGGATCAGCCACAGTGATTACCGGGCCCCAGGTCTCTCCACCATCTTCACTGCGGCGGACCTGATAACTGTTGCTTCCCCATGTGGCGATCACGCTCCCGTCTGTAGCAACCACCACATTGGGAAACCGTTCACCTGTAAATACCTGCTGAACGTCAAATTCTTCAGATCCATCTCCCCAGTACGGGTTTTCCTGCGGACTGCAGGAGACGTTTAATACCAAAGCCAGTGAGAACAGAATTATAGTGCAGAGTATTTTTTTCATCAGGACTTTTATTTATAACTGTTTGGTCAGGCAGTTTTATTTGAATTTTTATGCCAGATTTCAAATGGCCAAAGTATGGAACCAATCTGAAAATAGCAGAAATGAATACAATGAATTTTATAAATATTTGACCTTCTGCAAATGCAGTAGAAAACAAGTTTATTTTGTTATTTATAAATAAACCGTATCTCCTCATATCTGAAATGGTAATAAGGTACAGTACATTACCACTTCGTGTCTTGTCAACCTAACTAACTTGTAATAAAATTTTCAGGAAAACTCCTCTGCAAGAACCGATTGCTCAAGCCGGCCAAATGCGCTATCTTATTAAGCTGAAAATTATTAATAAAAAACTGTTTTATGACTTTTCTGACATCATATTTCCTTCTGGCTCCTCCCGATGGCGACGGTGGCGGTGCCATGATTAACTTGCTGTTTCTTGCAGCCATCTTTTTTGTGTTCTATTTCTTTATTATCCGGCCTCAGACCAAACGCCAAAAAGAGATTCAAAAGAAAGTGGGCGAAATGAAAAAAGGTGACAAGGTGGTTACCGGCGGAGGTATGTTCGGCATTGTGAACTCCATAGACGAAGATACTGTTTTACTGGAAATAGACAGTGGTGTGAAAGCACGTTTCCAGAAAAGCTCCATCACCGATGTAAATCCTGGTAAGAATTAATTTATCCAGGAAAATAAAACGGGCGGATATTAACCCGGTTTACCTAATAAAAATTTAGCAGGCTCTACCCGATTACAAATGTCTGATTTTACCTTCAATACTATCCCGGAAGCAATCGAAGACATCCGGTCAGGCAAAATGGTTATCGTAGTGGATGATGAAGACCGCGAAAACGAAGGTGACTTTGTGATGGCGGCAGACAAAGTAACTCCTGAATCGATCAACCAGATGGTGATGCACGGGCGTGGCTTGGTTTGTGTTCCCATTACTACGCGGCGGGCTAAAGAACTTGACCTCGATTACATGGTTACCGATGGTGCCGATCCTGATGAGGCGGCCTTTACCATTTCTGTGGATCATAAAAAGCTCACTACAACCGGAATTTCAGCACCCGATCGTGCAAACACGATTAAAGAACTGATCAACCCGGAAGCGAAACCGTCTGATTTCCGGCGTCCCGGTCATATTTTTCCTCTCACGGGTGTGGATGGAGGAGTGCTGAGGAGAGCGGGGCATACCGAAGCTGCCATCGACCTGGCAAGGCTGGCGGGTTGCAGTCCGGCTGGTATTATTTGTGAAATAATGCATGATGACGGCGAGATGGCGCGTCTGCCCGAACTGATCAAGCTTTCCAAAAAGTTCGGAATGAAACTTATTACCATCAAGGATTTGATTGCCTACCGGATGAAGCACGAATCGCTCGTAAAAAATATCATGAGCGTAGATATGCCCACCATTTATGGAGATTTTAAACTGCACGTTTTTGAGGAGAAACTGACTGGAGAACACCACCTGGCTTTTACAAAAGGAAAATGGGGCAAGGACGATCCCGTTTTGGTCCGTGTTCACTCCGCCAATCCTCTGGCTGATATTTTTGGCAGCAAACGGAGCGGTAAAACCGGTATTCTGCACCAGTGCCTGAAGATGGTAGAAAAATCGAAATGTGGCGTAGTACTTTACATGGATCAGATGAGCCGTGAGTACAACATCACTGATCAGATTGCTGCCATTAAACTTCAGGACGACGGCCTCTCCAAGGATGAGATTCGTACTCGCCTCGGCACCAAGCTCGACGCGCGTGATTACGGTGTAGGTGCTCAGATTCTCCATACACTTGGAATTCGAAAACTGAGGCTGCTCACAAATAATCCCGTAAAACGTGTGGGAATCAACAGTTTTGGACTGGAAATGGTCGAAGAGGTTGCCATCCCACTCGACCACATCGATACCGACCACCCCGAAGAAAAACTGGACAAACCTCAGGTAAAGGGCGGTTTCCTGAAAAAGCTGATGCTCGAATGACTCATACCTGAAAACTGCATTTTAAATTGTCGTACGAGCTTCAATCAGTAAAACAGATTTACCGAATCAGGCTTGTAATTTTGCCCACTTTCATTTTATTGAAGAAGCTGTCTTTTAATCTCGATTGCAAATGCCGGAAGATCGGATGGAATCCGGGAGGTAATCAGATTACCGTCAACCATCACTTCCTGATCGGTAAAATTGGCGCCTGCCCTGGTAATTTCATCCTGAATTGCACTTACTCCTGTCAAAGTTCTGCCTTCCACAATTCCCGTGGCAATCACTACCTGCGGTCCGTGGCATATTGATGCTGTGGGTTTATTCATTTCAATAAAATCCCTGACAAAACTCACGACTGTGGAATGTTCCCTCAGGTTGGCAGGTGACCGGCCGCCGGGAATAATCAGTGCATCGAAGTCAGCAGGATTGACTTCTGTTACAGAATACTCAACAACCGCTGTGATGTCGCTGTTATAAGCTTTGTACAGGCCTGCTTCCACTCCGATAATGATAATTTCAGCACCTTGATTTTGCAAATAGCCTATTGGAAACATTGTTTCCCCGTCATGAAAACCTTCCGTTATCAGGAACGCTACCCGCTTTCCTTCAAGTTCCTTTCCTTCGGTTGCAGCATTCGCATCAGTCGCAGACAGAGCTGATAGCAAAATTACTGCCATAAGTACAAAAAATGGATATGAAGCATTTTTGCGTCTCATAATTCTCTCCAGGTTAAATTTTATCTCTTATTATGAATTAAGCATGATAGTATATATGATACTTATTTATATATTAAGGAGGTTAATACTAAAAACCAATAATATTGAACTCATTTGATGAGTTCTGATAATTATTTAAATCAAAGGCATGTTTTTTGAAATTCTTGTGTGGAAAAAGGTTAGTCATAAACACGACTTGTCGTGGTTTATTGACAAACAATGGTTGTATTAACGAAGCCCTGGGATAAATAGTAACATAAAACCATCCCTGACATGACTGATGGAATTTTAGTATCGAATACAAAAAATGTTGTAGGACATAGATTCAAAGCGTTCGGCAGATTTGTTGTTCATGTCGAGGCTTCGAAGAGCAGGTGTTCCCGCCAATTGATTCGAGGGCATGGAAAAATTCAATCAAAAACTTTGACTGTGAAGGAAGAATGACCAGTTAAACCGGTTTTAGTTTTGTAAAACAGACAATTCCTTTGACGATCTGCTCCTCTGCCATGAACCCTGCACGTTTAAACATCTCATTGCTCTGTTCCACCGTCCAGAATTTAATGCCACTCCATTCGGCAGAGTTTTGCAGTACTTTGCCATACCAGCTTTTCGATTGTATAAGGTGCATCATAAAAAAGGTACCGCCATCTTTAAGAATCCGTCGGCATTCAAACAATACTTTCAGTTCATCACTCAGTTCGTTCAGTGTACCACCCATCACAACTCCGTCGAACGTTTTGCCAAAAAAAGGCATCTCACGTGCATCAGCACGGATCAGGTACAGATCGGTTTGATCGGCTTCACCCTTCAGGCGGGCTTCTTCGAGCATAGCCAGTGAAAAATCAACGGCAATCTGACGACTGTCCGGTTCTATTTTTTTCAGAAAGCGTGCATAAAGAGCTGTGGAACAGCCCACATCGAGATAGGTTTTTTCAGGCTTCGGTTGCACCCAACCGGCAAGCAACTCCTTCTCTTTTTCGATGGGAAATGGCTCTCCGGTCAAAAGTGAAAGCGAACGAACTCTCCAAAGATCTTCATACAGCGATGCGGTAATATTCCAGTGATTGCTGCTTTGTGCAAGTGTGTAACTCATTTCTTCGTTTAGAAGATCGGCAATGTTGTTTTTGATGGGGTATTCATCCCCCCTTTTTGAACAGACAGTTCCATTAAACGGATTGGAAAGTTTCGACATTTCCTGAGGAAGCTCGATGGTTTCCTGGTCATAAAGAGGAGAACGGAGTTGAAAAGTCATAAATGAGCATTTTTTGTGAATTCAGTCATACGCAAAACCATTTTGGTTGTTACGCTACTTCTGAATGACGATAGAAATTTGTGCTCCTTTCTCAACACCAAGCATCTGTTTTGCATTTCCTTTATTGATCGCAATTTCAAGTTTGTCGGAACTGCCTATATAAGCTGCCGGCTCTCCATCGGGAACAGAACCGAAAGTAGACACGATTTCGTGCAGAATGGTATTACCTGTGTAAATTCTTAATTTGGATGATCCGATTGTTTCTTCAATCAGAGATGAGGGGATATTGGAAACCAGATTTCCGAACCGGTCGATATGCACAATCCAACCCTGGATGCCATCTTTATCGGATATGGGCATAGCCCAGCGGTAGGTTACCAGCTTTTCCAGGGGCCTTCCAAGTTCAGAGAGATCTGTGCCGCTGGCGATATGAGCGGCTACCGGAGCAAAAATATCTCGTCCGTGAAAGGTCTTTGACCGTTCCTCTCTCCAGTATTTTTCATTATCCAGAATCACGGCCTTGTAATCAAAATCCTCCCCGATCAGTGAGAAAATTCCGTTATCCGGTCCCACGAAAAATTGATCACCAATCCGGATAGCTACTGGATTCCGCTCGGTTCCCACACCGGGATCTACCACAACAAGATGAACGGTCTTCGGCGGGAACAGCATTGCTGAGTTACGAACCACCCATGCGCCGGCCATCACATCCTGCGGGGGAATTTCGTGGGATACATCAACCAGGCGAACATCTGCTTTGATGCCGAGAATCACTGCTTTCATTGCGCTCACATAGTGATCCTGCAAGCCAAAATCTGTAGTAAGTGTGATGATAGATGATGACATGAATAGTTATTTTTTTCGAATAGAATAGAATTGTGCTGAACGAACTGATAGAATTAAAGTTCATTTTTCATGGTCCAAACAAAACCAGAACAGGTTTCAATTCATTATGAAAAACAAAGAGGAGTTACCCTATTTTTAAAACATTTCCCAAACAAGTTTGCTTGTTCTTTTGTCCCCACGTCGCGCAAGGTTTTGAGGGGCAGGCTTGATGCAAAAGAACCTTTGGATTTTGTCTGAATGAAAATTATGAACTTCACCTAAGCATAACTGTTCAGCATCACAGGCATAACGAGCATGAGCATCTGTTCTCCCTCTTTTTCTTCAGCAGGTTTTACGATCCCTGCACGGTTTGGACTTGAAAATTCAAATTTCGCCTCATCACCATCTACATTGCTGAGAATATCTGCCAGATATTTTGCGTTAAAGCCAATTTCCATTTCATCGTCACTATATTCACAGGAAATCGTCTCTTTGGCTTCACTGCTCATGTCGAGGTCTTCGGCACGGATGGTTAATTTGTCTGGTTCAAGCTGAAGGCGAATCTGACGCGAGGTGGTACTTGAAAATACTGATACGCGACGTACGGTTGAAAGTATCTGGTTTTTATCGATCATCAGAATTTTGTCATTATCGCGGGGAATGACCGATTCGTAGTTGGGATATTGCTCATTAATGAGCCGTGTAATTACTATAGTGCTTCCGCTTTTGAACTGTGCGTGATCATCTGACACTACAAGTTCACTTTCAGCCGCATCCAATGCTTTTGAAATAAGGTTAAGAGCCTTATCAGGCACGATAAATGAAATAGGTTCTTCCGATGTGAAATTACTATTGACGTACTTTACAAGGCGGTGTCCGTCGGTAGCTACAAATTTAGTCTCATCGGTTCCGATGTCAAAAAACACACCCATCATGGCCGGGCGCAGATCATCGGTTGAAACGGCAAACATGGTTTTATGGATGGCGTTTTGAAGCAGTTTCGTGTCGGTTTTCAGGCTAAGGCCACCCTCCATATCGGGAACCTTCGGAAACTCATCGGCCTCTTCACCAACCAGCTTGTACTTTCCTTTGTCGGTTTTAAACTCCACGTTGTGATATTCATCAACTTCAAAAAATACAGGAATATTTGGGAGCTGACGCAACGTTTCGAGCAGGCGTTTTGCGGGAATAGCAACTGCACCTTCTTCTTCGATATCAGCGTCAATATACTCGATGATAGAGATTTCGAGATCGGTGGCAGTCATTTTCAGCCTGCCCTCTTCACTTTCGAATAAAATGGTTTCAAGAATAGGCAGTGTGGCTTTGGTAGGAACAGCTCCGATCACTGCCGAGAGTCCCCCGTTTAAATCGTTACTCGATACATTAAATTTCATAGTCGGCTAATCATTTTTTTAATCTGTTTTCTCTACGATTTCATAACATTTTATCGACTCATACTAACAAATCCTGCCTGTTACCGCAAACATCAAAGGTAGCGAAAATAAGGGAAATTTTTTTGGATTATTCCGTTTGAAGCCACAGTTTCACTTTACAGAGAAATCGTTATAAAGACATTTCGATCAATCATTCACCGCTGAAATGAACTGCTATATGGCCTCATTCTATTTTGTGATGTTTGTTCTTCCTGCCATCATCATCGCGGCAGCATTCTGGCTTGCAAAAAAAGATGCTAAGGGCGATGGATGAAGTGCAGCTTACCGTTCAATTTGATGCCTATGCTGTGGCCGCATTTGTTGGCTACCTGCTGCTGCTGATCAGTATTGGTGCTTATTCAACCAAATTTTCATCAAAAGGAATCAGCGAATATTTTATCGGTGGCAGGAAAATGAACCGGTTTGTGGTTGCCCTTTCGGCGGTGGTTTCGGGCCGGAGTGCCTGGCTTCTGCTGGGTGTAACNGGCATGGCCTACGCACAGGGGCCATCGGCTGTTTGGGCGGTTGCAGGCTACATTGTAGTAGAACTGTGCCTGTTTCTCTACTACGCCCGGCGACTGAGGAATTTTACCGGGAAACGTGACTGTATCACAGTTCCCGATTTTTTTGTCGAACGCTTTGGGGATCACGACGGAAAATTGCGGTTCACCATCGTGGCCATTTTTTTAATTTTTATGATCGGCTACATTTCTGCACAGTTTGTGGCCGGAGGCAAGGCATTCGCTTCTGGCTTCGGGCTGGAAATGAATACCGGCATTCTGATAACAGCTCTGATTGTTGTTGTATATACAATTGTTGGAGGGTTTCTTGCCGTTAGTCTTACCGATATGTTCCAGGCCATTTTCATGATTCTTGCCTTGGTAATTCTTCCCTTCATCGCAATATTAAACGTTGGCGGGCTCATCGAACTCCTGGAACAGCTATCAGTGATGGATGTTATCTTTGTAGACCCATTCGCTGTTTCCGTTGGAGCGGCTATCGGTTTTTTGGGAATTGGCCTGGGTTCCCCCGGAAATCCTCATATACTGGCCCGCTACATGTCAATTGATGAACCCCGGCAGCTTCATTTTGCAGCGGTGATAGGCACTGTCTGGAATGTGCTGATGGCTTGGGGAGCTGTGTTTATCGGGCTGGCCGGGCGCGTCTATTTTCCCGATGTATCGATGCTGCCTGCTGAGGATACCGAAAACCTGTTTCCCGTACTGGCTCAAATGCATCTTCACCCGGTTCTATTCGGTATTGTTCTTGCCAGTATTTTTGCCGCGATTATGAGTACAGCAGACTCCCAACTCCTTGTTGCGGCATCAAGCGTAGTCCGTGATATGTATGAAAAAATCATACGAAAAGGAGAAGAGGTTCCACAGCGACTGCTTGTTTTCTACAGCCGGGTAGTCGTTTTTCTGCTGGTTGTCATCTCACTGATGTTTGGATTTCTGGCCGAAGAGCTTGTATTCTGGCTGGTGCTGTTCGCCTGGGCAGGCTTGGGGGCATCCATCGGACCCACTTCGATTCTGGCACTCTACTGGAAAAAAACAACTCGTGCCGGAATTTTTGCCGGTCTGATTTCAGGCACAATCGTCACCATCGCCTGGTATTATACTCCGGTGCTGAGAGACTCTCTTTATGAGTTGATTCCCGGATTCGTAACCTCCCTCTTTGCAACCTGGATTATCAGCCTTTTTACCACACCCGCACCTGACACAACTAAAGCCTTTGAGGATATGCTTGATTAAGGTCAGAGTTTAGAAATTATTTTTCGGATGAGAATAATTACCTTAAAGTTTAACTTTGAGTTCATAAAATGAGCGCTGAAAATCGGCGGAACTTTGCACGTGAATATGAGTCCTCCCTAATTTGTATGACTTGAGTAGCTTTTCACCCGAGACCACATCGAAATACCGAAGATGATCACGGAGAAAGTCATCATACCACGGCCTGTGAGTTTGAGCGGGAGGACGGATTGATGCAGGTACCCTGCCAGCAGGATGATCAGTCCGGTGTTAAAGAGAATTAACACCCACCAAACCAGCTTTTCCGGCCCGCGTTTAGTCCCAACAAGGTGACGGGGAAATATCCAATAGGCGGTTCCCATCGCAAGCTGAACCGCCCAGCCCCATATCGCTGTTTCGAAATGCAGGGGCAGCAGTGCCCACATCGCCGGTTGCAAATCCACAGCTTTGTGCACGAGCAAAATGGAACCGATCAGTGTGGCCAAAGATAACCAGGCCAGCGAAAGGCGGATAATCCAGACGGACTGTGCAGGCATCACTGTTTTTTCCTCTTTACTTTTTCCCGCGTGAAAACACGGGGCCAGATTTCAATCACATAAAAGAATACGGCAGCGATGTGCAGCAGAGAAGAGATCACAACCACCAAAACAATGGCTGAATTGCCATGGAATAAGGGAATAAATGGCTCTGCTGAAAATCTTAAAATCAATCCGGTATTTAATGTCCAGAAAGAGAGCAGAACTGAAACCGATTCAATATTTTCACGACTGCGTTTCCTGCGCGGGAACATCCAGATAGAAACGCCCATAATGACCTGTGTAACCCACCCGATCACAATCATGTGCCAGTAAACCGGGAGTAGCAGAGCACTGGTATTAACCTGGGGAAGTTCTGCCACCAGTGTCATTACAATTCCTAAGAATAGATAAATGAAGCCACTTTTAATGAACAGACGCGTAACTTTCGGCATGGATTACCTCACCAGTGTAACCGCAAAATAGAGAATTCCCAGACCGATAAGCAGGTTGATCCGTCCCACCCAACTCGTGACTTTACGATAGCGCTGCGTCTTCTGCGTACCGGGTTCCACATCCATCAGCCTGGCTGCTTTTGGTCCCAGCCAGAAATCATGAATACCGCTCAAAATCAGCATCAACCCGAACAGATAGAGTTTGCCCATCAGGCGCCCGCCATATAGAGTATTCCAGAAATTAGCCGAAAAAATGGTTTCTGCCGAAAATCCCCTGCCAATCAGTGCTGCGAAGCCTGTGAGCAAAAGCAGCGGAAATATAATCCAGCTTAACCGGCTGAAACGTGTTCCCAGCTCGGTAAACAGCAACCCCTTCTGCGGTGCCAGTTTTTTACGAGTGGCCGGAACCAAAACAGCCACAGTAAATAGCATGCCGCCCAGCCAGAAGGTTACAAAAATCAGGTGCAAAAAAACGGCCCAGGTGTACATTTGCTCATCGCATTACTATGAAAATTACCGGGTATACCTGAACCTGCCAGGCCTTTAAAAAGTCTGACTGGCTCAGTTTATGTATGACATCGCTGTCAGGCAATCAGCTCTTCAGCTTTTTTAAAGAGAATGTTGTTTTCGAGGTGAACGTGTTTGTGCAGATCTTGCTCAAAGCCCTCCAGGTTCTGATACAGGATTTTGAATGTGGCACAAGCATCCTGAGGCGGAGTAAAGTTGTGGCTCAGTTCCCTGATCTCTGCAATCAAACCGCCCGCCCCCTCGTGATCATCTTCCATTTTTTTCAGTTCATCTTTTAAATTCGCAATCTCTTCAACCGTCACATTTTCGCCTTTTTTTCTTCTTTGTGCGATCCGGCTGATAAGTGGAAATACAGTTTTCTCTTCATCTTCGAGATGCTCCATAAGCTCGACGGAAAGAGACATGAATTTCTGATAAATTTCCACATTTTCAGGATATCGGCCGCCGTGAACTTTTGCCACTTTTCCTGCATAAGCAGAAATCTCCTCTGTTTTTCTTCTCACAAACCGATGATGAGTATGAATAATATGTTCGATCAGATAATCAGCTTCCCAGGCACGGTAGTTTTCGTTGTCTGATGAAGGCGCCTTTTCAAGGCCTCTTAATTCGTTCACAATTTCATCCAGGTAAATGTTTCGTTCTGAACAAGCTTTCTCCAGTGTTATTCCGCCTCCACAACAAAAATCGAGTCCATATCTGCGAAAAATACCTGCTGCGTTATAATTGGCAGCCACGATCTCTCCGACGGTTACTGTTTCAGGGTTAAGTTGAGTTACGTTGAAATGTTGCATAATTGTAATTAATTGGGTTTTTATTTGATGCCAAACTGCTTTATCAACAGAATAGGGGAACAGGATGAATTTATTATAAAGATAAAGGAGTATTTTGTCTTTTAATAATTATTTTTCTATACTGTTTATTGTCAGGCAGGATCCGAACAAATATTATGCAAATGATAAAAATTTATGCATCCATCTTGCTCTTATCATTTCTGGCCGGAATTTTCCAGCCTGTGATTCCTATGGTGCAATACCACATTCAAAAGGGAAACCTGTTTGAACTTCTGGCAGATCTTGATAGATTGCAGAGAACAGATGATCATTTTTGCACACACGATGATTTGACTTTGTCCGATGATTGGCAGCATGAAAATCAGGATATGCTGATTGATGCAGACTTTTACCCTATACCAATAAAGCCTGGATACTCTCCAGATCGTGCAATTCTGCCTATTTTATTCCGTGGGTACCAGTATATAGATTTTAAACTATGCGATCGATTTTTAAAACGATACACACCGCCTCCCCGCATTTAAACTTTAATGCGGTGTCTCCCACGATTTAACGGGTCATTTTGCACTGATGATTGTATCCGCTATATTCGAAAGAGACCGAGAGCAGGCCAAATCACGCATTTCTCATTGGCTTCAACCGCTTGGAAGATTCAAATAAATATAAAATCAAGTTATCCAGGGAAAACTACCATGCAACCAAACAAAAGAAAACCAATCTCTAAACTCAAAGCATTCCTGATGCTCGTATTGCCCCTTATGATATCGATGGCAATCATTCAGGAAGTTCACGCATGCCCGGCATGCAACGCACTCTATAAAAAAGAGATAGAAACTACACTGAAAGAAACACTTGTAGGCAAGGAATTGATGGCTGCGATGGAAGCGCAAAAAAATCTTCCACTCGATTATGCCGAAGCAACAAGGCACCTGTTTACGGAAAATGTGCAAGATCCAGACAGCGATTTTCTTGAGATCATCCGCCGTGATGAAGGTTTGTCTATTCCGCAAACCAGTTACGTAGATCAGGATGTCGAAGCCGATGTATCGGTAACCATCACGCTTGATGAAGGCCTTGCATATCTTGGTAACGGAGTAGTTTATGATGGTTTCCGTACCAATGGTAAAATTCCAGGCCCTACAATTCGAGTTACTGAAGGCGATATAGTGGAATTCATCGTAGAAAACAATGGCTCCATACCTCACGGAGCATCCATTCATGCAGCTTATACGCAAACCTCGAAATATCTTGGTGAAATACCATCAGGCCAGTCGAAGTCTATTAAATTCAGGGCTACAATACCAGGTATATATTTGTACCACTGTGCACCTGGCGGCCACGCTATACCCATGCATGTAATGTTTGGCCAATATGGTATGATTATTGTTGAACCAGCTGAGCAAAGATACAAGCTCGAAGAGGAACTGGGCCACGGACCCGATATTGAAATCGACCTCATTCAGCACGAATGGTATGCCAGCGGTAAAGATGCCGTTGAAGGAAATCCAACGTATGTGACCTTTAACGGTGATATTTTTAAATATGTGAAAGATCCCATTACCGCCAGGCCCGGTGATTACGTTCGGATAAACTTTATGAATGTAGGACCGAACCTCGTATCTACTTTTCACCTTGTTGGAATTGTATGGGACTATGCCTACTGGCAGGGCCATCCTGAAAATGTATTGGTTGGCGGCCAAACCGTAACAGCCGGCCCGTCTGATACGTTTGTAATAGAGTTCCGCGTTCCTCCGGATGAAGGTGCATATACCATACTCTCACATGCTGTAGGTTCAACCAGCCGCGGAGCCATAGGTCTGTTAGTGGCCGACCGTAATGCTGATACTCCCAAACTTATTACATCAGAAGGGCCAAAATATACCGAAGAAGAGCTGGCTGAGTTTAAAGAAAATGCAAACCGGGTAATGTCTCCTTTCAGGCCGGGCTCTCCTGATATTGACCCGCCCGCCGTTTATGGAGATGATTCCAAAAATGTGACCGTAAGCATTATCGGTAATTCATACTATCCGAAAATAATTGAGATCACACCGGGAACAACTGTGACCTGGATAAATGAAGATGTTTTCAGCTTTTTAGCTGGTGAGTTTTCAGGTATTCACAATGTGGTTTCAACTGAAGGCCCGACAAACCTGAACTCTCCAATGCTGGCTCACGCCGAGACCTGGAGTTACACATTCGAAGAAGAGGGTGAGTATACATATATTTGCACCCCTCATCCTTACATGCAGGGAAAGGTTAAAGTGAAAGCGGCAGAGCGCGATCTTGACATCGCTACGATTATGTGGCCGATGATACCAGCACTTTTTGCTTTAGGAATAGCCATATTGGCATGGCGGAAAAAACCTGAGTAGGATCTGTACTTTAATTTTAACATAAATCACCAAATAAAAGCGGAAGTTTGAAAGCTCCCGCTTTTTTTATGGGAGTCTGAATAGTCGTTCAAAATCATTAAATTTACGAATCAAAGAAATTCCTAACCCGCATTTCTCACCAAGAAATTTGGTTGTGGGCAAGGCGTCACGAAAATGGTGGCGGAAACGTACCTGATTACGTTGAGCAAACCATTTTAGGGACAACGCAGCCCACGGATAAATTTCGAAGCTTTTACACACTGTCACTTTTAAAAAGCCATAATTTTTCATTCAACTTATTATTTATCAATCAAATAAAAGTCGAAAACATAATTATTTGTGAGAAATGCGGGCTAACCTATTGAACGGAGAAGCGATGCTTGTATCAACCAAAGTTTCTGTACTTTTTTTATTTATCACACTATTCAGCAATAATGTGTTTGCACAAAACTATATTCCCACTGCCGAACAGCAGATAAAAGCGGCTGTCAGTCCCGCCCCGGAATCGATGCAGGAGGGAGCCAAGGTACTGGGCTATAATGAAGCCGGAGGACTGGTAACACTGCGCGAGGGTTCGAATAAACTGATCTGCCTGGCTGATAATCCCACTGACGACCGCTTCCACGTCGCTTGTTACTACCAAGGACTTGAACCGTTCATGAACCGTGGGCGTGAATTGAGAGCTGAAGGTAAATCGGGCGAAGAAGTGATCAAAATCAGACAGCGTGAAATTGAAGAGGGATCCCTTCCAATGCCTGAAAAACCGATGGCGCTTTATTCACTGACTGGTGATCCAGGAGGCTGGGATTATGAAACCAACCGCCTACTCTCGGCCCGTCCGCTTTACGTGGTTTATATTCCCTATGCTACAACCGAATCCACCGGAATCTCTGAAAATCCAGTCAGCCAGGGTGCTCCGTGGCTGATGAATCCCGGTACTCCCTGGGCACATATTATGGTAGGCACCGGCCGGCAACTCGGTGAAGAGGCCGGGGATTAATGAAATGATTTAATAGCTGGCTTAGGATGGTTAAGAACGGTGTAAAACACCAATCTAAGCTGTTAGAAATTACTGCAGAGCGATAAGAGGATAAGATCAAATTCCAGCAATCCATTTATGTTTTTCAAAATCATTAATGACTTTAGTCGGTGTTCACAGTAAATATGTTAAACGTATTGGATATCTATATCTGGCTTTCATGGCCTTGCAAATTAAGCTTCATCTCCTCCAGCTTTTCACCCCCTTTAATACCAAAGTCAAGGGTTCGTATGGGAAACGGAATGGTTATATCATTTTCATCAAACGCTTTTTTGAGTCGTATAATTGCATCACTCCGGGCTTTCAGAAATACCGGCCAGTGCGGATCATTCAGATCGTTAACTCTAACCGGCCTTCTGACCGAAATAAGGATACCAGAAATAAAGTTGGCTGCGATATCCTGAAATGCAAAAGCAAGGGCCAAACTCAGTATACCGATACCGGCAAGAATAGAGGTGACAGCACGGTCGAGGTTTAATATAGTCAGTGCTGTAAAAGCTACCAGTGCAAGTGAAGCCACATAAATAATGGTCGAAAATAGGTTGTTGAGCAGTCTTCTTTCCGAAATCTGATCGAAGAATTTACCTGATGTTCTTCGTATCCACCTGGAGAGCCAATACCCAACTATCAAAATAAGAATACTTGCAATCAAATTGGGAAGCAGTAGAATAAATTGTTCGGCCCATTCTACGAGTTTCTCCGTAATCAATTCAAGCATTGATTCCATATATAGTTCTTATTCTATTAAAGGAAGACATTTCCGTCTTTAAAAAACCAGCTCAACTAAACCTAAAATACTTGAGCAGTTTAAAAAAAAGACAAAAGACAAAAAATATAAGTTCCATTTCTCTGTTTTTATTTAAATAGGGAATGGTTTCCTTAAATACTTTAGTTATATAAAGAGATTAAGTAGTCTTTAAAGCAAATGTTTTTCGCACGATTTAAGAGTTTCGTCAGATCATGCCTGTTAGCACGATGAATTAAGTAGATGATTTTTTGCAACCATTATTCGTTCAGTTGAGCTTTTTAAAGACATTCATATATAAACCTGTTAATAAAATGTAATCATGGCAAAGAAGGTAACAGAAATAGTAGAAAAGCAGATCAGCAACTGGAGCAGGCAGAATACATTGGGTGAAATGCCGAAAAAAACGAATGGAAAAGTTATTTTTCCCGTGATTACTATTTCGAGAGAATTTGGCTCACCCGGAGCCGCCCTTGCCTATTATCTTGGTGAAAAAACGGGTTTTAATGTATGGGATAAAGAACTGCTGAAAGCCATTGCCGAGGAACTTGGAAGTGATCAGAAATTAATTGAAACACTGGATGAACGCAGGCAACAGGTTATTGAAGACGCTGTTTCTGCTTTTTTGACAAATGTGAAAACCAACGTTAACTATCTGCATTCTTTGATCCGTGTTGTCCGTACCATTGAAGAGCATGGCAGTGGCATTATTGTTGGACGAGGCGCAAATTATATATGTGACCATCCAGACTCCCTTCACGTACGGCTGGTAGCTCCGCTTAAGTACCGGATTGCCCACTATGCCAGTTGGAAGGAGATATCAACGGCAAAGGCAAAAGAACTGGCACTACGTAAAGACCGTGAGCGAAATGAATTTATTCGTCAAAATTTCCAGAAAGATGTTTCAAATCCGCTTGATTACGACCTGGTTATCAACTTCGAAAAGTTCAATATGGAACAGATGGCAGAACTTGTTGTTAGCGCTTATGAAATTAAGACCGGAAAGAAACTCAAACTGAAAATGCAGACCTGAAACGTGTAACATTCAAACCGGTAAACGAACCAATGAATTCCGTTTAAAACTTTCCGAACCTTAGCCCGATCATTGCTGAAACTCCTGACAGATCTGAATCACTGGTTCCTTCCAGATTTACATTGGCGGCATACCGGTAAAATACTCCCCCGCTAATTCGGAACCAATTCGTGAGATTGAGATGAATATTGGCTCCGGGCTGAATCACAAAGTAATGATCAGATGTTTTTTCAAGATTCACATCGCGGTCTCTGTATCGAACCTGACCCGATCCGATTAGAGCCTGTGCACCAAAATGAATCATATTGAGTGATTGATTTGTATACTCCACTTCAAATCCTCCGTAATTGGTTCGCATTTCGGGCTGTTCAACACCGGTAATGTTCCAGTTCACGGCATCGAAATTACTGCCAGTTCGGTAACTGCCCAGTCCCAGGTGTACAGCATGTCCATCTCGAAATCGCATCACCCAAGCGCCGCGTGTTCCGCGAAGATAGGCAACTTCACCATTCACGGATGTAATCCCGAAAACCAAGGCTCCGTATCCGCCGTGATTTATATCACCTGAAAAAAGAGTTTCGGCTTCCTGAGGATAAGCAGCGGAAGGTATCATCCATAATGAAATTAGTATAATAAAAAAGAGGCCTTTCATAAAAACTTCCCGAATTTAAAGGTGATAACTCCATTCAAACCGGAAAAGTCGCTGTCACTGAATCCAAACCGGTTGATGCCGCTCGTAAGTCGGTAACTTGCACCGGCTCCAATACGAAAGAAATTGGTTACATTCAATTCGACATTGACCCCAGGTTCAAATACGAAGTAAGTGTCTGCATCGTCATTTACGTCTTGATAATCTTTTTCGCGAAGCATCAGGCCGCCTGCGCCAATCAGCGAAGTGGCGGTAAAGTGCACGATGTTGTAAGAACGATTGGTGTACTCCACTATAAAGCCGCCGTATCCGTTCAGTGCATAAAGATCTTCTTCGGTGGATGGAACCGGAACTTCGTGATCGGAAACCAGTCCATAACCGCCACCCCCCAGGGAGATGGCGTGGTGTTCATCCAGATTCATAATCCAGCCCCCTCGCCCGCCAATCCAGAATCCGGTTGAACCGGCTACATTTCCAATTTTTAAGACAGGCCCGCCAAATCCGCCGTGAGAAACCTCTCCATCGAAAAGGGTTTGAGCCTGCTGGGCATATAAAGGGGAATATATCGCTCCTGATGTTATGAAAGCTGTTGACATTAATATTACAGCTAACATTTGAAATCTGTTCATAATCAATTGGGGTTAGATTTTTTATAAGTCCCTATTTTACGCAGGAAGAAAAGCAGTGTTACACATTTTTATACATATCCTATTAAATGATCACTCCATAGACCTTTCAAAATTTAATAGCCAGTTGGTCACATGATCTCTCCTGAACCCTTCACTTGACCTGATGAATACACTTTTATTATACCTTACATGTATTAACATATTAAACAAGTCATTAGAAATCTACTTGTAATATATAAAGGTGTTATGAATTAAATTCATACAATACTGAAACTTTTTCACACATCACTATAAAACAGTATCATTAAATATATTTTATAATATATTTTTATCATATATTTGTTTGAATATAAAAATGGATTAGATTGAAACACCTTCAATCTTAAATAAAAAAATAAAGAGAGGTATCTTATGAAAGCAATCATGCTCTTCTTAGCAGCCATTTTAATGGCGTTTGTTCTGACCGGTTGTAGTGAATCTGCCATTCCTTCGACCAGTCAAAGTGAGGTGGAGATCTCAAGCCAGACCGGGTCCGACCTTGAAAGCCGCAAGGCCGCATCGGTAAATAACAGGAATTTCCGTGCTCACCTAAATGTTGCACAAGAGGTTCCGGTGCCAACCGGTTTTGAAAGAAATCCGCAAGGGCAAGCTATTTTTCAACTCAGCAGCGATGGAAATGAAATGAGCTTTAAACTGATTGTCTCTAACATTGAAAACATCAGAATGGCCCATATTCATCTTGGCCCGGCGGGTGAGACAGGAGGAGTTGTGGTATGGTTATATCCAGAAGGGTCACCATTCCAGTTAATACCCGGCCGGTTTAATGGAGTATTGGCTGAGGGTATCATCACAAGCGATAGCCTTGTTGGAGTTTTGACAGGAGGTTCCCTCGATGATCTTGTTGACCATATACGAGCTGGGAACACTTATGTTAATGTTCACACAGAACAAAATCCGCCCGGTGAAATACGCGGACAGATTTTTTAAGATCTAAAACAGAATGTGTTAAAAAGAATTCATCCGGCTTGTCTGCTTTAAAGCCGGATGATTTTAATTTCTATAACTTCTCTTTACCTTTTCACCTCAATCCCCCAAATCTCTTCGGCATATTCTGTGATTGTTCGATCTGACGAAAATTTGCCTACACGCGCTGAGTTGAGCAGGGCTTTGCGGAACCATTCATCCTTGTTTTTATACAGTTCGTCCACTTCTGCCTGTTTGTTAACATAGCCTTCATAGTCGGCCAGCACCAGAAAATAATCTCCTTTGTGTAAAAGTGAGTCGATGATCGGCTGGTACAGCTCTTTATCTTCGTTAAAGTAGCCGTCACGAATCTGGTCCAGTGCGTATTTAAGGTCACCGTTACCTTCGTAATAATCCAGGGGATTGTATCCTTCGTGGCGCAGGTTGTCCACATCATCCACGGTATTTCCGAAAATAAAGATGTTTTCATCACCCACCTCCTCTTTGATCTCTACATTGGCGCCGTCGAGCGTACCGATCGTGAGCGCTCCGTTAAGAGCAAACTTCATGTTGCCTGTACCGGAAGCTTCAAAGCCGGCTGTTGAAATTTGCTCGGATAGGTCGGCGGCAGGTATCATTTTTTCAGCAAGAGTCACGCTGTAGTTTTCAAGAAAGAGGAACTTCAGCTTACCGTTAACATCCGGATCGTTATTAATTTTCTCGCCCACATCATTCATCAGTTTGATGAAGAGCTTCGCCATTGAATAACCCGGTGCTGCTTTTCCGGCCACCAGAATGGTACGCGGCACAGCGTCCATATCCGGGTTCGATTTCAATTTGTTGTATTGTGTGATAGCGTAAAGCGTAAGCATCAACTGGCGCTTGTACTCATGAATCCGTTTGATCTGGATATCGAACATGGATTCAACATCCACTTTTATATCGCGCTTTTGCTCAATATATTCCGCCAGTTTCTTTTTGTTAGTCTGCTTGATGCGGACAAATTCTTTCATGAATTCCTCATCATCTGCAAACTTTTCAATTTCTCTGAGCTGATCGAGATGAGTAACCCAGTCCTCTCCGATTTTTCCGGTAATCAGATCGGCCAGTTCCCGGTTACACTGCCTCAGCCAGCGCCGGGGTGTGATTCCATTGGTTTTGTTAGTAAATTTGTCAGGGAATAATTCATAAAAATCGCGGAAAAGAGTTTTCTTAAGCAGATCACTGTGAAGGGCTGCCACTCCGTTGATTTTATGTGAGCCGACAATACCGAGAGACGCCATATGAACTACGGGATTTTCTCCCTCTCCCACGATAGACATCCGGCTGATTTTGCCACGGTCATCGCCCACTTTGGCCTGGACTTCTTTCAAAAATCGTCGATTGATTTCATAAATTATCTGAAGATGGCGCGGAAGCAGATTTCGCAGAAGAGAAACCGGCCACTTCTCCAGGGCCTCGGGCAGCAATGTATGGTTGGTGTAAGCCATTGTTTTTTTAGTAATCTCCCAGGCCAATTCCCATTCCAGGCCTTCTTCATCAACCAGAACTCTCATCAATTCGGGGATTGCGAGGTTGGGATGGGTGTCATTGCACTGGATCGCTACTTTTTCGGGCAGCTTTCTCCAGTCATCATATTTTTTTCTGAAACGTCGTAAAATATCCTGCATGGAAGCAGCCACAAGGAAAAATTCTTGTTTGAGGCGAAGTTCCTGCCCCAAAAAGATCTTGTCGTTGGGGTACAATACTCTCGAGATATTTTCATTGAGCTGGGTATCACGCACTGCATCGATATACTGTCCCTGATTAAAACTTTTCAGATCGATAGATGATGATGACGAAGCTTTCCAAAGGCGGAGATTATTTACAATGTCATTTTTGTACCCGGGAATGGGTGTATCATACGCCACAGCCAGAACGTCGTGTGTATCTTCCCACTTAAAGCGCAGGTCCCCGTTGTCATCGTGATAGGCGTGTGAGTTTCCGTAGAAAGGAACATTATATTGGGTTTTCGGACGAATTACACCCCATGGGTTCCCGTAGCGAAGCCACAGATCTGGCTTTTCTATCTGGAAACCATTTTCAATAGATTGGTAAAATATTCCATAGTCGTAACGAATGCCGTAGCCCATGGCAGGAATACCCAGGGTTGCCATCGAATCCAGAAAGCAAGCGGCCAGGCGGCCCAGGCCGCCGTTTCCGAGGCCAGCATCCCATTCAGCTTCCCGAACCTTATCGTAATCGAGGCCGACCTCTTCCATAGCTTCGGCTGCAACGTCCTGTAATCCAAGGTTCACCAGCATATTATCAAGCAGACGGCCGATAAGATACTCCATTGAAATATAGTAAACCCGTTTAGTACCATTATCATAATAGCTCTGCTGAGTGTTAAGCCAGCGGTCGTGCAGACGGTCCATCACCGAGAGTACAACACTTTTGTAGTTGTCCCATTGAGTAGTAGAAAATTGATCTTTAGCCAGTGTGTAGCGCAGATGTTCTGTAATATCTTGCCTGAACGACTCCACGTCCATGCCGCTTCGTGGGTGAACTGAGTTTTTCTTTGTCATAATTTTAAAGAATTAAGTAGCTATGGTAAACTGTCTTGTTATAATTTTATCAAATGTAATACATAAAACACGGGTAACTGAATGCACCAGAAAGCACCAGAAAGCACCAAAAACCTGTTTTTTAAAACTTGCATTTCACATTTCTTATTGGTTCCGGTTTTTTTATAAAGATTTAACTAACCGTGATCCCACTTTTCAATCCTTCCTGTAAATACCGTAATCAGGAGTAAATCGCGGCCGTGTCAGATTTGACGCAAATCCAAGGTCATGAAACGATTCATACGCGTTAATTGCAACAAAATCCTGATCAAAAAGCCCGAAAACTGCGGAACCGCTTCCTGTCATGGAGGCGTAAACGGCACCCAGATCAATAAGCTGATCTTTGATATTTCCAATTATTTCATATTGAGCAACCACAGGTGCTTCAAGATCGTTCTGCAAAAGATATTGCCATTGATCGGGTTCTTCTTCAAGTAATACCGATTTTATCGTGAAATCCGGTTCAGGATTTGGGTTGCAGTTGCGGTATGCCTCAGCGGTTGAAGATTCAAAACCAGGAAAAATGCACACAATCCAGGTGTCCGGCTGAAAGTCAATCGGTTCAATCTCCTGCCCCATCCCGGTTCCGATTCCCGTTTTTCCTTTGATAAAAAAGGGAATGTCAGCACCAATGTCGCGACTCAGGTCGATCAGGTCCTCGTCAGAAAGTCCTGTCTTTTCCAGCTTGTTGAGAATTCTGAACGTAAGAGCAGCATTACTGCTTCCACCACCAAGCCCGCCACCTGCCGGTATATTTTTTGTTACAGAAAACGAATATTGATTTTTAAGTCCAACATATCGGTTAAAAGCTCGGTATGCTTTGGTAATCAGATTCGATTCACCAGCGGGAATAGAATTATCACTCAGATCGAGAGAAAAAACATCAGAACGGGAAACTTCAAATCGGTCTTTCCACTCCAGAAAGCAGAATCCGGTTTCAATCCTGTGATAGCCGGTTGGCAACCGTTCAAGCACATGAAGCCCAAGGTTTATTTTGGCATAGGAGTGAGCAATCCACATATATTAGTTTTAGTCGTTAAAACGAAGTTTGAAATAGAGAATACTAAAGGCCAGGCTCAGTGTGGCAATATTTGTAAGAATAATGGGCAGGTCTTTTAATATGATGCCATAAATTAACCAAAGTATGACTCCAGTACAGAGAATCGAGTACATACCCAGGGAAAGGTCGCGGGCTGAACCTGATTTCCAGGTTTTTAGAACCTGTGGGAGGAAAGCAACTGTTGTGCAAAAGCCTGCTATCAGTCCGATAACTGTATAGTATTCCATTTTTTTTGATTGAAAAAGAGTTATTTGGATTTCATTTGTTCTTTAATTTTCAGAAGATATTCAAAAGCATCATCTTGATTATTCGGGATTACACCATCAAGGATTGCATCTTTGATCTTGTTTTTCACTTCTCCTACAATCGGGCCGGGTTTCACATTAAGCACTTCCATGATTTCTTCACCACTGATGGGATTTTTCCAGTTCCTGATTTTGTCTTTCTCTTCAACCTCAATAATTTTTTTCTCAACCCGGTCGAAATTGTTCTGATACTTTTTCACTTTCCATTCATTCTTACTGGTGATATCGGCACGGCATAATACCATCAGGTCATCAAGTTCATCTCCAGCCTCAAAAATCAGGCGCCGAACAGCACTGTCGCTCACTTCCTCAGATACAAGTGCAATCGGGCGCAGGTGCAGGCGAACCAACTTACGCACATAACGCATCCGCTCATCAAGGGGCAGGCCAAGCCGCCGGAATATTTTTGGCACCCACTTAGCCCCGATTGCATCGTGACCGTGAAAGGTCCAGCCTACCCCTTTTATAAACTTTTTGGTAGGCGGTTTGGCAATATCGTGCATAATTGCCGCCCACCTGAGCCAGAGATTTTCACTAACTGACGCTACATTGTCAAGCACTTCAAGCGTGTGCCAAAAATTGTCTTTGTGCCGCTGCCCGTTTTTTTCTTCAACACCTATCAGCCTTACCATTTCCGGAAAAAACTGTTTGAGAAGGCTCGATTTCAACAGGAGTGCAAAACCCGACGAAGGTTTTGGTGTCATTACAATTTTATTCACCTCCTCAATAATTCTTTCTTTCGAAATAATCGAAAGCCGGGGTGCCATTGTCTTGATAGCTTCCATCGTTTTCGGATCAATAGTAAACCGGATCTGTGTGGCAAAACGAACGGCCCGCAACATGCGTAGCGGGTCATCGTCAAACGTTTTTTCAGGGTCGATAGGAGTGCGCACTATTTTATTCTGAAGGTCCTGAATACCACCGAAGGGATCGTGCAATACCCCGAATGAGCCTGGATTCAGACACCAAGACAGCGCGTTGATGGTAAGATCGCGCCGAAGCTGATCATCCTCCAGCGTTCCGTCTTCAACAATCGGTTTGCGGGAATCGCGCCGATAGCTTTCCTTTCGCGCTCCAACAAATTCAAGATCAAGATCTTTGTATTTGACCTGTGCAGTACCAAACTGTTTAAAAACAGATATTTTTTTTGTTTTTAGTGTTTCTGCTACTGTTCGGGCAAGCAGAATACCGGAACCCACCGTAACAAAATCGATATCCGTGATGTCGGGACTACGGTTGTCCAGATAGTAATCCCGTACATAACCTCCAACCACATATACCTGCTGGTTAATGGATTCTGCACATTTTCCAATTGTTGTAAAAAGTTCTGCGTGTTTTTTGGGAATGTCGATCAAGGCAATACTGAATTTTGTTTAGCCTGTTAAAATATAAACAATTGTTGAAGCAATCAGGTTGATATTGTTTTTTTCTGAAGGAGGAGCAAATACTGACTGTCCATTTTAAATTGATGTGCTGTTTTGTTTTCTGGTTCAGGATGTATGCAGATGGTTGCTTCTTAAATTTCCATGGGATCAGACTGTGCAGGATAAGCCATTCATCGATTTTCTGTAATGGCGATTACTCAGCAATTTAATATCAGCTTTATGTTTTCTTAACACCGTACACTTATCCTAATCTTGCAATTGAATGAAAACGATCTCATTATTAAAAAATATCGCTCTCATTATATCTGACATTTCTTCAATAGGGCCCAGGCATTAAACATTAACAATATTTATAAATTATTATTATTAATAGTTATATAAAGTTTTTATGATAAAAAATTTTTATTAAATAAAAACTTGACAGTCCCCATACAGTTAATTATAATTTTTGAAAACGTTTTCATTAAACATCTTTTTCTGATACAATGAAAACAAAAAGTATGATTGGAGAATCTTCCAGAACAGAGCTGGAATCAGTATTCCTGATTAATCAATAATCAGGGGTTTTAAAAAATTGATTTTAAGGATTTCTGTTTTGAGAAGGTCATGCAATACTGCCATAAAGTTACCGGTATTTTCGCTTTCACACTGCCGGTTGATTTTACATATGTGTTCGAGATGTATCTGGCAAGGATGCTTTAATCAGGCTGGATTCAAAAACCTCAACAACGAATAATAAAACAGATCCGGAGCTTTTTGCACCAAGTCAACATTACTTCTTGCAGTCAATTCAATAATAACGCCAGTACGGGATAATAATATCGCTGTCATGGCTCCTGAAAATATGTGGTAACAAAGGGGCTGTAATGTATCGGAAACATGTGGATATATTGTCTACATAGTTTTTCTGTACATCATCAATAATAACAATAAACCTATGCTATGCTTAATGTTATACAAATCAACAGACACCAAAACAGAAACAGGATATAGCTATGAAATTTCTAAACATTAAATTAATGCAAATGATATGCTTCGCACTGGGGCTTTTGCTTAGTGCGTCTGTGCAGGCTCAAACTGTGACGGGAGTTGTTACAGATGCTGAAACAGGAGTGACCTTGCCCGGAGTAAATATTGTGATACAGGGAACCACCACAGGAACGGCTACGGATGGAAATGGTGAATTTGAACTGAATGTGGGAAGTCTTACTGAAACATTAATTTTTTCTTATATAGGCTATCTCTCGTTAGAAGTACCCATTGAGGGGAGGTCGGAACTCAATGTTGAAATGAGAACTCAAGCATTGCTCGGTGATGAAGTTGTAGTTGTAGGTTATGGAACACAACGACGAAGAGAGCTCACTGGCTCCATCGGTTCAGTGGCTGCTATGGATTTTAACCGAGGACATATCGAATCCCCGGAACAACTCATGCAAGGCAGAATTGCAGGTGTGAACATCACTTCAGTAAGCGGTCAGCCTGGATCTCCACAAAGTGTTATCATTCGTGGCCCCGGAACCATACGTTCGGGCAGCGGGCCGCTTTATGTGATTGATGGTGTAGCGATTGACAACTCGGCAGACACCACGCCAGGTGGAAACAGCTTTGGGCCCGGCAGTCCATCAAACACAAACCCACTTGCTTTTCTAAATCCAAACGATATAGAATCTATCGATGTGCTGAAAGATGCATCGGCCACAGCTATCTATGGATCAAGAGCCGCCAATGGCGTGATTCTGATTACAACAAAAAGAGGGCAGCGCGGGGTATCTCAGCTCAATTATTCAAGCAGCCTCACCTTCTCTACCATTGCCAACAAACTGGATATGCTTAGCCCGGAAGAGTTTGTTGATTTTCATCAGTCTGTAGGCCAGCCTGAAATGGATATGGGTCATCGCACCAACTATTTTGATGAAATATTGCGAACCGCCCTTTCAAACCGGCATGCTATCTCATACAGTGGCGGGTCAGAATCGATGGACTACACAGCTTCACTGAACTATTCAAATCAGGAAGGTTTGGTGATCACCAATAATCTCGAAAATTATGGAGGACGCCTTCGTGTAAATCAGCGCTTTTTGGAAAACCGCCTCACATTTGGTGTGAACCTGATGGCCGACCGGCAGCGGACCGACTATGTACCCGTGGCAGATAACCACAGTACAAACCTCGGCGATATGCTAACCAACTCTCTTACACAGAATCCCACTCAGCCAATCTATAATCCGGACGGCTCATTTTATGAGATCAGGGATGATGGAATGAATCCTGTACAGGTTCCGGAAATTTTTACCGACTTTGGTGAAGTAACCCGCATTATGGGAAGTTTGAACGTGGATTTTGAACTCATGGAAGGGTTGATGTACCGGTTCAATGCGGCTGTTGATAATTCACAGGGAAACCGTTTTTCTCAGGTAAGCCCACATAATAATCAGCGAATTGCTGCACCCCAGGGAGCGTTCCATTTTGGCAACCGTGAAAACAGCATGTTTCAGACAGAAAGCACGCTTAACTACATTACTTCTTTAGAGAATCACAACATCGACTTGCTGGCTGGATTCTCTTATCAGCAGTTTGTGCGTGAAGGAAGAAGCTTTGCTGTACGCGATTTTACAACAACCGAGATCAATGCCTACCACAACCCAGGTATCGGGTCGAACGTTACAACAGCCGATCTGCCCAGTGGTTTTTCTGCCAAGAACGAGCTGCAATCTTTCTTCGGAAGGACAAATTATAACTATTTGCAGCGATACTTTTTTACCGCCACATTGCGGGCCGATGGATCTTCACGATTTGGCGATGATCACCGTTATGGATTCTTCCCCTCATTTTCAGCCGCATGGCAAATCACAGATGAGAGCTTCATGTCGGGAAGTACCTTTTCGAACCTGAGGCTGAGAGCCGGATGGGGTCAAACCGGAAACCAGGATATTCCGGACGGAATTACCCAGCAGCGAATTAACATAGCCACCCGGGCAGGTTATCAGCTTAACCCCGGTTCCATCACTCCAGGTATCACATTTGTGCGTACACAGAATGAAAATATCCGGTGGGAGGTGTCTACACAATCCAATATCGGCCTGGACTTCTCCTTCTTTAATGATGCGCTCTACGGTACGATGGATGTTTTCCGAAAAGTAACCAGCGATATCCTCATCGAAACCACGACCGGTGTGGATCCCATTGCAGCAACCAGCTCTTTCTGGAGCAATTATGATATGGAGGTTGTAAACAAGGGGATTGAACTGGATTTGAGATACCGACAGCAGTTTGGAACAGACGTCAGTTTTGATATAGGAGGCAACATCTCTTTCCTGGACAACGAAATCAGAAATATGCCGGTAGATCAGATCCGGACAGGTTCCATCACTGGCCGCGGCCTCTCAGGTGAAACCGTTCAGGTATTCAGAAACGGATTGCCATTTGGATCTTTTTGGGTATTTGAATTCCAGGGGCTTGATGAAAATGGTGAGAACATCTTCAGAGATGTAGATGGAGACGGCAGTATTACGGATGCAGACCGGGTTTCACCGGGAAGTGCACTCCCCGACTTTGAGTATGGAATCTCCGCCAGATTGGGTTACAGAAACTGGGATCTTGGGCTGAATTTTAATGGTGTATCCGGAAATATGATTTACTGGAACGACCATAACGCCCTGTTCAATATGCCGCAGCTCTACGCTGGTAACAATATCGCAAGAGTGGGTTTCGACCCGAATGAAGGCTCCACAAATCCAGCAACGGCTTCCTCAAGATTTGTGTACGACGGAAGTTATTTCCGGCTGAATAATGCAACGCTGAGTTATGCATTCAATACGATCAACCTTCCTGTGAACGGTTTGATATTATCCGTTACCGGGCGCAACCTGTTCACAATTACAGATTATCCCGGATTTGATCCTGAAGTTGACAGGCCGAGATCGGTTGGCGGTTTCCGTTCAATGGGAATTGACAGCTCGAGATACCCATCTGCCCGGTCCGTCAGCTTCTCAATCAATTTGACACTCTAACCATCCTAAATTCAGGTTGAAATCATGAAAAAATTATTAATTAATAAAGTTAGTTTACTTCTATTGGCATTTCTGCTGTACTCTTGTACAGATCTTGGAGAAACCGTAAGAGATACGGCCCTTCAACAGGAAGCCCTGAATTCTCCAAATGCTCCGGAACAGATTCTGGCTCCTGTTTACGAACGAATGCTGGAACCCCTGGAAAGACATAACTGGTTCAACAATCTTCAGGGAGTTTCATCCATAGAACAGATTGTTCCCTTCCGGGGAGGCACCGACTGGTTCGACGGCGGACGGTTCATAGAAATGCATCAGCACTCCTGGGGACCCACTCATACCACCATTATCAGTGTGTGGCAAAATTTAACCCAGGGAGTTGGCCGGGGTGCTATTGCTGAACAAACTATTGCCAACCTTGGCGGCGACCAGAGGCTCGTTAGCGAAGCTAAGGCATTAAAAGCACTCTATAACTACTGGTTACTTGATCTTTACAATGTTGTATTTGATAAAAGACCAGAAGATATAGGAACACCTGCCCTTTCTACGGTTTACAGAAATTCTGAAGCCGTAGATTACATTCTCAGTGAACTTGATGCCGTGCAGGAACAATTGCCGCGAGCAAGTGCAAACGAAACACGATTCAACAGGGATGCCGCCATCGCATTGAGAGTAAGATTACTGTTAAACAGGGCCATTTATGACGACCGGTACGCATCCAGTCCTTCTCACGACCCTTCCACTCTGCAGGCTGTAATCACTAATGCAACGCAGCTTATTAATGACGGGTATTTTCAGCTCGAAAATGAAAACTATTTCTACCTGTTCGGAAAGGAGAATGAGGGAAATCCGGAAATAATCTTCGCCTTTAATCAGCAGCCCGAAACAGGTGGAGGGCACCGGCTCTCCTACTTTCATGCCTCACGAAATCGTCACGGCAATCCCTGGCATACAAGTAAAACAGGAAGTGACGGAGGGGCTCTGACTCAGGATTTCTACGACATGTGGGAAGGCGAGAGAGATGATCCCCGCTTTTTCCATCGTTTTCTTCCTGATGAAGGTTCTGTATCTCCCGAAGATTTCCGGTGGAATCGCGGCGTTCAGATCGGTCAGCAGTACGGTATTGTACCGGATACAGACGGACCGAATGTATACCGGCAGGATGAAGATGGTAATCTGTTGATCCTCCCGCTCGTAGATCATGCACGCAGCGGTCAGACCATGATCTATACTCGTGAAGTTGGCCTCGAAACCGATAGGGGCCATCTGGCAGGCCCACGCTCTATCAAATGGGATAACGACAAGTACCTGCAGGGAAGTGAATCGTCTATCAATATTCCGGTTTTGCGCCTGGGTGAAATGTATCTCTCAAGAGCCGAAGCCCATGCACGCCTTGGTAACTGGGGAGAGGCTCTCAATGACATTAACACTGTACGGGCAGCACGTGG
>SL_3KL_010_SEDDRAFT_10000363_pt1 | contig 36228 bp, 30 predicted proteins | sample SodLakKL_010_SED_2_FD_10381 | JGI IMG/M metagenome (IMG submission 10381) | reverse complement strand
CGGCTGGTCAGCGGGCTGATCCTGCTGGAGGGGCAGCTGCTTGCCCTGGTGGGCACGCTGCTCGGCCTGGCGGGTGGTCACCTGGCCGCCGAGTTCATCGGCCGCTGGATCGGCGCCGATCGCCCGCTGGAGCTCACCGGGTTGATGTGGGTGCCCAGTGAGGGCTGGCTGCTGCTGATTGCCTCCGGTATCGGTCTGGTCGCCGCCCTCCTGCCCGCGTGGCAGGCCTACAGGAGCGATATCGCCCTGACATTGTCCGAACGCTGAATGCGGAGGGAGCACCATGCCGTCTATTGCACCGAAATGGCTCGGTGCAGGGATGCTTATCGCCACCCTCGCCCTGGCCGGTTGCCTAGGCGAGGGGCGGGAGACAGAACAATCGGACCGGGGAGCGATCAGCAGCTACCTGGACGGCAACCTGGAGCTGGGTGAAGTCGAGGCCCTCAGCCTGGATGCCGGCGACCAGGTCAACCTCGCCTTCCGACTCACCGACGCGGACGGTCGCCCCGTCGCGGGCGAGCGGTTGGCGGTCCTCTCCCGGGCCGGCAATCTGATCACGCACCCGGCCCCCAGGACCGACGACGACGGTTACGCCCGCACGCGCCTGCTGGCGCAGCGCGGCGGCCAGGACACCCTGGAGGTCACCGCGCCCGGCGATATCAAGGGCGAGTTGCGCCTGCGTGTCGGTGGCGACGAAGCCAACGGCCACGAGGATCACCAGGTGGGCGAGGCGCAAGTGCCCGAGCGGGAGGACGTGGTCAGCTGGAGCCGCCTGGGCGCCCTGGAGACCTGGGAGGAGGACGACCTGCTGGCGGCGGAGTTCCCCGACGACATCCAGGCGCTGGAGGGCAGGACCATCCGCGTGCAGGGTTTCATGATGCCGCTGGAGCAAGGCGACCGCCAACGCCACTTCCTGCTCAGCAAGAGCACGCCCAGCTGCTTCTACTGCGCCCCCGGCGGGCCTGAAAGCGTGGTGGAGATCAAGGCCGACCGTGGACTGGCCTTCACCTTCGATGCCCTCGTCCTGGAGGGCGAGCTGGAGTTGCTGGACCCCAACGAGATGGGCATGTTCTACCGGCTGAAAAACGCCCGCAAGGCGGACTGAAGCACCGGTGACGGGGCAGGCTATCCGTCTGCCGCCTGCTCACGGCGAACCACCAGGCGCCAGCTGGACGTCACCACCATGGCCAGGCTGAACAGCAGCGTTGCCGCCACCACGATCGCTGGCCCCGTGGGCAGGTCCCAGTTCCAGGAGCCCCGCAACCCGCCGGCCACCGCCACGCAGCCCAGCAACGCGGCCAGCACGGCCATCTGCTCCGGCGTGCGGGCGAACAGCCTTGCAGTCGCGGCCGGGATGATCAGCAACGAGGTGACAAGCAGGATGCCCACAATGTTCATGGCGATGGCGATCACCCCCGCCATCAGCGCCATGAACAGCAGTTGCAGCGGCAGGATGGGCACACCCTCCGCACGGGCCAGCTCCTCGTGCAGTGTCATGGTCAGCAAGGGCCGCCAGATCAGCACCAGCACCGCCAGCACGGCCGCTCCCCCCAGCCAGATCCACCAGAGCTCCATCTGCCCTACCGACAGGATATCCCCGAACAGGTAGGCCATCAGATCCACCCGCACGTGTTCCATGAAGGCCAGGGCCACCAGCCCCAGCGACAGGCTGCTGTGGGCCATGATGCCGAGGATGGTGTCATCCGCCAGACGCTGTCGGCTACGCAAAACCACCAGCAGAACCGCCAGTGCCCCGCAGACCAGCACGATGCCGAAATTGATATTCAAGCCGACCAGAAACCCCAGCGCCACGCCCAGTAGTGCCGAGTGCGCCAGGGTATCGCCGAAGTAGGCCATGCGCCGCCAGACCACGAAACTGCCCAATGGCCCGGCCACCACAGCCAGCCCGAAGCCCGCCAGCATGGCTCGGATCAGGAAATCATCCATGACTGCAATGCTCCCCAGGTTCATGGTCGTGGGCGTGGGGGAATACCGCCGTCTCCGGCCCGAGGTGGGAGCCGAACAGCGCCAGGTACTCCGGGTGCGCACGCACCGACTCCGGCGCCCCGCGGCAGAGGATGTGTCCCTCACTGAGGCAGAGCACCTGGTCGGTGGCCGCCATCACCAGGTTCAGGTCGTGGGAGACCACCAGCACCCCGCAACCGTAGCGCTCGCGGATGTGCCGGATGAGCCGGTAAAGCTCCCCCTGGCCGCGCTGGTCGAGCCCGGCCGCTGGCTCATCCAGCGCCAGCAGGTGGGGCCGGGAGAGCAGTGCCCGGGCCAGCAGCACCCGCCGCAGCTCACCACCGGAGAGCCCCTGCATCGGCCGTTCCAGCAGGTGGGCCACCCCGGCATCGGCCACGGCCGAGTCCCAGTTGCCATGTCGCCCCCGTGGGGCCAGTTTCATAAACCGACGTGCGGTAATGGGCAGGTTCCGATCGATGCGAAAGTGCTGCGGCACGTAGCCCACCCGCAAGCCGTCACGGCGCCGGACCTGGCCCTGGTGATCGCGAATCAGGCCGGTAAGCACCTGGACCAACGTCGACTTGCCCGAGCCGTTGGGGCCCACCAGGGTCACCACCTGACCGGCCTTGACCGCCACGTCCACGTTGCACAGCACCGGCTGCTGCCCCCGGGTTACCGTCAACCGTTGCGCCGCCACCAGCGTGTCGTCATCCACTGCAGGGCCCGCGCTTGCGCGCCGACCGACCGTCAGACCGAACATGCCGACCCCGAGCACCTCGGGCAGAGCCCGCTGAGTTCGATGGTCTGCCGCGCCATCCGGAAGCCCATTTCCTGCGCCTTGCGGTCAATCAACTGGCTGATTTCGTTATCGGAGAGTTCAGCCACCGACTGGCACCGTTCACAGATCAGGAACTGGCAGGCGTGGGGCCGTTGCGGCGCGCCGCAGCCCAGGTAAGCCGTGAGGGATTCGAGCCGGTGGATGAGCCCCTGCTCCAGCAGGAACTCCAGGGCGCGGTACACCGTGGGCGGCGCCACGCCGTCGCGCTCCCGGCGCAGTTGCTCCAACAGATCATAGGCCTTGACCGGCTCGTGGCTGGCCCAGACCAGCTCCAGCACCCGGCGCCGCAGGGGAGTCAACCGGGCCCCGCTGACCTGGCAGACCTCCTCCGCCCGCCGCAGCGCTGACTGCTGGCAACGGTCGTGATCGTGGCCATGGCCCTTGAAATCAGTAACGACTACCGGCTCAGTCATGCCTGATGGCCCTATATTGCCCCTTCGGATGCGCAATGTTATAACATTTTTCCACGAATCGCAGAACCACAGCTCCCCGCCACCTGACACCGGGAAACCATCATGAAGCGCAAACTGATCACCACCCTTGCAGCCACCCTGGTCGGGCTGGGCCTGAGCCTGCCCGCGCACGCTGAGCCCCCCCGGGTTGTCGCCAGCATTGTGCCCCTACACAGCCTGGCCGCCTCTGTGATGGACGGCGTGGCCGAGCCCAAGCGCCTGCTCCCCGGCGGCGCCTCCCCCCATACCTACAACCTCCGCCCCTCCGAGGCCGACATGCTCAGCAAGGCGGAGCTGGTCATCTGGGTAGGCCCGGAGCTGGAGAGCTTCCTCGAACGACCCCTGCGCAACCTGGCTGCTGACGCTGAGGTGCTGGAGGTCGCCGGCCTGGAGGGCATCCGCCTGCTGGACACCCGCGACGGCGGCCAGTGGGACTCGCATCATCACCACCACGATGGCGGTGACGACCACAACCACGGGCATGATGATCATCACGATCATGGCCACGACCACGATGATCAGCACGACCACGGCCATAGTGATGACCATGATCATGGCCATGGCCACAATGGCGACCACGGGCACGCTCATGACGATGAGCATGGGCATGACCACGATGGGGATCACGGGCATGATCACCACCACGGCGAACATGACATGCACCTCTGGCTGTCGCCGGACGTTGCCCGGGCGTTCGTGACCGCCCTCTCCGAAAAACTGAAGGCAATGGACCCGGGCAACGCGGCAATCTACCGCGATAATGCCGAGGCCACCCTGAGCCGGATCGACGAACTGGACAATCGCCTGGCAGAACGCCTGGCGCCGCTGGCCGACCGCGCCTACCTGGTCTTCCATGACGCCTATCAGTACTTCGAGGCGCACTATGGCCTGAGCCCGGTTGGTTCCGTGACCGTCAACCCCGAACGGCAGCCCAGCGCCCGCCGGCTCTCTGAACTACGTCAGCGCATCCGCGACACCGACGCCCGCTGCGTCTTCGCCGAGCCGCAGTTCCGTCCCAGCCTGGTGGAGACCCTGGTGGAAGGCACCGACGCCGAGGGTGGTGTGTTGGATCCCCTGGGTGCCGAACTGGCCCCCGGGCCGGACGCCTGGTTCGAACTCATGGAAAACATGGCCAGGGATCTGGAAGCCTGCCTGGCGCGGGACTGAGTGTGTCCGCTGAGGTCGGCCCCAGGCCGGCCTCAGCGCCCGGGTTTTTCCGCCACCCGGTTTCGCAGGTAGACCGGCTGCGCCTGTTCCGGGGCCAGCCCCCCGCCCTCGGCCAGCACAAGGCGGGCGCGCGGCAGGGCATCCCGGGCCAGCGGCACCGCCTCAGGCAGCAGCCCGGCCAGGGTACCCGGCTGCCCGGCCCGCAACACCTCCGGATAAGCCTGCCACCCCTTGCCAACCGCCCACCAGGCAGTATCAGCCGGCATTGCCGGGACCTGGTCCGGGGCGCAGACCCGCTCCTCTGCCACCGGCGCCATCAACCCCGTCCCGGAGCGGCGAAACGCGCTCCAGTAAACCTCGCCCATTCGCGCATCCAGGGCGGCCAGCACGCTCTCCGCGCCCTGCTCGCGCCAGGCGCCCTCGGCCAGCATCTCCAGGTTGGAGACGGCCACCACGGGCAGATCCCGGGCCAGCGCCAGGCCCTGCACCACCGAGGTGCCGATCCGCAGACCGGTGAAGGACCCCGGACCGCAGCCCCACGCCAGGCCATCCAAATCGCCCAGCGTCAAGCCCGCTTCGGCCAGCACCTCGCGCACCATGGGCAGGATCCGGGCGGTATGACCGCGCGGGCTGATCACGCTGTCAGACAGCACCGAGTCGCCAACCGCAAGGGCAACCGAGCAGGCCTCGGTGGCAGTGTCCAATGCCAGGATACGTTGCACCGTCATCTCCCGGGACTAATCTTGAAAAATGGCTCCACAGTATACCGTCGGCCCCGTCGGTGTTCATGCTTCAGGGCCCACCAACTTGACCTGCTTATAGCGGAATGTTTGAATGACGGGCTTAAAGAAGCAACGAGGACTCGGTTTGCGAGCCCTATCAGTAGAAAAACTGGCCACAGCCAGTATCCCAATTCGAAACACCTGTCCCCTCCCCCGAATGCCCGGCCCGGGCCTGCTCGGTCATCGCCCATCGGTATGCCGGCGCATTCACGCACCCGCTCTCTGTCCCTCAGTAGACTAGCCAGCGAGGAGATACCCGTGTCTGAACAGAACGCGGCGGACGGCATTCTAATCCGCACCCCCACGATCGATGACGGTGGCCCCATGTGGCGCGTGGTGCGCGACTCCGGGGTTCTGGACCTGAACTCCAGCTACCTCTACCTGCTGATGGCCACCGACTTCGCTGAGACCAGCGTGGTCGCGGAAATGGATGGCCGCGTGGTGGGCTTCGTCATCGGCTATCGCCCGCCTCAGCGGCCCGACTCCATCTTCCTCTGGCAGGTGGGCGTGGACGAGGCGGCCCGCGGCAAGGGGCTGGGCAAGCGCCTGCTGCGCGCCTTCCTGGCGGCTCCGGGCGCGCGCGGCGCGCGACTGCTGGAAACCACCATATCCCCTTCCAACGCGGCCTCGCGCGCGCTGTTCGCCGCCATCGCCCGCGAGCTGGGGGTGGACAACCTCGAGAGTGAGCACTTCAGCGAGGCGCACTTTCTGCCCGATGAGGGCCACGAGCCGGAGATGCTGTTCCGCATCGGCCCGCTCGACCCCGAGACCGTGCAACAGCGCTACGGCGACTGCATCGCCTGAAGCAGGTGCGCCAACGGCGTAAACCGATCAAGTCAGCCCGATAGAGGAATCACCATGACCATCGACTACATGCAGACAATTGAGGACCACGAGTCCATCGTGCGTTCCTATGTCCGTAGTTTCCCGACCGTCTTCGAGAAGGCGAAGGGCAGCTACCTGTACGACGGCGACGGCAAGGCGTATCTCGACTTCTTCGCCGGCGCCAGTGTCATGAACTACGGCCACAACCACCCGGAGCTGCAGAAGGCGCTGATCGAATACCTGCAGAATGACGGCGTGGTGCACACCCTCGACATGGCCACCAAGGCCCGGGCGGAGTTCCTGGACACCTACCACCGGCTGATCCTGGAGCCCCGCGGCATGGAATACCGGGTGCAGTTCCCCGGGCCCACCGGCACCAACGCCGTGGAGACCGCGCTGAAGATCGCCCGCAAGGTCACCGGCCGTGAGGACGTCATCTCCTTCACCAACGCCTTCCACGGCATGACCCTGGGCTCGCTGGCCGTCACCGGCAACGAGTTCAAGCGCAAGGGCGCCGGCATCCCGCTCACCCACGGGCAGACCATGCCCTACTGCGGCTACTTCGGCCCCTGCGAGAACTGCGGCGGCCCCGAGCGCAACTGCGTCGACTACCTGGACCGCATGTTGAAGGACGGCGGTTCCGGGGTAGACCACCCGGCGGCCATCATCCTTGAGCCCATCCAGGGCGAGGGCGGCCTGAACAGTGCCTGCCTGGAGTGGATGCGCCAGGTGGAAGCGCTGTGCCGCAAGTACGACATGCTGCTGATCGTTGATGACATCCAGGCCGGTAATGGCCGTACCGGGCCCTACTTCAGCTTCGAAGAGGCCGGCATCAAGCCCGATGTCATCACCGTCTCCAAGTCCATCAGCGGCTTCGGCATGCCGCTGGCCATCACCCTGGTCAAGCCGGAGCACGACATCTGGGAGCCGGGCGAGCACAACGGTACCTTCCGCGGGTTCAACCCGGCCATGATCACCGCCAAGAAGGCGCTGGAGCTCTACTGGAGCGACGACAAGTTCGAGAAAGACACCCTGCGCAAGGGCGAACTGGTCCGCGACGGGCTGCAGAAGATCCTCGACAAGCATCCGGAGACCCCCGGGTCCCTGCGCGGACGTGGCATGTTCCGCGGCATCGCCTTCGAGCACCATGAACTGGCCGAGAAGATCAGTGAACACGCCTTCGAGCGTCAGCTGATCATCGAGACCTCCGGCCCCCGTGACGAGGTGCTGAAGCTGCTGCCGCCGCTGGTNACCTCCGACGAGGACCTGAAGAAGGGGCTCGATATTATCGAGGAGTCCCTGGTTGCAGCGGCGAAGGAGCTCGGCATCCGCTGAGCCGCCTCCGGCAGCCTGCCCCGAAAACGGGGCAGGGCCCTGCAAAAACGCCGGCATGCGGTGCTCCATACCGCATGCCGGCGTTTTTTTTGGATCGGTATCCCCGCTGCAGTCGGCGCCGCAACGGGCAGGCACCGCTCAGTCGTCGTCCTCGACCAGCTTGTAGGCGCCGTCCTCGTCGTGGGTTTCGCGGCCGGTGACCGGCGGGTTGAAGGCGCAGATCAGGCGCATGTCCTCGGTGCCGCCCCGCAGGATGTGGCGGTCGTGGTTGTCCAGCGCATAGAGCACACCATCGTGGATCTCGTGCACCTCGCCAGTGGCCAGATCCTCGATGCTACCGTTTCCGGCAACGCAGTAGACCGCCTCCAGGTGGTACTTGTACCAGAGGTGCAGTTCGGCACCGGCGGGAATAATGGTCTCGTGGAAGGAGAAGCCCATGCCGTCCTTCTTGAGCAGCAGACGGCGGCTGGTCCAGCCCGGCCCGGAGACTTCACGCTCGGAACCGATGATGTCCTGCACTTTTACGATCTTCATGTTCTGTGCTCCAATTTACCAGTTGGCGCGCCATTGTACCGGACCTTGCAAACCCGGCGGCACCCGTTCCCTACCCTGTTTCATAGACGACTGACAGCGACTCTGCCCTCAACCATGCATGCACTCCGGCGCAGTACCCGGCTCATCCTGCTGGCCACCGCCTTGCTCCTGTTGCCCGGGGCCGCGGTGGCCGATCGCAACACGCTCATTCTCGAGTACGAGAACGACCTGTTCGGCGGGGAGGACCGCTGGTACACCAATGGCGTGCGCGCCACCTGGGTCCGTACCGGTGACCCCGGCATCCTGCACAGTTTAGTGGAGTGGCTCGGTGATCACACCAACCTGGTGGACCCGGACAAGCCGGTGAGTTACGCCTACTCCCTGGGCCAGAACATGTATACCCCGAAGGACATTACCGACCCCGATCCACCGGAGGATGACCGCCCCTACGCCGGCTGGCTGAATTTCAGCACCGGGCTGGGCCAGCTGCGCAGCGACAGCCTCACCCGGGTGATTGTCATTGCCGGCATGGTGGGGCCGGCATCTCTGGCCGATCGCACCCAGAAGGAGGTGCACCGTTTCATCGACACCGACATGCCGGAAGGGTGGGATACCCAACTGCGTAACGAGTTCACCCTGATGGTGAGCGCAGAGCGCAACCAGAGGCTCTGGGAACTGCGCACTGACGGCGGCTGGGGCGTTGACGTGAACGCGCACCTGGGTGTGGCCCTGGGCACCCCATTCACCCTGGCCGGCACCGGCATGACCGTGCGCGTGGGTCACCATATGCCCAATGATTTTACCCCACCGCGGATCCAGCCGGCCTTCCCCGGCTCCATGCGCTTCGTCCCTGGCGAGCGCTGGGGCTGGTACGTGTTCGCGGGGCTGGATGGCCAGGGCCGGGCCTACGATGTCTTCCTGGACGGCAACACCTACCGGAGCAGCCGCAGCGTGGACCGGGAGCCCTGGGTGGGCGAGGCCATGTTCGGCGCCGCGGTGGCCAACCAGCGCCTGCGGCTGGCCTATACCCACGCCTACCGGACCCGGGAGTTCAAGGGTCAACCGGAGGATGCCGACTATGGCTCACTCAGCCTGAGCATCCGCTGGTAGCACTCACGGCTGCAGGTCCACCCAGACCGGGTCATGATCGGAGCTGCGCCACGGCCCGGGGCTGAAGCGATCCGCTATGCCCCGGGCGTCATACTCCAGCATTCTTGGCTCGTCAGCGTTGATCGCCCAGGTCCCGGCGGCGTCCACCCGCTCCGCGAGCGGTGGCGGCGCCAGGGCATGATCCAGGTACCCGGATTCACCCCGGAAAACGTACGTGTAGCGCTGCTCTGGCGGCTGGTGCGCTACCAGGAGATCCCGTTTACCCCCCTTCAGGAAGGCACGGACCGGGTCCTCGCCGCCGTATGCATTCACATCGCCCACGATCAATACCGGCAGGTCATCACCACGCTGCTTGCGCCAATCGGCGAGCCCCTGGACCAACGCCTCCGACTGGGCGGTGCGCCGCAGGTTCCAGCACCCCTGTCCCCGGTCCACGTCGCCGCTCTCCGGGCAGCCCACCTTGGCCTTGTGATGGACCACCGCTACGCCAAAGGGGCGGCCACCCTCCCTGGCCCGGAAGGCCGCCTTGAGCGGCGGGCGGTGGTGCTGCGGGTCCAGGTCCCGGCGCGGGGCGCCCAACTTCTCCACCCGGTCCGCACGGTAGATCAGAGAGACCTTGATGGCATCGCTGCCAGTGTCCGGCGTGGCAGCGGCTGCCCGGTACCGCTCTTCACCCAGTCGGTCGTTGAGGCGGGTGACCAGATCCGCCAGGGCGGCCCGGTCGTTCTCCATCTCCACCAGCCCGACGATATCGGCATCCAGGCCGATCAGCGCAGGCAGCAGCCGCTCCCGTTGGCGCTCCAGCTCGCCGCTGTTGGCCGCCCCACGCTCACCCAGGTTGAGGAAGTAGTTCTCCACATTGAAACCGGCCACCCGGACGAGCTCCGCCCCGCTGCGCTCCGGGGCGTCCGGTCTGGGATTGTCTTCAATGAACCGGGGGCCTCGCGTGGGGTGCAGCCGCAGGGCACCAAAGGTCGTGGCCAACACCCCTTCCAGCCCCTCCACCCGAGTCCCCACCCGGTGAGTCCCGGTCTCCCCGTCCAGCCAGGGGGTAGGCGAGGGCCAGGTTGCGTGGCTGCCATCGTCAAGGATCACCTTTAGCCGGCCGGCAGGCTGCTCGTCGGCAGCGATGAAGTTGGTGGGGCGGAAGGCACGACCGTCGGCAGAGAGGTGGAGGCTGCCGTAGCGCTGCAGTTCATGGGTGCCGCTCACGGTCATCGACTGATTCACCCGGACCCAGAGCCCTGCCCAACGGGCCTCCTCCTCGGGCTCCAACGGGAAGCTGACGGGCAATTGCTCCAGCCCCTCATCCGCCCCGCAGTCGGCGATGGCCTGCACGCGCTGAACTTGCGGCTGCCCCTGCCAGCGCCCGGTCCGGGCGGTGATGGCCAGTTCGCGGCCCGGTCGTACTGCACTCGCCTGCTCCGGGGTCAGGCCCGGCGCATAGACGAACAAGCCGCTGGGCAGCCCATCGCCCGGCCCATCCCCCTGGATAAAAAAGCCATCCAGTTGGTCCTCGCCGGTGAATACCCCCGTGACCGTGCCACGAATCCGGACCTGCTCCCCCTCCGCTACTGCCCCGTCATCTCCATGACCGGCGATCGCGTAAAGGCCAGTGAACTCCCCGCTGCAGTCGCCCAGCGCGGGCGGCGCGTGCCGCAGCAGGACCAGCGCCACGGCGACCACCAGCGCGCCGATGAGCGCCAGCCGCGAAGGCGTAACAAGGCGTTTGCCGACCCTGGCCATACCTGTCTCCTCCCTGTAAAACGTCCGATACCCTGTTTGACCGCCGATTCAGCGGTTGGTCGCCGGCTCCTCCGCGCCCAGCGCCTTCAACTCCTCGGCCACGGCGTTGACCGGCGTGGTAAAGCGGGCCAGCAGGTCGTAAAGCACCGGAATGACCACCAGGGTGAGCACTGATGCGAAGCTCATCCCGCCGATGATCACGGTGCCAATGGCCATGCGGCTCTCCGCGCCGGCACCAAAGGCCATGACCAGGGGCAGCGCACCGAAGATGGTCGAGATAGCAGTCATCAAGACCGGCCGGAAGCGCAGCGTTGCCCCCTCCAGTATCGCCTCCCGAACCGGCAGCCCTTTGTCGCGCATCTGATTGGCGAACTCGACGATCAGGATACCGTTCTTCGCCATCAGCCCGATCAGCAGGATCATGCCGATCTGGCTGTAGATATTGAGTGTCAGCCCGCTGACGAACAATGCCGCGAGTGCGCCAGTCACCGCCAGTGGCACGGCCACCAGGATGATCAGCGGGTGGATAAAGCTCTCGAACTGCGCCGACAGCACCAGGAAGACGATGAGCAGCGCCAGCGCGAAGGTCAGCATCAGGGCCCCGGAGGTCTCCATGAACTCATCGGAAAGGCCCAGGTAACTGATCCGGGACTCAGGCGGCAACTCCTCCGCGGCCACCTGGTTCAGGTATTCCAGGGCGCTGCCCAGGTCGTAGCCATCGGCCAGCGAGGCGGTGATGGTCACTGCCGGCAGCCGGTCCACCCGGTTCAGGGTGGGCGGCGCCCCCTCCTCTCGCAGGGTGATCAGACTGGAGAGGGGGATCAGATCGCTGTTGACCCCGGAACGGATGAAGATGTTGCTGAGATCATCAGGGCTTGCGCGGGCCTCGTCGCGGGCCTGCAGCATGACGTCGTACTCGCGCCCCCGGTCGAGATAGGTGGTCACGTCGCGGGAGGCCATCATGGTCTGCAGGGTACTGCCGATGACATCGATCGGGATGTCCAGATCGGCCGCGCGCTCACGATTCACACTCACCTGAATCTGCGGCCGGGTCTCTTCGTAGTCCATGTCCGGGTTGAGCAGGCGCGGGTTCTCTTCCCGGGCCCGTTCCAGCACCCGCTCCCCCCACTCGGCCACGTCACCATACTCGTTGCCGCCGATCACGAACTGGACCGGCTGATCAAAACCACTCTGCCCCAGCCCGGGCGGATTGACGGCAAAGGCCTGAACCCCGGGCACACTCATGATCTGTGGCATCATCTCGGCGACGATGTCCTGCTGCCGCCGATCCCGCTCCGCCCAGGGTGACAGACCGACAATCACGAAACCTCGGTTACCGACCCCGCGGAAACCGCCAATGGAGAGGATGCGGAAGGCCTCGCCGGTCTCATCCCGCAGGGGGGCCAACAGGTCCTCAATCTCCTTCAGGCTCTCGTCCAGAGCGCGGGAGGTAGCGCCCTCCGGCGCCATGGCCGGCACCATGAACACCCCTCGGTCCTCGGTGGGGGTCAGTTCCTGCGGCAGCGCCTGGAACAGGGTGATCGCGGTGCCGGCGAACAGCCCTGCCACCCCCAGCACCACTACTGGCATGTTCAAGGAGCGCTGCAATACCCAACGATAGCCATTGGTCAGCCCGTCAAATGCCCGGTCAGTGGCCTGCTTGAGCCGCCCGGGCTGGTCACTGCTGCTCTTCAGCCACTTGGAGCAGAGCATTGGCGCCAGCGTAAGGGCCACCAGCGACGAAAACGCCACCGCCGCCGCCAGCACGAAGCCGAACTCGGTAAACAGCCTGCCGACGTTGCCCTCCATGAACGAGATGGGCACGAACACCGCAATCAACGTGACGGTGGTGGCGATAATGGCAAACGCCACCTGGCGGGCGCCGCGATAAGCAGCGAGCAGGGGTGGCTCACCATCGTCGATTCGCCGCTGGATGTTCTCCAGCATGACGATGGCATCATCCACCACCAGCCCGATGGCGAGAATGAGGGCGAGCAGCGTCAGCACGTTGATTGAAAAGCCCAGCGGCGCCATCACGGTAAAGGCGCCGATGACCGCTACCGGTATGGTGACCGACGGGATCAGCGTAGCGCGCAGACTACGCAGGAAGATGAAAATGGTCAGGATCACCAAACCCACCGCGATCAGCAGCGTCCTCACTACCTCGCGGATAGAATCGCGGACGAACACCGACTGGTCGTAGCCGATAACCATCTCCATGCCATCAGGCAGGCTCGCCTGAATGCGTTCCATCTCCTCCTGCACGCGGTCGGAGACGGCGATGGTGTTGGCCTGAGACTGCCGCAGGATGCCCAGCCCGATGGCAGTCTGGTCATTCATACGCAGGTTGGTGTCATCGTCCTCCACCCCGCGCTCCACCTCGGCCACCTCTCCGAGTCGCACCAGGTAATCGTCGGTGCGCTGGATCACCAGCCTCTCGAACTCCTCCGGCTCGGCCAGACGGGTGTCGGTACGGACGGTGAGATCCCGCATGGTGGACTCCACCCGGCCCGCGGGCAGTTCCACGTTGTTGGCGCGCAAGGCCTCCTCGACGTCGGCCACGGTGATGTCCCGGGCGGCCATGGCACGTCGGTCCAGCCAGACGCGCATGGCGTAGCGGCGCTCACCGCCGATGAAGATGTCGGAGACACCGTCCAGCACGGAGAGTCGGTCCACCAGGAAGCGGTCGGCGTAGTCGCTTACCTCCTCCGGACTCCAGGTGTCGGAGCTGAGGGTGATCCACATCATCGGTCGGGCGTCGGCGTCTGCCTTCGCCACCACCGGTTGATCGGCGCCATCGGGCAGATCATCCAGCACCCGGTTGATGGCATCACGGACATCGTTAGCGGCGTTGTCCACGTCCCGGGTGGTGCGGAACTCGATGGTGGTCTCGCCGCGTCCGTCNCGGCTTTCGGAGGTGATGTTGCGGATCCCGTCCACGCCACTGACCGCAGACTCGATCACCTCGGTGATTTCGTTATCGATGACCTGGGGTGCGGCCCCGGTATACGTGGTGGTCACCGAGACGACCGGCGGGTCGATGTCCGGATACTCGCGGACGGGCAGTTGACTCAAGGAGGCGATGCCAAGAACGACGATGATCATGCTGATCACCGTGGCCAGCACCGGACGTTTGACGGAGATGTCGGAGAGAACCACGGCTGGTCAGCCTCCCGCGGCGGGGCTGGCTGCCGCGACCGCGTCGTCGTCATCTCCATCCGGCGGGTTCAGCACCCGCACCTCGGCGCCGTCACGTAGCCGCTGCAGACCGGAACGCACGACGTATTCATCCCCTTCCAGGCCCTCGGTGACCTGCACGGTGCCCCCGCGGCGCAGGCCCGTGGACACGGCCTGTTGCCGAACCCGGTCCGTCTCGTCCTCCTCGTCCGCCGGCAGCCACACATACACGTACTTGCGATCACCCTCCAGCAACAGGGCCTCTTCGGGTACCACCAGGGCATCGGGGTCGCGGTCCAGTACCAGATCCACGTTCATGAACATGCCGGGGCGCAGACGGCCATCTTCATTGTCCAGTTCAGCCTGGATGCGCAGGGTGCGGGTCACCGGATTCACCCGGCTATCCAGCCGCTTCACCTCCCCGTCGAAGGTCTCGTCAAAGCCATCGCTGCGCACCTGCACCGACATCCCTGCCCGCAGCCCCGGCAAAAAACGCTCCGGTACGGAGAAGTCGAGCCGCAGCTGCTGAAGGTCGTCCAGGGTAGTGATAACAGTATCGGTATTGACGTATGCACCACGGCTCACCTCGCGGAGCCCGGTGATACCGTCGAAGGGCGCGCGAATCTGGCGATCCCGCAGTTCCGCGCGAGCCACCTGCACCTGCGCATCAGCCACCTTCATGGCCGCCTCGCGCTGGTCCAGTTCCGACTGGGAGATGTTGTTGGTCTGGCGCAGGCGCTCCGCCCGGGTGAACTGGGCCCGGGCATCATCGTAAGTGGCCAGGGCTTCCGCCAGTCGCGCCCGGTAACTGCTGTCATCCAGACTGACCAGCACCTCATTTTCGCTGACGCGGTCGCCCTCCTGGAAATGGATGGTAGTGACCCGGCCGGACACCTCGGGCGTCACGTTCACCGACTCAAGGGCGCGGGTGGAGCCCACCGACTCCACGGTTCGGAGGATCTCCTGACGTTCCACGGCGGCGATCTGCACGGCAGCCGCCATGGACGGGCGTTGATCGCCATCGCCTTCACCACCCAGCAGGATGAGCGCGTACCAGGCGGCGCCGCCCAGTAGCAGCAGGATGGCGAGCACAACGACCTGTAAACCAATACGCATAGCTGGGGGGTGCCTCGCGAGACAGGGAAAACCCGGCACCGGGCCGCGTGATGCGGCCGCGGTCGTAACCGGCTCCCCAGCGACGATCCCCCGCGGGACGGGGGATCGGGAGGGAGCGGCTGTTAGTCGGACTCTACGGACGCCAGCATGGCGTCGTACTCATCCTGAAAGAAGAACTTATCCTCGCCAAAGGCCGGTTGCAACTGATCCAGCCAGGTGGCCTCGGGATCGAACTTGGCAAAGAAGGGCCGCTGCACCCAGTCCGGGTTGCGCCCCTGAATGAAGCGGAGCACGAACACTTTCTCGCCGTGCACTTCGGCCACACCCTGGACCTCCACCTTGCCGGGGCCGGCGCTCATGGAGGGCCCGCGGGCGGTGCGGCTCAGGCCGGACACCTGCTTCATGGCCTCGCGGTAGATCTCCCAGGCGCGCGCCAAAGGCACCTCGAAGTAGTGGCGGGCGCCGGTGTCGCGCTCGACAAACATGTAATAGGGGATAATGCCCAACCGGACCTGCTTGCGCCACAGCTCGGCCCAGGCCGCACTGTCGTCATTGATGTGCGCCAGCAGCGGGCCCTGGGCACGAATCTCCACGCCGGTATCACGGATACGCCGGATCGCCTCCTCGGCGATCGGGGTGGAGATCTCCTGCGGGTGGTTGTAGTGCGCCATCAGCGCCACGTGGCGGCCCGCGTTCACCAACCGCTCGAACAGCCGCAGCAGATCGTCCGCGTCCTTGTCAGTGACGAAGCGGTAGGGCCAGAAGGTCAGGGCCTTGGTCCCGAGGCGTACCGTCTGAACGTGCGCAAGGTCGTCGGACAGCAGCGGGTCCAGGTAGCTTTCCAGCTTCTTGGTCTTCATGACCATCGGGTCGCCACCGGTGAGCAGCAGGTCGCTGACCTCGTGGTGCGAGCGCAGGTAAGCGTGCAACTGCTCCGCCTCATTGGAGGCGAACTGCAGGTCCTTGTCACCGACGAACTGCGCCCAGCGGAAGCAGAAGGTGCAGTAGGAGTGGCACACCTGGCCCTGGCTGGGGAAGAACAGCACCGTCTCGTTGTACTTGTGCTGCATGCCCTCCAGCTTGTCGCCCTCGTGCTCCGGAACGTTGAGCTTCATCTGGCCCGCCGGATGGGGGTTCAGCTCGTTGCGGATCTCCCAGGCCACGCGGTTGACCTCTTCGCGCGGGGCCTCGCGGCGCAGCACGTCGGCCATGCGGTCGAACAGCTCCGGGGCCAGCATACCGCGCTGGGGGATGGTGAGCTGGTAGATCGGGTCGTCGGGTGCTTTTTCCCAATCAATAAGCTCATTGATCACGTACTCATTGACACGGAAGGGCAGCACGTTGGCCACCACTCTCATGGCAAAGCGCTCTTCCTCGGGCATCCGATCCAGCCCGGGAATCTTGTCCATGTTGCGGGCCGTAAACACCTGGAAACGACGCGCTTCAAATGTTCCATCCCGACCAACGGGACGCAGCGGAAGCATTTGGCTCATAATCTTCCTCCCACATATCGCGGGTGTCAGCGAAGGCCGGCCCTGCCCGCTCATGGCGGACACGCAGTTGACCTCCCAGAAACCCGGAACGGCACCCGGAACAGGTGTCGAACATTGGCGCCCGAAGCGGCTCCGCCCCGTAACGCCCGCGAAGAGATAGGCCTGGACTGCGGCATTAACCAGCGGCCGCATCCAGGTCCGTTGCGGCCTCGCTTGAAGTCGGCCACGCAGACGAACCGCTGAGGGTATGCATATGCCTCCGCCACGGCAAGTGCTCGCAGCACCAATATGTGACACAGGTCACATTAATCTAGAGTTTTTCCACCCGCCTCCCGTGCCAGGGGGAGTAGTACCGAAGGTCCCCCGGGGCGTGGGCGATCACCCCGGAGATCAGGATCACCAGCATGAACAGCGGCAGATCAGCCCCCTCGAGCCAGCCGATCAGCGCCAAGAGCAGCAGCTTGAACAGAATGGCCAGACCCCGCACCTGGATCAGCCACACGCCGTTATTCCAGACGTGGATCAGCGCCATCAGCACGCCGGAAACCATGGCCAGCCAAAAGTAAGGCAGCCACGCGCTTTCCGGCGCCTGATAAAGGTACGCCCCACCCAGGCCGGCCGTCCCGAGCAGATGTAGCGACCGCAACCCTATGTTGATCCACCGCTGCGCCGGCAATCGCCGGCTCTCCGCCGGAAAAACGACGCGGAACAGGCTCATGCTTCGCCCAGATGCTGACGCACGCTATCGACCTTATCTTTCATGGACTGCTCCCGATCGGTCCGCGTTCCCACCTTCAGCGTGGTAAAGATGCGGGGGGCGCCCATATCGTGAACCACTTCATGGCACCGGCGCACGGCGGCGAACACCTCATCCCAGTCGCCTTCCACGTTGGTGCCGTAAGGGTGAAGCTCGTGGGCCAGGCCCGCTTCCTTGAGCACGCGCTCACACGCCGCGATGTACTCCCCCAGAGAAACACCCGCTCCCAGGGGAACCACACACAGGTCTACGCTTACTTTCATGCTTGCCTCCCGGCCGGCCGCCAAGCCGGCACCATCAAAAGCCTCGGCACCCGCTGCCGTGCGCTTTTACCACCCCGGCGGCAGGTTACAGAGGTGAGTCGTTAGTCTAGGCTGGGAAAGACATCAAGCACAAAGGCCGGTCCGCGCAGGGAACACCTTGCTTCCCCCCGGACTCAAACTAATAAGGCACACCGCGCAGGCCCGTGGCTGCGGCTTTGGGTGGGATCGCGTGCGGGCCGGGCCAGAAAAGGAGGTAGCACCGTGACCAAGGCACAGATCAAGCAGATGCTTGCCGACCAGGCGTTCTTCGAGGGTTTGGACGACGCCGTGTTGGACCTGCTGGCAGGGCACGCCGGCGAGAAGTCTCTGGACAAGGACGAGGTCTTGTTTGAGCGCGGAGACCCGGCCAGCCACTTCTACCTGCTGCAGGATGGCCGGATCACTATCGAGGTTCCTGCTATCGAGGGGCCCTCGCTGGAGGTCCAGAACCTGGAAGCGGGGGAGATTCTTGGCTGGTCCTGGCTGATCCCGCCGTTCCGTTGGAGCTTCCAGGCTCGCGCCGAGGCTCCCACCCGCCTGGTGGAGTTCGACGGGGAGACCATCCGCGAGCAGTGTGAGAAGCACCCGGAGTTGGGCTACATCGTGCTGAAACGCTTCGCCAGCCTGATGTCGGAGCGGCTGGACGCCGCCCGGCGCAGGATGATGGACGAGTGGAACCCGCCAGGCTTCGCCTGAACTACCGTTAGCGGCGCCACCCTTCAGGCGCAAGAACGCCCGCGGTCTCACGAGCGCGGGCGTTTTCCGTTGAGGCCAAGTCGGTGGGCACGCCCACTGCGCCTTAACCCCGCCCCTCCTGCAGGGCCTGCTGCAATTGTTGCAGGGCGTTACGCAGCCCCTCCTCCAACACGGGATGGTAATAGGGCTTGTCGATCATCTCCGCTACGGTCATGCCCTGCTCCTGGCACCAGGCCAACAAGTGGCCCATATGTTCCGCTCGCGGGCCGAAGATCTCGGCGCCCAGGAAGCGGCCATCGGCGTAACTGCCGTAAACCCGCATCAGGCCGTGGTCCTCGCCCATCACGCGGGCACGGGCCTGGGCACTGAAATCCAGCTCACCCACCGCGTAGCTGCCCTCCTCTAACTCGCCACGGGCATAGCCCACCATGGCAATCTGCGGGTCCGTGAAGACAATGCTCAGCGGGCAATGGCGGTGCCCGGGCGCCACGTCCGGGAAACGGGCGGCATTTCGGCCGGCGATGACGCCCTCGTCTGCCGCCTCGTGGAGCAACGGCAGATAATTGTTGGCATCGCCGGCGATAAACACGCTGGTGTCGCTGCACTGCATGGTGTAGCGGTCGTACACCGGCATGCCCTTGTCGTCCATGGGCAGATCAGCGTTCTCAATCGCCAGTTGGTCAACATTGGGCCGGCGCCCGGTGGCGGCGAGCAGGTACTCGAAGCGCTCTTCCCGCACCTCACCGTCTGCATCCTGGAAGCGCACTACCACTGCATCGCCGTCGCGGGCCACCGACTCCACCCGAGCGTCGGCATCCAGCGGAAACTCGGACTGGAAGTGCCGCTCCGCCATCGCCTTGACGTCCGGATCGGTCAACGGGCCGACAAAACCACCCACGCCAAACATGCGAATGCGCACACCCAGGCGGGCCAGCGCCTGTCCCAGCTCCAGGCCGATGATGCCCGGGCCGAAAACCACCACCGACTCCGGCAGCACCTGCCAGTCAAAGACATCGTCGTTGACCACCAGCCGATCACCCAGACCCTCGAACAGGGGCAGCACATTGGGGCGGGAACCGGTGGCAATGACCACGCTGCGGGCGCGGACCCGCAGGTCGTCCCCCACCCGCAGGGTGTTGCGGTCCTCGAACCGGGCGTGCCCATGCAACCGGTCCTCCTCCGGGATCTTGCGGGTCATCGCCGTGGCCTTGCCGACAAAGCGATCCCGCTCGGTGCGGACCCGTTCCATTACCGCGCGGCCGTCCACCTGGACATCACTGACCCGGATGCCGAACTTGTCCGCGCCCCGGGCGTGGTGGGCCGATTCAGCCGCGGCGATGAGCAGCTTGCTGGGCATACACCCAACCCGGGCGCAGGTGGTGCCGTACTCCCCGCCCTCGATCAGAACCACCTGGTCCGCGTGTTGCCGGGCGTTGCGGTAGGCGCGCAGCCCCGCGGACCCCGCACCGATGACCGCCACATCGACTTCAATCTCGCGCATGCCTTCCTCCTAAACAGGAAACGTCAGGGGAACAGGCCCGTCGGCCTGTCGATGCGCTTACTTTAACATTATTGAATATGTTTAATCGACCCGCTCTCGAAGCGCCTCGCGCAGCAGGGCACGCAGGTCGTCATCCTCCCAGGGCTTGGTCAGGTACTTGTAAATCGCCCCCTGGTTAATCGCATCCGTCAGGCTCTCCAGCTCAGCATAGCCGCTGAGCACGATACGCAGGGTGTCGGGGTAGAGCCGCCGGACGCGGGAGAGCAGTTCCGTGCCACTCATCCCGGGCATGCGCTGATCGGTGATCAGCACCTCCACCTGCTCCAAGGCCAGCACCTCCAGGGCCTGCTCACCGCTGCCCGCAATGAGGATGCGATAGCCCTCCGGCGTCAGCACCCGCCGCAGCGCCTTAAGCACGTTGGGCTCATCGTCCACCAGCAGCACGGTTGGCCGCCGCTCGTCGGTCTGACCGGACCCGGTGGCCATTACCTGGTTCTCCAGGCGCATTTCCAGCAGCCCGTCCGCCGGCACCGCCGGGCTAAAGTGGTAGCCTTGCAGCAGGTCGCAGCCCCGGGCCCGGAGATAACGCACCTGCGCTTCGGTCTCCACCCCCTCTGCGACCACCCGCATCCCCAGGTTGTGCCCCAGGGCGATGATACTGTTCACGATAGCCGCGTTACCCACCTCCCGGGTCAACTCGCCCATGAACAACTTGTCGATCTTCAGCTCGTCCACCGGTATCGAGCGCAGGTAGGAGAGGTTGGAGTAGCCCGTACCGAAGTCATCCAACGAGATGCTAATGCCGTTGCGCCGCAGCTCGTTGAGCACCTTCCGCGCCTTGGCCTCGTCATCCACCAGCAGGCTCTCGGTGATCTCCAGGCAGACACGCTCTGGTGGCAGCCGGTACTGCTGAAGCCAGTGCAACAGAGTGCGCGTAATATCAGCCCGCTGGAACAGCCTCGGGGACAGGTTGATGGCGAACGTCAGCGGAGGCAGGCAGGCATGCTGAAAGCGGCCGAACAAATCGCCACAGGCCTCAATCACCCGCTCGGTGACCACCTCGACGAGTCCCACGCTCTCCGCCACCGGAATAAACCGGTCTGGCGTAATCCAGCCGAACTCGGGGTCCTGCCAACGCACCAGTGCTTCAGCACCCACCACCTCACCGGTCTGCAGATCCACCTTGGGCTGGAACCAGGTCTGAATCCGAGCCTCGGCGAGCGCAGTACGCAGCCGTCCCTCCAGTTGCAGCCGCTCGGCGGCCCGCTGGTTCAGTGTCTCGGTAAAGTAGCGGTAGTGGTTCTCACCGCTGCGCTTGGCGTTGGCCATGGCCACTTCCGCCGCCTCGCTCAACGCCTCTGCCGTGGTGCCATCGCGCGGATAGACCGACACGCCCATGCTGGCGGTGATGGACCGCTCGCCGGCCTCGGAAAGGCAAACCGGTTGTCCCACCACCTGCAAGATGCCATCGCAGGCCGGCGCCACGTGGGCCTCCTGCGTCAGGTTGGTGAGCAGGATCGCGAACTGGTCGGATGAGGTGCGCGCAACGGTGTCCGAGGCACGCAGGTTCTGACGGAGCCGCTCTCCGATGCCGACCAGCACCTGGTCGCCGGCCCACCGACCCAGCCCTTCGTTGACCAGGTGAAACTGGTCCAGGTCCAGGTGAACCAGGGCCACCACCTGACCGGTGCGGGCGGCGCTGGCGATGGCCTGTTCGGTCCGGTCCAGCAATAGTTGCCGGTTGGGCAACTGGGTGAGCATATCGTGGGTGAAGTGGTGGGCCAGTGCATCCTGGTTGTTTTTCAGCTGGGTGATATCCGACAGATAGCCCACGTAATGGGTGATCGCGCCTTGCGCATCCCGGATCGGCGCGATCCGCAACTCATTCCAGAACAGAGTGCCGTCCTTGCACTCGTTCGCCAGGATGGCCCAGCCCTCGCAGCCCTCGTCCAGCGCTCGGCGGATCTCCTCCAACTGGCTTGGTTCCACACCCACCCCGGTCCCTTGCAGGAAGCGGCAGTTACGGCCAAGCACCTCTGCAGCGGCATAACCGGTCAACACTTCAAAGGCCCGGTTGACGTAGACCAGGGGCTGATCGGGTTGCAGGTAGTCCACCAGTACGACCGCGGTGCTGCTCATGTCCAACGCGGCCCGCTTCAGCGCCTCCAAATCGGGGGAGGCAGCCGCCCGGGCCGAACAATCGGGGGTTCCAAATGTCATTGCGGTGAGTGACTCCGGTCGGGGACGGGTCGCGGAGCCAGTTCCTCTTCCTCGGCTTCCGGGTCATATACAAAGACGGTGATCAACTCCTTCTGATCACGCTCAAAGGCGCGCAGCCGCTCCAGCAGGTGCACACTGATTTCATGCCCGCGCGAGAGCAGCAGGAAATCATCACCGGTCACCAGGTTGCGGGACAGGGTCATGCCCGGGCGCACCCGGCTGAGGGACAACTCCAGCTCGGGCACCGGGGTTTCACGCGCGGTCTCGTCCAGCCAATCAATAAACGCCTCCACGTAGGCCGGATCGTACCGCTTGCCAACCTGCGACCGCAGGAAGCTGCGCGCCTCGTCCCGACCCAGCCGGCGGGGTAGCATCAGGCCCAGGCGCAGCCGATCGTAATCGTTGGCGATGCAGAGCACCCGGGCCCCCGGCGAAATCTTCTCGCCGCGCAATCGGTCCGGGTAGCCGGTACCGTCAAAGTGCTCCTGGTGGTGGCGGATCAGCCGCGCGGGCACCTCCAGCCGATCGACGCCCATCAATAGACCCTGCCCGATCACGGGATGCTCCCCCACCTGCTGGCGTTGCCGAACGCTCAACCGGCTCCAGGGCGTGATGGAAAGGTCGTCCGGGATGGCAATACGGCCAATGTCGTGGAGCAGCCCGGCCAGGTACACGTCCTCCACCGCCTGGGTGGCAAACCCCAGCCGCCGCGCCAGCTCTTGCGCCGTCTCGGCCACCCGCTGGCTGTGTCCCTGCAACTGCGACTCGTGCAACTCCGACAGGCGGGCGAAGACCATCACCATGGTCTTGAAACCCACGTCCAGTTGCCGGTGAGCCTGCTTGAGGCTAAGCAAGGCCCGGCGCAGTTCCTCGGTCCGTTGCTCCACCCGCTGTTCCAACTCTGTGTTCAGCGTCTTGAGCTGGCGGTTTTGGGCCCGGGTAACGGACAGCAAGCGCGTGCGGTCCTGCTCCAGGCGGCGCAGCTTCACCGCCTGCGCCACCGCCTGGGTCAGGTCGTGATCCTCCCAGGGCTTGGTGATGTAGCGAAAGACACCCACCTCGTTGATCGTGCTTATGGCGGAGTCCAGATCCGCATGACCGGTGAGCAGAATGCGTTGGGTAAAGGGCGACTGCTCGCGGATCGCCCGCAGCACCGCCACGCCATCCATTCCAGGCATGCGCAGGTCGCACACCACCGCATCCACCGGGCTGGCCATCACGTGCTCCAGCGCCTCCTCGCCCGACGCCGCCTCCAGCAATTCATAGCCCGCCCCCCGCAGCAGCCGCCGCAGTGCGCTCAGGATTCGCGGCTCATCGTCCACGCAGAGCACCCTCGGGGGCGTCTTATCCACAGCGGCTTCACCCATGGCTCACGCCTCCTCTCCCGGGGAAACCGGTTGACGTACCGGCAGACGGACTTGGAAGCAGGCCCCCTCGCCCGGTGCACTCTCCACCCTGATCTCGCCGTGGTGGCGTTCTACGATGGCCTGCACCATCGGCAACCCGAGTCCCGTGCCCCTGCCCACCGCCTTGGTAGTGAAAAAGGGCTCGAAAACCCGCTCCAATGCCGGCGCCGGGATTCCCCGGCCAGTGTCACAGACACTGACCACCACCGTATCGCCCTCGGCCCGGGTGGCCACGGTGATCGTCCCTTCGCCCTCCAGGGCCTGTCCGGCATTCGTCAGAAGGTTGAGGAAGACCTGGTTAATCTGGGAGGGGATACACTCAACCTCCGGCAACGCCTCGTAGTCGCGCACGATCCGCGCGTGGTACTTGATCTCGTTCCGGGCAATGTTCAGGGTGCTGTCCAACCCGGACTGCAGGTCCACCACGCGGAACTCACCGCTGTCATCCCGGGCGTAGTGCCGAAGATCCCGCACGATGGCCGTGACCCGTTGCGCCCCCTCGCGCGATTCATACACCAGGTCGGGCAGGTCTTCGCGGATCAATTGGTACTGGATGGCCTCCTTGTAGGCCTGCACGCGGGCCTGCTGCTCCGCCGGCAGATGGGGCTCGCCGGCCTGATACAGGTCGAGCAGCCGCGTTACGCTGCCGATGTAGCGACCCAGCGTGCCCAGGTTGGAATAGACATAAGCCACCGGGCTGTTGATCTCGTGGGCCACCCCGGCCGCCAGTTGCCCCAGGGAGGCCAGCTTCTCGGACCGAGCCATCTGCCGCTCCATGGTCCGTCGCTCAGTCACATCGCGGCCAGTGGAGACAAAGTGGGTGATGCGGCCCTTGCCATCGAGCAGCGGAACAATGGTCTTGTCCTCGTAGAAGAGATCCCCCGCCCGGTTCCGATTAATGATGGTCCCGGTAAAGGGTTCTCCCCCTACCAACTCCTCCCAGAGCTGGTCGTAGAAATCCGCTTCGTGAGCGTCTGACTTCACCACCGCCATCGTCTGACCCACCACCTCCTCCTGACCAAGCCCAGTGATGCGTTCAAACGCCGGATTCACGTACTCGATGCGTCCCTCCCGGTCGGTGATGGCCACCAAGTCAGTGGTCTGATCCACCACGCGCTGGAACAGCTGGGTTTGTAGCAGGAGGTCCTCGCGCTGCCGGATGTCGTCAGCCAGCGTGCGGCGCATGTCCTCGAAGCGGCCAGCCAGTTCGGAGAGCTCATCCCTTCCGGACAGCCTAATGGCCTCATCCAGGTCGCCTGCCTGTATCCGGCGTGCCGCCCGTCCCAAGACTCCCAGGGGACGGAAGACCCGGTAGTGCAGCACCAGGGTCACCAGCAACAAGCCACCGACCGTGCCCAGAACAGCAAACCAGACCAGCTCCTCGTGGCGCCGTGCCTCTTCGTACCGGAGCCGCAGCAGCGTATCGATACGGCCCCCCAAGTCGTCCGCATAGGCCTTCAAGGCCCGGATACCCTGGGTTGCGGCACCGAAATATGCATCCGGGGTGATTGAGTGCGGGCCACCGGGGCGGTGTTCATGGATGGCCAGGAACAGTGCCAGGGCCGCCTGCTCATCGTAGGGCTGCCGGGCTTGCTGCAGACGCGGTTCAAGGTCGGCGGCGTTCCGGTGCATGCGGATGAGCCTGAGCGCAGAGCCCAGCTGCTGTTCCGCTGCCCCGTGGTAACCGTAGAGCGATGCACTCGGCAGGGGGTGATGCGCCCCATTGCCGTGCAGCACCAGGTGCTCCGTGAGCCGGGCCCTCTGGCGGCCGATGAATTCAGTGGCATTGACCAGCAGACTGCGCACCAGGATCAGTCGCCACGCCTCTCCCCCGGGGTTGACGGTATCCATGAAGACGTCGTCGCGCAGACCCTGGATGAAATCGGCGTATACCGTCGTTTTGGCGTACCACTGCTCGCTTTCCAGCCACTCACCCTCCTGCGCAAGGAGTGAGCGGCGTTGGGTTCCCAACTCCTGCCGGTGCTGGCGCAAGTCATCCTCCACCGAGGACCAGAGCGCGGGGTGTGACCGTGCGAGCTGTCGCGCCAGCTCATCCGCCAGCTCATCGTTACGGGCCTGGACCTGCAGCAGGTTGCCGTAGTCTTCGCTGACCAGCCCGCTCTCGCGGTTGGCCGCCATAAACATGGCAAGCCCGCGCTCCAGGGCCAGATTAATCTCCAGGTCCTGGGCCAGCACGGCGATCCCGTTAGCATCCCGCGCCCGCTGCGCTTCGTCCGCCGCCAATTTGGCTGCCAGCAGTTGCTGCACGGCGAATCCGAGGCTCAAAAAGCCTAGCGCCCCGATCAACAAGGCGAGCAAAATACGGACCTTCATGGGGTGCGCAGCCACTCCAAAAAAAACCTCGGGCACCGGGCGGTAACCCCCGAATCCTGAGCAAATTATACAGCTTTTAAACCGCAGATTATCTAAAGAAATTCGCAAACAGGGGAGCTAATTATTCATAATATCTATTAGTTCTCAAAACCTGAGAGGCAATACGCGTGCGCGAACTGAACTGCGGAACTTAACGCAGGCCCAAGCGCACGCTCCCCACCTGCCAGGGCACCGTGGGCTGCTCGCCGCTCCCACTAAAGCCGAGCAGTTCCCGGACGGCCTGACTATCCTGCGCCTCGCAGACTTGCTGCGCCAGCCCATGGGCCTTGCGGCTGTCGGTGTTGGAGACCACTTCCGAGAGCAGCGGCACCAGGCGCGGGCTAACACTGAAGCGCCGGAACCCCAGACCGATGAGGATGGGCAGTACGCCAGGGAGTTGCTGCAACAGTCCGCAGAGTTGCACCCGGGTGACGTTGACGTTCCGGGTGGCCACCCGGAACAGGCGGTAAAGCGACGGGGCGTAGGGGTCCAGGTGACCGGCCACCTGGGGGATATCGCGGTCGGCGCCGAAGAAGCACTGCATCAGGTCGTTGGTGCCGATGCTGACAAAGTCGGCGACCTCCTCCAGCTGGTGCAGCGACAGGGCAGCGGCCGGCGTTTCCACCATGGGCCCCAGCGGGATGACCGGTGGCAACCAGCGGCGCAGGCGGTTGCGCCAGTGGCGGTATTCCTCCGGGCTGTTCACGAAGGGGATGACCACCCGCAGATCGTGGTGGCGGGCCAGGGTGGCCAAGGCAGCGGCCTGCGACTCCACCACGCTCTTGACCGGTGGTATATCATAAAGTCGTGACCCTTGAAGCCCAAGCAGGCCGGTGAGGCCGGCCAGGTTTCCCAACCAGGCAGGCTTCTTGTCCACGGAGATATCCAGCAGGCGGATGGTGACCGGCAGCGGGGCCGCCGCCTGGCAGATGGCGCCGAACGCCCTCTCGTAGTAAGCCTGGTCGGGCATGCGGGCCAGTGCCGGGGTAAGGTACTCGCTGTGCACCAGCCCCACGGCATCCGCCTGCACCTCCCGCGCGGTCCGCGCCCCCATCTCACCGGTCACCGTAGCGCGCAGGTGAACCGGCACCCCGTCGCGCGTCCGCACCCGGCCGGTGTGATGCCCGGCGCGCGCCACGCGGGTGCCCTCACGGTGCGCACTGGCGGGGCTGAGCACACCGCTGGTGCCGTCCAGGTGGAAGGGATAACCGGTGTGCAGGGCATCGCCCTCGGCTTTGTTGAGCAGGATGGTCGGCACGCCCAGTTGCTGGAGCTGGATGAGGGGGTGGGCCAACGGCGCGCCACCCAGCACTACCAGGCCGGCCGGGATCTGCTCCAGGGAAAAGGTGTCCGCATAGGGCAGCACGAGGATGTGGCTGTCCGATGCCTCGGCGGGATCGTATGTGATTTGGCCGGCCGCCTCGCCCGGCACAAACGGCATGCCCTGAATGACCATAAGGTCAGTGTAAAGCGGCCCGACGGGTAAGTCACCCGCGCGCCACCGGCACTCGAGGAGTCCGCGGAATGCCCCACTTCCAGCTTGCAGTCCTGCTCGGCATGACAGTGGCCCTGGGCCCGCTGGCCCTGGATGCCTACCTGCCGGCATTCCCCGACATTGCGGACGACCTGGGGGTCAGCAAGGCAGACGTGGGACTGACGCTCAGTGCCTACGTCTTCACCCTGGGCCTGGCGCAACTGGTGGGCGGGCCGCTCTCCGACCGCTACGGCCGGCAGCGCATCCTGCTCTTGGGGCTGGCGGTCTTTGCCGCCGCCTCGTTCATGGTAGCCCTGGCGGGGAGCCTGAACGAGATGCTCGGCTGGCGGATCGTGCAGGGCATCGGCGGCGCCTTCTGCGCGGTGTCGGTACCGGCGATCGTGCGCGATCAGTGCCGCGGCAACGAGGCGGCCCGCCTGTTCGGGATGATCGGCCTGGTGATGTTCATTGCGCCGGCCTCGGCCCCCGCCCTGGGCAGTGCACTGCTGGTGGTGAGCGACTGGCCGGCCATCTACCAGGCCCTGAGCGGGTACGCCCTGCTGCTCGCGGTCGTGCTGCACTTCGGACTGTTCCGGCGCATCCCCGCCCGCACGCCGCAACAGACGCCGGTACGCACACTGCTGACCAACTATCGGCTGGTCCTGCGGCATCGGTTATCCATGCGCTTCATCCTGCTGCAGACGCTGGCCTTCAGCGCCATGCTGGTGTTCATCACCCACGCCTCGTTCATCTACCAGGGGGCGCTCGGGCTCTCCAACGCGGCCTTCTCGGCGCTGTTCGCGGCCAACGTGGCGGCGATGGCCTGCCTGAACCTGTTGAACCGGCGGCTGCTTTTCCACTTCCCGGCGGTTCAGATCATGCGTACCGCGGTCCGGGCCCAGCACGGCGCGCTCGCCCTGCTGGTCCTGCTGGTGGTGCTGGATGCCCCGACCTGGGCGGTGGCGGCCTGTCTGGTGGCGGTGGCCGGGTGCATGGGAGCCATCGTCCCCAACAGTCTGGCCGGCGCGCTGGATCACTTCCCCAACCTGGGGGGCACCGCCGCCGCGCTGCTGGGTGCCACCCAGTTCACCGTGGCCGGGCTCATCAGCGCACTGTCCACCCGGGTGGCCGGCGAGGCCCTGCTGCCCATCGTGCTGATCATGGCGGTCTGCTCGCTGGGCGCACTGCTGTTAGCCAACGGTGCCCCGCGGGCCGTCTGCAGACACGCGGCCGAAGAAGAGGCTGAGGCAGCCGCCCGCTCGTCCGGGCCGGTTTAGCGATGGCGGGATCTATGCCCACGGCGGGTTGAGGGGCCCCGGGCGGGGATATCCAGTCAGGCCGACTTTTGCGCACCGAGCAACGGAGCAAAAGACCGGAAAAAAGGCGCGCATGTCCGAGCGAAGCGAGTTCGCGCCGCCGGTCTTTTGCGAGTAGCGCAGGGCACCCCGCAGGGGTGCGCAAACCGGAGGCCTGACCGGATATCCCCGCCCGGGGCCCCTCAACCCGCCCCTTGCCCCTGCCTCAACAAGCACCGACAATAGCTGTATATCTATACAGCATTAGCCCCGGATGCCCCTCGACTACGCCGAACTCCACTGCCTCTCCTGCTTCAGCTTCCTGCGCGGCGCCTCCCAGCCCGCCGAGCTGGTGCAGCGGGCGGCCGATCTGGGCTACCGCGCCCTGGCCCTCACCGACGAGTGCTCGGTGGCCGGGGCCGTGCGCGCCCATCAGGCAGCCAAAGAAGCGGGGTTGCACCTCATCCACGGCAGCGAGATCCGCGTCCACAACGGACCACTGCTGGTGCTGTTGGCCCCCTGCCGCCAGGCCTGGGCCGAGCTCTGCGCGCTGATCAGCCTGGGGCGGAGCCAGGCGGACAAGGGAAACTACCGCCTGGAACGGGAGCAACTGGAGGGGGGCCTGCCCCACTGCCTGGCCCTGTGGGTGCCCAACGACACACCCCACGACCCCGACCACGGCCGCTGGTTCGCCCACCACTTCGGCGACCGCGGCCACCTGGCCGTGGCCCTGCACCACGGCCCCGACGACGAGGCCCGCCTGCAGCGGTTGCTGGCCCTGGCCGAACGCTTTGGCCTGCCGCCGGTGGCCGCCGGTGGGGCGTTGATGCACCAGCGCAGCCGCCGCGCCCTGCAGGATACCCTCAGCGCCCTGCGTCATCGCCGGCCCCTCACCGAAATGGGCACCGCCTTGCAGTGCAGCGGCGAGCGCCACCTGCGCCCCCGGCGCAGCCTGGCCCGGCTCTACCCCCCGGAACTGCTGCAACGCACCGTAGCCCTGGCCGAACAGTGCCATTTCAGCCTGGATGAACTACGCTATGAATACCCCGCCGAACTGGTCCCCGTCGGTGAGACCCCGGCCAGCCACCTGCGCCGGCTCACCCTGGAAGGAGCGCGCCGCCACTGGCCCCAGGGCATGCCGGAAAAGGTCGCCCGCCAGGTGGACCATGAACTGGCCCTGATCGCCGAGATGGGCTACGAGCCCTTCTTTCTCACCGTGCATGACGTGGTGGCCTTCGCCCGGCGCCGGGGCATCCTCTGCCAGGGCCGGGGCTCGTCGGCCAACTCGGCGGTCTGCTACTGCCTGGGGATCACGGCGGTGGACCCGGCCCGCCAGTCGCTGCTCTTCGAGCGCTTCATCTCCAAGGAGCGGGGGGAACCGCCGGACATCGACGTGGACTTCGAACACGAGCGGCGCGAGGAGGTCATCCAGTACATCTACCGCAAATATGGCCGCCACCGGGCCGCCCTGGCCGCCACCGTGATCCGCTACCGCCCCCGCAGCGCCCTGCGCGACGCCGGCCGCGCCCTGGGCCTGGACGGCGAGACCATCGACCGGTTGGCGCGCAGCATCCAGTGGTGGGACGGCAAACGGATCGACCCGGGGCGGCTGCACGAGGCGGGGCTGGACCCGGACGACCCGCGCCTGGCCCGCACCGTGGCCATCGCCGGGCAACTGCTGGGCCTGCCCCGCCACCTCTCCCAGCACGTGGGGGGGTTCGTCATCTCCGAAGGCCCCATCAGCGAACTGGTGCCCACCGAGAACGCCGCCATGGCCGGGCGCACCATCATCCAGTGGGACAAGGACGANCTGGAGGCCCTGGGACTGCTCAAGGTGGACGTCCTGGCCCTGGGCATGCTCAGTTGCATCCGCCGCGCCCTCGACCTGCTGGCCGACTTCCGGGGCCGCCGACTCACCCTGGCCGACGTGCCCCCGGAAGACCCGGCCGTCTACCGCATGATCAGCCACGCCGACACCATGGGCGTCTTCCAGATCGAGTCCCGCGCCCAGATGGCCATGCTGCCCCGGCTGCAACCGCGCACCTTCTACGACCTGGTCATCGAAGTGGCCATTGTTCGCCCCGGCCCCATCCAGGGGGACATGGTCCACCCCTACCTGCGCCGCCGCGAGGGGCTGGAGCCGGTGGACTACCCCAGCGAGGCGGTGCGCGGGGTGTTGGGGCGCACCCTGGGCGTGCCCATCTTCCAGGAACAGGTGATGCAACTGGCGGTGGTGGCAGCCGGCTTCACCCCCGGCGAGGCGGACGCCCTGCGCCGGGCCATGGCGGCGTGGAAGCGCAAGGGGGGGCTGGGGCCGTTCCGGGACAAGCTGCTCAAGGGCATGCGCCGAAACGGTTACAGCGAGGACTTCGCCGAGCGCATTTTCCGGCAGATCCAGGGCTTCGGCGAGTACGGCTTCCCGGAGTCCCACGCCGCGAGCTTCGCCCTGCTGGTCTACGTCTCCGCCTGGCTCAAGCGCCACGAGCCGGCCATCTTCACCTGTGCCCTGCTCAACAGCCAGCCCATGGGCTTCTACGCCCCGGCGCAACTGCTGCGGGATGCCGAACGGCACGGGGTGGAGATCCGCCCGGTGGACACGGGCCACAGCGACTGGGACTGCACCCTGGAGCACCGCAGCGATGGCGAGCCGGCCCTGCGCCTGGGCTTGCGGCTGGTACGCGGTCTCAACCGCCAGGCAGCCGACAGGCTGATTGCCGCCCGAGGCCGTCGCCCCTTTCGTGATGTCCAGGAGATGGCCCGCCGCGCCGCCCTGCAGCGGCGCGACCTGGAGACCCTGGCCCACGCCGGGGCCCTGCGCGGCCTGGCCGGCCACCGGCGCGCCGCCTGGTGGCAGGTGCTGGGGGCGGAGGCCGGGTTACCGGTATTCGACGACCTGCGGGTGGAAGAGACGGCCCCGGCGCTGGAGGCCCCCGCCGAGGGCGAGGACCTGGTGGCCGACTATGCCCGCCTGGGCTTCACCCTGGGCCGCCACCCCCTCGCCCTGCTCCGCCCCCGGTTACAGCGGCACCGACTGCTCACCGCCGCCGACCTGGCCACCACCGACCACGGCCGCCTGGTGCGCACCGCCGGCCTGGTCATCAACCGCCAACGCCCCGGCTCTGCCGGCGGTGTCACCTTCCTGACCCTGGAGGACGAGACCGGGCAGATCAATCTGGTGGTCTGGAAGGCCACCGCCGAGGCCCAGCGCCTCGCCCTGCTGGGGGCGCGGCTGCTGATGGTCAGCGGCGTCTGGGAGCGAAAGGGTTTGGTGACCCACCTGGTAGCCGGGCGGCTGGAGGACTGGAGCGACTGGCTGGGAGAGCTGGACGTCCGCTCGCGGGACTTTCATTAAGGCGCAGGGAGCTGCGGGACCTGTGTCTTCATCCCGGCGTGGCTGAGGGTGGAGGCTCGTTCCCGAGTCACTGCGAGGAGGCGAAGCCGACGCGGCAGTCCATGCCAGCGTGTGGATCGCCACGGGCCTGCGGCCCTCGCGATGACACGGCGAGGTGCGCCGCGCCTACGATGGCGGCGGTCCTGAGACGTCAGGCATTGCCCACGTTGTGATCGTGCGGGGAGTGGTAGTAATCGCTGGTGCGGGCCGACTCCTGCACCTCTTCGAGCAGAGCGCGCAGCCGCTCCTCGGCGGAGCTGAGATCGGCGCAATCGGCGCAGCCCGGGTCCCCGCAGGGCTGGCGGGAGTAGAGCCAGTAGTGTATTGCCCCGGCCAGCATGCCGGAGGCCACCTCCCAGGCATCGCCATCCTCATGCTGCTCCAGCAGCTCGTTGCCCCTGTCCACCACGTTGGCGGCGGCAACATCATAGAGACTGGCATCGGGTGGCAACTGATCGGACATTTCGACTGGAACCGTGAAGTGGCTGGGAAACGGGGCCGGCATTCTAGCAGGCCCCGGCCGGGGACACACCTCCGCCGGCCCCCCTCAGGTGCCGCCACCCCGCTTGACCCGGGCCAGTTCCCGCCGGCTGCGCTTGTCCGGCCGATGATCCGGGCGGGGCACGAAGGCGGCGTTCATCCGCTGCTGTTCCCGCACCTTCTCACGGGCCGCCACACTCTCCGGCGTCTCCTCATAGAGTTGCTCGGCCACCTTGGCCGGCCCCCGCTGGTTGGCCACGTCACGGACCACCACCTCGAAGGTGAACGCGCCCTTGCGCACCTTCACCCGCTGCCCGGGGCTCACGTCGCGCGCCGGCTTGGCGGGCACGCCATCCACCTCGACCTTGCCGCCCTTGATGGCCTCCACCGACAGACGGCGCGTCTTGAAAAAACGCGCCGCCCAGAGCCAGCGGTCGAGCCGGACTTTCGCGGGTTGCGATTCGTTCTGCTTCGCCATCACGCCGTAAAGCGGGCCTGCCGCCTCAACCCTGGACCAGGCTATTGCGCGAGACCACGATGCCGTCCTCGTCGGCGTACAGCCAATCACCAGCTTGAATGGTGATCCCACCGAAGGTCACGGTGACGTCCCGCTCGCCAATGCCCTTCTTGACGCTCTTCAGCGGGTGGACGTTCAACGCCTTCACACCCAGATTGATCTGCGCCAGCTCCTGGCTGTCCCGAACGCAGCCGTACACCACGATGCCGGCCCAGCCGTTCTTCTCGCCCATGGCCGCCAGGTTGTCGCCGAGCAGCGCGCAGCGCATGGAACCGCCACCGTCCACCACCAGCACCCGGCCCTCACCCGGCTCACCCAGGGTCTCGCGGACCAGCGAGTTGTCCTCGAACAGCTTCACGGTAGTGACCGGCCCGTGGAAGCTCACCCGCCCGCCGAAATTGCGGAACATCGGGTTCATCACGCGCAGCTCGTCGGCAAAGTCGTCGCACAGATCAGTCGTCTGGAAGCTCATTCAGCTCTCCTGGCGTATTCTTGTCGGTAAAGGTGTTCGGTGAAACCCTCATTATGCATCACCTCCCCCACCGGCTGGGAACCACCGGAGCATTATGCGCACGCTGACCGCCGTCATCCTGGCTGCTCTCTTCACAGTGGCCTACGTGATTCTGCTGTACGCCACGATCAACTGGTTATGGCCCCTGTTCCCGCCATGGCTTAAACTCGTGGGCTTCATACTGCTTGCCGTATTCGCCATTGGGTCGCCTATTTTTGCGCTGGCACGGCTTGCCCGCCATCACCCGGAGGCCGGTGAACGGCTGGTGCGCCTGCTCGGAGGCCGTGCGCCCGAACGGGCTGAGACCCCGAACGAACGCGACCGCCACTCCCCGGACAACGACACCCGATAGCCATGACCGACAATCACAGCAAGCTCGAGGCCATCCACCAGGCACTCCTGGCGCAGCGCCAGTTGCTGCACCGGCTGGACGATGAGCAGGCCAGCCTGGAACGGCACCTGTCCGGGCTCTCCGGCGATGCCATCCCCTCGGCACCCGACCCCGAACAGCGCCACACGCTGGAGGCCATGCAGGCCCTGCTGGCGAGCCTGACCGAGAGCCTGAGCCAGGGCGACGCCGCCCAGCTGCTGGCCCGCTGCGCCGCTGAACTGCTGCCGGACACCACCGGTGCGATCTTCGTCGACCAGGCCGGGGTGGAGCCGGCCCCACGCGCCGCGGCGGCCTGGCGCGGGGCCGAGGTGCTGGCGGACCCGGCCGATCTGCATTTCGAGCACGACCAGGACCCGGCCCGGCAGCAGCTAAACATCGAGGCCCAGGGCCTCTACCTGGGGCGTATCGAGCTGCGCCCGCTGGCCGCCGGCCGCCCCCTGCGCGACCATGAGCACCTCACGCTGCACCTGCTGGTGTCGGCGGCCGGGTTGGCGCTGGCCACCCACACGCTGCGCTACCGGCTGCGGCACCGCAATATCCGCGACCCTCTTACTGGCCTGTTCAACCGCCGCTACGCCGAGGACACCCTGGACCGGGAGCTGAGCCGGGCCCAACGCCACCAGCTCCCCCTGTCCGTGGTGCTGATCGACCTGGACAAGTTCGAGGCCTTCAACGAGCGCCACGGCCAGAACGCCGGCGACCGCATGCTGCAAGCCATGAGCGACCTGCTGCAGAACAACTTCCGCGGGTCCGACATCTGCGCCCGTGCCTCGGGTCAGCGTTTCCTGCTCGTGCTACCCGATGCCTCCATTGGCGACACCATGCAGCGGGCCAGGGACCTGCGCCGCGACCTGGCCGGGGTCCGCGTGCACCTGCGCGGGCTGCACCTGCCCGCCATGACCGTCTCCATCGGAGTGGCGGGCTACCCGGAGCACGCCGATACCACCGAGGAGCTGCTCGCGGCGGTCGATGGCGCCCTGCAACTCGCCAAGCACAACGGCGGCAACACCTGCGCCCTGGCCGAGAAAGTCCCGCTCTCCCCCGACTCATGAGTGATTCCCTGCGGCGCGGCGCCATCCTCATCGTCATCGCGGAGCTGCTCCTGGCCACCATGGCCGCTACCATCAAGGCGGCCTCGGCGGAGTTGCCCAGCGAGATGCTGGTCTTCTTCCGCAACCTCTTCGGCCTGGTCCTGCTGCTGCCCTTGCTGGTGCAGGGGGGCCTTCAGGGGCTGGCCACCCGCGTGCCCCACCTCCACTTGCTGCGGGGCCTGGCGGGCGTGGGCGCCATGTACTGCTTTTTCTGGACCATCGCCCACATGCCGCTGGCAGAGGCGCTGCTGGTCAAACTGACCGCCCCCTTCTTCCTGCCGCTGATCGCGTGGCTGTGGCTGCGGGAGAGCCTCTCCGGTCGCGCGGTGCTGGCCATCGCCATCGGGTTCGTCGGGGTGTTCTTCATTCTGCAGCCCAACGGCGCCATGCAGGCCGCCCCGCTGCAGGTGGGTGCCGTCGGCCTCGCCGGTGCCGCCCTGGCCGCACTCGCCAAGGTGACCATCCGGCGCATGGGGCCGCAGGAGTCCAGCCGCCGGGTGGTGTTCTGGTTCGGGGTGGTGGCCACCCTGGTCTCCGCGCTGCCCCTGCCCTGGGTCTGGCAGACCCCTTCGGCACAGGCGCTGCTCCTGCTGCTGGTGCTGGGTGCCTGCGCCACCAGCGCCCAGCTGCTGCTCACCCGGGCCTTCGCGATGGCCCCCTCCGGCCGGCTGGGCCCGTTCACCTACGTCTCCGTGGTCTTCGGCTCGCTGTACGGGTGGTGGATCTGGGGCGAGGTGCTGGGCCCGCTGACCCTGCTGGGCATGGCTCTGGTGATCGGCGCCGGCCTGCTTAACCTGCTGCGCCCGCGCCCGGCGCCAGCCGCTGCCGACCCCAAACCCGTGGAGGAGCGTCCGTGAGCGAGGTCATCAGTGCCACCTACCAGCTCTACCTGACCGAGGACGAGTCCCCGGAGGGCAAGGCCCGCGGCATCGCCCTGGAGCAGACCGTGGAGATGCCCGCCGACTGCCTGCCGCCAGACATCGCGCACCGGATGGTGGGCCGCATTCGCAGCCTGGAGCCCCGCGCCGACCACTGGAGCCTGGTGATCGACTACCCGGTTGCCGCCCTGGGCCGGGAGCTGACCCAGTGCCTGAACCTGCTGTTCGGCAACATCTCCCTCCAGAGCGGCATCCGCCTGGTGCACGTGGACTGGCCCCGCAGCCTGCTGCAGCAATGGGGCGGCCCGGCGCTCGGCGTGCCGGGGTTGCGCGAGCAGCTGGGCGTTCATGACCGGCCGCTGCTTTGCGCCGCCCTCAAACCCATGGGGCTCTCCCCGCAGGCCC